>ERZ511473.1463-NODE-1463-length-19352-cov-3.362594_pt1 | contig 19352 bp, 13 predicted proteins | sample MGYA00374947_ERZ511473 | MGnify/ENA primary metagenome ERZ511473 (study PRJEB26303, sample SAMN06343854) | sediment metagenome | isolation source: hot spring sediment | place: Canada: British Columbia | collected 2012-09-26 ... | reverse complement strand
GGGCGACGGCGCAGCCAGAAACCGGCCGAATGCCGCTGTCGCTGCCCGGAACCAGTGAGCCGATCATTTCGCTCCTCGCAGGCAGCACTGCCGCACCGAACACGCCCAGCGGGGAAGCGAAAGATGCCAGCCTGTCACTGGTCGCCAGCCGGCCCACCGCGGTTGAAGCCAACGACCTGGCGCACGCGGGCCACCCCGCTGTCACCCCCGCACATGCCGGGACGATGCAACCGAGCCTCGCCGGCCGGCGTGGGGTGGGGCACCTGGCTGCGCAGACCGCTACCGTCGATGTCGTGCCCTCGCCCGTCCCACCGGTCGTCTCCGGCGGGCAAGAGGTCAGCGCGGCCGATACCGCGCTGGCGGCCCAGCCCCTCCCAGTCGAGCGCGTGCTGCCTCCGGAGGTCGGCATTCCGCTGGAGTCCCGCCCGGCGCGTCGCGCAGAGGCCAGTTCGGTAGCGGAAGCGGACGCCGGAGCGGTGCATGCTCCTCACTCGGAGCTCGACCGGACCCCGGCTCGAACCGCGAGCTCGATGGATGTGGTCGACAGCGAGCCGCCGGCCCCGGCGAGGGATCCGCAGGCGGTCGTGTCCCAGGTCGTGCACCAGATCCGCTTCAGCCTTCGCCACGGCCTCAGCCAGGTCTGGGTTCGGCTCGAACCTCCGGCGCTGGGCACGGTGGACGTGCGCCTGGCTGAATCCGGTGGGGTGCTCCAGGTAGTGCTGGCCAGCCCCAATCCGATTGTCCGAGACCTGCTCGAGCGTGGCTCGGACGGGCTGCGCCGGGAGCTGGCAGCCAGTGGCCTCCAGGTGCAGCGGATCCAGGTTACCGGGCCGGTCGCAGCCCCTGAGTCGAGCGGGGCCTCGGGCAATCCGGCTACGGCCGGGCACGAGGGGGGCTGGGGCCAGCCGGCCGGCAGGCAGCCCGAGCAGGCCTGGCAGGCACCGCAGCTCAACCCCGGAGAGCGGCAGGCCGGGATCGATTCCGATCCGGCGCAGCCGGCCCGGCAGCGCGGCCGGTCCGATTCCCGCATCGACTACTGGGCTTAGGGATCGAGGAGGGAGCACCGGCATGAGCGTAGGCGCTGTGCAGTCCACGAGTGGTAGCGGGCAAGAGCAGGTGGGCCGGACTCGTGGCCCGCAGGAGCTGGGCAAGCAGGAGTTCCTGATGCTGCTGGTCGCCCAGCTCCGGAACCAAGACCCGCTCAATCCGATACAGGATCGCGAGTTCATCGCGCAGCTCGCGCAGTTGAACGCGCTCGAGCAGATGCAGAAGGTCAACGAGACCCTGTCTGCCATGGCCGAGCTCACCACTCTTGGGCAGGTGGCCAGCTTCATCGGCAAGCAGGTCTCCGGGCTCGAGCGGGGCACGGGCGAGCTCGTCGAGGGCGTCGTCACGAGCGTGACGATCGTCGATGGCAACGTCGTGCTGGAGATTGGTGGGAAGCACGTCGAGGTACGCGATGTCGTGAGCATCACCAACCCGGCGTCGGGAGTGGCCGCAGCCGCCTCGACCGGTGAGGAGGAAACACCGGCTGCTGATCCGAGCGGGGCCCAGGGTGGCGCGCCATCGTCGGACACCACGCCGGAGCTGGGCGAGGGAACGGATGGAGGTGAGGGCGCGAGCGTACCCCTTCCGGGTGAGCCGATCGGGTAGAGCGCCGGGGCCAGCCGAGGACGCTGGCACTCGCGGAGCCGGTATGGAGCAGCGATTGGGAACGGAGAGGAAGTAGAGCCATGATGCGATCCCTGTTCTCGGCGATTTCGGGGCTGCGTGCCCACCAGACCTGGATGGACGTGATCGGCAATAACATCTCGAACGTCAATACGGCTGGCTTCAAGGTGGGCCGCGTGCGCTTCACCGATATCCTGAGCCAGCTCGTCCGCGGGGCCAGTGGCCCTGAGGAAGGGCGCGGCGGGATCAATCCGTTGCAGATCGGCCTCGGCGCGGTGACCGGCGCGGTGGACACCATCCACACCCAGGGAGCGCTGCAGCTCACCGGCAAGCCGAGCGACCTGGCCATCCAGGGCGATGGCTACTTCATCGTCAGCGACGGGGCGCAGACGCTCTACACCCGTGACGGCGCCTTCGACATCGGCTCCGACCTGCGACTGGTGAACTCCTCCACCGGCTTCTACGTCCTCGGCTGGCAGGCCGACGCGGACGGTAACGTCGACCCGGCGGGGCCGGTGGGACCGATCACGATCCCGATCGGCCAGCAGCTCGACGCGGTGGCCAGCACCGAGATTACGGTGCAGGGGAACCTGGACGCGACTACCGATCCGGCCTCTACGCCACCGCATTTTACGACCAAGGTTGGGATCATCGACTCCCTGGGCTTCCGCCACGAGTTTGAGGTTCGGTTCACTAAGACCAACAACAACAATGAGTGGCAATTCGGAGTCTACTATCTGGATCCGAATAGTCCCAATCCTACGCAAATCTCTGTCAATCCTAATACCCTGAGCTTTGACCAGGATGGCAACTTCGATCCGGGAAACCCGCCACAACAGTACTCATTTTCCTGGACTCCACCAACCGGCGCCAATGCCATGAACATCGAGCTCGACTTCACGAAGCTGACCCAGCTCAAGAGTACCAGCACAGCCAACGCGGCTGCCAACGGCGCGCCGGCCGGCTCGCTCACCACCTTCACCGTCAGCCAGACGGGCGAGGTGCTGGGTATCTACTCCAACGGCACTACTAAGGTGATCGGCCAGGTGGCGCTGGCCCTCTTCACCAACCCGGGCGGGCTGATGAAGGTCGGGAGCAACAGTTACCAGCCGACGGTCAACTCCGGCGAGCCGATCGTCGGGACACCGGGCACCGGCGGGCGCGGCGTGGTTGCCAGCGGCTACTTGGAGATGTCCAACGTCGACCTGGCGCAGGAGTTCACCAGCATGATCATGGCCCAGCGCGGTTTCCAGGCGAACTCCCGGGTCATCACCACCAGCGACGAGATCCTGCAGGAACTGGTGAACCTGCGCCGGTAGGGAGGCGAGTGAGGTCGAATCGATAGGGTAGACGCATGATCGGGCGATTGGGCCTGCTCCGGGCCGGGCTGCTGCTGTTCTCGCTGGCGCTGGGCGCGGGCGGGACGCTCCTGTTCCTCTCCAGCCAGACGGAAGCCGTCGACGTCACCTTTGATGTCACAGAAGTATCGGACGCCGTCGATGCGAACCCAGGTGACGGAGTATGCGACACGGGGACAGGGGTCTGCACGCTCCGGGCCGCGATCCAGGAAGCCAACGCGCTCTCCGACAATGTCGTGATCGAGCTCCCGTCGGGCACGTACGAGTTGAGCTTGACCGGTGCTGGAGAGGACAACGGAGGGCAGGGCGATCTGGACGTTACCAAGACTCGCGGAACGCTGACGATCTCTGGATCTTCGGCTGCGGATACGCTGGTCACCTGGCAGGCTGTACCAGGGGATGATCGCATCCTCGACATACACGACGGCGCGGAAGTCGAGGTCGTGCAGGTGACGCTGAGCGGGGGAGCGCCGCCGGACGGTGATGGCGGGGCGATCCGTAACGCCGGCACGCTCGAGCTCACCGATGTCGTGGTGCAGCAGAGCCAGGCCCCTCGACGTGGTGGGGGGATCTTCAACAGCGGCACGCTTCGGCTCGCCACCAATCGCACAGGGACGCTGATCCAGAACAACCAGGCCGGTACCGATGGCGGCGGCATCGCCAACGCGCAGGGGGCCACCGCCGAGCTCCACCGCGTGACCGTGCAGGGCAACTCGACGGTCCAGGACGGTGGCGGCATCTTCAACCAGGGCACGCTCGTTATCGGAGACGCCTCGCTGATCGGGGGCGCGAGCCAGGCGCTCGGCAACAGCGCCGGGCGCAACGGGGGCGGCATCGCCCATGCCGATGGGAGCCTCACGGTCACTGGCGCGACGATTCAGTGGAACGTCGCCGGCACGGCGCCAGAGGGGGGCTCCGGCGGCGGAGTCTGGGCCGACCCAGGCGTCCAGCCTGACCTCCGCAACGTCACCGTTGCCGATAACCAGGCGACGGCCGGAGGTGGCATTGCCGCCGGCAAACTGGTCCTGACCGACTCCACGCTGCAGCGCAACCGCGCCGAGACCGACGGCGGTGGGCTGCTCGTCCTGAGCAGCGGGAACGCACGGGTGATCGGCGGAACGATCGTCGACAACGCCGCCAGCAACGGAGACGGCGGTGGGATCGCCAACCAGGCCACGCTCACGCTCTCCCGCGTCTCGATCCAGCGCAACCAGGCGGCCAGTCGTGTCGGTGGCGGGATCTTCAACGCGTCCAGTGCCACGCTGACAGCCGACAACCAGACGGTCGTTGAGAGCAATCGGGCCGCCAGCGGCGGCGGGCTGGCGAACGCCGGTACGGCCGCGCTGAACGGTGTCCGCGTGCTCACGAACACTGCGTCCGGCAACGGTGGCGGTATCGAGAACAGCGGCAGCCTGAGCCTTCAGGGAGCGGTCGTGTCCGACAACTCCGCCGGCCAGCATGGCGGTGGCGTGTACCATACCGGATCTCAGGCTATCGAGATCGAACGAGGGGCATTCCTCAGCGGTAACCGCGCGCAGCTCGACGGCGGGGGGATCTTCGCCGCCGGCCCTGTCGAGATCACCGATTCTCAGATCCAGGGAAACGGCGCAGGCCAGCGTGGCGGCGGCATCCTTACCCAGGGGCAGCTCACGATCGAGCGCAGCGTGGTCATCGACAACGTCGCCGGGCTCGACGGCGGCGGTCTCTATCTCGCGGGCGGCACGGACGGCACGGCGACCGACAGCGCTGTGCGTAGGAACCAGGCCCAGACCGGCGTGGGCGGGGGCATCGCCATCGCCTCGGACGCGAGCCTCACGCTCGCGTACACCAGCCTGACCGAGAACCAGGCCGGACTCTACGGCGGCGGCATCGGAATACTCGGTGCAGTCGAGGCGACCAATGTGACGATCAGCACCAACGCTGGCGGTCAGCGTGGCGGCGGGATCTGGGTCGGCCCGGCAAGCCAGGCGACGCTCCAGTTCGTCACTCTGGCAGCCAATGGTGCATCTGCCGGTGGCGCGCTCTACAACGACAGCGGGCAGGTCAGCCTGCTGGGCGTCCTGATCGCGAGCAGCCCCGGCGGCGGCAACTGCGGCGGCATCGCGCCGGAATCCGAGGGCGGTAACCTGGAAGACCGCAATTCCTGCCTCCTGGACGGCGAAGGGGATCTGGTCAACGCCGACCCCGACCTCCAACCGCTCCAGTCGGAGGCGGGCGGGCTCACCTTCTTCCACCCGCTAGGTACGGGTAGCCAGGCGATCGACCAAGGCCCGGACGGCGAGTGCCCGGAAGACGACCAGCGGCATCAGCCTCGGCCCCAGGGAGCCGCCTGCGATATCGGCGCCTATGAGCTGCTGGCGGCATCCTTGCCGACGGCGACGCCCACTCCGACCCAAACGCCGACTGTTACCGTGACACCGTCGGTCACGCCTGCGGTTACTCCGTCGGCGCAGGCAACGCCGACCGGCTCGCCCACGGCCAGGCCATCGCCCGTGGTGCCGACGGTCGCTCCCTGGAGCACGCCGACGCCTTCGATCACGCTGCCGAACACGGGCTCCAGCTCGGGCGAGGGTGTAGACCGGCGCGGGCTCGGGCTCGGCATGATGGCGATCGGTGGCTTCGGTGTCGCCCTTACCCTCGTGACGCTGGTCGTACCCGTCTCACCCCGCCGGAGAGCCAGCGACTGAGCCCGGGGCACAGAGGGCGACATGTCCAGAGACGTCGTGCGCGGCGGCCAACCACCGTGGCCTAACCACAGGAATGACTATCGGGGAGAACCGGGGGAGCTGACGCCTCCCCCGGTGTCCGGCAACGGCGCTGCCAACCAGCAACAAGGGCAGCGCGTGGTGGCGCTCCTGGCCCTGATCGCGTGGTGCGTCGCGGCTGCGCTGGCGGGCGCCGCCCTCGGCTACGCTGGGCATCGTCTCTTCCTGGCAGATCCTCAGGTACCCGACGCTCGCTCGGCGCGGGCCGGGCCCGCTGCCGTAACCTCCTTGACCATCGGCGCTGAACCGACAGCCAGCCCGACCAGGCCGGCTGTTACCGGCTCACCGCCGGCGGCGATCGAGACTCCGACGCCGGCACGCTCCGGCGTCCCTATCGCCCGCATCGTCATCCCGGCTATCGGGGTGAATGCGCCGGTTGTCGTCAAGTCGATCGACTCGGGTGGCGTCATGCAGGCGCCAGACACGCCGTCCGATGTCGCCTGGTACGACTTCACTGGACTGCCGGGTGGAGGGAGCAACATCGTCCTGGCCGGCCACGTCGACTTCGCCGGCGTCGGGCCAGCGGTGTTCTGGGATCTCTGGCGCATGGAGGAGGGAGACACTGTCCAGCTCCATCTCGTCGACGGATCGATTGCCCTCTACCGGGTCGTCTCGAGCGACCTCGTCGTCGAAGCCACTGCGCCCGTGGGACAGATCGTCGGCCCCACGCCGGGCGAAGTGGTGACACTGATCACCTGCGCTGGCAACTACAACACCGCTACCGGCCGCTACGACCAGAGGCTGGTCGTCCGCGCCGAGCGCGTCCCCTCCGCGGGCAGTTGAGACGCCCCTGGGGGGGAGGCCAAAGCCAGCTCGTCCCGCATTAGAACTTAAGAAACAGGCGGTATCGGCCGATAGCTTAGGAGGAGACCGCGCTCGAGCTGCTCGCGCATGAATGACACCATGCAAGGATACGAACCGCGATGCGATCCGTTGAGACCGGGATGATCCGCGTCGAGGCGATCGAGAAGCCTGTGCCTCCACGGAAGCGAGGCCAGCGTGACCGAGGAGGCGAGACGGCCACAGCGCATCGGACCGAGCGGCGCAGTGCCCGGCGGCTGGTCGCCCTTCGCCGGTTTCTCGGCTGGGCCCTGCGGGCCTCTCCGGTTGGCCATCCGTGGAGGTGGAGTTGAGGTGACAGCGGTCGATCACCACTCGCTCGACGCGGTCAATAGCGTGCTCAGCCGGGTTCTCCACGGGGCTAGCTTAGGGGAGTCCCTCCAGGCGATCAGGGAGCATCTCGCTGCTGCACTTCCCGATCTGGCGATGCTGATCGTGATTCGTGGGCCTCACCCGGAACCCGAGGTGGTGAGCGACCGCAGGTTGCCGGATGAAGCGATCGCGACCATTCGATTGCTCGGCAAGCGTCTCAGCGGCCTCGCCGATGTCCCTGGGATCCCGTTCGGCCCTTCGGAGAGGGCAGTTGGCGCGGTCATCGGTGCCCCTGCTAGCGATCCAGCCTGGCAGGCTCCGATCGAGTTGGTCGCTCAGGCTGGTTTCCAGGCGCTGTGGGTGATGCCGGTCGAGGATCCGCTCGCTGGCCCTCTCGGCTGGATCTTCGCCTGCACGCCGGAGCGACGCGCTCCCTGCGCGGCTGAGCTCTCCTGCCTGACGCTGGTCGCGAGCCTGCTCTGCCTGCTCACGCGCCAGCAGGGGCTCCCAACCTCGCAGGAGACGGGCGACTACGATCCGCTGACAGGCCTGCCCGGACGCGCCATCTTCCTCGAGCGTCTGGGGCAGGCGCTGGCACGCCGCGGGCGGCGAAAGGGCCGGGTCGGAGTCATCGTGCTGGACTTCGACCGCTTCCGGATCATCAACAACAGCTTCGGTGTAGATGCCGGCAATCAGGTTCTGGTCACCGTCGCCAGGCGCCTGAGGAAGGGCTTGCGCCGGGGCGATACGCTGGCCCGGCTCGAGCGCGATGAGTTCGCCATCTTGCTGGAAGGACTCCAGTGCGAGCGTGACGCGGTCGAGGTGGCCGAGCGGATGATGCAACGCCTGCACCGCCCGATCCCGCTCACGAATCGCGAGGTGATGCTGACGGCGAGCTTCGGGATCGCGCTGAGCACGGAGACGTCCACCCCTGCCGATCTGATGCGAGAGGCCGAGATGGCGCTGGCCGATGCCCGGAGCGAGAACGGGGGGTATTACAAAGTGTTCAGCCAGGCGCTCGACCGGGGCATGCGCCGGCGCCTGGAGCTCGAGATCGACCTCTTGCGCGCGCTGGAACGCGGCGAGTTCTCCCTGAACTTCCAACCGGTGATCGAGCTCGAAACCGGCCGGATGGTGGAGCTGGAGGCGCTGCTGCGCTGGGAACATGCTCAGCACGGCCGGGTCTCACCAGGCGAGTTCATCCCGATCGCTGAGGAGACAGGGCTGATCATCCCGATTGGCCGCTGGGCACTGCGCGAGGCAGCCCGGCTGATGCGGGACTGGCTGAGCCGTTTCCCTCACCTTCCGCCCGAGCTCAAGGTGAGTGTCAACTTCTCGCCCCGCCAGCTCCGCTACTCGGGCCTGGTACAGGAAGTCGTCGCGACGCTGGATGACGTTGGCCTTCCACCCGGCCGTCTGAAGATCGAGATCACCGAGTCGTTGCTTGTAGATAGTGACGAGACGGTGCTGTGCCGGCTGCAAGACTTGCGGGCGCACGGCATCGAGCTCGCGCTCGACGACTTCGGCACCGGGTATTCGAGCCTCGGATATCTGAGCGGCCTGCCGGTGGATTGCCTCAAGATCGATCGCACCTTCATCGAGCGGCTCGGGCAGGATCAGGCTCAGGCGGCGATTATCCAGACGATCGTCTCGGTGGCTCGCGCCCTCGGGCTCAACGTGGTCGGAGAGGGGATCGAGACCGAGATGCAGCTCGTCCACCTGCGCGCGCTCGGCTGTACCCGTGGCCAGGGCTATTACATCGCCCGTCCACTGAGCGCCGACGGTGTGGCAACGCTCTTCCAGCGCGGGCTCACGCTCCTGCTTCCGGCCCAGAAGCTGCCGGGGAGCCCGCCGGAGCTGCTCGCCAGCTAGCCTCACTACCCCCGTACAGTGCATGATTGACGTTGCAAAGTGTCCAGGCCGAGACGTCCCTGGTGGGGCGCCTCATCTCATAGTGACCATGGCCAGGTCCAGGCAACCGGCAAGGAGTCGATCGGTGGGCAAGCCACGCATAGGATTCATCGGTCTCGGCACCATGGGGCGTCCCATGACTCTGCGCCTCCTCGAAGCAGGCTACGAGGTCATGGTGTCCGACCGTCGTCCAGAGGCAACCCGTGCCCTCGAAGCAGTGGGCGCGATCGCCATGCCTACGCCGCTCCTGGTGGCCGACCGGGCTGACGTGCTGATGAGTTGCCTGCCGACCGATAACGAGCTGTTCGAGGTCTACATCGGTCCAGAGGGCGCGCTGGAACACCTGCGGCCCGGTGCGATCGTCATCGACTACAGCACCGCGACGCCGATGATGATCCAGCGGATCGCGGCCGATGCCGCCCTGCGCCAGATCCAGGTCGTGGATGCGCCGGTCTGTGGCGGGCCGGTCGAGGCGCAGCAGGGCCGCCTGACGCTGATCGTCGGGGCGGAGCCAGCCGTGTTCGAGCAGGTGCTGTCGATCCTGCAGGTCCTCGGCCAGGAAATTCACCTGGTCGGCGGGCCGGGGATGGGTAAGGTCATCAAGCTGGTCCACAACCTGATCGCTGGATCGGCGCTGGTGCTTATCGGCGAGGCACTCACCCTCGCCGCCAACGCCGGTGCCGATCTGCACAAGGTGTTCGAGGTCGTCCGATCGAGCAGCGGCGACTGGCAGCTCTGGAACGAGGTCGTGCCGGAGCTCCTGCGACCGCCGACGCCGGTTGCCAACTTCAGGCTCGACTTGATGAAGAAGGATCTGGAGCTCGCCATGCGACTGGGTGCAGATCTCGGCAGCCCGGTGCCGCTTACCGCGCTGTCGTACCAGTTCTACGTCGCTGCCAGCGCGCAGGGGATGGGACAGGCGCCAGCGCACGAGGTGGCGCGGATCATCGCCCGGTTGGGGAACGCGCACCTGGAGCGGGCTGCCCCGATGCTCGATCTGGCCGCCGATGGCGGTCAGGGAGACGGCGCGTAGGCCCGCTCATTCCCGGGCACCGAGGTAGGCCGCCTGCACCCGCGGGTCATGGGCCAGCTCGGCGGCCGGTCCTTCGAGCACGATGCTCCCGGTCTCCAGCACGTACCCCCGATGCGCGACCTCGAGCGCCATCCGGGCGTTCTGCTCGACCAGGAGGATCGTGGTCCCTCGCTGGTTCAGGCGCTGGATCACCTCGAAGATGCTCTCGACGAGCACCGGTGCCAGTCCCATGGACGGTTCGTCCAGCAGCATAATCCGCGGCTGCATCATCAGCGCCCGGCCAATGGCCAGCATCTGCTGCTCGCCCCCCGAGAGCGTGCCGCCTTGCTGCCGCCGGCGCTCGGCCAGGCGGGGAAAGAGCTGGAGTACCTCTTCCAGCCGCCGCCGGATCTCCTGTCGATCGGTGATGGTAAAGGCGCCCAGCGCCAGGTTCTCCTCCACGCTGAGCCGGGGGAAGATCCGCCGTCCTTCAGGGACGTGCCCGACGCCCAGTTTGACGATCTCGTGCGGCGGAAGCCCTGCAATGTTCCGCCCCTCGAGGGCGATCCGGCCCCTGGCCGGGCGGATCAGCCCGGAGATGGAGCGGAGCGTGGTGGTTTTGCCGGCGCCGTTCGCGCCGAGGAGCGTAACGATTTCCCCGCGCTCGACAGTCAAGGACACGCCCCTGAGCGCGTGGATCGGTCCGTAATACACATGGACGGACTCGAGCTCAAGAACTGGCATCGGACGCGCTCTCGTCGCTTAGCACCTTGGCCGCGATCCCGCCGAGACCGGACGCTGCCCCCCGCCCCAGATACGCCTCGATCACCCGCGGGTCGGCCTGCACCTCGGCCGGTTTCCCCTCGGCGATCTTCTCACCGAAGTCCAGCACCGTGACGAGATCGGAGATATTCATCACGACCTTCATGTCGTGCTCGATCAGCAGGATCGTCATGCCGCGCTCGTCGCGCAGCCGTCGGATGAGCGTGATCATCTGATCGGTCTCGTAGGGGTTCATGCCAGCGGTCGGCTCGTCGAGCAGCAGGAGGCGCGGGCGCAAGGCCAGCGCGCGGGCGATCTCCAATCGGCGCTGGTCGCCGTAGGAGAGGTTGTTCGCGACCACGAACTCCTTGCCCCCGAGGCCGACGTAGCGCAGGAGCTCGCCAGCCTCGGCTTCGGCCTCCCGCTCGCTCCGGTGGTAACGCCTGGTGTGCACGACCGCGTCGAGAAACCCGTAGCGGACATGGGGGTGCAAGCCGATCAACACGTTGTCCAGCACCGTGAGATAGCGGAATAGCCGTATGTTTTGGTACGTCCTGGCAATTCCTCGATGCGCGATCTGGTCAGGTCGCAAGCCGGTAATCGGTTGACCGTCGAGGAGGATCTCGCCCTCGTCTGGCACGAGGAAGCCGGTAGCGCAGTTGAAAAAGGTGGTCTTGCCGGCTCCGTTCGGCCCGATGATGCTGTGGATCGTCTGCTCGCGGACTCCGAGATCCAGGTTGTGGAGTGCGACGACGCCGCCGAAACGCTTGGTGACCCTGCGTGCTTCCAGCAGCATGGCTCACGCTCCGTCCTGGGTAACCGCAGCGACTTCGGCGGGCGCTCTCGTCTTGCCCTCCTCGGCGGCCTCCTCCAGCTCGCGTACTCGCGTCTCCTCCGGCCACAGACCGGCGGGCCGGAAGATCATCATGGCCACCAGCACCACGCCGTAGACCAGGAGCCGGTACTCCTGGAACTCGCGCAGGAGTTCCGGCAGGCCGACGAGGGCGAGGGCACCGACCACCACGCCGGGCAGGCTTCCGATCCCGCCCAGGACGAGGAGCGCGACCACGTTGATCGACACCAGCAGGGAGAAGCTCTGCGGAATGACTGAATTCACCAGCGACGCAAAGAGGGCACCGCTGAGCCCACCCATCGCTGCGCCGGTGGCGAACGCCAGGAGCTTGGCAGTCACCCGGTTGATTCCCATCGCCTGGGCCACATCCTCGTCCTCGCGGATGGCCATCCACGCCCGGCCGATGCGGGAATCGCGCAGGCGCACCGAGAGGAACCAGGCCAGGCCGCATCCGATCAGGATGAGATAGTAGTACTCCTGGGGGCGATCGATGACGAACGGGCCGAGCTCCGGGCGGGCAATGCGCGTCACACCTTGCGCCCCTCCGAGGTGGGGCTTGAGCCAGTCGGACAGCACCAGCAGGCGGACGATCTCGCCGAAGCCCAGGGTGGTGATCGCCAGATAGTCGCCGCGCATCCGCAGCACGGGCAGTCCGATTAAGATCCCCGAGACGACGGTCATCGCGACCGCGATCGGCAGGGCCTCCCAGAAACCGAGGGTGAAGTGTCCCAGTTCCGGCGAAGTGAGCACCGCCATCGAGTACGCGCCGATCGCGAAGAAGGCGACGTAGCCCAGATCGAGCAAGCCGGCGAAGCCCAGGACGAGGTTGAGCCCCAGACCCATCAGGATGTACAGGCCGACGAAATCGCTGACGTTGCTGAGGAAGAGCCCGGCCCAGAGCGGGAACGACGCCAGGAAGACGACGCCGATGACCCGGGCCGCTACCCGGCGTCGCTGGAGTGCCCGCACCGATAGCGATCCCCGGTGGCTGCTCGCGCGGTTCGCCAGAACCTGGCGAGCAATCGGGACGGCCAAGGCGAGCGCCAGCACCGTGGCCGTGCCCGGCAGTGAGAGCCCGCCGGTCGGGGTAAAGAGGAAACCCATGACCGGAGCGGGGAAGATCGGACTGAGCACATCGCGCAGCAGGCCGACGAGGACGGCGATGGCCAGCGCGGTGAGCACGGCACGGCGACCAGTCGCTGGGAGCCAGGTCAACCCCCCGCCGAGAAAGCCGACCGCCGCGCCGACGAGCAGGAGGACGGCCAGACCCACGGCGCCGGTGCCCCGGTTGAACGTGAGGATATCCGGCAGCGCAGGCGAAGCGGCCACGAAGACCGTTCGCAGGTCGACCGTAGCGACGAGGAGGGCGAGCACCCAAAGCGCCAGTCCAACGAGCAATCCGGCCAGCGCCGCCCCGAGCAGGCCAGTCCAGTTGCTTATCCGGCGTCCCACCAGGTAGCCGACGGTGAGCATCAGGGCGAGCAGCAGGACGTAGCTGAACGTCACCCCCTGCCCGATCAACCGGCGGCCCGCGAACGCCTCGATCAGGCCGACCAGGCTGAGATGCCAGGCGGCGAATCCACCGATGAGGCCAAAGACGAGCGCGCGACGCACAGCCTGCTCCATGCCCACTACACCCGGCTGCCCAGTCGCTCCCCGAGGATCCCTGTGGGCCGGAAGATCAGAATGAGTACGAGGATGGTAAAGGCGATCACGTCCTTGAGCTGGTGGGCGGCCGGAATGCCTAGCCCGTCGAGGAACAGGCTCGGGCCGACCGACTCGACCAACCCGAGCACGAGCCCTCCGAGCGCGGCTCCCGGCAGGTTCCCGATGCCGCCGAGGACGGCCGAAGTGAAGGCCTTGATACCCGGCAGGAACCCCATGAAGAACTGCACCTGGGCGAACACGAGCGCGTAGAGCACGCCGGCAACGCCCGCCATCGCTCCGCCGACCGCGAAGGTGCTCGAGATGGCCCGGTTGACATCGACGCCCATCAGGGCTGCCGCTTCCATATCCTCGGCCACAGCGCGGATGGCCAGGCCGGTCCGGGTGAACGTGAGGAAGGCCCAGAGGATACCCAGCGTCGCCAGCGCACCCAGGAAGACAACGATCAACTTTACCTGGATGCCGAAGACCGCCCCTTCGAGCAGGGGCACCGTCGGATAGACCCGAACGCCGCTGCCGAACAGCCCGCGGAAGGTGTACTGCAGGAAGAACGACGCCCCCACCGCCGTGATCAACGGCACGAGCCGGGGTGCTCCGCGCAGCGGGCGATAGGCGATCCGCTCCAGGATGACCGCGATGGTCATCGAGACGAGCGCGGCGAACGCCAGCAGGGCGAGCAGAGAGATGATCGGTCTGGACTCTAGAAACCCACGCCGTGCCAGGGCATCGGCCAGGAAGAACGCACTGAAGGCCCCGCTCATGAAGACCTCGCCGTGCGCGAAGTTGATCATCCGCAGCACGCCGTAGACCATGGTGTACCCCAGGGCGATCAAGGCATAGATCCCGCCCTGGGCCAGGCCGAAGACCACGAAGTCGAACCACTGCCCAGCGGTGTAGCGGCCGGCGGCGAGCGTCTGGTACGAGCCGACGAGGACGAGCAAGAGGACAAGGACGCCGATCGTCCAGGCGATCACCATCGTCAGGTCGATCCGCCGGCCGCCGGTGAGTGCTGTGAGACGCCGAGCCGCAATCGCCACGATCTACCCCCACTCGCTTCAAAACGCCAGGGGCAACAGGGCCGGGCTCTCGGCCCTGTTGCCCGCGGCCGCTACCTTATGGGTAGACCTTCTTCACCACCTTATCCGGCCAGCCTGACGTGTCCGCGCTGACGATCTCGTAGACGGCGATCTTCGGATCGGCGCAGTCACCGTTCTGGTCGCAGGTCAGGTTCCCGGTGAGCCCCTGGAAGTTCTTCGTCTCGTAGAGCGCCTGGCGCAGCGCCTTGCGCGGAATATAGAGCGTGCCGTCCGGTCCTTCGACCGCCACCTTCTCGATCGCCTCGGCGATCATCATGGTGGCATCGTAGGCGTGCGCGTGGAAGATCGAGATCGGCTTCTCGCCGTACTTCTTCTCGTACTTGGCGACGAAGTCCTGATAGCCCGAGCCGAAGGCGGTCACGTCCGGGCTGCTCAGGTACATCCCGACGGCCGCGTCACCGGCAGCCTCGACGAAGTCCGGCGAGAACAGGCCGTCGGCGCCCATCAGCTTCACGTTCTCCAGGCCGCGAATCTCCTTGGATTGCCGGGTCACGAAGCCGCCGGCCTTGGTGAAGATCGGGTAGTAGATGATCTCGGGTTGCTGGGTCGCGATCCGGGTCAGTACCGGGCGCATATCCGTGTCGTCCGGCCCGACCGCCTCCTGAGCTACCACCTCGCCACCGAGCTTCTTGAACTCCTCGGCGAAGACATTGGCGAGCTGCTCGGCGTAGAGGCTTCCGTCGTGGATGGTCGCAGCCTTCTTGACCTTCAGGAAGTTGAACGCGAACTCCGCCGCGACCTTGCCCTGCACCTTATCGTTGTGCGCCGTGCGGAGATATGCCTCGACATGCTTGGTGGGATCGGTCAGGTCCGGCGCCGTGTTGGAGGGCGAGACCATCACCATCCCGGCGTCGTTGATCACCGGTGCCATCACCCGCGCTTCGGACGAGCAGGAGGTGCCGACGATCGCGACGAGCTTCGGATTCGCCGCCAGCTTCGTGGCTGCTGCCTGGCCACCCTCCGGGTTGCAGCCAGTATCCTCCTTGATGAGCTCGATCTTGTGGCCAAGCAGCTCACCGCCGAGGTCATCGATCGCGATCTCGATGCCGCGCATCGAGTCTGTGCCCAACGAGGCGTCAGGCCCGGCGATCACCAGCGCCCCAGCCAGGACGATCGGCTCGCCGGGTTTGATCTCGACTACCCCGATCTCGTCCTTCGGCGGCTGGAAGGCTGGGCCTGCCGGGGTCGGGCTCGGCCCGGGCTGCCCGGGACCCTGGGCTTGCTGGCAGGCAGCACCTAGCGCCAGGATGAGGACAAGCACCAGGCTGATCGGTACGAAGCGCCGAGCTCTCATCTCGACCTCCTCCTCACCATCGATCAGACGAAAGCTTACTCTTTCACCGCTGCCGGGACACCTCCGGCAACGGCAGACCGCTGCATGTATAAGTGATTCTGGCACGGGGGTGTCACACCTGTCAATACCCGTTATCGATACGCACCGCACGCAGCATCCACGGCGTGAGGTCGGGTTGCCAACCAGGCAAGCCCATGGACGAAGGCTGCTGAGAGCTATGAGAGCCACGCGCACCGCAGGCCTGGCATTGGCCACGATCGACCACCAAGGCCTCCCATCGCGTCGCCGGGAGCGGGAGTCGTGATCACCGGGGATCGAGCCATGCTGGTTCCAACAGTGATCGTCCGGAGCGTCAGCCGTCGACGCCGGGCTAAGGGCCGGAGGACCGGGCGCGGCTCCGGCTGTAGCCCAGCGCCAGCAGCCCGGCTGTCGCCAGCAACGCCAGGCCCGAGACCACCGCGCCCAGGAGAAGCGTCGATGGGACGAAGCGGAGCTCGACCTCGTGGTCGCCGGCCGGCACCCATACCGCCCGGAAGGCGTGGTCCGCACGGTAGAGCTGCGCCGGCTCGCCGTCGACCGACGCCCGCCACCCGGGATAGTCGGTATCGGCGAGCACGACGAAGGCCGGCTCTGCCAGACTGGCCCGGATCACCACCCGCGTGTTCTCGTAGCGCAGGATCTCGGCGCTCCCGGCCGGCCCGCTTCCCTGCGAACCAGGCCTCCCAATCGGCGGGATCGGTACCCCTTCGTCCAGCACCACCACGTCGCGCAGGGCTCCGGCGTGCTCCCGCACGTAGGAGATCTGCTCTGCTTCAGGCAGGGGGATAGCCTGGGACGCGACCCACACTCGCGGCCCAACTGAGCGGTTCTCGTAGATCCAGGGTGCTCCCTGGTGCACCAGCGCGAACTTCTCCGGGCGGCCCCCTGGGGAGACCTCCTCGATCGGGCCCGGCGTCAGCAGGTAGCGCACGTTCAGCAGGTCGAACAGCGGTGAGTTCGGGTCCGCGGTCGCCGCGTCGAACAGCTCGCGGTAGTAGGTGGGCCAGAGCACACTGTAGCCCCAGGCGCTGTCCAGTCTCCAGACCAGCGGGCCGTTCTCCCAGATCGACCCGGCTTGCTTCGGCAGGATGCGGAACCGTTCAGGGAGGGCACTCCGCTGCGCCTCGAGCAGGAGCCGCACCGTCGGCGCCGAGGGGTCTCCTGCCCAGTCGAGCCCGATGTACGAGTCAGGTCGCATCCGGTGATGCTTGTAGGTCGCGCTGGCAGTGGCCGTACCCAGGTCGAACGCCGCGATGCCGACCAGGAGCACGAGCAGCAGGCTGAGCGCCAGGTGCCAGTGGACGCGCGCCAGCATGGCCGAGTAGGCCGCCAGCAAGACCAGACCGGCTAGGACAACGCCATCCACGATCCCCTGCATGACCTGCTGGCCCGGGCCACCGGCCGAGCGGGCCAGCAGGAACGCCCCCAGAACGAGGAGCCCGAGCGCGAGCAGCAGCGCCCATCGCAGCCAGCGGAGGAGCATCCGGCTGCTCCCGCCGCCCGCTGGCTCGCGCTCGAGCGCCTTCACGCCGTAGGCGGCGAGCAGCGCCAGCGCCAGATGCAGGAGCGCGACGTAGTTGGCAGGCCGCCGCACCCGATCCACGCCCGGCAGGAGGTCGTAGGCGATCCGGTAGACCCAGGTGTGCTCCCCGAAGGCGAGCACGAGCGCTAGCAGGGCTCCCGCGGCCAGCAGGGCGGTCACCCGCCGGTCCTCCGGCCTGGCCCGGACGACGCCCAGCGCGGCCAGGAACAGCGGCAGGAGTCCAGCGTACAGGTTGGTCTCGGCCGGATCGCCAGAGCCCCAGTACGGCGCCGGGCCGTCGGTGGCGAAGAAGTTCGGCAGCGCCATCGTCACGAGCCAGTGCGGCTGGATCGACGAGACAACTGCCTCCTCGTAGGGGAAATTTGCCCGCTCGGTACGCACGCTGAGTTCCCAGGAGGGCAGAAGCTGGATCATCGCCAGCGCGGTTCCCAGCGCCAGCACGACCAGTCCCATGAGGAGGATGCTCCCGTGCACCCTGAGTGTGGCGAGCCAGCTCGGTTGCCCCCAGCTCGTGCCCGCGCGCGTGGCAGGCTGTGAGTCGCCCGGCGGCTCGGCTACCTCCATAGACTGATCCAGACTCCGGTCTGGAATCGCCAGCGCGGCATGGGGCGCGCGGGCCCCTGGACTGTGGAACCAGCTCGCCAGCAGCGTCAGCCCGCCCAGGAGATAGCCGGTCTGGAGCAGCGTCAGGGCATGACCGGCCAGTGCCATCATCCCGAAGGCGAGCGCCGCCAGGCCGATCCAGAACAGGCTTCGCTCGCGTAGTGCCCGCCGGAAGGCGAGCACGATCCATGGCAGCCAGCTCAGCCCGGCCAGCGCGCTCAGATGGGGGAGGTGCATGGCGAAGAAAGCGCCGAAGGCGTAGGTGAGCGCGGCTAGGACTGCCCCAGCGCGCGAACCAGTCAGCGAGCGTGCCAGCAGGTAGGTACCGGCTGCTGCCCAGAGGACATGCAGCGCAGCCAGCCACTCGAGATAGAGATATGGCAGCAGCACCTCACGCCAGGCCAGCGCGTGCATCGCCAGTGCCGGCGGGTAGAACAGCATCGTCAGCGGATCGGCTGTCAGCGGGTAACCACCGAGGATGTGCGGTGTCCACCAGGGCGCCTGGCCGGCCACGAGTGAGCGATGGACGAAGGCCTGGAACATATAGTGCTGCTCGATGATGTCGTAGGGGATCAGGTACTCCTGCCGGACTAGCAGCGGCCAGAAGTAGAGCAACCAGAAGCCGCCTAGGAAGCCCAGGTCGATGAGCGCGGGTGAGCCGCGCCGGAGCCATATCGGAGCCGGCCAGAGCCGGCTGCCCTGCTGCGGGGAGGCTCCAGGTCGCTGTCCGGGCAGGTTGCGGTCGAGGAGCGGCTTGGCCATCGTCCTTCAGCCACGCTCATGCGGAGGGCTCGTGACGATGCTGGCTAGCGTGTAGAGCAGATCTGATCTGGGGCAGTGCAACGTGTGGCCGGCCATCGTTTCCACTCCCACTGGCTGGAGTGCTTCGGCTCAGCCACGATTCTCACACATGACGCGCGGACGGCTCAATCGCAGGGAGGAACGACTGCGCGCCCCTGCACTAGCATAGATTTTCCGCCCTCGGACGTTCGGGTGCCACCGGTTCGCCTGTGCTCGGGCGGTTCAGACGAGCGGCAGGCGCTGCCGAGTCCAGGCAATCAGCCCACCGCTCAGGTTGTAGACCTGGCGGAATCCGGCCTGCTGGAGCAGCACTGTCGCCCGGGCACTGCGGTTGCCGCTGCGACAGACCAGAATCAGCTCCCGCTCGGCGTCGAGTTCGTGCAGGCGCGAGCCTAGCTCACCGAGCGGGACGTGAACCGCGCCCGGAATGTGGCCGGCACGCCACTCCTCGGGCTCCCGCACATCGACGATCAGCGCGCCTGCCTGCTGCCGGCGCAGCGCCTCCTCCGGCGTGACTTCCGGAACCGGCTGCCGGGCGAAAAGTCGACGTAAGATCATGTCTAGCTACTCGCTCTCTCCCTGGCGATCGTTAACGGGCCAACGCTGGCTCGGGAATCACCGGCAAGCCGGCTGCCCGCCAGGCGGTCATCCCGCCGGAGACGTTGAACAGCCGCTCCCAGCCGCGAGCCTGGAGGAGACTGGCCGCGATCGCGCTGCGCGTGCCGCTGCCGCAGATGACCGCTACCGGCCGGCCGGGCTCTACCGGTGGGAGATCGGAAGAGCACACGTCTGAACTCCAGTCACCTTGTAATCTCGTATGCCGTCT
>ERZ511473.1435-NODE-1435-length-19828-cov-346.402511_pt1 | contig 19828 bp, 24 predicted proteins | sample MGYA00374947_ERZ511473 | MGnify/ENA primary metagenome ERZ511473 (study PRJEB26303, sample SAMN06343854) | sediment metagenome | isolation source: hot spring sediment | place: Canada: British Columbia | collected 2012-09-26 ... | reverse complement strand
CGCTGCGCCTCGGCCAGCATCCGCACCTGCTCCTCCGTCTTGCGCTGCGCCTCGGCCAGAGCCGCCAATTGCTCCTCCACACGGGTCACCCGCTCCTCCGTCTTGCGCTGTGCCTCGGCCAGAGCCGCCAATTGCTCCTCCACGCGCCCTATTCGCTCTTCTGATCTTCGCTGCGCCTGCGCCAGAACTAAAAGAGCACGGGTCGTTCTCCTTTCAGCTCGTTGTTGTGCTTCGATCCATTCTCGGAAAAGTTGTGGCAGAGCGAGCAACTCATCCGTGAGCAGAAGGCGACGAAGCTCCTGCCGCCACTCCGGATGTTCTTGAAGGAGCCGGAGAAGGTCCAAATAATCTTGCGCTTCGAAAGCCATCTTCGTTCTCCTCTCGGAAGCTCCCTCCCCATCTTGTCCTCATCTGACAACACTGAGCAATGTACCACTCCCCCTTGTTTCCGTTCAAGCCCCGCGCCGGGATGACTTCGTCCTCCCCTGAGGGAACGGACGACTGGCCTCGGCGTCCTCATAGTGTGAGGACCTGTTGACCCGGTCCCCCCAGCGGTTCTAAACTATTGCTTCGAGTAAGTTCGGAGGGGAATCGGGCTGTCCGAATCGTGTGAAGATGGAAGGTGATCTCCTGTGCCGACATCATCGCGATGAGCGCTTCCAAGCTGGATGCCCTTCTTCTGACTCCCTTGGGAGAGGGGTTACTATGGGATGGCTTCCGAACGTCCCCCGCGACACTGACCGCCATGTGGGAGGGAGGGGATGAATCCGGTCACTCATATTGCAGTTGAGAAATACCAGGGACTCAGCCGGGAGGTGCTCCTCGGCTTGTATCGCACCATGCTTTTATCTCGCCGCATTGACGATAAGGAGATTCAGCTCAAGCGGCAGAATCGCATCTTCTTTCAAATCAGCGGCGCGGGGCATGAAGCGGTGCTCGTCGCCGCGGGCTTGGTCTTGAAGCCGGCTTATGATTGGTTCTACCCCTACTATCGCGATCGGGCTCTGATGCTCATGCTGGGCGTGACGCCCAAGGAGATGTTCCTGCAGGCGGTGGGCGCGGCTGCCGATCCCAGTTCCGGCGGGCGTCAGATGCCCTCGCACTGGGGATTCCGGCGCTTGAACGTCGTCTCCAGTTCCAGCCCCACGGGGACGCAATTTTTGCAAGCCGTCGGATGCGCCGAAGCCGGACGGTATTACGAGCTGGTGGAGGAGATCGCGGATCGCGCGAGCCGGTTCCATGCGGATGAAGTCGTCTATGTCTCCGGCGGCGATGGAGCGACGAGCGAGGGCGAGTTCTGGGAATCGCTCAATACGGCGTGCAACCTGAAGCTCCCCGTCCTCTACCTCATCGAGGACAACGGGTATGCCATCTCCGTGCCCATCGAGGTGCAGACGGCCGGCGGCAGCATCTCGCGCCTGGTGCGCAGCTTCCCCTACCTCCTGGTTCGCGAGTGCGACGGAACAGATGTGCTGGAGAGTTACGCGACGCTGCGCGAGGCCGTCGCATACGTGCGGCAACGACGCGGGCCCGCTCTCGTTCATGCTCATGTCATTCGCCCCTATTCGCATTCGCTCTCCGATGACGAGACCCTCTACAAGCCCGAGGAAGAGCGGGAGGAGGAAGCCCGGCGCGATCCCATCTCTCGCCTGGCGGATTTTCTCCTCCGCGAGGGATTGGCCGATGCCGAACACCTGGCGGCCATCCGCGCGGACGTGGATGAAGAGGTCGCGCGCGCGGCCGATGAAGCGCTGGCGGCGACTCGCCCCGCCCCCTCGACGGCCACGCTCTACGTCTACTCCCCTGCGGTGGACCCCACGTCCTCGGACTTCGAGACCGAGCCGCAATATTCGGGCGAGCCGAAGACGATGGTGGACCTTCTGAACGCCTGCCTTCATGACGAGATGGCGCGCGATCCCCGAATCGTCGTCTTCGGCGAGGACGTCGCCGATTGCAGCCGCGAGCAATACCTGGACAAGGTCAAAGGCAAGGGGGGCGTCTTCAAGGTCACGCATAATCTGCAGCGCCGCTTCGGCTCGCACCGCGTCTTCAACACCCCCCTGGCGGAAGCCAACATCGTCGGACGCGCCATCGGCATGGCCACGCGCGGATTGAAGCCCGTCATCGAGATTCAGTTCTTCGACTACATCTGGCCGGCCATGATGCAGATCCGCAACGAGCTGGCCCTGATGCGATGGCGCTCGAACAATGCCTGGTCATGCCCGCTGGTCATCCGCGTCCCGATCGGCGGGTATCTCCAGGGAGGCGCCATCTATCACAGCCAATCCGGCGAGAGCATCTTCACGCATATCCCCGGACTGCGCGTCGTCATGCCCTCGACGGCCGTAGATGCCAACGGCCTTTTGCGCACCGCGATCCGATGCGATGATCCCGTGCTCTTCCTCGAGCACAAGCACCTCTATCGTCAACCGTACAACCGAGGCCCATACCCGGGGCCGAACTACATGATCCCCTTCGGGAAGGCGAAGATCGTTCGCCCGGGACGCGATCTGACGATCATCACCTACGGGGCGCTCGTCCATCGCAGCCTCCTGGCCGCCGAACGGGTCAAAGAGCAATACGACCTCGATGTGGAGGTCATTGATCTGCGGAGCCTGAACCCGTACGACTGGGAGACGATCGCCCGCTCGGTGAGGAAGACGAGCAAGGTGATCGTCGCGCATGAGGATAGCCTCTCCTGGGGATTCGGAGCGGAGATCGCCGCTCGCATCGCGGACGAGCTGTTCGAGGACTTGGACGGCCCCGTGCGTCGCGTCGGCGCTCTGGATACGTTCGTGGCCTATTGCCCCGATCTAGAGAACACCATCCTGCCACAAGTTGAGGACCTGGTGAAGGCCATCCTCGATCTGGCCGAGTATTGATTCGGCCGGCCAAGCCGTCCGCATCAAGCCCGCGTGAGCAGGCGTGCGAATAGCCCAGGGCGAGCCGAAAACGAGGCCATTCGAGAGACCACCCTTCCGCATCAAGCCCGCGCGCGCGGGCGTCCGAATATAGCCCGGGGCGAGCCACAGGCGAGCCCGTTTGGGAAATGCCCTTCCGCATCAAGCCCGCGAAGCGGGCGTGCGAGTATAGCCTAGGGCGAGCCGCAGGCGAGCCCTAGGACAACGGCGGCATGATCATCCCCAAGCCCCCGAAGGGGGCGGCCCACACACGGTGTTCGCGCGGACGATGTCACGCGGAGAGAGAATTTCCTTGACTTGACTCAGACTGCCTTATATACTGGAGACCGCCGTTTGCGGCAGCGGGTGAGTTTTTCAGGAAGGGAGCGAGGCGTATGACGAAGAAACGTGCGTTCGTTTTGTTACTGGGCCTGCCGGCGCTTGGGCAGGGCGCAGTCGCCCTGGTGCCGAGCGTCATCAGCATCATCCTGCAGTTGCTGAATCTGGGCGGAGGCGGGTTGAATTTCATTCAGCTTCTGGCGATCGTCGCCGGCGTCGTCACGGCCAGTGGATTGGATCTCGGACTCGGGATCGTGGGTCTTGTGCTTCCGGCCTCCGTCTTCGTCTTCGTGCTCTGAAGCCGAGATGAGGCGGTTCGCTGAATGTCATCGGGGGGGGAGATTATGAAGACGTGGGTGCTGTTTCTGCTGCTGGTCGGGCCGTCGGTTCTGGCCCTCTCGACGGTCCTGATGCCGTATCTCGCGCTTATGCTCCTGGCGTTGATCTTGCCGGGAGTGACTTTCAGCAATCCCGCTTTGATCATCCTTTTCGTCATGCCCTTAGTGTTCATCGCCCTTTTGGGGGAGTCCGATCGGCTTCTGTTTCTGCTGTAGCAGGGGCGAGATCGAGGCGTGCAGCCCTGCGGCACAGCACGTCGGACTCCGAACGAGATGGCGCGACTCCGCGAAAAGAGAGGCGGTGAATCGGGCAGGGGCCGAGCCGCATGAGCGCCTGTTGATGCGCGCGCGTGCCGTAGCCGACGTGCCGGGCGAAGCCGTAACCGGGATAGAGCCGATCGTATTCCCGCATGAGGCGATCGCGCGTGACCTTGGCCAGGATCGAAGCGGCGGCGATGGAGACCGAGAGCTGATCTCCCCGAATGATCGCCCGTTGGGGGATGTTCACATCGGGGAGGCTCACGGCGTCAATGAGAAGGTAGTCCGGACGGGGATGAAGCCCCGCGATCGCCGCTCGCATCGCGCGCTCGGTCGCGCGCCGGATATTGGTGCGATCAATCTCCGCGGCGTCCACGATTCCGAGAGCCAGCGCGCGCGCCGTGTGCCGAATCGCGTCGTAGAGGGCTTCTCGGCGGCTGCGCGAGAGGCGTTTGGAATCGTCCAAACCCTCGGGGAGACGGTCCAGGTCAAGGATCACGGCAGCGGCGATGACCGGCCCGGCCCATGCCCCGCGCCCGACTTCATCTACGCCCGCAATGAACCGATAGCCCAGCCGTTGAAGTTCCTGCTCCAGAGCGGCCGTGCACGTTGACCGATTCCGTCGGCGCATAGCACGCCCTTTATTATCGAATTCGAGTCCGAAGTCAATCCGCACGCGAGCCCGCGAAGGGGGCGACCGAAATTAGTCCGTGGCGAGCGAAGCGAGCCCACGGTGTGAGCCCAACCCCATCCCGCCCGTGAGCCCGCGCGCGCGGGCGACCGAATGTAGCCTAGGGTGAGCGAAGCGAGCATCATGAGATCAACCCCCCTTCCACAGGCGAGCCCCCGAAGGGGGCGTTCGAGTTTAGCCTAGGGCGAGCGAAGCGAGCCCTAGGAACGAGAGGCCCCAACCAATGTCCAAGCCCGCGCACGCGGGCGGCCCATGCGGAAGGCGGAACGTGACGTCGTCCACACAAACGCGCCGTGTGGCCATGCAAATGGGCCGCCCCCTTCGGGGGCTTGGGGATGATCATGCCGCCGTTGTCCTAGGGCTCACCTTCGGCTCGCCCCGGGCTATATTCGGACGCCTGCTTCGCAGGCTTGATGCGGAAGGTGCCATCTCACTGCCTGCGGCTCGCCCCGGGCTATACTCGCACGCCCGCTCCGCGGGCTTTGTGTGGGCGCGACCCAACCTCTCGTTGTGAGATCAGCCCAATTCCCCGAGCCCGCGAAGGGGGCGACCGAAATTAGCCTAGGGTGAGCGAAGCGAGCATCATAAGATCAACCCCCCTTCCACAGGCGAGCCCCCGAAGGGGGCGTTCGAGTTTAGCCTAGGGCGAGCGAAGCGAGCCCTAGGAACGAGAGGCCCCAACCAATGTCCAAGCCCGCGCACGCGGGCGGCCCATGTGGAGGCAGAACGTGACGTCGTCCCCACGAACGCGGTGTGTGACCGCGCGGATGGGCCGCCCCCTTCGGGGGCTTGGGGATGATCATGCCGCCGCTGTCCTAGGGCTCGCCTTCGGCTCGCCCTAGGCTACACTCGCACGCCCGCTTCGCGGGCTTGAATTGAATGGGCAATCGTCTCATTCACATACGCGGCCCATGTGGCGGCGTGATTGGCCGCCCCCTTCGGGTCCTAGGGCTCGCCTGCGGCTCGCCCCGGGCTAGATTCGGACGCCTGCTCCGCAGGCTTTATTCGCGCCCGCGCGCGGGCTTCAAAACGGGGGTGAGTCGCCCCGAAGGCGGCTTGTCCCGGATGATGGCGCATTCACTCGGAAAGCCCGGGAAAATTTTTCACCCGGAAGCGAATTTTTTCTTGACACTCCGGGGCACCTTGTGTAATATATGCGCCGGATTGCTTCTCAACCTCGATGAAGGAGGATGGTTATGAGAAAGATCGTGGCAGGGATGGGGCTGGCGGCTCTGCCCCTTGTGTCGCTCCTGGTGAGTACCGTGCCTCAGCTCATCTTCGTGATCGCGCTCCTGCTCGGTGGCGGAAACCTCGCGGCGGGTCCAACAACGATCTTCACGGCCCTGGTGGGGATTGCCGGATTTACCGGCATTCTTGGTATTAACGTGTTCCTTGGTGCTTAGCATGGGGCGCGGTGAGTGCAAGGATTTTCAAGACCTTGTCTTGAAGGACAATATCTCTAAAGGAGGAGGGTTATGAAGAAGCTATCGGCTCTGGCTTTGACGGTGATGTCCATTCTGGGCTTTTCGACGGCGATGATGCTGCCAAGCGCGCTGGCCGTCGGCTTCCTGGTCGAGGCCTTGGGCGTGACGGTCATCTCGAAGCTGATCTCGGCGCTCATCGCCCTGGGGTTCGTCTTTTTCGGCCTCAACGCCCTCATTGCGTGAGGCGATGGATGGGACAGATGGCCTGAACGGCCACAGAATAATGAAGATCTCGTGAAAAGGAGGATACTATGAGGAAGGTTCTGGCTTTGAGCTACATGATGGGATTCTCCCTCGCGCTGGCGGTAGGGAAGGCCCTGCCGGGAATCGTGGCGATTCTTTTGTTTGCGCCTACTGGGGCGTTTAACGTCGCTGGTTTCACCGCAGCTCAGGCGTTTACGCTTTTCACAACATCGTTCGTATTCAGCTATTTCGTCTCGAACCAGTTCCCGACATCGCCACCGAATATAAGCAACTGGATCATGGGGCTGTGATCGGCCGCGTGAGGCGGTGAGTCACAGTACCGGTGGGGAGAACGGAGTCGGTGAAGGAGTGGGGGTGGTGCTCGGGCATTGCCCCCACCCCATCGTGCCGAGTTCTTGGAGAGGAGGGGAGATTATGACCCTTACGATTTGGCTTCTGCTTATTTGGATCATCCTCGTCGCGCTTGTTGGGCCGAAGTGATGCTCTAGGCATCGGGGTGAGGGTAGCGGTTCCCGCCCTCGCCCTGTTTGCATTCATTTGGAGTTTGTTTCCATCCCGGAAGACCTGAGAATGAGAGTGCGGGTCGAGTGTTGAGGTCGTCGCCGGAATGTCCCCGGCGGCGGAGTATTGAGCCGGTTCACAGCGAGTTCACGCCGAAGGCCGAAGCATAGCCCGGTTTGACATCACCCCCTTTCCACACAAATCCCGCGTGAGCACGCATCCCACGGACGAAGCCATCGGGAGCGAGACGAATCCGTTTTCGCATCAAGCCCGCGAAGCGGGCGTGCGAGTATCGCCCGGGGCGAGACCATTTGGGAAATGTCCTTCCGCGTAAAGCCCGCGGAGCGGGCGTGCGAATATAGCCCAGGGCGAGCGTGAGCGAGCCCTGGGGAAACGGCGGCACCATCATCCCCAAGAAATGCCATTCCGCATCAAGCCTGCGGAGCAGGCGTCCGAATCTAGCCCGGGGCGAGCCGCAGGCGAGCCCTAGGACAACGGCGGCATGATCATCCCCAAGCCCCCGAAGGGGGCGGCCCATCCGCGCGGCCACACGGTGCGTTTTGTGGACGACGTCACGTTCCGCCTTCCGCATGGGCCGCCCGCGTGCGCGGGCTTGGACATTGGTTGGGGCCTCTCGTTCCTAGGGCTCGCTTCGCTCGCCCTAGGCTAAACTCGGTCGCCCGCTTCGCGGGCTTGCATACGGAAGGAGGTTGATCTCATGATGCTCGCTTCGCTCACCCTAGGCTAAGCTCGGTCGCCCGCTTCGCGGGCTTGCATGCGGAAGGAGGTTGATCTCATGATGCTCGCTTCGCTCACCCTAGGCTAAGCTCGGTCGCCCGCTTCGGGGGCTCGGGGAATTGGGCTGATCTCACAACGAGAGGTTGGGTCGCGCCCACACAAAGCCCGCGGAGCGGGCGTGCGAGTATAGCCCGGGGCGAGCCGCAGGCGAGCCCTAGGACAACGGTGGCATGATCATCCCCAAGCCCCCGAAGGGGGCGGCCCATTTGCATGGCCACACGGCGCGTTTGTGTGGACGACGTCACGTTCCGCCTTCCGCATGGGCCGCCCGCGTGCGCGGGCTTGGACATTGGTTGGGGCCTCTCGTTCCTAGGGCTCGCTTCGCTCGCCCTAGGCTAAACTCGGTCGCCCGCTTCGCGGGCTTGCATACGGAAGGAGGTTGATCTCATGATGCTCGCTTCGCTCACCCTAGGCTAAGCTCGGTCGCCCGCTTCGCGGGCTCACATGCGGAAGGAGGTTGATCTCATGATGCTCGCTTCGCTCGCCCTAGGCCGAACTCGGTCGCCCGCTTCGCGGGCTCGCATGCGGAATCGGATCGGTTTCACACCGTGGGCTCGCTTCGCTCACCCTAGGCTAATTTCGGTCGCCCCCTTCGGGGGCTCGCGTGCGGAACGGGGTTGGGCTCGTGATGTTCGCTTCGCTCACCCTAGGCTAAATTCGGCCGCCCGCTTCGCGGGCTCACGGGCAGAATGGGGTTGGTTTCACAATGTGCATTCGCTCGCGCTCGCCCAGGGCCGAACTCGGACGACACTTCCCGAACCCGAGGCACGCGGGCACTCATCCCCACAGGTGCTGCTCATCATACTCGATCCCGTGCGCCTTCAAAAGGGCGATGAATTCCTCCTGGAAGGTTCGCCGCCGATGATGCTCCTCTTGAGCTTGAATGTATCGTCGAACGCGAGCAAGTTGGGAAGCGCTGACAGTAAACGCCCCATAACCTCTCTGCCAAGCGAAATGTGAGAGTCGAGGGAATTCGCGATGAATCCATCCGGAGGAAGCGGCCTTCACATCCCGCACGACCTGCGCCAGTGTATGTTCCTGATGGAGTCGAAGCAACAGGTGCACGTGATCGTTCGTCCCGTTGATTTCCAGAAGGTCTCCCCCACGTTCCCGGAGGATGCCGCCCAAATAAGCATAAAGCCGCCCACGCCATTCAGGGGCCAGGAAGGGGAACCGATCCTTGGTTGAGAAGACGATGTGATAGAGGAGGCTTGTGTACGATTGCGGCATAGCGTTCCTCCCCTGCCTGTGGCTCGTCAGCTGTGAGAATGTAGACGGGCAGGGCGTAAGAGTCAACCGTCTGAATAGCCTGCACGAGCAGGCGTCCGAATGCAACCCATAGCGGGCGTGCCCTTTTGAGATGATGGCTTTCACATAAAGCCTGCGGAGCGGGCATGCGAATGTCGCTCGGGGCGAGCCGCAGGCAGTGAGATGGCACCTTCCGCATCAAGCCTGCGGAGCAGGCGTCCGAGTATAGCCTAGGGCGAGCCGAAGGCGAGCCCTAGGACAGCGGCGGCATGATCATCCCCAAGCCCCCGAAGGGGGCGGCCCATCCGCGCGGTCACACACCGCGTTCGTGGGGACGACGTCACGTTCTGCCTCCACATGGGCCGCCCGCGTGCGCGGGCTTGGACATTGGTTGGGGCCTCTCGTTCCTAGGGCTCGCTTCGCTCGCCCTAGGCTACATTCGAACGCCCGCTTCGGGGGCTCGCCTGTGGAAGGGGGGTTGATCTTATGATGCTCGCTTCGCTCGCCCTAGGCCGAACTCGGTCGCCCGCTTCGCGGGCTTGCATACGGAAGGAGGTTGATCTCATGATGCTCGCTTCGCTCACCCTAGGCTAAGCTCGGTCGCCCGCTTCGCGGGCTCACGGGCGGAATGGGGGTTGGGCTCACAATATGGGCTTGCTCGCGCTCGCCCCGGGCCGAACTCGGTCGCCTGCGCGCGGGTTGTCTTGAAGAGGTGGTGAAGCGTCGCCTATAATGAGGGGCGGCTTATGGGCATTGAAGAATCCGTGCTGGAGAAGATTCGCGCGCTGCCGCCGGAGAAGCAGCAAGAGGTTCTGGACTTCGTCGAGTTCCTCTACAGCAAGAATCGTCCCCCTGGGCAGCGTCGAAGCCTTCGCGGATTGTGGGCCGATCTTCAGGTGGACATCACGGAGGGTGACCTTGCTCACGCTCGACGCGAGATGTGGGGCGGTTTCCCTCGGGAGCTGTGATGGGCTCGGTCGTCGCGGACACGCACGCCATCATCTGGTATTTGGCTGCTTCGCCGAGGCTCTCTGCGGCGGCCCTGGCCAGTTTGGAAGCAGCCTTGCACATGGGCGATGTCATTTACATCGCTTCGATCTCCATCGTCGAGATGATTTACCTGGTAGAGAAGGGGCGGCTTCCGGAAGCTGCGCTACAGCGGTTGGGTCAAACTCTCGCGGATCCGGCGGCGGGTCTCGCCGTCGTCCCGTTGGATACGGCGATCGCGCAACGAATCCGGCACATCCCGCGAGAGGTGCTCCCCGATATGCCGGATCGGATTATTGCGGCGACCGCGCTTCAGCTCGATCTCCCTCTGGTCACACGCGATCATCGGGTTCAAGCCCTGGGCATCAGGGCGATATGGTGATGGCCCCGCCGCGATCACGGAGAACCGGCGCGAACGGGCGACCGATTCTTGTCCCCTTCTGCAGGAGGCCCGTGTGCGCGGGCTGGGATTCCGATGACGTTCAAACGGATCACATCCGAACGTCTGCATGGGGAAATCCTGCACCCGTATGGGTCGCCCGCGTGCGCGGGCTTGGACATTGGTTGGGACCTCTCGTTCCTAGGGCTCGCTTCGCTCGCCCTAGGCTAAATTCGAACGCCCCCTTCGGGGGCTCGCCTGTGGAAGGGGGGTTGATCTTATGATGCTCGCTTCGCTCACCCTAGGCTAAGCTCGGTCGCCCGCTTCGCGGGCTCACGGGCGGAATGGGGGTTGGGCTCACAATATGGGCTTGCTCGCGCTCGCCCCGGGCTATATTCGGTCGCCCGCGCGCGCGGGCTCGCGCACGGAATATGGGTCGGGCTCACACCGTGGGTTCGTTCGCGCTCTTCCTGTAGCAGGGGCGTGTTGCGGATGGTGGTCTCCCTGATCCTGTGATCTCACTCCGCGCGCGGACCTTCCAGTGGGGGGCGCGCGCTTCCGGCTTCGCCCTCTCCTTTCGAGAAGGCGACAAAGCGCGTGCGCCGTGGCGCGTGCAGGAGGATCGTCGTGACGGCGAGGATGGCTCCGACTTGCCCGAGCGCCAGAAGCGTCAGCATCGGCGTCGCGTCTCGAAGGAAGAGGGCGCCGGCTCCCAGGCAGAACGCGAGCACGTAGATTGTCGCCACGGCTTCGCGTTCGGTCATCCCCAGCTCCACGAGCCGATGCGACAGATGCGAGCAGTCGCCTCGATAGATGGGACGTCCCTCTCGCCAGCGGATCCAGATCACCGAAGCCGTGTCGTAGAGGGGGAGTCCGAGCACGAGCACGGGCATGAAGGGGCCGAACCACTCGTTCCGGACCTTCTCCCCGGGGGCGACCGAGGAGGCCAGCACCGTGATGATGCCGATCAGATAGCCGATCGTCAAGCTCCCGGCATCGCCGAGGAAGATGCGCGCCGGAGGGAAATTGTGCACGAGGAAGCCCGCCAGCGCACCGATGAGCGCCGAGAGGAGGAAGCCGATGTAGACTTCTCCGAGCGAGGTCGTGATGAACCAGAGCAGCAGGCTGCAGATGAGGGCGACGCCTGTCGCCAATCCGTCCATGTTATCGAGCAGGTTGAAAGCGTTCGTGATGCCGACGATCCAGAGGAGCGTCGCCAGGGCGGTCAGCCACGGGTACGCTTGCGGGAGCGAAAGGCGCACGCCTGCCGCGACCACGAGCGTCGCGGCGACGATTTGCCCGGCGAGTTTCGCCCATGCGGGGAAGCGCGGGCCGGAGAGGTCATCGGCCAGACCCGTCGCCAGGATGATCGTCGAGCCGGCCAGGATCACCCAAAGCGTCGGCAGCACGAGTCCGACCGCGTCGAAGGTGGCGAGCACTTCGGGAGAGAGGCGATGCGCGAACTCCTGTTGGCGGAGTATCGGAAGCAGGGCCAGATGTCCGCCGATCACCAGAAGCAGCGTCAGGAAGACGGCCACGCCGCCCAAGAGCGGCTTCGGCTCTCGATGGATCTTCCGCTCGCCGGGATAATCCAAAATTCCCAAAGCGAGCGCGGCGCGACGGGCCGCCGCGACCAACGCGGTGGAGAGGATGAAGGCCGTGGCCGCGATATAGCCGTAGGCGAGTGCGTGTCCTCGACTCATGGCGTGTTGCGCGCTTCACCTGAAAGCCTGTGCCGCCTCACGAGCGTTTCCCCTCGCGGAACGACGGTCAGCCCGACTGCTCGGTTCGCGCGGCGATTGATCCAGAAAGAGCGCGATCGGTCGGCTATAGGTCGGGGCGTTCAATGCCACGCCGAGAAGCGCCGCGAGGGTCGGCGCGATGTCCGTCATGGCGACCACGGGGGCGCGAGCCCCACGGCGCACGCCTCGGCCCCAGAGGATGAGCGAGGCGAACATGTGCGGACGATCGGGCAAGTATCCGTGCGTGCCGCGGTAGTTCGGGCGCGGTGGGCGGAGGGCCTCGCCCCGATACTCTCCGCCGAAGGTGCAGAAATCGGCCGCGTCGAGGAAGAAGGCCGCCGTCGGCGCGGCGCCCAGCGGCTCCAGCGCCGATGCGTCGATCACGCGCAGAATGGGAGAGCCTGGTCGTCGCGCCCAGTCTTCAAAGAGCTGCCGCACGGTCTCGCGCACGGCCACGTTCGATGGGTCTTTCAGAAAGATGGAGGCTGAACCCCCGTGCGACCATACGGCTGCTTGCCACTCGGTGAGGCGTCCGTCGGGATCGAATTTCACCAAGCCCGCTTGCGCGAGCACGACGCCGGGGTGGAACTCGCGCTCGACGGGCATGAACCCGTGATCCGAGACGATGGCCACGGTCGTTTGCGCTTCGAGCCCGGCGCGACGAATCGCCTCCAGAACGCGCGCCACGCGCGCATCTTGCTTCTCAAGCTCCGCGTAGGCCTCCGGCGAGTGCGGGCCCGTGCGATGTTGCACGCCGTCCAGTTGGATGAGGTGCAGCAGCAGCAGATGCGGCCGATAGCGCGTGAGCAGATGCGCGGCCGCTTCCACGCGCAGATCGTCATCGTCCCAGGCTTCGGGCTTCTCCACGGCGCGCAGGATTTCCTCCACCAGGCCTGCCGGTCGCGCGTGCCGCGCCACGAGCGCCCATGCCGAGGGGCCTCCTTGCGCGGCGTTCGGGTCGAAGATCTCCGGGATGTTGTAATCAATCTCGGCCTCGACGGTGACGGGCCAACTGATCGCCGCCGTGCGCCGCCCGGCGCGACGCGCGGCGGCCCAGAGCGTGTCGCTCTGAATGGCCGAGGCCCACCAATACCATCGGCCCGTCCGCGGCGCCGTCGGCTCCTCGAAGATGCGGTTGAAGAAGACACCGTGGTCGCGCGGGCGCGCGCCGGTCACAAGCGTCGTGTGGGAGGGATAGGTCACCGACGGATACACGCCGATCACGCCGTCGGCGAAAGCGCCCTCGTTGCGCAATCGGCGCAGCGTCGGAATCTTCAATCCGTAGCGATCCGGATTCCGATAGTACTCGGGCATGAGCCCATCAATGGAGATCACGACCAGATGCGCATCCGCCGACGGCTGTTCAGGCGTCACCGAGCGCGCGCGTGGAGCCAGGGGCGCGAGAAGAAGAAGCAGCAGGGCGGCGAGCCCGAGGATTCGCCCACGACCCGGTGTGTGGTGAAGCCGGCTGCCGAATCGAGCGCGCGGAGGCCTGAGACGCGGAGCGTCCGCCTGATGAACAGGCGTTCGAGGTCGTTCCGTCATCGTCTCCCCCTGTGCTGTCGCCTTTCCATGCTCGTCTTATTTCATCGCAAGGGAAGCGGTGGAGGCAAGTCAAATGAGGGGGGCGAATGAGCGCTCGGGATGGCGCTCGCGCGCCGCTTGGGCTCATCCGGCTGCGCGCAGGCGCGGAGAAGGACATCGGCCCAGACCGGCCGATGATCGGAGGCCACGGCGTCGTGCGCGACGCCGGCATTGAGCACCTGCAGGTTTTGCACGTAGATCGCATCGAGCGTCATACGGATGAAGAACCGCCGGTACGTCCACGGGGATTCGGGGAGCGCCGGGACGAATCCGGCCTCGCGCAGCCGACGGTCCAGGGCGCGCCGATCCCCTCGGGTGAGCGTGTTCAGATCGCCGAGCAGGAGGCGGCACGGTGTGGGGTGTTGCAGCGCGCGCTCGAGAGCGGCTTCGACCTGTTTGACCTTCAACTCAACGGGCACAAGAGCCTGCACATGCAGGTTGTAGATGCGGAGGTGCACTGTGCCGATCTCGACCGTCGCTCCCAGCGCGATGCGCGGCAGATCGTGGGCGCGACGCTGCTGGGGGAGCACGAGGCGCTCGACCTCCAGAAGGGGATAGCGGCTGAGGAGCGCCAGGCCGATCTCGCGCCCCCCTTTGCGCTTGCCGGGGAGATAGACGTAGTCGAACCCGAGGCGCTCGGCCAGGAGGCGGGCGTGGCTGAGCTGACGTTCGCGCACGACTTCCTGAAGCGCGATCACGTCGGCGCGCGACAGCTCCGGGTGCGTGCGGAAGAGTTCGAGCACGCGCTGGAGTCGCTTGCCGAGATGGATGTTGTAGCTCACGATTCGAATCGTCGAGGGCGTCTCGTGGCTGCGCTCGCGGCGGAATGATCCGCGCTCGAAGAGCGCGGCTTCGGAGGGCAGCGCGTTTTGCCCTCGGCGATCCGGTGGGGGGAGCGGCGGGAGGGGCCATGCTCCCACCAGGAGGAGGCCCACGCTCAGTGCGACCGCTCGTGCGCGACGGCTCCTCATTCAGCCGTGGCGGATCAGGCGCGGCGTCGCCGTCCATCTTTCAACTGCGCGAGGAACTCCTCACAGGGGAGCGTGTTCAGGATGTCCTCGCGTCGCGCCCAGCCGCGCCGCGCCTGCGCGATGCCGTAGCTCAGGACCCGAAAGTGGCTCGCATGATGCGCATCGGAATCAATGACGAGCTTCACGCCGGCCTCGACGGCCTTTCGAATGTGCTCGTCCTTCAGATCCAGGCGTTCGGGATAGGCGTCAATTTCGAGGACCGTGCCCGTCTCTCGGGCGACGCGGATGATCTCCTCGATGTCCACCTCATAGGGCTCGCGCTTGAGCAAGAGGCGGCCGGTCGGATGAAAGAGGATGTCGGCATGGGGATGGCGCATGGCGCGCGCGATCCGCTCGGTCATCTCCTGACGCGACAGAGTGAAGTGGGAGTGGACGGCGATGCCGACGACATCCAGTTGCGCGAGCACCTCGTCGCGGATGTCGAGCGTCCCGTCCTTGCGGATGTTGACTTCGGCGCCGGTGAGGAGGCGAATGCCGCTCAGCTTCTGATTGAGGCGGCGGATCTCGGCGATCTGCTCGAGCAGCTTCGCCTCGTCCGAGCCGCGCGTCATCGCCAAGCTGCGCGTGTGATCGGTGATGGCGATATATTCCAGGCCCACTCGTTTCGCTTCGAGCGCCATCTCCTCGATGGAATTCGCGCCATCGGTCCAATTCGTTTGCACCTGCAGATCGCCGCGCAGATCGCCGTACTCGATCAGGCGCGGCAGTCGGCCCTGGCGCGCGGCTTCGATCTCGCCCCGGTCCTCGCGCAATTCGGGGGGGATGTAGCTGAGGCCCAGGGCCTCGTAGATCTCCTCCTCGGTGCGTCCGGCGATCCGTCGCTCGCCGCGGAACAATCCGTATTCGTTCAACTTCAGGCCCATCTTCTCGGCGATCCGCCGCAGGGCGATGTTATGCTCTTTGCTCCCGGTGAAGTACTGCAGGGCGGCGCCGAAGCTCTCTCGCGGCACAACGCGCAGGTCCACGTCCAGGCCGTTGCGAAGCCGCACGCGGCTGCGCGTCTCACCTCTCTCGTACACGTGCGCCACCTCGGGCAGGGTGACGAAGGCTTCCATCACGCGCTCGGGACGTCGGGAGATGATGAGCAGATCGGCATCACCCACGGTCTCCTTGCGTCGCCGGAGCGATCCCGCGATCTCCACGCGTTCGACTTCGCGCAGGGCCGCCAGGCGGGCGGCGATGTCCTCCATGAGGGGCAGGATGTCGCCGAGCAAGAATCGCCCTCGGTGTCGGCGCAGCAGCTCGATGCCGCGCAAGATGGCCGCTTCCGTCTTCTCGCCGAAGCGAGGGAGCTGTCGGATGCGCCCCTGTCGCGCCGCCTGCTCCAGCTCCTCGAGCGTGGTGATCCCCAACGCCTCGTAGAGCGCGCGGAGGGTCTTCGGTCCCACGCCCTCGATCCCCATGAGCGACGCGAGATCAATCGGGTATTTCCGCCGCAGCTCCTCGTAGTAGGACATGCGGCCGGTCCGCAGCAGCTCCTCGATCTTCTGCGCGATGCTCTTGCCGACGCCGGGGATGGCCTCCAACGCCTTCACGCCGCCGCGCGCGTACAGCTCCTGAATCGGTTCCTCCAAAGCGTCCACGGCATAGGCCGCCTTCTCATACGCGCGCGGTTTGAACGGGACGCCGTCCATGTCCAGAAGGAAGGCGATCTGGCGCAGAATCTCCGCGACGTCGCGATTGGTCATGCCGCACCTCCGCGCTCCCGCTCGATGAGCACGCGACGCAGGATCTTGCCCGACGCCGAGCGCGGGATTTGATCCACGAACTCCACGCGACGAATCTTCTTGTATGGGGCGACGCGCTCGGCCACATAGGCCATCAACGCTTCTGCGGAGACATCGGCCTTTCGGACGATGAAGGCTTTCGGGACCTCCCCGGCCTCTTCATCGGGGCTGGGGATGACGGCGGCATCGGCCACGGCCGGATGCGAGAGCAGAACGGCCTCCAGCTCGGCCGGGGCGATCTGCAGGCCTTTGTACTTGATCAGCTCCTTGATCCGATCCACGATGTAGAAGTAGCCATCCTCGTCCACGTAACCGACGTCGCCCGTGCGGAGCCATCCATCCGGTGTGATCGTGCGGGCCGTCTCCTCGGGGCGCTTCCAATACCCCTTCATCACCTGCGGGCCGCGAATCCACAGTTCGCCCAGCTCGTTCACCCCGCGAGGCGCGCCCGTCTCCGGATCCACGATCTGGCACTCGGTATTCGGGAGCGGCGGACCGACGGACGCTAATTTGATCCGCGCCGGGTCTTCGGGATTGGCGTGGGTGACCGGGCTGGTCTCCGTCAGCCCGTACCCCTGCAGGACGAGGCAGCCGAGTCGTTCGGCGCACGCGCGCGCGACGGCTTCGCTGAGCGGAGCCGCTCCCGACATGATGACGCGCAACGTCGAGAGGTCGTAGCGATCCACCAGCGGATGCTTGGCCAAGGCCAGGATGATCGGCGGGACGAGATAAGCGCGCGTCACGCCATAGGCCTGCAGGGTCTGCAAGAACGGCTCCAGCTCGAAGCGCGGCATCGTCACCACGGTCGTCCCCTTGTAGAGCATCACGTTCATGACGACCAGAAGCCCATAGCTGTGGAAGAAGGGGAGGATGCCGATGACGACGTCCTCTGCGCGCACCTGAGGGAAGGCCGCATCCACCTGGCAGATATTGGCGACCAGGTTGTAGTGCGTGAGCATGACGCCTTTGGGCAAACCGGTCGTCCCGCTGGAGGAGGGCAGCGCGACGACATCCTCGCGGGGGGAGATGGCGACCTCCGGCACGCGATCCGCGTCATCGAAGAGCTCCGTCCACGGCGTCGCGCCCGTCGCCGCTCCGATCGCGAAGACTTCGCGAACGCCTGCGGCGCGCGCCGCTTCGAGCGCTCTCTCCAGAAGCGGCGGGACCGTGAGCAGATACTTCGCCTCCGCGTCGCGCAATTGCCTGGTCAACTCTTCGACCGTAGCGAGGGGATTCACCGTCGCGGTGATCCCGCCAATGAGTGAGACGGCGTGGAAGGCGACGGCATACTCGGGCAGATTCGGGCTGTAGAGGGCCAGGACATCGCCCTTTCGGAATCCTCGTTTCCACAAGCCCGCAGCGACCCGGCGCACCGATTCGGCCAGGGCGCGATAGCCCACCGACCGACCCGTCGGCCCGTCAATGAGCGCGGCCTTCTCCCCCCATCGCTCCGCGCGCTCCAGCACAAACGGCGTCAGTGGGACTTCCGGGATAGCGATCTCCGGATATGGGCCTCGCACGATCATACGGTCGCCCTCCTCTCGGCCAGAGTATATCCCGTCGGCGTCACACGGGGCAATCCGCCGCGGATGCGGGGAGCATCGGACGAACGGTTCACAGGAAGACTCGGCTCAAGCGTTGCGCCAGCAGGCCGGCCAGTGGCGGGACGAAGAACGTCACGCCAAAGCGCAGCGCGGTCAGCGGCGCGCCGACGAACGCGATCTCCAGCGGATAGCGGGTGAAGGACCACAGTTGCCACGCCGTCAAATACGTCACCACCGTCCCCACGCTCGCTCCCGCGTGGAGCAGCACCATCGCGATGGGGAAGCTCGTATACGGCCCGCCCGGCGTCAACGCGCCGGCCAAGCATCCTATGGCGATCCCCCGCCAGCCCGCCTCTTCGGCCAACCAGCGTTGAATCCACTCCGGCGGGACGAGGAACGTGATGAGTCCCTCGCACAGGAAGGCGCAGACGACCAGCGGGAACGTCATCACGAACGTCTGCCAACTGCTGCGCAGGGCTTCTGTCGGAAGCCCATGAGCCTTCCACACGGCGGTGATGAAGAGCGCGACCGTGACGATGATGATCAGCACCGTGCTCATCCACATCATGACCCCTCCTCGCGCGCGGCGTCATGTGCGTAGGATACAGGATACCCCTCCGCGTCCCCGACGCGCAAAGGAAGAGGGGCGAACGCAACGCGCTCATCACCATGCCAGGTCCGCTCCGGGGCGCCTGCTGCGGCGAATGGCCGCCATCGCTTTCCTCAGAAGCGCGCTTGCGCTAGACTCTATCGCCCGAACGCGGGTTCACATGTCAGAACTCAGGAGGCGAAATATGTCGGAACATGAGCGACCACCGGAGGGCATGGGCCAGAGCGAGGAGCGCGCTCCTCTTGGTCCCCTGGGCCGAATTGTGGGTCTCATCTTCTCGCCGACGGAGACCTTCGCGGACATCGCCCGGCATCCGACGTGGGCGTTCATCCTGATCGTGACGATTGTGCTCTCGTCGGCCTCCCTCTTCTCCTTCCAATTCCGCGTCCCGAATTTGGAGCGGCGCTACGAGGAGTTGGTTCGGCAGAAGATCGAAGAAACGTTGGAGAGACAGGGAGCGGCCAAGCCCCCTCAGGAGGCGTTGGACCGACAGGTCCAAGTGCAGAAGCGCATCTTTCAACTCCTTCCTCTTCTCCCCATCGGGGCCATCCCGATCGTCGCGCTTTTCCTGGCCGGGGTGTTCTTCCTGGGACTGCTGCTGCTTCAGGCCGAGACGACGTTTCGGAAGACGTTCTCGGTCGTGAGTTGGTCCTATGGGGTGACGTCAAGCCTGGGGGCCCTGCTGACGCTGATCGTGCTCTGGCTCCGCGATCCGGAACTCATTGATCCGACCAACCTGGAGGGGGTGGTCGTGACCAACCTGGGAGCGATGCTCGGCCTGTCGGTGCAGAAGACCCATCCGGCGCTTTTCGCGCTCGCGACATCGGTGGACATCTTCACGATCTGGTTCCTGATTCTGACCGCGATCGGCTTCTCGGCCATCTCGCATAAGCTCTCGCGCACGAAGTCGGCCATTCTGGTCTTCGTCCTCTGGGGCGTGTGGGTGGCCGGCAAGGTCGCCTGGTATACGTACACGGCGAGGGCGTGAGGCGCCGACCAGGATGTGTCCCCCGGTCAACGCGGGCGGGGGGGTGCGCTCGCGGCCCGCATCGGCGTCCGGGGTTGACAGCAGCTACCGTTTTTTGTTATCGGCGATTTCAGCCATGAAACTCTCCGACCGGGCTCGGAAGCAGGGAGTGAGCTATATCACCGCCGGGGCGGTGGTTCAGAGCGGGCGAGCTTCCCGTCCCCGCCCGTCGGCTCCCATTGGAGGCGATCTCGATGTTGGTGACGCAGGCGTTTCGCTTTGAGCTGGACCCCAACGGCCGCGTCCGCGCGGCGCTGGCCAAGCACGTGGGGGCCGCTCGCTTTGCCTACAACTGGGGCCTGGCGCGCTGCCTGGAAGCGATCAAGCGAAGAGAGCCCATTCCCTCTGCCCTTCGGCTCCACAAGGCGTGGAACGTCTGGAAACGAGAGAACGCCCCCTGGTGGGTGGAGGTGTCCAAGTGTGCGCCTCAGGAAGC
>ERZ511473.1427-NODE-1427-length-19970-cov-8.892123_pt1 | contig 19970 bp, 21 predicted proteins | sample MGYA00374947_ERZ511473 | MGnify/ENA primary metagenome ERZ511473 (study PRJEB26303, sample SAMN06343854) | sediment metagenome | isolation source: hot spring sediment | place: Canada: British Columbia | collected 2012-09-26 ... | reverse complement strand
CTCAACTATGAAGTCACCCAAGAACTCTTGAAGCAGGCTAAGGGAGGGCGAGGAAGGAGTTTTGGGTAAAGCCCTGGGAAAAAGGCTTCCGCCAAGGCGCTTTCCCCCGAGGGCAAGGTGGCCTCCTCCACCTCCCCTGCCGGGAGGGGAAGCTTGGGGGAAGCTTTTCCCCCAACGAAGGCCGTCCAGGCGGCCTCGGCCAACACCTGCGCTTGGGCTAGATAAGGCCACTCCCCCGTGGCGGTGTAAAGCTCCAAGAGGGCGAGGGCGGTGAAGCTCTGGTCGGACAAAAAAGCTTCTTCCCCCAGGCTTCCTCCCCGCCATGCGTGGCGGAGAAGCCCTTCCTTCCGCATGGTCTGAAGGAGGAAGTGCGCCCCCTTACGGGCCGCCTCCAGGTAGCGCCCTTCCCCCAAAAGCCTTCCCCCCTCGGCCAAGGCCCGCACCGCCAGGGCGGACCAGTCCGCCAGGACCTTGTCGTCCAGGGCTGGGGGCATGCGCCGCCTGCGGGTAGCGAGGAGCTTTTGCCGCACCCTTTCCCGCCAAGGGGCAAAGGCCTCCCCAAGCTCCCTCGCCACCTCCGCCTCCCCCCAGGCGGTGAGGACGGAGCGCCCCCCAAGGTCCTCCCCCAGGGCGAAGTAGCGCCGGGCTAGGGGGAAGTCCTCCCCCAAAGCCTCGGCGAGCTCCGCCTCGGTCCAGGTATAGTACCGCCCCTCCTCCCCTTCGCTATCCGCGTCCAAGGCGGTGTAAAACCCCCCCTCCTTGGCCTGCATGGAGAGGAGCCAGTCCAAGGTTTCCCGAGCCACCCGCAGGAAAAGAGGGTCGCCGAAGACCTTGTAAGCCCCAAGGTAAACCCGGGCCAAAAGGGCGTTATCGTAAAGCATCTTCTCAAAGTGGGGCACCCGCCAGAAGCGGTCCACGCTGTAGCGGTGGAACCCTCCGCCCACCTGGTCGTAGAGGCCCCCGAGGGCCATGGCCCGCAGGGTTTTGGGCAGGAGGGCCCTGGCCCTCTCCTCCCCCTCCCAGGCTCGGGCCAGGAGGTAGAGGAGGAGGGTACCCTGGGGGAACTTGGGGGCGGGGAGGAATCCCCCCCACTCGGGGTCAAAGGCCTGGACCAAGTGGGCCAAGGCCTCTTCCTCCGCCTCTTTCGGCACCGGGCCCGGAGGGGGGTTGAGGCTCCGCCAAAGGGCCTGGGTTAGGTGCTCCGCCTCCTGCAGAATGCCTTCCCGCTTCTCCCGCCAAGCCTCGGCCACGGCAAGGAGAACCCGCCTAAAGCCGGGCAGGCCCATGCGGTCCTCCTTGGGGAAGTAGGTGCCGCCGAAGAAGGGCTTCCCCTCAGGGGTGAGGAACAGGCTCATGGGCCACCCCCCCTGGCCCGTGAGGCTCACCAGGGCCCGCATATAGGCAGCGTCCACGTCGGGGCGCTCCTCCCGGTCCACCTTCACCGGGACGAAATGGGCGTTGAGGAGGGCCGCCACCTCCTCGTCCTGGAAGCTCTCCCGGTGCATCACGTGGCACCAGTGGCAGGCATAGTAGCCCACGGAGAGGAAGATGGGCTTCCCCTCCGCCTGGGCCTTTTGGAAGGCTTCCCCGCCGAAGGGGTACCAGTCCACGGGGTCTTGGGCGTGGGCCAGGAGGTAGGGGCTTCGGGCGTTCTTAAGCCGGTTTGCCATCCCCCTAAGGGTAGCGCAGGGCCAAGGGCGCCCCTGGGCCTTCCTTACAATGGGAGCGTGTTGGGCGTGGCCAAGGACCTGGACGAGCGCCTTCGGGCCTGGCTTGCCGAGGACCTGGGGCATGGGGACCTCACGAGCGGCCTGCTGGTGGACGAGGCCCTTTGGGGCGAGGCGGTCATCGTGAGCAAGGCGGAAGGGGTCATCGCTGGACTTCCCGTGGCGGAACGGGTTTTTCACCTGGCCGACGCCCGGGTGCACTTTGCACCTCAGGTGGCCGAGGGAAGCCCCGTGGCCCCCGGGGTGGAGGTGGCCCGCCTCGAGGGCCCCTTGCGGGGCATCCTGGCGGGGGAGCGCCTGGCCCTCAACCTCCTGCAAAGGCTTTCCGGCATCGCCACCCTGACCCGGGCCTACGTGGAGGCGCTGCGGGGCACCAAGGCCCAGGTCCTGGACACGCGCAAGACCACCCCAGGTCTTAGGGACCTGGAGAAGTACGCGGTGCGGGTGGGCGGGGGGAGGAACCACCGCTTTGGCCTCTTTGACGGCATCCTCCTCAAGGAGAACCACATCCGGGCGGCAGGCGGTGTGGGGGAGGCGGTGCGGCGGGCCAAGGCGGGAGCACCCCACTACCTCAAGGTGGAGGTGGAGGTGACGAACCTCGCCGAGCTGGAGGAGGCCCTGGCGGCGGGGGCCGACGTCATCCTCCTGGACAACTTTTCCCCGGAGGCCATCCTCGAGGCGGTGCGCCGCGTGGCGGGCCGAGTACCCCTGGAGGCGAGCGGGAACATGACCCCAGAAAAAGCCCGCATGGCGGCTGAGGCGGGGGTGGACTACGTGAGCGTGGGGGCCCTCACCCACTCCGCCAAGGCGCTGGACCTCTCCCTCCTGGTGGTGCGGCCCTAGGGCTACCATGGGGGTAGGAAGGGCTCTTTTCGCGGAAACCATGGGAAAGGAAGCGCTCATCCAAGAGATCCAAAGGCTTAAGGCAAAGCGGGAAGCGGTGATCCTGGCCCACTCCTACCAACTCCCCGAGGTGCAGGAAGTGGCGGACTTCGTGGGGGACTCCTTGGGCCTCGCCCGGGAGGCCGCCCGCACTCCGGCCAAGGTCATCGTCTTCGCCGGGGTGCACTTCATGGCGGAAACCGCCGCCATCCTGAACCCCGAAAAGACCGTGCTCCTCCCCGACCTCGAGGCGGGCTGCTCCCTGGCGGACAGCATCCGCCCCGAGGACGTCCTTGCCTGGAAGGAAAAGCACCCGGACGGCATCGTGGTGGCCTATGTGAACACCAAAGCCGAGGTGAAGGCCTTGGCCGACGTGTGCGTCACCAGCGCCAACGCCGTGGAGGTGGTGGCCCGCCTTCCCCAGGACCGCCCCATATTCTTCGTTCCCGACATGTTCCTAGGAGCCCACGTGGCCCGCATGACCGGACGGAAGCTGGACCTCTTCCCCGGGGAGTGCCACGTGCACGCCGGGATCCGGGAGGAGCACCTGAAGGCCCTTTTGGAGGCCCACCCGGAGGCGGAGTTCCTCATCCACCCCGAGTGCGGCTGCGGCACGGGCTGCCTCTACCTCAAGCCCGACGCCAAGATGCTCTCCACCGAGGGAATGGTGCGCTACGCCAAAGGGGCGCAGGCCCAGACCTTCGTGGTGGCCACGGAGGTGGGCATCCTGCACCGCCTGGAGAAGGAAGCCCCTGGGAAGGCCTTTTACCCGGTGAAGCCCGACGCGGTGTGCGAGTACATGAAGCGGATCACCCTGGAGAAGGTCTACCTTTCCCTGAAGGAAATGCGCCACGTGGTGCAGGTGCCTGAGGAGGTGGCGAGGAAGGCGCGGCGGGCCCTCGAGGCCATGGTGGCGGTGGGGTGATGGAGCGTCTCACGGCGGACCTCCTGGTCGTGGGGGCCGGGGTGGCGGGGGTCTACGCCGCCTTGGCGGCGGAGGCCAAGGGCGCCAACGTCCTTCTCCTCGCCAAGGACCCCTTGCCCTCGGGCTCCACCCCCTGGGCCCAGGGAGGGGTGGCCTTTCCCTTGGACGAGGAGGACCTGGAGGCCCACCTCCAAGACACCCTGCGGGCCGGCCGGGGCTTGGTGGAGGAGGCCGTGGCCCGCTCCATCCTGGCGGAGGCCCCCCGCCACCTGGAAAGGCTTACAACCATGGGCCTACCCTTCCACCCGGAACCTACCCGGGAAGGGGGGCACTCCCGGCCCCGGGTGCGCCACCTGGGGGGGGACCAAAGCGGCCTCCTCCTCCTAAGGGGGCTCCTCACCCACCTGCAAAGCCCCGTCCTGGAAGGGTACATGGCGGCAAGCCTCCTCCTGGCCCAGGGGCGGGTGGCCGGGGTACTGGCCATCTCCCCTCGGGGCCCGGTGGAGATCCGGGCGGGGGCGGTGCTCCTGGCCACGGGGGGGTTTGGGCGGCTTTTCCCCGTCACCACCAACCCGGAAGGGGCCACGGGGGACGGGATGGCCCTGGCCTTCCACGCCGGGGGGGTGCTGAGGGACCTGGAGTTTGTCCAGTTTCACCCCACCGCCCTCCCAAACGGGGCCCTCGTCTCCGAGGCTTGCCGGGGGGAGGGGGCCCTTCTCCTCAACTCCCGGGGGGAGCGCTTCATGGGGCGGTACGACCCCCTCCTGGAGCTTGCCCCCCGGGACGTGGTGGCCCGGGCGGTGCACCGGGAGCGGGAGGCCACGGGAGGCGTGTTCCTGGATCTGAGGCCCATCCCTCACCTGGAGGCCCGCTTTCCCACCGTGGTGGCCTCGGCCCGGGCCCTGGGCCTGGACCCCTTGCGGGAACCCATCCCCGTGGCCCCCGCCGCCCACTACGCCATGGGTGGGGTAAAGACGGACCTCAGGGGCTACACCGGCCTTCCTGGGCTTTACGCCGCCGGGGAGGTGGCCTCCACGGGGTTCCACGGGGCGAACCGCCTGGCCTCCAATAGCCTGTTGGAGGGCCTCGTCATGGGGGAGCGGGCGGCCTTGGCGGCCCTGGAGGACCTGGCCTTCCCCCCCAAGGCGGAGGCGCTCCCCGCCCTGGCCTTGGACCCCCACCACCTCCCCGCCCTAAGGGTCCAGACGGAGCCCGCCGGGGTGGTGCGGTCCGGGGAGGGTTTGCGGCGGGCCCTGGCCTTCGCCGAGGCTCTGCCGCTGGAAGAGGTTCCCCCCCTGGAGGCCACCCGCGCCGCCTTGGAGGCGGGGCATTTGGCCCTCCTCGCCCGGCTTCTCCTCCGGCTGGCCCTCCTGCGCGAGGAAAGCCGGGGGGCCCATTTCCGGGAGGACTTCCCCGAGGAGGCGAAGGAGGTCTACCACCTCGAGGCCCAAGGCCCCCACGTGCGCCGGGTTCCCGCGGGGTAAGATGGGGGAGGAGGCTTCTATGAAAGGGCACCCCGAGGTGATCCAGAGCCTACAGGAAAGGCTTTCCGAGGAACTCGCCGCCATCTTGCAGTACATGGTCCACGCGGAGATGGCAGAGAACTGGGGCTTTAAGGCCCTGGCCCGCCACCTGAAGGCCCACGCCATCACCGAGATGCGCCACGCCGAGAAGCACATTGAGCGGATCCTCTTCCTGGAAGGCTTCCCCGAGGTGAGCCGCATTGGGGAGATCCGCATCGGCAAGAACGTGGAGGAGATCCTCTTCCGCGACTACGAAGGGGAGTTGATGGCGGTGAAGGGGTACAACGAGACCATGAACCTAGCCCAGTCCCTGGGGGACAACGGCACCCGGGACATGGTGGCGGAAATCCTCAAGGACGAGGAAGCCCACGTGGACTGGCTGGAGGCGCAACGGGAACTGAAGGAGCAGATGGGCTTCGCCAACTACCTGCAGTACCTGGCGGGGGAGGCGGAGTAGCTACGCCACCGGGGCCTTCAGGTTTTTGCGGGCCCAGCGGTCTATGGCGGCGATGACCGCCTCCAGCTCCCGGCCCGCCTCGGTGAGGCTGTAGCGGGTCCTCGGGGGCATGTGGGACTCCACCCGCTTCTCCACCAGGCCCAGGGAAACCAGGTGTTCTAGGCGCTGGGAAAGCGTGGCGGGGTTCACGCCGCCGATGGCCCGGGAAAGCTCGTTGAAGCCCTTGGGGCCCTCGAGGAGGGCGCGGATGATGTGGAGCGTCCACTTCTCCTGGAGGAGGTTGAGGGCCGCGTAAACCGGGCAGAAGGCCGCCTCGTGCTCGGCCATGGGACCATTGTACCACGGGGGCCACGCCCCAGGGTTTCCCTATTTCCAACGGCACGGCGCGGCTCTCGCCCGCCCACCTTGCCTAGCCGGGGGTCGGTGTGGAAGCATGGAAGGGAAAGGAGGCAGGTATGGAGGTCACCCTTTCCGTGCTCAAAGCGGATATCGGCTCCGTGGGCGGGCACACCGCACCAAGCCGCCGGGTCCTTGCCCAGGTGGAGGCGGTGGTGCGGGAGGCGGTGGGCCGCCTCCTCTTGGACGCCTATACCTTCCACATCGGCGACGACATCGTCCTCCTCATGAGCCACACCCGTGGGCCCCGCCACCCCGAGGTCCACGCCCTCGCCTGGCGGGCCTTCCAGAAGGGAACGGCGGTGGCCAAGGAGGAGGGGCTTTACGGGGCGGGGCAGGACCTTTTGAAGGACGCCTTCACCGGCAACCTCCACGGCCTGGGCCCCCAGGTGGCGGAGATGACCTTCAAGGAGCGGCCTGCCGAGGCCTTTTTGGTCCTGGCGGCGGACAAAACCGAGCCCGGGGCCTTCAACCTCCCCCTCTACCTGGCCTTCGCCGACCCCATGTACGCCTCGGCCCTCCTCCTGTCGCCGGATCTAAGGCCGGGCTTCCGCTTCCGCATTATGGACCTGGCCCAGACGGAGCGGGATAGCCACATCACCCTGGACGCCCCCGAGCGGCTTTACGATATCGCCACCCTGCTCCGCGACTCCCACCGCTTCGCCATAGAGTCCATCTGGTCCCGCAGGCACGGGGAGATCGCCGCGGTGGTGAGCACCACCCGGCTGCGGAACATCGCGGGGCGCTACGTGGGCAAGGACGATCCGGTGGCCCTCATCCGCACCCAGAAGATCTTCCCCGCCACCGAGGAGTTCGGTCCCCCCTTCGCCCTGGCCCCCTTTGTGGCCGGGGACACCCGGGGAAGCCACCATATGCCCCTGATGCCGGTGAGGGCCAACCCCCAGGCTTCCAGCTTTTTCTGCGTGCCCATGGTCTGCGCCCTGGCCTTCTCCCTCAAGGAGGGGAAGCTTTCCGAGCCCGTGGACCTCTTCGCCGACCCCGTGTGGGACGCGGTGCGGGCGAAGGTGGTGGAGAAGGCCCAGGAGATGCGCCGGCAGGGCTTTTACGGCCCCGCCATGCTCCCCATGGAGGAGCTGGAGTACACGGGGATCGCCGAGCGGTTGAAGGAGCTGGCCAGGGAGTTCACGTAGCATGAAGCTGTGGAGGTCATAGAAGCTTTGGCCAGAGCCCGTCTCCTTCCTCTCCTCACCGTGCAGGGCGGGGAAGATCTCTGGGGTTTGGCCCGGGTGTTGCAGGAGGAGGGGGTGGGGCTTTTGGAAATCACCCTCCGAACTCCCCAAGGGCTGGAAGCCCTGAGGACGCTGAGGGATAGCGGCCTTCTCCTGGGGGCAGGCACGGTGCGAAGCCCGAAGGAGGCAGAGGCAGCCTTGGCCGCAGGCGCGCGGTTTATCGTTTCGCCGGGCTTAAAGGAAGAGGTGGCCTGGCTAGCCCGGGAGGAAGGGGTGCCGTACTTCCCCGGCGTCCTTACCCCCACGGAGGTGGAAAAGGCCTTAGAGCTTGGCCTTTTCGTCCTCAAGTTCTTTCCTGCGGAGCCTTTTCGGGGTGCCCAGGTGCTCAGGGCCTACGCCGAGGTCTTTCCCGAGGTGCGCTTCCTCCCCACGGGCGGCATCAAGGAGGAACACCTACCTCTTTACGCCCCTTTGCCCAATCTTTTGGCCGTTGGGGGAAGCTGGCTCCTAACGGGGGATATCCCTCTTGCCCGTGCCCGCATCCGCACAGCCCGAGCCCTCCTCACGCCCCAAGCTCAAGGCTAATGCGCCGGGCTGTCTCCTGAACCGCCTCGGCCACCTCAGGGATACGGTGCTCGTCCAGGTAAATGGAGGCGGTGGAAACGCTTACCGCCGCCACCGGCTCCCCTTGCACGTTCAGGATGGGGGCGGCCACGCACCGCACTCCGGGTTCGTTTTCTTCCAGATCCAGGGCGTATCCCCGGACCCGGGTGGTGCGGAGCTCCTCCCGAAAACGCTCGTAGTCCCCTAGGGTCCTGGGGGTACGGTTGAGGCCAGGTATGAAGGCCTCCCGCCACCTTTCCTCGGGAAGGAAGGCAAGGATGGCCTTGCCCAAGGCTGTGGATTGGGCAGGGAAGCGGCTGCCGATCTGGCTCGCCAGGACAAGTTCGCGTTTGCCCGGGACCTTGTCAATGTAGACGACTTCCCGGCCCTCCAAGACGGCTAGGTGCACTGTCTCCTTGGTGGCGTCCCGGAGGGCCTCGAGGTGGGGACGGGCCAGAGCAGGAAGGTGTAGCTGGCCATAGGCCTTAAATCCCAAGCGGATCAGCTTGGGACCAAGAAAGTACCCCTTTCGCGGCTCGTGGCGAAGATAGCCGGCCCGGCTTAGGGTGCTTAGGATCCTGTGGGCAGTGCTTCGGCTTAGCCCTAAGGTTTCGGCAAGCCTCTTTAGGTCGTGCACCCCGTCGGCCACTCGCTCCAGGAGCCACAAGCCGCGGAGAAGGGTCTGGGCGCCCTCCGTTTCCTCCAGGGTTTCCCGCTGCATGTTCCCATTATATGGGAGGAGGTTGGTTATTGACAATATGTGGGACTGAGTAGTATATAGTGGGACGAAAAGAAAGGGCGGTGAGCAGCAATGAAGCGTATCGGGGTTCTAGGGGTAGTTTTGGTGCTGGGCTTGGTCTCGGGACAGACATACACCCTCCGCTTCAACCACGTTCTGGGGCCCAACCATCCCTACCATGCAGGCCTTCAAGCTTGGGCGGAACGGGTGGCAGAGCGTACCAACGGGGATCTGCGGATCCTGGTCTTTCATAGCGCCCAGCTTGGGGTAGAGGAGGACATCATTGAGCAGCTGCGGCAAGGCGTACCAGTGGGCCAGAACACCGACGGGGCCCGGCTTGGCAACTACGTAAAAGAACTGGGCGTCTTCAACGGGCCGTACTTCGTGGACGATTACGCTGCGGTGGAGCGCCTGGCCAACCTGCCCGTGGTCCAGGGATGGATTGAGCGCCTGGCCCAGCAGTACGGGATCCGGGTTCTCTGCTTTAACTGGGTGCAGGGTTACCGGCACTTTATGACCAACAAGCCCGTCCGCCGCCCGGAGGACCTGCGGGGCCTGCGCATCCGCACGCCCCCCGCCCCCGTGTGGCAGGAGTCCGTGCGGGCCCTGGGGGCCACTCCCGTAGCCCTCCCCTTCGGCGAGATCTACTCCGCCCTGCAGCAGCGGGCCATTGACGGGGCCGAGCTCGTTTACGCCAACATCCCCGATATGAGCCTTTGGGAGGTGTTGCGCTACGTGAACGAGACCAAGCACTTCCTCCTCATCAACTTTGAGGTGGTGGGGGAGGCGTGGTTCCGGCGCTTGCCGGCAAACTACCGGCAGATCCTCCGCGAGGAGTGCGTACGGGCGGGTCGGGAGACCTCCCAGCGCATCGTCGCGGAGGAGGGGCGGATCAAGGCCCTAGTCCAACAGCGGGGCATGACCATCGTGAGCGACGTGGACCTCGCGGCGTTCCGCAAGGCGGCGGAGGCCGCCTACGAGCGCCTCGGGCTTAAGGCTATCCGGGATGCCCTGTACCAGGCCCTAAGGCGGTGAGGAAATGGGGCCCATGGGCACGCTGGGAAAGCACATCCTGCGCTGGGAGCAAACGCTTGCCCAGGCTTTCCTCCTCGCTTCCACCCTGATCATCTTCGCGGGGGGCGTGGGGCGTTTCCTGGGGCGCCCCTTGGACTGGTCCATGGACCTGGCCACCTTTTGCTTTGCCTGGGCGGTCTTCCTTGGAGCGGACCTGGCCCTCCGGGAGGGCCGGCATGTGGCGGTGGACAACCTGGTGCGCCTCCTGCCTCCCCGGGCCCAACGGTGGGTTTGCGGTGCGGTTTGGCTCTCCGTGGCCCTGTTCTTGGCCCTCCTCTTCGCCTATAGCCTCCAAGCCGCTCACCAGGCCCGTTTCCGCAGCTTCCAGGGCATACCCGGCTTCAGCTACGCCTGGGTGACGCTGAGCGTGAGCCTGGGCAGCCTCCTCATGCTCACCACCGCCCTGGGGAGGTTTTGGCGGGCCCTTAGGGAGGGATCATGCTCCTGAGCTTCCTCGTTTTCTTGGGCTTGGTCCTCCTGGGCATGCCCGTGGTCTTCGCCATCGGCATCGGAGGGCTGGTCTACTTCCTCACCCAGCCAGAGCTCCAGCTCACCATGCCCGTGCAGCTTGCCTTGGCGGAGACCCAAAACTTTTCCCTTTTGGCCATCCCCACCTTTATCCTGGCCAGCAACCTCATGAACGAGCTGGGGGTGACCCGCAGGCTCCTCCGGTTTGCCCACATCCTTACAGGCTTCTTGCGGGGCGGCTTGGCTCAGGTAAGCGTGGTCTTGGGTCTGCTGATGGGCGGGGTTTCTGGCTCGGCCATCGCTGACGCCACCATGCAGGCGAGGCTTTTGGGATCCGAGATGGTGCGCAAGGGGTATTCCCGGGGCTTCATCGCGGCGTTGCAAGGGTTCTCTGGCCTCCTGGCGGTGGCGATTCCCCCAAGCATCGGCCTTATCCTCTATGGGAGCATCGGGCAGGTGTCCATCGGCCAGCTCTTCGCGGGGGGCATCGGGGTGGGGATCCTCATGGCCTTGGCCTACATGCTCACCGTGGACCTCCTTGCCCGGCGGAGGGGGTACCTCCCGGAAAACCCCGCTCCGCCCATGGCCCGTGAAATTGTCCAGGCGCTTAGGGAAAGCTTCTTTGCGGTTCTCTTTCCCTTCTTACTCATGGCGTCCCTTCGCTTCGGCATCTTCCTTCCCTCGGAGGTGGGAGCGGCGGCGGTGGTCTATGCCCTTTTTGTAGGGCTTCTCTACCGGGAGCTTTCCTGGGAGCGGGTGCGGCGCGCCCTGGAGCACTCCGTGCGGGACGTGGGCATGGTGGCCCTCCTCATCAGCATGGCCGCATTGCTGGGGTACGGGATGAAGTGGGAGATGTTCCCCCAGAAGGTCTCCGGGTTTCTTCTCGAGGCCGTGCAAAACCCCAAGGTGGCTCTCCTTCTCATCCTCTTTGCCTTGCTTCTCCTCGGTTGCATTATGGACTCCACCGTGATGATCATCCTCCTTACCCCCATCCTGGTTCCCGCAGCCAAGGCCTTGGGGATTGACCTGGTCTACTTCGGCGTGCTCATGGTCCTCACCTGCGCCGTGGGGCTTCTTACCCCGCCCGTGGGGCTTTCCATGTACTCCGTCTGTTCGGTGATGGGCTGTGGCCTGGGGGAGTACGTGCGGGAGGGGTGGCCCTTTTTTGTGGCCACGCTCCTGGTGCTCCTTTTGGCCTTCCTCTTCCCCGGGGTGGTCCTTTTCCTGCCCCGGCTCCTCTTTTAGGGGTGGAGCATGCGGCTTAAGGGGAAAAAAGCGCTCGTCATCGCGGCGGGGCAAGGCATCGGCCGGGCCATCGCCGAGGCTTTCCAGCGGGAAGGGGCCGAGGTCCTTGGCGCCACGCTGCACCCGGAAAAGCTTGCCGGGGTGGTGCCCGCGGTGCGGCTGGACGCCCGGGACAAGGAGGCGGTCTTCGCCCTCATCCAGGGCATGGAGCGGCTGGACGTCCTGGTGAACGCCCAGGGCGTCGTGCCCGTGGGGGGGCTTTTGGAGGCCACGGACGAGGACTGGGATGAGGCCTTCCTCCTGAACGCCAAGAGCGTCTTCTGGGCCATGCAGGCGGCCCTTCCCAAGATGGCGGCCCAAGGCTGGGGGAGCGTGATCAACATCGCCTCGGTGGCCGCCTTCAAGATGGTCCCCAAGCGCTTCGTCTACGCCGCCACCAAGGCGGCGGTGGTGGCCATGACCAAGGCGGCGGCCCTGGAGTTTGCGCCCTATGGGGTGCGGGTAAACGCCATTTGCCCGGGAACCGTGGACACGCCTTCCCTTCGGGAGCGGGCAGGGGGCGAGGAGGGGCTTAGGGCCTTCGCCGAGCGGCAGCTCCTCAAGCGCTTGGGCCGGCCTGAGGAGATTGCGGCCCTGGCCGTCTACCTGGCCTCGGACGAGGGCGCCTTCGCCACGGGGAGCGCCTTTGTGGTGGATGGGGGGATGAGCCTATGAGGTGGCGGGCGGAGGCCCTCCTGGCCTGGACGGAAGGCCTCCTCCAAAAGACAGGGGCTGACCTCCCCTCCGCCCGGGCGGTGGCCTGGGCCCTGGTGGAGGCGGAGATGAGGGGCGTTTCCAGCCACGGCCTTCTGCGCCTGCCCGTCTACCTGCGCCGCCTCGAGGCGGGCCTCATCCACCCAAGCCCTACCCTCCCCGCCGCGGTGCGGGGCCCGGTGGCCCTCTTGGACGGGGAGCACGGCTTCGGGCCCCGGGTGGCCCTTAGGGCGGTGGAGCTGGCCCAGACGCTCGCTCGGGCCCACGGCCTGGGGGCGGTGGCGGTGCGGCGGAGCACCCACTTCGGCATGGCGGGGCTTTACGCGGAGAAGCTAGCCCAGGAGGGCCTTTTGGCCCTGGTGACCACCAACGCCGAGCCCGACGTGGTGCCCTTTGGCGGCCGGGAAAAGGCCCTAGGCACCAATCCTTTGGCCTTCGCTGCGCCCGCGCCGCAGGGGATTCTGTTGGTGGACCTCGCCACGGCGGAAAGCGCCATGGGCAAGGTCTTCCTGGCCCGGGAGAGGGGAGAGAGGATCCCCCTAAGCTGGGCCGTGGACCGGGAAGGCCAGCCCACGGAGGACCCCGAGCGGGTGTACGCCCTAAGGCCCCTGGGGGGGCCTAAGGGGTACGCCCTGGCCCTTTTGGTGGAGGTCCTCTCCGGGGTCCTCGCAGGGGCCGGGATTATCCACGGCATCGGCCGCATGTACGACGAGTGGGATCGCCCCCAGGACGTGGGCCACTTCGTCCTGGCCCTGGACCCGGAGGCCTTCCTGGGCCGGGAGGCCTTCCTGGAGCGGATGGGGGCGCTTTGGCAAGCCCTCAAGGCCACACCCCCCGCCCCGGGACACGCGGAGGTCCTCCTGCCCGGGGAGTTGGAGGCGCGCAGGCGGGCCCAGGCCTTGGGGGAGGGGCTGGAGCTTCCGGAGAAGCTGGTGCGGGAGCTTCAGGCCCTGGGCGAACGCTACGGCGTGCCCTGGAGGGAAGATGCCTGAGGTGGTGACCGCGGGGGAGCCCTTGGTGGCCCTGGTGCCCCTGGAACCCGGCCACCTGCGGGGCAAGCGGCTCTTGGAAGTCCACGTGGGCGGGGCAGAGGTGAACGTGGCCGTGGCCCTGGCCCGGCTTGGGGTGCGGGTGGGCTTCGTGGGGCAGGTGGGGGAGGATGAGCTCGGGGCCCTGGTGGAGGAGAGGCTTAGGGCGGAGGGGGTGGACCTGCGCTACTTCCGCCGGGTTCCGGGCTTCACCGGGCTTTACCTGAGGGAGGTCCTGCCCTTGGGGCAGGGGCGGGCCTTCTACTACCGTAAGGGCTCCGCGGCCAGCACCCTCGCCCCTGAGGCCTTTGACCCGGGGTATCTGGAGGGGGCTCGCTTCCTCCACCTAAGCGGCATCACCCCGGCCCTTTCCCCAAGCTGCCGAGCCTTCGTCCTTTGGGCCATGGCGGAGGCCAAGAAGCGGGGGGTGCGGGTGAGCCTGGATGTGAACTACCGACAGACCCTCTGGTCGCCGGAGGCGGCGCAGGCCTTTTTGCAGGAGGCCCTCCCCTGGGTGGACCTCCTCTTCCTGAGCGACGAGGAGGCGGTGCTCCTTTTCGGGGATGGGGAGAGGGCCCAGGTGCTTGAGGCACCCGAGGTGGTCCTCAAGCGGGGCAAGGCGGGAGCCACCGCCTGGGTGGCGGGGGAGCGGGTGGAGGGGGAGGCCTTCCCCGTGGCGGCGGTGGATCCCGTGGGCGCGGGGGACGCCTTCGCCGCCGGGTACCTGGCGGGGCACCTCTTGGGGCTAGGGGTGGCGGAGCGCCTGCGCCTGGCCAACTTCCTCGGGGCTTGCGTGGCGGCAAGCCGGGGAGATCACGAGGGGGCGCCTTACCGGGAGGACCTGGAGGCCCTCTTGGAGGGCCGCGCCCGCTTTTTCCGCTAGGAGGTGAGCATGGAACGCGCTGCGCTGGTGACGGGAGGGAGCCGGGGCATCGGCCGGGCCATCGCCGAGGCCCTGTTGCGACGGGGTTTCCGGGTGGCCATCGCAAGCCGCCAGCCCCAGGAGGCGGTGGCGGCGTGGCGGGCGGAGGGGCTTCCCGCCCACGCCTTGGCCGCGGACATGGAGCGGGAGGACCTCGAGGCCCTGGTGGCGCGGGCGGCAGAGGCCCTTGGTGGGCTTCACGTGTTGGTCCACGCCGCGGCGGTGAACGTGCGCAAGCCCGCCCTGGAGCTTTCCTATGAGGAGTGGCGCCGCGTCCTCTACCTCCACCTGGACGCGGCCTTCCTCTTGGCCAAGGCCGCGGCGCCCCACATGGCCCGGGCGGGCTGGGGGCGGATCCTCTTCCTGGGCTCCGTGACCACCTTCACCGCGGGGGGACCCGTGCCCATTCCCGCCTACACCACGGCCAAGACGGCCCTCCTGGGCCTTACCCGGGCCTTGGCCAAGGAGTGGGCTCCCCTAGGGATCCGGGTGAACCTCCTCTGCCCCGGGTATGTGGAGACGGACTTCACCCTGCCCGTGCGGCAGAACCCCGAGCTCTTCGGCCCCATCACCGCTCGCATTCCCCTGGGCCGCTGGGCCAAGCCCGAGGAGATCGCCCGGGTGGCGGCGGTCCTCTGCGGGGAGGAGGCGGAATACCTCACGGGACAGGCGGTGGTGGTGGACGGGGGTTTCCTCGCCTACTGAGGCTTCCGCGCCACCAGGGTGAGGAGGGTGTAGCTGGCCACGGTCTTGCCCTCCTGGTTCACCACCTCCACCGCCCACTCCACCACCCCGGTCCGCTCGTCCCGAGGGCGTTTGGCCTTCACCGTGAGGCGGGCCTGCAGGGTGTCCCCCGCGGCCACGGGCTCGGTGAAGCGGAGGCCCTCCAGGCCGTAGTTGGCGAGGACCGGCCCCGGGGCGGGGTCCACGAAGAGCCCAGCGGCCGCGGCCAGGACGAAGTACCCGTGGGCCACCCGCTTGCCGAAGAGGCTTTTTTGGGCGGCGAGCTCGTCCGTGTGGGCATAGAAGTGGTCCCAGGAGAGGTGGGCGAAGAAGGCGATGTCCGCCTCGGTGACGGTGCGGCGGTGGGTGGTGAGGGTTTCCCCCACCGCGAGCTCCTCGTAATGCTTCCGGAAGGGGTGGACCTGGGCGGGGGTTTCCGCCCCCTTGGCGTACTCCAGGAGGAGGGCCTGGAGGGTCTTGGGGTCCCCCTGGAGGGCGAGGCGGGAGAGGTGCCGCTTCACGGAAAGAAGCCCGCCAAGCTCCTCCCCGCCCCCCCCCCCGGCCCGGCCCCCCGTGGAGGAGGCGGGGAAGGGGAGAGCCGTGGCCCGTGGAGGTGTGGGCGTCGTGGCGGTTTAAGAGGTGGAGCCTCCCCACCTCTCCCGAGAGCCCCTGAAGGAAGAAGCGGGCCTCCTCGAGGTCCAAGGTGGCCAAGGTGGCCACGAGCATGCCCCCGCCCATGCGGGCGAGGCGCAGGGCCTCCTCCCGGGTGCGGTAGGGGAAGAAGGTGGCCACGGGCCCAAAGGGCTCCACCTGGTGGAGGGCCTCCTTCCAGGGGTCTCGGGCCAGGAGGAGGGTGGGGGGGAAGAAGGCCCCATCCTTTCGCCCCTCGTGCTGCCAGTAGACCTGGGCGCCCGCTTTTAGTAGGGCCGCCACCGCCGCCTCCACCTCCTCCTTCTGGGCTGAGGAGGCCAGGGGGCCCAGGTCCACCCCCTCCTCCCGGGGGTCGCCCAGGCGCAGGGGGGCGAGGCGGGCTTGGGTGGCCTCGAGGAGGTCCTGGAGCCTTCCCTCCGGCACCAAAACCCGGCGGATGGCGGTGCAGCGCTGCCCCGATTTGATGGTGAGCTCCTGGGCGATCTCCTCCGCCAGGCGCAAGAGCTCCTCTTCCCCCGCCCCTTCCCCCAGGATGGCGGCGTTTAAGGAGTCCGTTTCGGCGTTGAAGTGGGCCCCCCGTTCCAGGAAGGCGGGGTGGCGCCGGAGCTGGTCCGCCGTGGCCTTGGAGCCCGTGAAGTAGAGGCTGTCCCGGTAATCCAGGGCCTCCAGGGCGTCCCCTAGGCCGCCCGCCACGAACTGGAGGCTGCCTTCGGGGAGGAGGCCCGACTCCAGCATCATCCGGGCCAGGGCCTCCGCCACGTGGGCCGTGGGGGTGGCGGGCTTGACCAGGGTGGGAACCCCGGCCAGGAAAGCGGGGGCGAACTTCTCCAAAAGCCCCCAGACGGGAAAGTTGAAGGCGTTCACCTGGAGGGTGATCCCGCCCTTGGGCCCGAGGACGTGCCGCCCCTGGAAGGAGAGGTCCTTGGAAAGGGGGAGGTAGTCCTCCTCGGGGAGGAGGTTGCCCTCGGGGAGGGTGCGGGCGAGGCTGGCGTAAGCGTAGAGGACCCCGATGCCCCCGTCCACGTCGTACCAAGCGTCCCGCCGCGTGCCCCCGGTGGTGGCGTAGAGCCGATAGAGGACCTCCTTGCGCTCGGAAAGGTACTGGGCCAGGGCCCTAAGCCGCCTTCCCCGCTCCTGGAAGCCTAAGGCCAAAAGGCCCTTTCCCCCCACCTCCCGCCCATGGGCCACGGCCTCCTTGAGGGGAAGCCCCCCCGCCGTGACCCGGGCGATCTCCTCGCCCGTGGCGGCGTCCCGAATGGGAACGCCCTCGCCTTCGCCTTCCCACCAAGCACCTAGAAGGTAGCTTTGGAGCTTCATCCTCACACCGCCTTAAAGGCCTCAAAGACCTCGCCGCAGGCGCCGCACTGGTAGAGCATCTTGCACAAGGTGGCCCCGAAGGCGTTTTTGAGGACCACCTCCCGGCTACCGCACCGGGGGCAAGGGGGGTCCTGGTGGGCCAGGGGGAGGGGCAGGGGTGGGGCGATGCCGTAGGCGGCAAGCTTTTCCTTGGCCTCCCCCGCCATGGCCTCCGTGGACCAAGGGGTGCGGGCCTCCTCCACCTCCACCGCCTCCGCCCCCGCCGCCTTCAGGGCCCGCACGATCTCCTCGCGGATGAGCCTAAGGGCGGGGCAGCCGGAGAAGGTGGGGCGGAAGCGCACCTTAACCCGGGATCCTTCCGCCTCCACCCCCAGGACCATCCCCATCTCCACGATGTTGAGGACGGGGATCTCGGGGTCCTTGACCCCCTTTAGGGCCTCCCAGTAGCGGTCTACCACGCCTTGGCCTCCGGGTCCCAGCGGGCCACGGACTGCATCTCCGCCAGCAGCGACCATAGGTACTCCGTGTGCTCCTTCCGGCTTTTGGGCACATAGCCCCCCTGGGGAGGCTTGAGCCCCGAGCGCTCCAGGTGCCGGGTGACCTCTTCCAGGTAGGGGGCCTCGAGGGCCCTCAGGTCCGGCACCACCCCCGCCTCCGCCAAGGCCTCCTCCTCCGGGAGGGGGATGAAAAGCTGCTTGGCGTAGGGGAAGAGGAGCTCTAAAGCTTCCTGGGCCCGGCGGTGGCTCTCCTCGGTGCCCAGGCCCAGGCGCTCCACCCAAAGGGCGGAGTGCCTCAGGTGGAAGCGCTCCTCCTTCAGGATGCGGCTTGCCGCCTCGGCCAAGGGTTCATAGGCGCTCCCTTGCGCCTCCTTGAGCCAAAGGTTCTCGTAGGCGTCAAAAAGGTACTGCCGCACCAGGGTGAAGGCCCAGTCCCCCTTGGGAAGCTCCACCAGGATGGCGTTTTGGTACTCCAGGGGGTCGCGGAGGAAGACCAGGCGGTCGGGGTCGGCGCCGTCCAGCTCCTGGCGGAGCTCCAGGTAGAGCTTGGCGTGGCCCAGCTCGTCCTGGGCCAGGTTGGCGATGGCGATGTCCTCCTCGAGGATGGGCGCGTGGCCCACCCACTCGGAAAGGCGCTGGGCCAGCACCACCTCGTCGTCGGCCAAGGCGGTTAGCTTGGCCACCAGGGCTTCCTTGAGGTAAGGGTCAAGGGGCATCCTCCACCTCCTTGGCGGTGACGAGGCCATAGTAGCTCTGCAGGCGGTAGGTCTTGTCCTTGGCCGGGGCGAACCAGCTTTCTATGACCTCCTCCTTGGGCTCCGTCCCCACCACCAGCCGCTCCGGCACCGCCCAGAAGGCCACCCCTTGGGCGTGGAGGAGGGCCTCCCGGATGGCCGAGGCTGGGCCCTTGGCCAGGAAGCGGCCCACCAGGTCCCCATACACCATGCTCCGGCGGTGGCTCCGCTTGGCGAAGACCCAGTAGGCCTCCTCCGGGCCCTCCTCCAACCCTTCGCTCCATGGGCCCTTCAGCCCCTCCTGGGTCACGTGGAAGAAGGCCTCCGCCGGAGCCACAAAGAGGGCGTAGGCGGAAGGCCGGCGCACGAAGACGTGCCGGGCCAGAAGGAGGGCGTGCTCGGGGTCGGTGGCGTGCACCGAGCCCACCATCTGGGGCGGGCTTTTGGGGGTGTCCTGCTTGATCACCTCGTAGCGGGGCCACTCGGTTCCCCACATGGCCGCCTCCTAGTCCGCCGCCTGCGCCAGGCGGCGCTTGGCGTGGGCCTCCATGGCCTCCCGCACCCAGCGCCCCTCCTCGTGGGCCCGCTCTCTTGCCAAAAGGCGGTGGCGGTTCATGGGGCCCTCCCCGTTGATGACCTTCCAGAACTCGTCCCAAGGGATGGGGCCGTGGACCCAGTTCCCCGTCTTCTCGTCGTAGCGGAGCTCGGGGTCTGGGGGGGTAAGCCCCGCCTCCAAAAGCTCCGGCACGTGCTCGTTCAGGAACTCCTGGCGGATCTGGTCGTTGGTCTTGGTCTTGATGCCCCAGCGCAGGAGGAGGGGAGTGTGGGGGGAGTCGGTGTCGTGGGGCCCCGCCATCATCAGGGTGGGCCACCACCAGCGGTTTAGGGCGTCCTGCACCATCTGCCGCTGCTTCCTGGACCCCCGGGCGTAGAGGAGGACCGCCTCCTTGCCCTGCTTGTGGTGGAAGGTTTCCTCGGCGCAGATGCGCACCATGGCCCGGGAATAGGGCCCGTAGGAGCACTGGGCCAGCATGGTCTGGTTCTTGATGGCCATGCCGTCCACCAGCCAGCCGATGATGCCCACATCGGCCCAGGTGAGGGTGGGGTAGTTGAAGATGTTGGAGTACTTGGCCCTTCCCGAAAGCAGGGCCTCCACCATCTCCTCCCGGGTCACCCCAAGGGTTTCCGCGGCGTGGTAGAGGTACTGGCCGTGCCCAGCCTCGTCCTGCACCTTGGCCAGGAGGATGAGCTTGCGCCTCAGGGAGGGGGCCCGGGTGATCCAGGCGCCCTCGGGAAGCATGCCCACCCACTCGCTGTGGGCGTGCTGGGAGATCATGCGGATGAGTTGCCTGCGGTACTCCGCCGGCATCCAGTCCCCGGGCTCAATCTTCTCCCCCCGGGCGATCCGGGCCTCAAACTCCTCAAGCCTTTCCGGGTAATCGGGGTCCTCGGGGTAACCGATCCTAAGCTTTACCATCCTCGCCTCCTTCCTCTTTGGGGCCCCTACCCCAAATGAACCGCACGGTGTTCCCCTTCCGGGGAAGCAGCCGCGCCAAGGGCCCTCAGGACCAGCTTGGCGTAGGCTTCCGAGAGTTCCTCGAGGGAGAGGGGCCCATCGGGGCGGTACCACTGGTAGGGCCAGTTGAGGGCCGAGAGGACGAAGAGGGTCGCAAGCCGCACGCTCTCCACCCGGAAGACCCCCGCCCGCACCCCCTCCTCCACCACGGCCTGGACGCCTTCCTCGTAGCGGCGCCTTAGGGCCTTGGCCTCCTCGAGGAGGGGAGGGGAGAGGTGCTTCCACTCGTGGAAAAAGACCGTGGCCCGGGGAAGCTCCTCGGCAATGACCCGGAGGTGGCCCCGGACCAGCGCCTTCACCTTGGCCACCGGGCTTTCCGGGGGAAGCTCCTCCAGGACCCTCTGGAACCTCTCCGCCGCCTGGCGCACCACCTCCAAAAGGAGCTCCTCCTTGGAGGCGATGTGGGCATAAAGGCTTCCCCCCTGGAGGTTCAGGGCCTTGGCCAGGTCGCGGATGCTGGTGGCGTGGTAGCCCCGCTGGCTGAAGAGGTGGCCCGCCATCTGGAGGATCTGGCTGCGGCGGTCCATGGCTAACGATCGC
>ERZ511473.1424-NODE-1424-length-19983-cov-5.313172_pt1 | contig 19983 bp, 17 predicted proteins | sample MGYA00374947_ERZ511473 | MGnify/ENA primary metagenome ERZ511473 (study PRJEB26303, sample SAMN06343854) | sediment metagenome | isolation source: hot spring sediment | place: Canada: British Columbia | collected 2012-09-26 ... | reverse complement strand
GCGCTGGAGTGGGCGGTGATGTACCCCGATTACATGGACGCGGTGGCACCTATCGCCTGCAGTGCACGTCTGTCGGCGCAGGCTATCGCCTTCAACGAGGTCGGCAGGCGGGCGATTATGCTTGACCCAAACTGGCGCAAGGGCGAGTACTACGAGGACGGCGAGAAGCCGCGTCAAGGTCTCGCGCTGGCGCGGATGATAGGCACTATCACCTACCTCTCCGACGAAATTATGCAGCAGGTGTTCGGGCGCAAGCCTGCCAGCGAGGAGAGCGCGCTGGAGCACGACCTGCACGCCCGCTTCGACGTGGAACGCTACCTGCACGAAGAGGGAGACAAACTGCTCAAGCGCGACTTCGATGCCAACAGCTACCTCTACCTCTCCAAGGCGATGGACCTGCACGACATCAGCCGCGGTTACGCCAGCCTGGAAGAGGCGCTCAGTCGCATTCAGGCGCGCGTGCTGCTCATCTCGATACGTTCCGACATCCTCTTCCCGCCCTACGTGATGCGCGAAATACACGAGATGCTGAAACGTTTGGGCAAGCGTTCGGAGTATTTCGAGATGGATTCCGCCTACGGGCATGATGCGTTCCTTGTGGAGTATCGCAAGATGATACCGCCGCTCCGACATCTGATGCAACAACTGGAGGAAGAGAGCGAATGACACCGGTTATCGAAGTGCAGGATGTACACAAGACCTATATTCTGGGCAAAACGCACGTGCATGCCCTGCGCGGGGTGTCGCTGAAGGTATACCCGGGCGAGTTCGTGGCGATTATGGGACCGTCCGGCTCGGGCAAGTCCACTTTTATGAACATCATCGGGTGCCTGGACCGCCCGACCAGTGGCTCTTACAAGCTGGACGGCATCGAGGTTGCCAAACTCAGCGACAACCAGCTGGCGGAGATACGCAACCGCAAGATAGGCTTTGTGTTCCAGCAGTTCAACCTGTTGCCACGCGCTACCGCCCTGCGCAACGTGGAACTGCCCCTGTTGTATAACGGGCGATTCCGCGACCGCCACGAGCGAGCCAAGCGCGCGCTGGAAGCGGTGGGTTTGGCACACCGCATCAACTCACGCCCCAACGAGCTGTCGGGCGGCGAACAGCAGCGCGTCGCCATCGCGCGGGCACTGGTCAACGAACCTGCGGTCATTCTGGCGGACGAACCGACGGGGAACCTGGACTCCCGTCGTGGCGAAGAGATAATGGCTATCTTCCAGAAACTGAACGATGAGGGCAAAGTCATCGTGCTGGTCACCCACGAGTGGGACATCGCCCGCCATGCGAAGCGAATTGTGCGCTTCCGCGACGGCAAAATCGTGGGCGACGAAGTGGTGACCGAGCGTCTCATCGCAGAAGAGATACTGAAGACACTTCCCGCCGTCGAGGACGAAGAGGAAGAGGTGGTGACCGCGTAATGGGGCATGGTACCTGAACGGAGAAAAGACCATTGTTGACAAAGGAGCTGTCCGTCCACCTGAGGAAAACGCAGAACAGGTGCACGTCTGGAGGCGGGCAGAGAAGGGGTTTTACGGGCGAGAGGAGGTGCGCCCTTTGGAGAGAATTGCTATATTTATTGACGGTCCCAATCTGACCTACACGATGCAACAACTGGGTTGGGACATCGATTTCGGCAAACTGTTGCGTTACTTCTCGCGAGGAGGCAGGTTGCTGCGCGCGTTCTACTACGCGTCGCGTCGGGAAGGCGAGTTCGACCCGATGCTCAGCTTCCTGGACTATCTGGACTACAACGGCTACACGGTGGTCACCAAGCCGCAGAAGCGCTATTACAACCCCGCAACAGGGCAGTACGAAATCAAGGGCAATATGGATATCGAGCTCGCCATCGATATGCTGCTGCTTGCAGACCACATTGACCGCGCGGTGCTGTTCAGCGGGGACGGCGACTTCCGGCGGCTGGTGGAAGCGGTGCAGATGAAGGGCGTACGGGTGGTGGTGGTCAGCACAATCCGCACGCTCTCCCCCATGATAGCTGACGAACTGCGCCGACAGGCAGACGAGTTCGTGGACCTCGCAGACGAAGAGGTCAAGCGCGAGATTATTCGCGCCTGAGGTGAATCATGACCGTTGCGCAACGGTGGCGAAAGCTGTTGCGAGGAAGCCTGCTGATACTCGCCATAGGTGGGCTATTGCTATTCGCGCCCTTGCCCATGCTGCCTGCCAGCGTGCTCACCTATCGGCAGGCGGCAGTGGTGTTCGGCATCGTTATCGCGCTGGGCAAACTTCTTTACGACACTCTCTTCTACGACCACTACTGGCCCTGAGATTTGACTTCAGGGGCGCGGTTGTGCTATAAAATAGTCAGCTACCGTTTTGACGGTGGCTTTGTCTTTGCGAGTCTGTCAAGCCTCTTTCTTGGGAGAGGAAAGGATACACACGGAATAGGACGGCGCGGATGACCCAACCGTGCGCATCCGTTGCATCCGTGTCTATCTGTGTGCTATTCCCGAAGGACACGGATGAACACAGGTGGCACGGATTAACGCGAATTATCTACTTGACAGACTAACAGGTACAATTCCTCCCCTCTCTACGGGGAGCAAAAGGATGGAAGGAAATATGGCAAGAAGAATGCTTTTTACGTCCGAAAGCGTCACAGAGGCTCACCCCGATAAGCTGGCAGACCAGATTAGCGATGCCATTCTGGATGAATGCTTGAGGCAAGACCGTGAGGCGAACCTGCCCATCGAGGAATACTCACGGGTTGCCATTGAAACCTTGCTGACGCGAGGGCTGGCGGTGGTAGCCGGCGAGCTCACCACGCACGGCTATGTGGAAATCCCCGATGTGGTGCGCAAAACTATCAACGAGGTTGGCTACACGCACACCGACTACGGCTTCGACGGCGACACCACCGGCGTGATGGTGGCTATCCAGAAACAATCCCCCGACATCGCGCAGGGTGTGGATACCGGTGGCGCGGGTGACCAGGGCATGATGTTCGGCTACGCCTGCACCGAAACCGAGCAGCTGATGCCCCTGCCCATCACCATTGCCCATCATCTGACGCGCCGTCTTGCGGAGGTGCGCAAACAGCACCCCGACCTGGGTTTACGCCCCGACGGCAAGTCGCAGGTGACCATCGAATACGTGGACGGCAAGCCCTACCGCATCGATACCGTGCTTATCTCCGCACAGCACGAACCGTACCTCAGCCAGCAAGACGTGATGGAGATAGTGCGCCAGCATGTGCTGGAACCGGTGCTGAAGCACTACGCAGAATTCAATAAGGGCGACTTTCGCTTCCTGTGCAACCCCACCGGGCGATTTGAAATCGGTGGACCACAGGCGGACACGGGCGTCACCGGGCGCAAAATCATGGTAGATACCTACGGCGGTATGGCGCGACACGGCGGCGGCGCGTTCTCCGGTAAGGACCCCACCAAGGTAGACCGCTCCGCGACCTACATGATGCGCTACGTCGCGAAGAACATCGTGGCAGCAGGGCTGGCGGAACGATGCGAACTGCAAATTGCCTACGCCATCGGCAAGGCAGAGCCGGTATCGCTCACCATCGACTGCTTCGGCACAAACGCCATTCCCGAAGAGCAGATACTCAAGCGGGTGCTGGACATCTTCGACTTCCGTCCGCGCTCGATAATCCGCGACCTCGGTTTGCTCACCGGGAACGTATGCTACCTCTGCACCGCGAAGAACGGACACTTCGGACATCCTGAGTTCCCGTGGGAAAAGACCGACAAGGCGCATCTGCTGAAGTAAACGACACTGTATGGACGACGTGGAGCGGGTCATCGAAGAGTTTCTGGACGGTAAGCCGCGAGCCTCTACCCTGCGGGAGCTGCGGCAGGCACTGGAGCTGAAGCTGCGTCGGCTCGAAGAAGACCCATCCACGCCGCCCGAACAGATTCAAGACCTGCGCGAACAGGTGCGTGTATTATACGAAGAGGAGCTGATCACGCAATTTGTCGAAGACTCCATTCGTTTCACGCTGTCTGCCGATGCGCTGCAGCAGCAAATTGGTGAGGATTGAGAGGGAAGATTGTGAGCGCGATGTTTGCCCTGAACTTTTACCCTGATATTTACGAGAACCTCTTGCGCAGTCACCGCAAGACGGTTACCATTCGCCTCGGCGACAAGACCGATAAATATCGCGCGGGACAGCTGGTCTGGGTGACGGTAGGCAATCGTTTCGCCCGCCGACACAAGCTGTTCACCGCCATCATTGACCGTGTAGAGGTCAAACCGCTGGCGGAGCTCACCCCGCGCGACATCAGCCGCGAGAACCCCGAGTTTCGCACCGCCGAAGACGTGCGCGACCTGCTGGAGCGCATCTACGATCGCCCCCTCGCGATGGAGGAGATTGTCACCGTCATCTACTTCTCGCCGGTGGAGGAATAATTCCCATCTATCACCAGCGTCTCCCCTTGCCGAATGGTCACCGGCTCCTCGAAGACGAGATGCACTCCTCCCTCGGCAAGCGGGGTCGCGACCACCTGCACTGCTTTGCCTGCCACGCGCACCTGCGGCTGGCCTGGTGTGAAGCCGAGCTGCACTTCACGTAGCGTCAGCGCACCTCGATGCACCTGCACCTCCGCCCGTCCGTAACCTGCACCGAATGCCTGTTTGACTATTCCCCATCCCGAATCGACGGAGAAGAAACAGGCAAAGTCTTCAGCGTACACGCAGGGCGCAAAGCGCAATAGTCCCCTCGGTGCGGAGTAGAAGAAGTCGGCTAATGCCAGCAACAGCGCGTACGATGCCATCGCGCGGGCGTAGTGGTTGCCACACTCGAACTCGTTCCACGGGTTGCGCCGCTCACCGGTATATCGGTCGCGCACGCCTTTGACGATGGCTAACCCCTCTTCCAGAAAGCCCTCATAGATGAGGTGGCTTGCCACCTGATACTCGATACCCGTCCACACCTCATCCGAGTACGGGAACGGGAAAAGCGGTCTGCCGCCGTGAGGCCATGTTGCCAGCAGCAGCCCCGCCTCATCGTTGAGGGCGTAGATGCGCTGTGGGTTGGCGTGCTCCGAGAGGTCGCTTTTCCAGTTGTAGCGGAAAACGGACTGCAGCGCCTTGCGCACGTGCTCGGGGTCAAACAGGTCGCCCAGCCTCAGCATCCGCGCAACCCACTGCCCTATCAGCTGGTCGGAGAGACACCCTCTGCCCAGCTGGTATTTCGGGAAATCGGGGCTTTGCGGGTCGGTAGACATCTCCGGCGAGGCAGGGCGCACCTCGTGGATGTAATACTCGCCGTTGAACAGATGCTCGTCCATCCACGCGCGACCGCTCTCATACACCCTGCGGTACTCCTCAGCCTTGTCGTGCTCGCCCAGATGGCGTGCCATCTCCTCCGCCGCCCGCAGTGCGCCCAGATAGAAACTGCCCATCATCGTGTTGGGGCCGTGAAACTCGATGTCGTAGGTGTTATGCTGCACGCCCTCCATTACGCCGTCCTTGTCCTTATCCCATTCACGCCAGGCGTATTCCAGCGCGCGTTTCACGCTTGGCCAGAGCGATTTGAGCCACTCCTCGTTACCGCAGATCTGCCACTCGCGGTACACCTTCAGGATACCACCCATCTGCCCGTCCGCCGCCGCGTGGAAGGTCGGTTCGGGGATAGTTCCCAGCGGGAGGGGCATGCGGAAGGTCATGTGCCCGTCCTCATGCAGGTTGATAGCGTAGTCCTTCTCGCGGATACTGCGCTCCAGCGAGGGGAAGAGGTACGGCAGCGCCTGGGCGTAGTTCCATACATGTGTGCAGGTTCCCTCACAACAGCCGTGATGCACGCCACAGCCTTCGAATCCGTAGAACGTGCCGTCGGGCAGGCGCAGACAGGTAGTGGTTTTCAGGATGGAGATTTGCGAGCTGACCGCATCCAGCACCGCCTCCGGCAGGGTAGATGACCACAGCGCATCCGCGAAGGCGCGGGTATCGCCTTCCAGACGGTGGATATGCTCCGCCACATACTCTGCCACCGCCATAGCGTCCGCGTGCCGGACGGCGTAGTAGTTTTTCCAGACGGGCTTCGGCTCGGCAGGCGACCAGTACATCTCGAAGTTAGGGATGTGCCATACTATCCACACGGGCAAGCGCACCTCTTCACCCGACGGCACAGTTGCCCGCAAGGCAATGGAACCCACATCGGTTCCTTTCTCTCGATACGCGGGTTCGGTGTTCTCTTCCAGCCGCCCCTCGCTGGCTTGCCGCCAGAAGTAGTCCAGCGTATCGAACCACCCCGCACGCAACCAGTGCGTTTGTACCTGTACCCTGTCATGCGTGGTCACCAGCGCAAGCGTGCCGTATCGCGGCGACTCGGGGGGATGCTTGCGCGTACACATCTTCAAACCGCGTACGCGACCGCTATCGGTCGTCTCGATAACGCTCTCACCCACTTCAGGATAGCCCAGTTTGTTCTCCAGATTGGCGTACAGCACCGCCTCCACCGGCGCATCGGTCGGGTTGTGCAGGGTAAAGTGAAAAATGGCGATAGGCAGTCCGGAATCATCAGGGTTCAGCGGGATGAAGGGGTTGTATGCCTCCAGAGTGACCCGCAGAGGCATCTTCGGGTCCTCCAGATAGAGACGCGCGAAAGGAAATGCACCCTCAAACGCTACCGAGCGGAAGTGAGGCAATCCGCTTCCGTTGAACCGTTTCGGCACTCCAGACCCGTCATCCGTAAAATTGTCTCCGCCAACGGGACCCTGCACCACGCGCGTTACGGAGTAACCGTCGGCGGTCTTCGCATGGAGCGTGAAGAACGTATAGTCAAACATCAAGCCCTTGTGCGGGCGGTTGAAGATTTCGAAATCGCGCAGCTGCCCCCATCCACCCAGCGAAATAGAACCTGTGCCAATGCCTCCCAATGGAAAGGCAATCTGGTCGAGCTGTCGTCCCCGATAGATACGTGGCTTTCCCTTTGCGAACAGTTCGTGCAGTGTGTAAGGAATCTGCGGGTTTCTGGCTCTCATGCTCTGCTCCCATGTCGATGATGTGTTGAGGTCAGTATAAAACAGCGTGCGGTTGGCGTCAAGCGCATCTCTTGCCACAACCACCCCGCAGGAGTTACAATAGGGGGAAAGGAGGTTCTCACATGCTCTTCTCAATCTGTAACGAACTCTTTCAGGGTTGGGAACTGCGCCGGGTGATGGAGTACTGTGCGAGGCTGGGCTACCACGCCATCGAAATCGCGCCGTTCACCCTGGCAGACAGTGTAGAGAACATAACCGCCGAAGAGCGTGCAGATATCCGTCGTATGGCGTCAGACACGGGCATCCAGATTGCAGGTTTGCACTGGCTGTTGGTCAAACCCGAAGGACTGCATCTCACCACACCCGAGGCGGAGGTGCGCCGTCGCACCGCACAGTATCTGACCGCTCTGGCTCACTTCTGCGCCGACATCGGTGGCAAGGTGCTGGTGCTGGGTTCGCCCAAACAGCGCAGTGTACTGCCCGACTCCACCTATGAGCAGGCATGGGAGCGCGCTCTGGAGACGTTGCGCCCCGCGGTCAAAGCCGCTGAGGAGCGCGGCGTCACCTGGTGTATCGAACCGCTCTCCCCCGCCGAGACCAGCTTCCTGAACCGCGCGGAGGATGCCATCCACTTCGTGCAAGCACTGGACAGCCCTGCCGCGCGTATCATTCTGGACGTGAAGGCGATGAGCAGCGAAGGCAAGCCGATACCGCAGATTATTCGCGACTCCGCAGGTTGGTTCGCGCACTTCCACGCCAACGACCCCAACCTGAAGGGACCGGGTATGGGCGAGGTGGACTTCGTACCCATCCTGCGAGCGTTACAGGATGTAGGCTACAGCGGTTACGTGTCGGTAGAGGTGTTCGACTACTCCGACGGCGCGGAGTTCATCGCCGAGGTAAGCTTGCGGAACCTGCAGCGTGCACTGGCTGACGTTCAAAGTGGATGTGCCTGAAGGCTTGGGGGCACACACAGCCACTCAGCTCGCACCCCTGCAGAATTACCTGTTTCCACTAGCTAAACAGCAAAAACCCGTACAATTCTCAGGTGATGTGGAACGTTTCTTGCTCCTTTAAAAGATACATTACACTTTTGAAGGAGGAACGTTCCAGTGAAATCGTTACGCACGTTTTTGGTTGCAGCACTCGCGCTGGCGATGGTCACCGGCGCGCACGCGCTGAGCTTCGTCACCAGTCGCCCTGCTCTGGGTGGCAACGATTACGTGGACTGGGGCGTGTTGGGTCCCACGTATACCGTTGTCAGTAACCCCGTCTCGCTCAGCTCTAACGGCGGATTGTCCCTTACCGTCAGCAAGCCCACCACCGGGCCTTTTGAGCGAAGAAACCAGGGATCCGGATGGGCTGGCAACTTCGCGCCCGGCGACCGTCTGCTGTGGACGCGCGATGAAATCGGTCCGATGGAAATAGTGTTCGCCAGCCCGGTTCTCGGCGCAGGCGCGCAGATTCAGCGAGACGCTTACGCCAGTTTCGTTGGTAAAATTCAAGCGTACGATGCCGCCAACAACCTGCTGGGCACCTTCTACCTTAACGGCAACAGCACCGCGGCAGGCGACAACTCTGCCATCTTCCTGGGCGTGCTGGACAGCAGCGCGGTCATCAAGAAGGTGGTCTTCGACGTGGGTACGTGGGCATTTAACAGGTGGGACCAGTGGGACTTCGCCATCAACCGGCTGGACCTGGTCGTGCAGGGCGGCGCACCCGTCATCCCCGAACCGGGCACCATGTTGCTGATGAGCATCGGCGGTCTGGCTATCGGGCTGGGCAGGCGGTTCCGCCGCTAGCTCGCTGACCCTCACCCCCCTTTCTCCCGACGCCATGGGAGAAGAAGGAGATAGTCCCCTCTCCCGAAGCTTCGGGAGAGGGGCCGGGGTGAGAGTTATTTCGGCACTTCCCGCTCCTGTGCCGCCTGGTCCAGCGTGAACAGCGGTTGCGGTCGGAAGCCCATCATGGGCGCGATGAGCAGGTTCGGAAAACGCTGGATGGACAGGTTGTAGCGCATCACCGTGTCGTTGTAGAACTGGCGCGCGTAGCGGATTTTATCCTCCGTATCGCTCAGCTCCTCTTGCAGGCTCAGGAAGTTCTCGTTTGCCTTCAGCTCGGGATACGCCTCCGCCAGCGCGATGAGGCTGTTCAGGCTGTGACGCACCTCCCCCTCCAGTGCCTCTTGCTGTTGAGGCGACAGCGACTGCAGCGCCTGTGTCCGCAGTTCGGCGATGCGCTGGAAGATGCGCTCCTCATGCTGGGCGTAGCCACGCACCGTCTCTATCAAGCGGGGTATCAGGTCGTAGCGTCGCTTCAACTGCACATCCACCTGTGCCCGCGCGTTCTCCACGCGGTGGCGGTAGGTTAACAGACGGTTATAGGTGGCTACCACCCAGACAAATACTAACAGCACGACGAGAAGCAACCACATGGCTGTGTTCCTCCGGGTACTTTGCTCATTGGGAAGTCGGGTTATCACCCCGCACTGCTACTTCCACCACCACCGCCGCCGCCCCCGCCTCCGCTGAAGCCACCACCGCTGCTGGTACTGGAGGAGAGCGCGCTGGTGAGGTTTTGCAAGTTTTCCACAAAGCCCGTCATACCTGACAGCGAATCCGTCGAGAACGCTTCGACCGAGGCGGCGTGATACCAAGAAGGATGCGACAGGGCATAATCATATTCTCGCGCCAGCAACGCCAGATTGTGGATCAGTTTCTCCGCCACACCCAGCGATACCGCATACACCAGATACCGTTCCCACAGGGGGAGCAGCTCCGGTCCCGCCTCGCGCATGGCGGAGAAGTCGGCCATGAAGCGTTTGAAGGCATCCCATCGCTGGTACTCGCGTGCCGCCTCAGGACTGCGACGGGAGAGCGAAGTGCCCGCAATCACGCCCAGCACCACGCTGACGGGCAGCACCGTAAACAGGCTCACCGGCAGGGTGACCAGCGTGCCGATAACACCCGCTATCACCAGATGCGTCAGGAACCGGTTTCTTGCCTTCTCGCTCTGCGGGTCATCCAGCCGAAAATACTGCCTCTCAAACCAGCGACGCATTTGCTTACCCCAGTCTTCCACAAAGCTGTACATGCGGGTTTTGCCCTCGTAGGGCTTTTCCGCCCATCTGCGCAGTTCGCTTTCGGTCACTGACCTGCCATCGCCAGCCTCAAAGAACAGTACCCGCAGAGCTTTACGCTCAAAGGGCTTCAGCACACGTGCTTCACGCCCCGCAGGTTGCACCGCTTTGCCGGTGAGCATGCCTTCTCCCTCAGGAGTGAGCACGTAGCGTCGTTCGGTGCTGCGCAGCAAGCCCAGTAACGCTTTGTTCTCGAACTCCTCTATACGCAGGTAGCCCAGCCTTGCCGCCTCCAGCACCGTTGCCGAGAAGCCTTTAACCACCTCCGTCGGCTGCGCTTTACTCTGCGTGAGGATGGCAGGTACCACAGCGGGGGGCAAATCGCGTGGAGGCTCGCGCTCGTACTCTATCTCCGGCACCTCCGGCTCACGACCGTAACGGTTGTAGATGACCACAAGGTAGCCGATGAAACCCACACACAACAGCAGGGCGATAGGCGTCTCGATAACCATCCAGAGAGCGACGAGCTGGGCGATGCGCTCGCGCCTGCGTGCTTCGCGCAGCTCTTCCTCGGCGAAGCGACGTTCCTCCTCCAGAAAAGATTCATAGCGGTTCTCCGCTTGCAGGGGCACGCTGGCGAAAATAGCGGGGTCAAACATCGCACGCACTTCGACAAAGCTATTGGAGGGAATGTTCGCCTGCCGTATCTCTGCCCGCGTGAATTTGGGATGTATACTTAATTTGCCCGGCGCGGCGCGACTGTGCACGAACACCTTGAACAGCTTCGGGCTGGAAGCAGGAGGCACTATGACAATTCGCACCTCATCCAGCGGCGCATGTTCGTCCTCTATCGCCTTCCAGTAGAACTGCGCCACATCCGAATATCTCTGCACCGCGTTGCGGACACGGTAGCGCAAGAGGAACCTCTTCGTGGTATCCTGAGCTCGATACTCCCAGCGCAACACCGCATATTCGCCCTCGGACGTTTGAGAGTAACGTAACGGCTGTTTGGTGTCCGCATCCCACACACCGAGATACTCTATCCCGTAGCGCCCGTATTGCCCCTGGGTGCTGCGTTTCAGGTTCGCCCAGCTGAAGGAGCCGGAGAAGCGAAAGACGCGCAGTTCCTCCACCTCGGCGTCGCCGTTCGGCAGAAGGCGATACGTTTGTGCAATCAGCGGATGGTCATACTCCTTCGCCGCCGCCGTCGTGAGCAGGAACAGGGTGAAACACAGCCCGACATAGCAAGCGGTTCGCACCTTTTACCTCCCAACAGGTATCTCTGGGTACCTTCGACACCCACCGAAACCTTCCTGTTGCGCGACATACACGCACAAAAACTTGACTTTGGGAGGCGATACATGATATTCTTTGCTCTGATTGCACAAATCTTGATATCGGTTCGAGGGGAAGGATGTTACTGTTAGGCACGCAACGGATTAACGAGCGAGGACATCTGGAAGTCGGCGGGTGTGATGCGGTAGAGCTGGCAAGGCAGTTCGGTACGCCACTCTACGTGCTGGACGAGACCACCTTTCGGCGGAACATGCGCGATTACCGGCGCGCGTTCGAGAAACGCTATCCCCGCAATGAAATCGCCTACGCAGGCAAAGCTCTGCTCTGTATGGCGGTTGCCCGCATTGTAGCGCAGGAAGGCTATGACCTGGATGTGGCTTCTGCGGGAGAACTTTACACTGCACTCAAGGCAGGTTTCCCTCCTCAGAAGCTGGTCTTTCACGGCAATAACAAATCGCTGTTTGAACTGCAGATGGCGGTGCGGCACGGCGTAGGGCGCATCGTGGTGGACAACCTGCTGGAGCTGGAGATGCTGGAGCGGGTAGCTGCCGAGGCGGGCAAACAGGTGACCATCTTGCTTCGCGTGACGCCGGGCATTGACCCCCATACCCATCGCTTTATCCGCACCGGACAGGCGGATACCAAGTTCGGCTTGAACATCCGCAACGGCTACGCGCTGGAAGGGGCGCGTCGCGCGCTGGCATCGCCGCACCTCTACCTGAAGGGCATTCATTGCCATGTGGGTTCCCAGCTGCTGGATACGGAGGCACAGGAGCGTGCGGTCAAGATTATGGTGGACTTCATGCATACTCTGCGCAAACAGCTGGGCTATACTGCGGAAGAGCTTAACATCGGCGGAGGACTGGGTATTCGCTACATCGAAAGCCACCAGCCGCCCAGCTTCGACGAGTATGCCGAGCGTATCGTGAACGTGCTCACCGAGCAGCTGGAGCGGCGCAACCTGCCCTATCCCACGCTTCTGCAGGAGCCGGGGCGTGCGCTGGTCGGCGAGGCAGGACTGACCCTGTACACCATCGGCGCGATCAAGCAGGTACCCATCCACCAGCCGCCAGGCACGCGCACCTACGTTGCGGTAGACGGGGGCATGTCGGACAACCCGCGCCCGCAGCTGTACGACGCGGTGTACACCGCGCTGGTAGCCAACAAGGCGAGCCAGCCGGCGAACACGGTGGTGACCATCGCAGGCAAACACTGCGAGACCGACGTCCTCATCCGCAACGTGGCGATTGCCCAGCCGGAGCCGGGCGATATTCTGGCAGTGCCGTCCACTGGCGCATACAACTACGCCATGAGCAGTAATTATAACCGCTTCCCGCGTCCGGCGATGGTACTGGTGAACGAGGGACGTGCCGAGATTATCGTGGAGCGTGAGACGCTGGACGACCTGCTGGCGCACGACCGCATTCCCGAGCGCCTGCGCGCAGAACAGCCGTCGCCGGTTGGGTAATCTGCGGTAACCGTCTGTCGTGGCACACGGAGAAACACGGATGCAACGGATGCACACGGATATTCGTGCCAATCCGCGTCATCTGTGTTCATCCGTGTGCCCTCCGAACTTCCTCCGCACCGGATAGGGTATAATGCTGTTAGCCTTTCGCGGAGGAACGGTCAGATAGCAATGATACAACTGGACTGGAATTTCATCTTCATGCAGATATTCGCCTTCGTGCTGTGCATCACCGTGCACGAATTCGCACATGCTATCACCGCCTACAGGCTCGGCGACCCCACACCCAAACGACAAGGGCGCGTGACGCTGAATCCGCTGGACCATCTGGACCCGCTGGGCACATTGATGTTGATACTGATGGTGGTTACCGGTGCACGCGGCATCGGCTGGGGCAAGGCGGTGCAGGTCAATCCCGCAAACTTTGAGCACCCACGCCGAGACATGATGCTGGTGGCGGCGGCGGGACCGTTTTCTAACCTGCTATTCGCCCTGTTGATTGCCGGTGCCATGCGCTTCACTCCCCTCCCCATGACACCGAGCCTGGTGGAGTTTCTGATATTCATGGTATACATGAACATCGGCTTGATGTTCTTCAACTTGATACCCATCGCCCCACTGGACGGTTCGAAGATTCTGGCGGGTTTACTGCCTGCCGAGACCGCCTATCGCTACGAGCTGGCGATGTTTCGCTTTGGTCCCATTCTGTTGCTCGCTCTGGTGTTCATTGTGCCGGGAGTGTTGAGCACGCTGGTCGGTTTGCCGACGGTTATTGTGGTATCGCGGTTGCTGGGAACGGGGTTGTAGGGGCGCACTATCGTGCGCCCCTGCCCTATGGCAGCGGCAGCCATACCTTCATCGCGCCCGCGCCGCGATTCGCCCAGGCATAGTACGGAATCCAGCGTATGTTTACCTCGCGCCATCGCGGAGGAGTATATTGCGACGCAGGCACGTACAGCGGTTGCTGCTCGCGAGCAACGGTGTCCACCAGCGCACTGCCCACAATAGTCACCACGCCGCCCAGCAGCGACGGCTCGTACACTGCTTGCAACCCGCCGATATGCTGTGGCAGATAGAGGTCCATCAGGTTTACGTCAGGAGCGTCCACCTGTTCTACACAAAACACCACCGGACCCCGGCGTATCGCGCCGCCAGAGCGGTCTTCCTCAACACGCGGATTCGCCCGAATCAGCTCTATCTGCATCGGCAGGGAAAGTTCGACGGTATCGCCATTCTGCCACTCGCGCTGTACGACGGCGTAGGACCCCGGAGCGACATCCACGCTCTCGCCATTGATGCGCAATTCCGCTCCTGATGCCCATGCGGGGATGCGCAAAGCCAGCCGATACCTGCCTGCCGAAGGACGAAGCGTTATCTCGCCGGACCAGGGGTAGTCGGTCTGCACCTGTATCTGCACCGCTTGACCGCCGGGAAGCTGCGTGCGGAGCTCGCTGGAAGCGTAGAAGTGGACGTATACCGTCTCGTCGCTCAGGCTGTACAGGTAGCCCGGCAGAGCGGCCAGCGTGCGATGGACGTTAGGCGGACAGCAGGCGCATCCAAACCATGCCGAACGCTCATAACCGCCGCGCGATTCCAGCGGGTTCATGTAGAAGTAGCGCGCGCCGTCCAGCGAGACGCCCGACAGGATGCTGTTGTACAGGGCGATTTCCATCCAGTCTGCGTAACGAGCGTCCGGCTCTATCTGCAGCATCCGCCAGTTCCACATGAAGCCCGCAATGGCGGCGCAGGTCTCGGCGTACGCCCGCAGATTGGGCAGTTCGTACGGCAAACCGAACGCCTCGCCCTCGTAGCGTGCGCCCAGACCGCCAGTTACGTACACCTTCCGATGGAACACATCCTGCCAGAGGGTATGCAGGGTGTCTATCAGCGCACGTTCACCACTCTCCGTGTAGAGGTCGGCAGCGCCGGCGTAGAGGTAGAGCGCACGCACTGCATGTCCCACCGCCTCTTTCTGTTCGCGGAACGGCGCATGGTCCAGCAGGTAGACCGAACCGTCCAGCACAGGCGGCTTGCGCCCCCGAGCGTCTATCATTCGCGATGCCAGTTCCAAATAGCGACGATCTCTCGTCTCGCGATACAGTTCTACCAGAGCCATTTCCGCTTCAGGATGCCCACAGGTACCCCACCTGCCCTCCGGTCCGAACAGGCGGTAGAGCAGGTCCGCGAAACGCCGTGCGACGTTGAGCAGTTTGTCTTCGCCGGTCACACGGTGATGGGCGATAGCCGCCTGTGTAAGATGCCCGAAGCAGTAAATCTCATGCGCGTGGTTGAGGTCGGTGAAGCGCAGGGATTTGCGCTCACCCATGAAATGGGTGTTCACGTAACCGTCCTCTTCCTGCGCCGCCGCGATGACGTCCACAAACTCATCTATCCACGCTTTGAGCGCGCTGTGCTGAGTGTGGGCATACGCCCAGCACGCACCTTCCAGCCATTTGTAGCCGTCGGAATCGATATAGCGGGGTCCCTCCACGTTACCCGGGCGTTTACCGCTCACCACGTAGAAGTTGGGGATGGTGTGGCTCTCCCAGAGCTGTGTCCAGCCTGCGGGGATGCCTGCCTCGATATTGGTGTGATAGCGTTCCGCCAAAAGCCCGCCTGTCAGCTTCACCTCATACACGCCGACGGGCTTCAGGCGAGCGTGAGCGCTTTGTGCGGTCTGCACCACAGGTGCTGTCGAGTAAAGTGACATCTATTGTGGTAAGCCTCCTGTATGGTCAGCATTCAACTCTCAATCAGGAAGTGCTTTCACCAAAGGAGACTCGGAGTCCTTTTCGCGGTGCGAGGTGTATTGAACCTATCCCCCTGCCCCCTTCCTTCGTGAGGAAGGGGGCGTTCGGCATACGGCTCCCTCTCCTTGCGGGAGAGGGGCCGGGGGAGAGGTTCAGACCGCATTACGGCGTAATGGTCCCGGACTTGCCAGCCTGGCGTATCTCCAGCCCGTCAACCAGCTGAGATTGACTGGCAATCAGCTCTGCCAGACTGCGATTGCTGGAGACGGCAAACACCTGCCAATCGATGCCTCGTCCCGCTGGAAGTCCCCATGCGTTGTTCCAGCCGTTCAGACCGCTGAAATCGGGCAGGGTGTAACTGCTGTTGGCACCCAGCCAGTCCTTACTGAGACCGACATACCACAACACTCCGGCACCCTGTTGACGCGACCGCTTTGACGCACGCCCCTCAGGACCCACCATCGCTGGCTGGAAGACAAGATTGTACGCCTGAGCGTCGGGGTAGACGTTCCAGCTTGCCGTCAAGCGAACGTAAGGGGTGGTTGCTGCCGTAGTCACCTGGGGCGAGGTGAAAGCGTCAGGCAGAGACACGGTGAAGTCTGTCGGAGCCTTAAAGTACCGCATCACACTACGTAGACCACCGGCGCCGAGGTCCGAGACAGACAGCACGTGGTAGTCGTTGCCGACCTGCCGGTTCGTTGGGATGCCGGCAAACCGGACGGTTTCTCCAAAGGTTATCCCCACGGACGCCACTGTTTTCCCGCTGCTACGGAATGAAACATTGCCTCCGAGCTCTCCTGTCCCTCCGAGCACGGTAACAGTGTGCAACTCGGGGGCAAAGGCTTCGCCAGAGCCGAAGTCAATATCCTGGGTGGTATTCGCCGTCGCGTTGACGTTTCGGCGGATGAGCACCCCGTCAAGCGAACCTGTTTGTCCACTATACCTCGTGGCTATCAGGTCGTACGTGCCGGGCGCGGTCTGCAGGCTGTAGATCCCTGTTCCCGGGTAGGCAAACCCGAGGCCTTGTCCCAGATAAACGTTTGCGTAGTCGTTCGCACCCAGTCCGCTGACTGTGCCGGAGACGGTTACGAAGTTCTGAGGCGGCGGCGATTCACACTCGACGGTAAACTCATTGACCTCATTGCGGGTTGCGTGGTAAATTCGGACATCTACTCTCCCGTCACTCACACAGACAACCGCTACCCCGTACCGCCCGTCGTTGTCTGTGACGTTCAGGGTATAGTGTCCGCCTGTTCCCTGCGCCACCTGCCATGCACCGTTGCCGTCCTGGAACGCCACAAAGTCGGCGCTGGCCGGCACACCGTCCCGTGTCGTGTGCACCAGTACCGTGCCTCCGCCGGGAGTGACCTCAGCCATCACGATATCCACGCTGGCACGCTGCCCTTCGTCGATTCGGGTGTTACCGCTTCCGCGCGCCACCGTCTGCCCCTGGCTGTTTTTGGCTTCTCCGAAAACCATCTTGAAGCCAACGGGCAAATTACGGATAACCGTTTGGCTTTCGGGTCGTTGAATCGTGGCGGTGACAGGCTCTCTCAAACCTTCTCCGGAGACCGCCACGTCGATTCGAACTGCGTCTGGCGGAATGTACCGCGAGTTACCCCAGTTCACCGCTATCACCAGGTCGCCGGCGCCTCTGCCCCCAACGATGCCGGTGTCACTGCCGCCTCCACAGCTCGTTACTGCCGCCAGCAAACCCGCCACGACGATCAGCCCACCCACCAGGAGTAAGAGATGTTGCCGTTTCATTTTTTTTCACCTCCTTGAAGCATCCGGTGGCTACCGGAAAGTCGCCTGCAGCTCGCCGAAAGCGCGCACCCGCACGTCAACCTGCGCCTGTGCGGATTGACCTTCGTGCGTCACTGCACCTTGAATGACCAGATTCGTGTTCGGTTGCGTGGCGGCAAGGTTCACCTGCGCTATGCCACCGGAGTTCGTCGTTGCCGTGTCTGCGCTCAGTTGACCGCCTTGCCCACCAATGATGCTGAAGCGCACGGTTACGCCAGGCACGGGCAACCCGGTATTCGTCTGAACCTGCGCCAGAATGACCGTTTGCTCGTTTGCATTGAGAACAGGTGGATCCGCGCTCAACACAAGGCGGATGGGCGGGAAGGTACCTGACACAACGAACCCCGCTTCCTTCACCTGTTGTCCTGAAGAGTTGATGCCCGCGTCGATGTAGTCGGTGCCGAGCGTGTACTTGCCGTCGCGGTTCATGTCGATGATGACATCATACTTGCCCGGCTTCAGAAGAGCTACCCACACGGGGTAGGCATACTGGTTCCCTCAAGCAAAGCGCATGAGGTCTTGTTCGTGACGCCCCGTGACATCTACCAGCACATCGCCGTTTTGCCAGTTGCTTTTGTGCAGGACGATGTACTTGCGCACGACCTGATAGGGTGTTAGGGGGCGCCATGGAGGGTTCAGCCAGACGCTGACGTTTTCGGTGAGGTTGAACTCGTCTTTGAAGACTCCTTGCTGGGATGCTGCCAGCTCCACCGCCAGGTGCTGCCCGCTTACAGGTGGTTCCTGAACAGTGAAGCCTGTGCCGATGGCGCTAACGACTACATCCGTGTCGCTGTCGAAGAGGTCGTTTCGGTTGACGTCCACCACGATGTCGTAATCGCCCTCGGTTTGCCCTGTGCCCCATCGCTGTGCGGATGCCCACACCTGTGTACGGGGTAGGTTGCCGTTGGCATCGGTTGTCACCGTTTCCGCTCCGCCGCTTTCGTCCGTCAACGGACTGCCGTTCACCCAGTTGTCCCTGTCACGAACGATAAACAGCTTCACCTGCTGGTTGGCGGGGAAGCCAAAACCCTCTACCCAGACGGGGCTGCCGGTAAGCACCGAACCCTGCGTGAACACGGCGGGCGAGCCTGCCAGCACGAAGGCGAAACCCGTCTGCGCCTGACGGTTCCCCACCGAGGCGGAGCGTCCCGCAAGGATTTCAAAGGTGAAGGTAACCTGTCGTCCTCCACCGCTGGCTACCACCACGTAGCTACCGGTGGCATCTACCGGCTGTCCAGTCTGCGGGTCCACGCCAATGTCCCATAGAACGGGAACCGGCGGGATGTTACCATTGGCATCTGCGGTCAGCAGAAGTGGTTGGGGCAACTGGGGCACGCCGTTGCGAAAGATCTGTACTTCCACGGCTTGCCCCGGGGCAAAGCCCGAAAACGAGGGTACAACGGTTGGACGTGCGTCCAGGGGGAGGTCGGGAACACCGTTACCGTTCGTATCGCGAACAGACCGTCCCGACGCATCCCGGAACTGCGAGACCTGTAGCTGCGAGACCTGCCCGCCACCACCGCCACAACCAACAACTGCTATCAACAGCAACATGGCAGACAAGCCCCTCAGGGTGGCATGTCTTTTCATAGGGGCGAGCCTCCTTTTCTGGTGTCTGAGCAGGATGTTCGCCGTCTCGCAGCGGATTCCTGCAATCAAACGAAGCAAAGAAAAGGTTTTTACATGGACATCGACGTGCACTCACTCGAAATGCGCATATCCACAGATTGACGAGAGGCTAAGTGTATGGACATCTCCGTTTCCCACATCCCTGTTGACTCGCTTCCCCTCTGATGATACACTATCACAAAAGCTAGCAATGTAAAATACCTGAGGAAGGAGTGCCGACAATGACGTATTACCCACTGAGCGAACAGCAGATTGCCTTCTTCCGCGAGAACGGCTTTGTGCAACTGGACAACGTGCTCAGTGCAGAGGAGCTGGATGCGTTGCGTCGCGCGGCGGACGAGGTACTGTCGCAACGGTACGATGCACGCATTGAAACCTCCTCAACAAACCCGGAGTACGAAAAGGTCTTCGTGCAGAAAGTGAACCTGTGGCGGGTACACGAGGGGATACGGCGGTATACCCTCAGCAAGCGCATCGCCGAAATTGCCCGCCGACTGATCGGGGCGCAACGGATTCGCCTGTGGCACGACCACCTGCTGACCAAGATGCCAGGCGACAGCAAACCCTCGCCCTGGCACCAGGACCGCCCGTACTGGCCCATGATCGGCTACGACCAGCTCTCCTGCTGGATGGCACTGGACGACGTAGACGAGAACAATGGCTGTATGCAGTTTATCCCGGGCTCGCACCTGTGGGGCGAGCTGGGGCCGATTAACCTGGTGACCCCACAGGACATCTTCGCACTGGTACCCGACAAAGAGGTAAAGCCTCCATACATCGCCCGCATGAAGGCAGGAAGCTGCACTTTTCATCACGGGCTAACCTTCCACTACGCAGGAGCAAACCGCACCGACCGTCCACGCCGTGCGATGGTCACCATCTACATGGCGGACGGCACGGCATACAGCGGTAAACCACATGTAGATCGGAAGAGCACACGTCTGAACTCCAGTCACCTTGTAATCTCGTATGCCGTCTTCTGCTTGAAAAAAAAAA
>ERZ511473.1420-NODE-1420-length-20070-cov-27.865703_pt1 | contig 20070 bp, 21 predicted proteins | sample MGYA00374947_ERZ511473 | MGnify/ENA primary metagenome ERZ511473 (study PRJEB26303, sample SAMN06343854) | sediment metagenome | isolation source: hot spring sediment | place: Canada: British Columbia | collected 2012-09-26 ... | reverse complement strand
CGCAGGTCGCGGAGGGGCTTCCTGGTCTTGCCCCGGGCCTGCAGGACTGGTGAGGAGCAGCGGGGGCAGGCGGAGGGTCTACCCTCGGGCTGGGGCTTGACCTGGGGCAGGCGGATGAAGAGCCTCTTCATGGGCGGGCACCCCTTCGGTCCCTGTCTGTATTCTAGACCGATTACAGGGAGGGCCCGCCCTTCCTTCTCCTCCTCCTCCTCACCCCCCAGACCAACCGCCTAGGTTACAGTCCCCCCGACCTTCGGCCATGATGCAGGGCGGGGCCACGGGCGATGCTGCGCCACAGCCTCGAGAGCTGGCGCAGCGGGGCAGCCCCTTGCGGGGGGCCGCACCCTGGGCTCGAGCCGGTGGGCCACCCTTCCCCCTGTGCATTCACCTCCAGGGCCGGTCAATGCCCCTACACGACCAGGGGGCCCCAGCCCATAATGTCAGTATGGCGAAGGGCCTCGTCGCTTACGTCGGGCCCGTTTCTGTCCTTGTCGTCTGGATCTACGCAGCCTCCCCGCAGGAGCTGGGCCTGACGGCCCTCCTCGGCGTGCCGGGAGCGGTTCTGGCGGTGATGGCCGCCTGGTTGGCCCTGGGCGACCGGCCGGTAAGGGCAGCCGATGGGGCACGGGACCCGTGGTACCTGCTGCTGTGGCTGGGGGGCACGGGCGCCGTGCTGACGGTGGTGTACTGGAAGCGCGTATGGGGGTGGGGCGACTGGGAGATGGAGGGGATCCCTGTGTTCGTGGCCGAGGTGGTGGGGTTCTGGTGGCTGAGCGTCCTGCACAGCGCCCTCGTCGCCTATATGGAGCGGCTGGTGCTACGCCGGGCGAACGTGGCTGGGGCCATGGCCGCCAGGGTGCTATGGAGTGGGCTGGGGGCGCTGACAGGGATGGTGCTGTTCCGCCCCTTCCCCTGAGGCGGGGAAACGGAGATGGCTCCAGCTCCCGCGGCATCAGGTCGCTGCCCGGCTTGTCGCCTCCCCCAGGGCTGGCCGCCTAGCCTGGCGGCTCCCTCCCCGTGCCGGTCCGGGGAGGGGAGGTGGGTATGGGCCTTGGCCCCAAGGTGGCGGGGCAGGCGTGGGCATAGGCACCCTGCTCGACAGCGCGGGGAGGCGGTCCAGGGGGCGCCTCGGCCAGCGCCGTAGCGACGGCCACCGGGAGGCGTGACCCGCGCTGCTGCCCCCTACTGCCGAGCCACCGCCCCCGCCGGGGTTGGCGGCCGTGGCCAGGGGCCGCTGCCGGCCCGGCATGGGCCCCGCCGACGCGGGCGGCGGGTAGCCCAAGCTGACGGCCAGCGGCCCCCCTAGAGTCCCCTGCCCGATCCCCCCGTCCACCTGCCGATCCATGCCCGGCACACCGGCCGGATGGGCGGGCGGCGGGTGCTGCGCCGAAGTGCAGTAGGGGCGTGGTGCCCGGGCTTTTGCGTCGCCGCCCCTCGCTGCGCCGCAAGGAGGGCCGGCCCCCCCTCCACCACCGCGCCCTGTACTACCCCCCGGCCCTTCGCCCCCCTCCCTGCCCCGTGTGCCGGGCGGCGCTGCATCGATGGGGCTGAGGCCCAAGCGTGGAGGCGGCAGGTGAGGAAGTCCCCCAAAAAGGTCTGTGGCTGCCGGGCCTGCCCGTAGGGGCACGGCTTTGCTGCTGGGCCCCAGCTCGGTGGAGGCCGCGCCGCAGCGGGCAAGTGGGGGTCATTACGAGCTCGGGGACGCGCCGGGACGGGGGCTGCGGCCATGCGGGGCCGTCGGCAGCCCGGCGCTTGGCACCGCCCGTCGGGCAGGACGCGCCCGCCAGGTGGTGCAGGGCCGGCAGCAGCTGCTTCAGGGGCCGCCTCGCCCCAATGCCGCCCGCCCGGCAGCTGCAGGTGCACCGCGCGGTGGTGGCCACCACATGGGCTGCGAGCGGCCCGCCCGGCCGCCCCAGGCCATCGCCACCGCGCCATGGGGGTGGCGCCTCGAGCCAGGCAGATGTGGCCCCCACAGACGGCCTTGCGCCGGCGCGCCCCTACCGCCCCTGCATCCACCACGCCCCGACGGGGAGGCCAGATCCGCCGGCGGCGCCCGGACATACACACGCCGGAAGGCTTCTGCCGAGGAGGTGCGAAGGTTATGGCGGGGAGGCCGAAGCCCCCCATCTGGGCCTCGGGCCTTGTGGCGCTGGCCTGCCTCTGGGCGGTGGCCTGTGGCGGCGGAGGGCGCCCGGGCGGCGCCGTATCGCTGGAAGCCGACGACTTCTACTTCGAGCCCAAGGAGATAAGGGCCCGGGCGGGGCAGCCCCTGACCCTGCGCATAGCGAACGAAGGGAAGGCGGCCCACACCTTCACCATCGCCTCCCTGGGGGTGGACGTGGAGCTGGGGCCGGGGGATGAGCGGACGGTGACCCTCACGCCCACGGGGGAGGCGGAGTTCGTCTGCCGCTTCCACGCGGCCCAGGGGATGACGGGCAAGATCGTCATAGCCCGAGGCGCCGCCGGCTACTGAGCTTCGGGACGCTCCCCGGCAGGCGACGCCCCCTATGGCTCTGCCGGCCCCATCTCCAGGATGCGGTCCAGGCGGAAGGTGCGCTCCTCGCCCCGCAGGGAGCAGTAGGCCCGCATGCCCAGGAAGGTGCGGCCCCCGTGCTCCATCTCCCCCACCTCCTTGGGCCACACCACCCGGCAGGAGCGCTGGTCGTCGGGCTTCAGGTAGACGATGCGCAAAGGCCTCCCCTCCCTGATGGCCGCCTCCACCAGCTCCCGCTTGCGGGCCAGGGGCAGCGCCTCCTCCGAGCGGCGGTAGCGGAACTCGGTCAGGAAGCGCACCACCCGCCGGTCGCACCAGATATGGCGGCGATCTATGGGCCGTTTCAGCACCAGCCCCTGCAGGCAGGTAGCCCGGCTCAGGGCCACGTAGACCTGCCCGGGGGCGAAGGCCCCCCGCCCCAGGTCCACCACCACCCTGGGCAGGGTCTTGCCCTGGGCCTTGTGGATGGTGACGGCCCAGGCCAGGATGAGGGGCATCTGGGTGTACCTGCCCACCACCCTACTCCTGAGCTCCTCCCCCTCCAGGTAGAGCTCGTAGAGCTCCCAGGTGTGGGGCGCCACCTCCACCTCCCCGCCCTCATAGGGCTCCACCAGCGCCGCCGGCCCACCCGGGTCGGGCCACACCTCCCGCACCCTGCCCAAAGTGCCGTTCACCCAGCGGCCCAGGGGGTCGTTGCTCACCAGCATCACCTGCGCCCCGGCCTTGAGGGCCAGCTCCACGGGCACGGGCAGGTATTCCCGCTCGAACCGCCCCTCGATGCGGCCCACGAAGGTGTAGGCCCTGCCCCGCAGCCGGGCCAGTTGTCGGCGGTTGATGGCCTCGGCCTGGGCATTGGTGGCGCACAGGTGCACCCACAGCTCATGGGGCGGCGGCTCGAAGTCCGGCCGGCAGCGGCCGTTGAGGAGGGCCAGCTGCCCCTCGCTGACGGTGCCGTTGCGCACGGCGTCCAGCACCTCCAGGAATTGGGGGTCCTGCTGCTGTCGGTAGGCCTTCTCCAGCTCCACCAGCTCGTAGTCCAGCCCTTGCAGGCAGCGGGCGCTGAAGAAGTAGGGGGTGGGGTAGAGGGCCGAGAGGGCCCGCTCCTCCAGGGCCGTCGCCACCGGCGGCAACTGGTAGAGGTCGCCTATGAAGACCATCTGCACCCCGCCGAAGGGCTCCCCGGGGCTGGGGCCGTTGAGGCGCAGGAACCTGTCCACGCAATCCAGGAGGTCGGCCCGCACCATGGAGACCTCGTCCACGACGATGGCCTCCAACGCCCGGTAGAGCCTCCCCTTCTCCTCCCCCACCCTTCTCACCCTGGCCGGGGTGATGTCGGGCCGCCAGCCGAAGAAGGAGTGGATGGTTTGGCCGCCGGCGTTGAGGGCGGCCACGCCGGTGGGGGCCACCACCGCCACCCTCCGGCGGGTGGTGGCGCGGAAGTAGCGCAGGAGGGTGGACTTGCCCGTGCCCGCCCGGCCGGTCACGAACACGTGCCGCCCGGCCTCGATGGCCGCCAGGGCCCGCCGGAAGCCCTCGTTCAGCTCGATGCCCGCCAGGTCGTGGGCCGCCACCCTCGTCACCGCCCCCGCCCCTCACCGCCGGCACCTATTGCCTCGGGCCAGGAACCGTACAGCAGCCGCCCCGTCCTCACCACATCCTGGAGGGAAACGGTTCCCCTGCTGCCACATGGCCACCACCTCCTCACTCGTATACCCCACCGGCTCCAGGGGCAGCTCCAGGTCGGAGGCCAGCTCCAGCAAGCGGCCGATGCGCTCCAGGAACGGCTCCGGGAAGTCGGCCACTACCAGCAGGTCCAGGTCCGAGGCCTCGTGCACGTCGCCCCTGGCGAAGGAGCCGAACAGGACCACCGCCTGGGGCTCGAGCCTCTCCACCAGCCGCCCGACGTACCTATCTAGCCGGCGAAGGATCTCCTGACGGCGTCCAAGATGGACGCGGCGTAGGACAGGCACCGCTCCGCCTCCCGGTCGCTATAGTAGCGGTGGGGAGCCCCCGCTGGGTAGAAGTTGGGGCGGCGGGCGCCGATGTAGCGCCGGTCCAGCTCCCTCCCCAAAGGCTCCCTGTCCCCCAGCCCGGGCGCAAAGGCTGCCGCCTCCCTGAGGAGGTCCACCACCGAATGGGTGAGGATGGCCCGGTAGCCTTGCAGGTAGAGGAGCGCCTTGAGGGCGCTCTCGGCCGCCTGCTGGGCGAAGAAGGCGGCGGCATAGTAGTCGCCGGCCTCCCGGCAGTGGCCGGCGGTCCTCAGGTCGGCCTCCGCCTGGTCCAGCCAGCGGAGCCCCTCGTCCCGGTTGCTCACGCTACCGATTCTACGACAATCCCTTTCGGTTCCCGGCGCCGCGGTATTCGCCGTCGCTTAGGCCTCCCTTGAAGGCACCCGACAGGGGGTATGGCAGGCGTGGGAGTCGGCAACACAGCCGGCGGGCAGGGAGGGCGGTCTACCTTGTCAGGACACGCAGCAGCGCCCCTTCCACCTCGTCCCGGGAGACGATGCCCTCGAACTTGGCCGCCACCCTGCCCTGGCCGTCCAGCACGAAGACCCAGGGCTCGCTCACCAGGCCCCACTCGCGCATGGTCCGGGTCAGGACCAGCCCCCGCCCCTCCCTGGCCGCCCGCAGGTCGTAGGGCTCCACGTGGACGAAGATGACCTGTTGCCGGTACTTGGCGTAAAGGGGGTCCATCACCTCGTCCATGACGGGGCCACAGAGGCGGCTGACGCAGAAGGCAGGGGTGGCGAAGGCGATGACCACTGGCTTGCCCTGGCCCAGGGCATCGGCGATGCGCACGCTGTGCATGTGGGGGCGATGGGGCAGGGAGCTGTCGATGTCGTCTATGTCCTGGACGTCCCTCAGCACCGGCTGGCGCGAGGGCGGGGCCGGCTCCCCCACCTTGGGCCCTACACCCTCCTCCGTCACCTGGAACTCCAGGCGGACCGGCGGCAGGGCCCGGCCCCGCCGCACCGCCAGCACCTCCATCTGGTAGGTGCCGCGCTCTGGCAAGTCCACGTAGGCCACGTAGGCGCCCACGCTGCCCGCCTGGTGGCGCTCGACGGTGCCGTCGGGGTGCCGGTGGACGTAGCTCCTGGTAACGACCACCCGCTGGGCTGCTGCCTCGGCCACCGGGGCCTCGCTGCCGTCGGGTGCCAGCCGATAGAAGCGGAGGGCTACCTCGGCGTCCAACACAGGCTCGTTCTGGCGGTCCAGGAGGGCCACCTGGAGGCGGTTGCGGCCCACGGTGCGCTCGCTGGAGACCAACACCGGCAGGGCCTCGGGCCGTTGGGGGACGTAGGCCACCTCCACCCCGGCCGGGAAGCGAGGGTCACGGAAGCGGTCCATGGCCTCCCGCACCGCCTCCACCACCTGGCGGCCGCTTATGCGGGCGGGGTCGTAGCTCACCTGCAGCTCGATGAAGTCCTGGTCGGCCACCGCCTCGGTGCGCCAGCGCAGGGCCCCCGGCCCCAGGGCCTCGGCCAGCTCCTGCACGGCCATGATGACGTAGCCGGCGCAGTAGTCGGGGGAGCAGCGGAAGGTGGGCGACAGGAAGGAGAGGGTGTCGGGGGCCGTCTGGGTCACGAGCAGGTAGGCCCTGGCCCCGGGTTCCCCCGGCTGGAAGGGGACGGGCGGCAGCACCCGTTCCCCGCCCTCGCTCCCCGCGCAGGCGGCGGCCAAGGCCAGGGCCAGGCAGACCAGGAGCAGCCGCCTCATCCTGCCGCTCCCACCGAGCTAGCGTGCTGTCAGGGTGCCCTTCATCTGGGCGGGGTGGACGTCGCAGCGGAAGTAGTAGGTGCCGGGCGGGAGCCGCACCGTCAGGGTCGCCTGATAGGGCGGCTGCCGGACCTCGGTCTCGTAGAGCTTCTCGCGGAAGGCGCTGTCACGGTAGATGGCGAAGTTGTGGGCGACGCCTGCATCCTCGTTGGCGAAGGTTATCCGGACGTCCCTGTTGGCGGCCACCGTCAGGGCGCTGCGGTCGAAGCGGATGGTGCGCACTGCCCTGATGGTGGCCTCGGCCACGGGCGTCGCGGGCACCTGCCCGCCACCGCCGCAGGCGGCGAGAAGGGCTACGGCCGCCAGGGCGAGGGCTATGCCCGCATCCCTAGCCCTCACGGCGGCGGCCACCCCCTCCTGCCCGCGCCCTGCCCCTCGCCGTCGGCAGCGGCGGGCAGCAGCCGGAGGCCTCCTGGACGCCTCCCTCGCGGCGCCCCTTCCGCCGGCCCAGGGCGGCCATCACCAGCACCGCTGCCAGGGGGAGGCCGCAGCAGGCCAGCACCCCCGCCGCAGCCCCCACGACCCCCCACACTGCCTCCATCGTCTCACCCCCTCAGACCAAGGCGCTGCCGTAGCGCAGCCAGTAGGCGATGAGGTAGGTGCCCGCCAGCACCAGGAAGACGGCAGCCAGTCGCTCCATGTGGGGCAGGAGCCGCCGTAGGTGCCGGAAGGCCGCCTCCCGCGCCAGGGCCATGGCCACCGCCACCAGCGACACCATCACGCCCATGCCCAGGGCGTAGTTGAGGAACTGGAGGAGGCCCCCCAGGAAGGAGCTGGCCAGGGAGCTGCCCACCACCACCAGGAAGATGGGCAGGGTGCAGCCTAGGGAGGCCACGGCGTAGGCGACACCGAAGGCGAGGGCGAAGAGGGGCCCCTGCCCCGCCGGGACGATTATCCGGGTGGCGGCGGGCAACACCAGGTAGTGCCCCGGCCACAGCAGCCACAGCCCCGCGGCCACCAGCAGGGAGCCCACCACCAGCGACGTCCAAGGGAAGAGGGAGAGGAGCCCCTGGGCGCCCAGGGAGATGGGCAGGCCCAGCAGCCCGAAGACCGCCACGAAGCCCAGGGTCACCAGCGCCCCCACTGCCAGCGCGCGCAGCAGCCGCCCCGGGAAGGGGCGCGCCTCCCCGTCCCCGCCACGACCCCCGAACCCCAGCTGCAGGGCGGCGAAGGAGGGGAGCATGATGAAGCCGCAGGGGTTGAGGGCGGCCACCAGGCCGGCGGCGAAGGAGTAGGCCAGGGGCAGGCTGGCCACCAGCCGCTGCACGGGGTCCAGGTAGGACTGGGTGTCCAGGGGGTTCACGGCCACCCTCCCAGCAGGGGCTCCAGCACCTGGCGCAGCTTGCTGTAGGGGGTGGGAAGGCCGTCGCGGTAGACCTCCCTGCCCTGGGCGTCCAGAACGATGGTGGTGTCCAGGCTCACCACCCCCAGGGCCTGGGTGAGGCGGCCCCCTCTGTCTATGGCCCACAGGAGGCCGTCGCCCACCCCAGCCAGCTGCTTGAACCTCAGCAGCCGCCCCTCCGTCTCGTTGGGGTCGGGGCTGATGACCAGCACGTTCACCCTGTCGCCTACCTCCTGCACGATGCGGCCCCAGGCCTGGGTCTCGGGTATGCAGGAGGCGCACCAACCGGCCACGAAGTAGAGGACGGTGGGGCGTCCCAGGTTCCGGGAGAGGACGAACTCGCCGCCGCCCGACCAGGAGACGGTGCGCAGGGCGAAGTCGGGGGTGCCGCCGGGCGTCGTCCCCGGCCCCACCCGCACCTCGGCAGCGGCGCTTCCGCCGCCACCACCGCCCCCCGTCAGCAGGGCCGCCGCAGCCACCACGGCGCCCACGGCCAGGAGGCCGCCCAGGGCTATCCATCCCCAGGGCAGCCGCCTACGGGCGCCCCCAGCCGGGCGGGAGCTAGCGCCTCCTTCCCTCTGGCGCTGGCGGGGCTTCGTGCGCGCCTTGCCAGCCATGGCCTATAGGCCCCCTTTTCACCGTATGCAGCAGGCCATGACGCTCACGTCGCGCTGGAAGGCGAGGGCGGCCAGCTTCAGGGCCTCGCTCCAGGTGGGGAACACGTGGACGGTGTCGATGAGGTCGTCCACGGTGAGGCCCAGCCGCACCGCCAGGGCAGCCTCGTGCACCATCTCCGCCGCCTGGGGGGCGACGATGTGCACCCCCAGCACCCGTCCGTCCTGGGGGTGGGCCACCATCTTCAGCAGGCCGCGGGGGTCGCCCACCGCCGCCGCCTTGGGCACCTGGGACATGGGCACCACCCGGCAGGAGCAAGAGCCCAGGCGCCGCATCTCCTCCTCCTCGGTGATGCCCACCGCTGCCACCTGGGGGTCGGTGAAGACGGCCCAGGGCACGCTCTCGTAGTCCATGCGCTCCCCCGCCCCCTCCAGGGCGTTGCGGGCGGCCACGTAGCCCTCCCGGGCCGCCACCGTCTCCAGGGGCATCCTGCCCACCACGTCGCCGGCGGCGTAGATGTGGGGGGCCGAGGTGCGCATGGTCTCGTCGGCCACGATGAAGCCGCGGCGGTCCCTCTCCACCCCCGCCACATCCAGGCCCAGCCCTTCCGTGTTGGGGGCGACCCCCGTAGCCAGGAGCAGGTGGCGGGCCTGGAAGAGCCTCTCTTCCCCCATCACCTCGGCCAGGAGGTAGCGGGTCTCCCCCTCCTGCCAGACCCGCTTTATCTCGCAGGCGCAGTGGAACTCCATCCCCTCGGCCTCCAGGCAGCGCTGCAGCTCCTGGGAAACCTCAGGCTCCGCCCTGGGCAGCACCTGGGGCAGCTTCTCCAGCACCGTCACCCTCGCCCCCAGGCGGGCGAAGAACTGCCCCAGCTCCAGCCCTGTGGGGCCAGCCCCCACCACGATGAGGCTCTCGGGCACCTCCCGTAGCTCCATGGCCTCGCGGCTGGTGATGTAGCCCACCCCCTCTATGCCGGGGAAGGGCAGCACCGCCGGCCGGGAGCCGGTGGCCACGATGAACCGCTCCCCTCGCAGCACCTGGCCGTCCACCTCCACCTCGTGGGGGGAGAGGAAGCGGGCCCAGCCCTCATAGAAGGTCACCAGCCCGCCGAAGGACTCCAGCACCGCCTGGTAGTTGCGGTGCCGCAGGGCGGCCACGAGCTCCCCCTTGCCAGCGATGGCTTGGGCCAGGTCGAAGGGCGGGCGCACGGCGCCCAGGGCGGGGAAGGGTGGGTGCTGGGCCCGGTGGTAGCCCTCGGCCAGGGACAGCAGGTGCTTGCTGGGTATGCAGCCCACGTTGACGCAGGTTCCTCCCAGGGGCAGACCGGCGTTCACCATGGCCGTGCGCGCCCCCACCTGGGCGGCGTGGGTGGCGGCGGCGAAGCCGGCCGCCCCGCCGCCGATGATGACCAGGTCATACTCCACGGCGCATCCCCTCCCTCCGGCGCTCGAACTCGGCGATGACCTCCAGGCAGGGGCACTCCTCGGCCGTGCGGGCGTCGGGGGCTACCCTCCCCTCCAGCTCCCGCAGCAGCTCCCCCAGGTCGCCACGCAGGGCGGCCAGGCGGGCCAGCTGCTCCTCCAGCCGCCGCACCTGCCCCCACAGCAGCTCCAGGACGTGGCGGCAGGGGGCCAGCCCCTCGTCCCGCACCGCCAGGATGCGCCGTATGTCCCGCAAGGGGATACCTAAGGCCTGGGCGCTCCTGATGAAGCGCAGCCGCCCCACCGCCTCCTCGCCGTAGAGGCGGAACCCTCCTTCGGTGCGCCCCTGGGGCCTGAGCAGGCCCAGCCGCTCGTAGTAGCGCAGGGTGGAGATGGGCACCCCGCTGCGGGCCGCAAGCCTGCCTATGGTCAGCACGGCCCCACTCTACACCCTGAACTAGGGTTCAGGGTCAAGGGCTTTTGGCCAGGGACCTACCCACCTCTTGTGGCCTCGGTGCCAGGAGGCAGGGGCCCACGGCGCCCTGAGAAAAGGCTTGACTCGGCCCCTGCCCCGACAGATGGGCGGGCAACCCCCCATTGGCGTGCCAGTCTCTCTCACCACCGATGCCGCTTAGCGCCGGACCAAGCAGGCGCAAAGAGCGGAGCTGGCGCCCGGCCAGCAGGTCCTCGTCCAGGGCCAGCGCGACCCGTCGGGCGCAGTGCTTGCGCGGGCCGTCCAGATCGGTGCGGAAACGGCGCCTGCTCGGTAGTTTCGCCACCCTCACAGGGGTGCGACGCCAACAACGAGCGACCTCGGCTGTGTCTCGGCTGAGCATGGCTTCTCGCAGCACCCGTTCTCGGGGACCCTATGGCTGGGCACACTACTCTGAGTTAGGCCTAGCGGGCCTCTGACCGACTGACAGACCACTGAATTCTCCGCTCCTGGTCACGCGTAGACGCCCATCTCGCGGGCTAGCTCGTAGAGGCGCTCGATGCGCTTGTGGATGGGCGGGTGCGTCTGGAAGAGGCTGACGAACAGGTCCTCTTCGCCCTCCCGCCGGCCCCGCAGCGGGTTGACGATGAACAGGTGCGAGGCTGCCGGCTGCACGTTCAGCGGCCGGCCGCGGGCGTAGGCCTCCAGCTTCTCCAGGGCGCTGGCCAGCGACAGGGGCATGCCGGTGATCTGGGCGCCAGTGGCGTCGGCCTCGTATTCCCGCGCCCGCGAGATGGCCAGCCGGATGATGGTGGCAGCGATGGGCGCCAGGATGACCGTGGCCAAGAGCGCCAGCAGGTAAAGCCAGCCGGTGGCGTTGTCGCGGCTGCGGCCGAAGCCGCCCCAGAACAGCGTCCACTGCAGCATCCAGGCCACGAAGCTGATGGCGCTGGCGATGACGGCAGCGACGGTGCTGATGAGGACGTCGCGGTTGCGGACGTGGCCCAGCTCGTGCCCCAGCACCGCCATCAGCTCCCGCTCGTCCAGGATGCGCATGATGCCCGTGGTCACCGCCACCACCGCGTGCTTGGGGTCGCGGCCGGTGGCGAAGGCGTTGGGCTGGTCGGCCTGGATGATGGCCACCCTGGGCTTGGGTAGCCGCGCCTGGGCGGCCACCTCCTCCACCAGGCGGTGCAGGTCGGGCGCCTCCTGGGGCGAGACCTCCTTCGCGCCGGTCATGGCCAGGACGATGCGGTCCGAGAACCAGTAGGCGAAGCCGTTCATGACCAGGGCCAGCACGAAGCCCACCAACAGGCCGCTCATGCCGCCGACGGGCACCCCGATGCCCATGAAGATGCCCGCCAGCAGGGCCAGCAGGGCCGCCGTCTTCAGGTTGTTGAGCATCCCTCCACCCCCTTATGGCTCCCCACGGCAGCGTTTTCATGTGCAAGATACGGACGCTGCCACAGCGGTGCCGATTGTGGCCTTTGGCGCTCACAGATCGGCTGCTAAGCAGTCGGCACCACCAGTTGCCAGTGTCACCTCCCGGTCCGCATGGACTACACAGCCTGCCCGCCGCCGTCGGCTGCAGCAACGCCATGGCCGCCCATCGGCTGCGGCCACAGGTGAGTCAGGACTAGCGCGTGGGGGTAGGCGACAGCCGTGGGACGGTGGGCGTGGGCAGTGGCGTCGTGCGCGGGGCGGGCGTGGGCGTGCGGACGGCGGTGGTGGTGCGCACGGGGGTCGGGGTGGCCTCCTCGCCACCGCAGGCCACACCCGCCGCCACCAGCCCGCCGACGACAGCAGCGGCCAGTAACGGAAGCAGACGTCGCATCTCATCACCTCCGTCGCGCGTCTCGCTCTTCAAGCTATTTCGCTTTCGGCCGCTCTCGTCTCCGGTTCCCCCGCTCCTGGCGATGCGGGCCGCTTCTCTAGGGCGGCCAATTCCACTATGCGCTGCTTCCTTCGTTGTTTCATGAAGTTTCCATGAAGCGCCGGTTCGGCCTCATGCGAGCGCGCGGCCGCAACGGCATACCGGGGGCTTACAGCCGTCCGGGTCCGACGCTACCGCCTCCTCCTGCCGGGCGAGAGGCCCGGCCAACCCTCGACGGCCCCGGTCTCCGCAACGAGCCGCCGAAGCCCCTCTCTCAGGGATAGGGGTGGGCCCCAGCCGGCAGCGATCAGGCGTCCCGGATCCAGCACCGAGCGCCGCACGTCGCCGGGGCGGCCCGGCAGGAAGCGCAGCTCCGGCTCCATATCGAGCAGCTGCCCCAGCAGGTGGGCGAGCTCCAGCACCGACACAGCCCGGCCGCAGGCGACATTCCAGGTGACGTTGCGGGGCCAACGGAGGGCGAGGGCGGCTGCCGCTGCCACGTCACCGACGTGGACGAAGTCGCGCGTCTGCCGACCATCGCCATAGACCTCCAGCGGTCGGCCGGAGCGCAGGCGATCGAGGAAGATGGCCACCACGCCGCCCTCGGCGCCGGCCCGCTGGCGGGGGCCGTAGACGTTGGCCGGCCGCAAGACCGCGTGGGGCAGGCCCGATGCCCGCACCAGCATCTCGGCCAGGAGCTTGTGGCGGCCGTAGGGGCTCTCGGGACGGGGCCGGTCGTCCTCGCGGGCCGGCCGCGGCGTCTCGCCGTAGATAGCGCCGCCGGAGGAGAGGAAGACGAACCGCCCGGCACCGGTGGCGACTGCCCAGGAGAGGACGTTGAGCGTGCCCCGCACGTTGGTCTGCCAGTCGTGCAGCGGCTCCCGCACCGACGTGGCGACGCTGGTCTGTCCGGCGCAGTGGACGACGGCGTCGAAGCGGCGACCGGCCAGCGCCCGCCGGAGGGAGTTCGGGGAGCGCACGTCGGCCACGTGCAGGGGGACGTCGGGCGGGAGGTGCAGGGGGGACCCGGCGCTCAGGTCGTCCAGCGCCTCCACCTCCCAGCCCTGGGCCAGCAGGGCCTCCACGATGTGGGAGCCGATGAAGCCGGCCCCGCCCGTCACCAGCGCGCGGCCAGTCATGGGCCCGCCGCCCAGCTGCAATCGCTCACGTAGGGTGCCACGCCGAGGAGCTCGTCCAGCCGCACCAGCCGGAAGCCCCGCTCCTGCAGCCCTTGGACGATGGTCGGCAGCGCCGCCAGCAGGCGAGAGCGGTCCACATCGCTGCGGGTATCGAGCCCGTCGTGCAGGAGGACGATGGAGCCGGGGCGCGCCGCCTCCACCACTCGTCGCGCCAGCTCCTCGGGCGGAGGCCCTTTCCAGTCCGAAGGTTGCACGTCCCAGGTCACGGCCAGGAGGCCGTGGGCCGCTACCGCCCGTAGCTGCCAGGGGGTGTGGAAGCCGTTGGGCGGCCGGAAGAGGGCCGGGCAGAGGCCGGTGGCGTCGCGGATGGCCGCCTCGGCCCGCGCCAGGTCGGAGTAAGAGGGGTCTAGGAGGGCGTCCCGCTTGCGGTGGCGGAAGGAGTGGTTGCCTATCAGGTGGCCGCGGGCCGCCAGCTCCCGCACCATCTGAGGGTCGCGGACGGCATTCTCCCCCACCACGAAGAAGGTGCCCCGGACGCCGTGCTCCTCCAGCACCCTGGCCACGGCCAGAGTCCACTCGCCGTTGGGGCCGTCGTCGAACGTGAGGGCCACCAGGGGCGCGTCGCGGGGTCCGTGGGTGACCAGCCGGCCGTAGAGCTGCGAGGAAGGGGTTATGGCCGCGTAGTAGCCTGCGCCCAGCACGGCCAGAAGGGGCAGCGGCAGGGCGAAGAGCAGTCTTGGGGACATCAGCCGTCGCCTCCGCCGGTCGCCAACGCCGGCCCCAGCTCCTGCCAGCCTGCGCGCCAGCCCGCCAGAGCGACGGCGGCGCAGGCCAGGAAGAGGCCGGCAGCCAGCCTCAGCACCGGCGTCGGCCCCGAGGTGGACTCCAGCAGTCCGCCCAGGGCCGGCCCCAGGGCGTGGCCTGCCCCTTCCACGGCCAGGAACCAGGCCAGGAGAGCGTCCCGGCCCCACCAGCGGGCCACGTCCATGGCCAGGCTGCCGAAGGTGGGCGCGGCCAGCCCCATCCCCACGCCCCCGAGGGAGGCAGCTGCGGCCGCAGCCAGCGGGAAGCCCAGGGACGAGGTGGCCAGGGCTGCGGCGCCCGCCAGGGACATACCTGCTGCCATCACCGGCAGGCGGCCCGCACGGTCGGCGGCGGGCCCGCCCAGGGCCAGGCCGCTCCCCCCGGCCAGGGCGGCGGGCGCCAGGAGGAGCGCCTGGGTGTGGAAGGAGACGCCCAGCAGCTCCCTGCCCCAGGGGCGGAAAACGGCCACCAGCGAGCCGGCAGCGGTGGTCTGGAGCAACAAGAGGAGGGACACAAGGGCGCTGGCGGGCCGCAGCGCCAGCCCCACCGCCTCGGACAGGGGTGCCGCCCCGAGCGGCGCATGATGGGCGAGGTGGCCCAGGCGCTGCGAGAGGGTCATGGCCAACAGGATGGCGAGGGCCGCTGGCGCCACCACCGCGGCCAGGGGCAGTCCCTCGGGCAGCAGCACGCCGGTGCCCACGCCGGCCGCCAGGGCCACCACCGAGGCCAGGGCCAGCCCCGAGTTCAGGCGGCCCCGCTCCTCATAGGGGAAGGCAGCGCTGGCCAGAGCATAGAGGGAGGGCCAGGAGAGGCCGGCGCCGGCCCCGTAGACGGAGGCCCCGGCCAGCACGCCAGCCTTGCGGGCGGCGAGGGCCAGCACCGACATGCCCGCCAGCACGGTGGCCAGCCCCAGCCGCAGCCCCCAGCCTGGCCCCAGCCGCTCCAGCAAGGGGCCGGAGGCGGCCTGCACGGCTAGCTTGGCGGCACCGTAGGCGGCCAGGGCGTAGCCCGCCAGGGCCCCCCTCCCGCCCGGCTCCGCCGGCCCGTGCACTTGAAGCCCCACCAAGAAGACCAAGGCGAAGGCCCAGTCCACCAGGAAGCCCACCGCCAGGCAGTCCCGCAGGTCCGGGGAGCGGGCCACCTGCCGCCACTGGGCGAGGAGGGTCAAGAGGGGCGTCAGCCTCGGCATCCCTGTTCTGCCGGAGCGGGGCCGCTGAGGCGGGAAACGTCGTAGACCACGAAGCGGCCGCCGGGGTCGCGGTAGGCGACGGAGGCGTCGCCGGCGGCCACCATCCCCTCCAGGAGCGATGCCTCGTTGGTGTGGAACTGACGCTGGAACTCTCCCTCCACTACAACGTATTCGACGCCTTTGCCCGCCAGGTAGCAGCGGTATTCGGCGGCGGAGCGCCAGTTGCGCCGCCCCACGCTCTCGCTGAAGAACTCGTGCGCCAGCACCGCCTCATGCTGGATGAGGCGGTACATGCCGTCCTCTCGCTCGTTGGGCTCCAGCACCCGGTAGACGGCCCCGGGCCGGAAGGCGTCCGAGGCCATGAAATCGTCGTAGAGGTGCCGCTCGCCGTGGAGGGCGCCGTAGTAACTTCCCACCCCGGGCTGCACCTGGACAGGCCCGGTGGCCAGGGCCACCCCGATGCCCAACACCGTCAGTCCGGCCCCGAAGACAGGCAGGTAGCGCTGCCGCAGCCAGGGCCAGGCGTCGCCCAAGGCGATGGGCAGGGCGACGATGGTCAGGCGCCGGGACAGGGAATCGGCCACCGAGGCGGCCACGGTGCCGAGGGAAGTCTCCGACAGGGCAGGGGTGTGCAGCGTCATCCAGAGGACGGGGACCAGGGCAGGGGCGGCCAGGGCGACCGACTGGGCGAGGGCAGGCAGGGAGCCCTTACGCCTCAGCCAGGCGTAGACTCCGTAGGCGGCCACGGCGGGAATGCTTACCACCGGGTGGGCGGCCACCGCGAGCCACAGGAGTGGCACCGCCACCAGCTTCCTTCGCGACTCCACCGCCCAGGCCCAGAGAAGGAAGAAGAGGGCGCACCACAAGGTCGTGAGCTGGAAGGCATAGACGGCGTCTACCAGGAAGGGGTTCAGCAGCACGAGGCAAAGGGGCCAGGGCTGCCGCAGGGCGGGTCGCAGGAGGGCCGCCGCTCCCAGGACGCCTGCCAGCGCCAGGTCCATCATCAGCCCCACGGCCCGGTCGCCCAGGGCCAGGTTCAGCAGCCCACCCAGCACGTAGACGGGCAGGCCGTAGGGGAAGGCCATGGCCCGCCCGCCCTCCAGGTAAGGGATGTGCAGGGGCAGGGAGCGATGCTCGGCCAGGTAGTGGCCGACATACCAGATGTGGGCGTAGTGGTGGACGGAGTCGTCGCCTAAGAAAAGCGGGTGCCAGAGCAGGTCGAACAGCAGAAATAGCAGCCCGAGGAGGAAGGGCAGCGGCAGGAGGTAAGAGAGGCGGAGGGGCAGCCCCCGAGGGCGCGTGCCCCCCGTCCAGGCCCGCCACCAGGCGAAAGGGATGGCCAGGAAGTCCACCAGCCCATCGCGGATGCTAGTGCGGGAGCGGCGCACCGGCACCGCCACCGCCACGGCATCGCTCAGACGGTAGCCCAGGCGGCAGAGGACCACGGCCAGCTCCACCGTTTCGCTGTAGCGCCAGCCCCGGTAGTAGGGCAGGCAGGCGAGGAGCGCCCCCAGCCGGAAGGCGCGCAGGCCTGACTCCACGTCCCGCAGGCGGCGTCCTGCCCAGAGGGAGGCCCAGAGGGACAGCAGCCAGTTCCCCAGCCGCTTGAGCGGGCTGTAGCCGGAGAGGTCGCGGCAGGCGATGACGGCATCGTAGCCGCCCTGCTCCATCTCCGCCACCAGCCGCTCCACGTCGCAGGGGTCGTGCTGGCCGTCGGCGTCCACCGTCAGCACGATGTCGCCATCGTCCAGCTCGCCCTTCCTGCGCAGGCGCGCCAGCAGCTCGAAGGCGGCGCGGTAGGCAGCCGAGAGACCCCGGTTGCGGTCGAAGAGCAACAGGTGAACGCCGTCCCGGTCCCCGGCCCAGGCGAGCAGCCGCTGGCGGGTGGCATCGGTGGAGCCGTCGTCCACGGCCACGATGCGGTCCACTAGGGGGTAAAGGCGCTCCAGCACCCGGGCCACGGTGGCCTCTTCGTTGTAGGCGGGCACCACCGCCACCACCTGGCGACGCCTGAGCGGTGGAGCGACGCCTTCCTGGGCTGGCAGGACCTCTCTCATGGCTGTGTGGGGGCGGCCAACCGCTCCTGCTCTGCCAGCCAGCGCACGGTGAGGGCCATCCCCTCGTCGAAGGGCACCTCTGGCCGCCAGCCCAGCTCCCGCTGCGCCCGTTCGCTGCTCACCGCCACGCCGCGATAGTCGCCGCCGCGGGCGGGCACGAACTCGATGCGGCTGCGGGAGCCGGTAAGCTTCAGCACCGTCTCGGCCAGGCGTAGGATGCTGACCTCTTCGTCCCCGTCCAGGTTGTAGGTGCGGCCGGCGGCCCGGGGCGAGAGGGCCAGGACGTGGGCACGGGCCAGGTCGCCCACGTAGAGGAAGCGGCGCGTCTGCGAGCCGTCCCCCGCCACCAGCAGCGGCTCGCCGCGCAGGGCCCGCCTCACGAAGGTGGGTATGACCAGCGAGGGGCGCATACGGGGGCCGTAGGGAATGCCATAGCGCAGGACGGTGCAGGCAAGGCCGTAACGGTGCTGGAAGTCGTGGCAGAGCATCTCGGCGGCGATCTTGCTGCTGGTGTAGGGGTGGCGCTGGGCCGCCACCGCCAGGGGCGCGTCCTCCCTCACCGGCGCCGCGGCGCGGTCGGGAAGGGAGGAGTAGACCCAGACGGTGCTGGCCAAAAGGAAGCGCCCCACCCCCGCCCGCAGGCAGGCGAGGAGGGCGTTCGCCGTGCCCACCACGTTCACCGCCACGGCCCCGGCCAGGTCGCGGTCCACGTCGTTCACGTCGGCCACCGCCGCCAGATGGAAGAGGGCGTCCAGTCCGGCCGCCGCCTCGACGAGCGCCTCGGCGTCCAGCACGTCCGCCGGGCGGAACTCGGCCTCGGGCCGGTGGGACGGGCGCAAGTCCAGGACCCGCACCTCGTGCCCCGCCTCCAGCAGGGCGTCCACCACGTGGGAGCCGATGAAGCCGGAGCCGCCGGCGACCCCTACGCGCAAGGCCCCTCGCCTCCGTGGCCCTCCGCCAGCAGCTCGGCGATGGCCCGGCGCAGCGCCCAGCAGACATAGGCCGCATCGTCCTCGGTCATGCGGGCTGAGATAGGCAGGCAGATGTGGGAGGCGCAAATCTCCTCCGCCACCGGCAGGGGGCCCGGATCCCAGGAAGCGAAGCAGGGCTGGCGGTGGCAGGGCAGATCGTAGACCTCGCCGCTCAGGGCGACGCCGTAACGCTCCCGCAGCCGCGCCTTCAGCAGGTCGCGGGGCAGCCCCCGTAACCAGCAGATGTATTTGTAGTAGTTGCTTCGGGCCCCCTCCGGCTCGCGCACGGGCACCAGGTGGGGCGCCAGGGCAGCCAGCTCCCGGTCGTAGACGGCGGCGATGTGGCGCCGGTGGGCAATGAACCCGGGGAGCCGTCGCACCTGGGCCAGGCCGATAGCGGCGTGGACCTCGCTCATTCGCCAGTTGTAGCCCAGGCGCACATGGCGGTTGCTGTCGAACCGCTCCTTGCCCTGGTCGCGATAGACCAATGCCTCGCGGTAGATGGCCTCGTCGTCGGTCACCAGCATCCCGCCCTCGCCGCTGGTGACCACCTTGGTCGGGTAGAAGGAGAAGGCCGCCGCCAGGCCGAAGCTGCCCGCCGGCCGGCCTAGGTAGCTGGAGCCGTGGGCATGGGCGGCATCCTCCACCAGAGTCACCCCTGCCCGACGGCAGATGTCGGCGATGTGCTCAATGTGAGGGCTGACGATGCCGCCGATGTGCACCACGATAACGGCGGCGGTACGGGGGCCGATGGCACCCTCCAGGGCCTCGGGGTCGAGGGCCAGGGCTGCCGGCTCGCACTCGACGAAGCGGGGGACGCCGCTCGCGTGCAGCACGGCGGCGGCGGTGGCGAAGAAGGTGTTGGCCGGCACCACCACCTCCCGCCCCGCCACGCCGATGGCCCGCAGGGCTATCTCCAGGGCAGCGGTGCCGCTGGCGGTGGCTACGGCGTAGCGCCTCCCGCACAGCGCGGCGAACTCCTCCTCCAGGGTGCGGGTGTAGGGGCCCAGGGTGAGGCGGCCGCTCTGGAGGATCTCGTCTATGCGCTCCAGCAGCCAGCGCCGGTCCTCCTCGGGGAAGTGGACGGCGGCAGCGGGCACTCGCAGCTCCATCGCGAGGCCCATGTTCCGCCAGCGGCCGCCGGCCGTTCATGAAGGACGCATTAAGATGGCCCAAAGATTGGGAAAAGATTAAGGCAGCCCTCTACCGGGCCAGAAGAGGAAGGCGGACGGTGAAGGTGGTGCCCCGGCCGGGCTCGCTCTCGGCCCGCACCTCGCCGCCGTGCACCTCGGCCACGTGGCGGACGATGGCCAGCCCCAGGCCACTGCCCTGGGGCCGCATGGCCCGAGCCTCCCTGCCCCGAAAGAAGCGATCGAACACCTGCGGCAGCTCCTCCGGCGGGATGCCGATACCTGTGTCGCTCACCCTCAGCTCGGCCCAGGCGCCGGAGCGACTCAGGGAGACGCACACTTCGCCACCAGCCGGCGTGTAGTCCAGGGCGTTTTCCAGCAGGTTAGTGAGCATCTGGGCCAGCCGCTGGCGGTCGCCGCTGGCCCACAGCCCGTCCTCGATGTCGGCTACGAGCACGTGTCCGTCTGCTTGCTCGCGGTAACGGTCTACCACCTCACGGCAGAGGTCGCTCAGGTCCACCGGCTCCCGCTCGATGGCCTGCTCCCCCTCTCGTGACAGGAACAACAGGTCGGCGATGAGCCTGCCCATGGCCTCCGCCTCGGCCGCCATTTCGTCCAGACATGCCCTCTGCTCCTCCGGAGGCAGGGAGTCGGAGCGCAGCACGTCTATGTCGGTGCGGATGACCGTAAGAGGCCGCCGCAGCTCGTGGGAGGAGTCGGCGAGGAAGGCCGCCTGCAGCCTCAGGGTCCGCTCCACCCGCTCGATCATGGCGTTGAAGGTGGAGACCAGCTCCTTGGGCTCACCGCGGGTGGCCGGCTCGGG
>ERZ511473.1419-NODE-1419-length-20071-cov-5.149045_pt1 | contig 20071 bp, 17 predicted proteins | sample MGYA00374947_ERZ511473 | MGnify/ENA primary metagenome ERZ511473 (study PRJEB26303, sample SAMN06343854) | sediment metagenome | isolation source: hot spring sediment | place: Canada: British Columbia | collected 2012-09-26 ... | reverse complement strand
ATCACGCTCGCGACGGACGAACAGATCGGGGTCGCCGTCGAGACGGCGGCGGCTGACCTCGACCCGGAGTCCCCGCCGGGCGCGATCCTGGTCGACCAGGACCCGACGGCAACGTTGGACTACGACCCAGCAGCTCCTGCGAGCACTCAGTGCGGGAGCGCCACGACCTCCAACACCACGTCGATCACGGTCCTCGGGACCCCGAGCGGCGGCGAGACGTTCACGATCGACGAGAACTCGGGCGGGGTGTTCGGCTCCACGATCACCTGGGCGATCGACCTCGGGGGACCCACCGCCGCGCCTCCGGCCGGTGATACGTTCGAGATCCTCGGGAACGACGATGTGGACGACCAGATCGTCGTCACCGTGGGCGCGTTCACGTTGAACGGCGTCGGAGGCCCGGTCCTGGGAGCCGAGCTGGTGCGACTCATCGGTGGGGACGGCGACGACACGCTCGACGTGTCCGGCATGGCGCAGACGCCCGGGGTGCTCGACGGGGGCGACGGCGACGACGTGCTGATCCCGACGGTGGCGACGGCGGGCGACTCCATCACGGGGGGCAACGGCACCGACACGGTGAGCTACGCGGGTGCCACCGCCTCGCAGTGCATCGTGATCGACAACCCGGGCAGCCTTGGGACCGGTCTGGACGCGAACTGCGACGGGGATGTCGCCGACCCCGGCGACCAGGCCGACAAACTGGTCGATCTCCTCGAGGTGCTCCAGAGCGGCGCGGGCAACGACACCCTGATCGGCGATCCCGCGGCCGACGAGACGTTCATCCCGGGTGACGGGGACGACGACATCACGGGCAACGCCGGCGATTTCGACGTCCTCGACTGGTCGAGCTCGTCGGCCTCGATGACGATCGACTCCCTGAACGCCACGGCGACCGGGCAGGGCACCGACACCTGGACCGACGTCTCCAACTTCATCGGGTCCGGCTTCGACGACACCCTGCTCGTGGGCGGCGGGGACACCCCCGGCGGGGCGGTGGCCGGCTTCTCCGGCGGCGACGGCACCGACACGGTCGACGCGAGCGGCGCCGCCGCGGGGGCGCACATCCACCTGGAGACGCTCGACGACCTGTTCAACGGGGGACCCGACGACGTGGAGAACGCCGTCGGGAGCGCGTTCAACGACAACCTGACCGGGAACGACCTCCGGAACGTGCTCTCCGCGGGCGACGGCGACGACTTCCTCTGGGGTGCCGCCGGGAACGACCGGCTCCTCGGCGGGCTCGGCAACGACACCTACGTCGGTGGCACCGGCGCGGACACGGTGAGCTTCGAGAACTCGCCGGCCGGGATCGACGCCGACCTGCTGGCCGGGTTCGCCTCCGGCGAGGGCGACGACTCCTTCACCGCGCTGGACGTCGAGATCATCGCCGGGTCCAGCCACGACGACACGATCACCGGCGGCGGCGGCGTGGTCGCCAAAAACTTCCGGTTCAACGGTCGGGGCGGCGACGACGTCCTGACCGGGTCGGGCTCTAACGACACCCTCCGCGGCGGCGGCGGCGGCGACGTGCTGCGCGGCGTGAACGGCGACGACACGCTCGCGGGCGGCAACGGCAACGACCGCCTGTTCGGCGGCTCGGGTGTCGACGTCGGCAAGGGCGGCAAGGGCAAGGACGTCTGCAAGGGCGTCGAGATCAAGTCGAGCTGCGGGACGAAGAGCCACCCCAAGGCTCCGGTGACCCGCCAGCGCCTGTAGCCGACCTAGCGGTACGGCAACGGGACCGGCCCCCGGCGACGGGGGCCGGTTCCTTTCCGCCCGGACCGGGGGCCGGAAGGGAGGCGGCCGCGGGATGTCGGAGGCAGGAGGTAGGGTTCCGTCGACCGTGGAACCGAGGAGGCGTCGATGGCAGGATCAGGTATCGAAGGACCGGGGGCGGGCGAGATGATCAGCGGGGGCGTCGCCTTCCCAGCGGCGTGGCTGCGGTGTCGGGTTTCGGCGAGCGCGCATCCTGATGAGGCTCTGGTCAGGATCCGCTTCTCCGGCGAACCTGGGATCTTGGCCTTCCTCGTGGATCGAGGCCTCGTCGAGGCGCCCGGCAGGCTCGGGGAGGAGGAGATCGAGGGACGGGTCAAGGTGCTTCTCCTGGAGAGACATGACGATTCTGCGGTGGTCGAGATCCTCGGAGAACCGTTGTCGTTCGGCCCGAAGATCGTCGTGCCTCGGGACGCGTTGAGCTCGATCGCCTGAGGGATGCTCCTCTCCGACGTAGAGCTCCGCACCGAGATCTCCGAGGGACGTCTCGTTCTCGACCCCCCTCCCTCGGAGATGGCGATCCAAAGCGCATCCATAGATCTGTCCTTTCACAACGTGTTCTGGAGGCCGCGTCACGGGCTGAAGGGCTACACGGTCGTTCCCTCGCAGGCGGACCCCTACAAGTTCATGGATCGGGAGCAGCGAGACGAGGTCGAGCTCGCTCCCGGCGACCTCATCTTGGGAGAGACGGCCGAGGCCATCAGCTTGCCCCCGCACCTCGCTGCATGGATCGAGGGGAAGAGCGGACTGGCCCGGCACGGCCTCCTCGTTCACCTCACCGCCCCACACATCGCGCCGGGATGGGGTACGCCGAACCCGAAGCGGATCACGCTCGAACTCGTGAACCTCAGCGGCGTGACGCACAGGTTGATGGCCGGGGAGGCGATCGCCCAGCTCCTCGTCACGCGACTGAGCTCGCCCAGCCGGAAGCTCTACAGCGGCAAGCACCTCGCGAGAGGCTCGTAGCGTGCTCGCACGCTGCGCACCCCTTCCTCGCGACGATCCGGTCGGAGGGCTCCCGTTCCTCGGCCAGGCCGGTGAGCCCATCCGTGTCGGTGGCCGTTGCTATGCTGCGCCACGACGGCCGTGGCGCTCCCCGAGGACCTGGTTGAGGCCCTGCTGCGCGCGCTGAGGGACGACCCTCGGCGCCTGGCCGCGCTGCGCGCCCTCCTCCTGGAGGGGAGCGGGCAGGAGCCCCCCTGGGATCGCCTCGCCAGGACCCAGGAGGAGATGGGGGCCGCGCTGAGGGACCTCGCGCGGGCCCAGGTCCGCACCGAGGCCAACGTCGCCGCCCTCGCGGAGCGCGTCGGGCAGCTCGCCGAGGCCCAGCGGCGGACCGAGGAGCGCCTGGAGGCCCTCACCGCGAGGGTGGACCAGCTCGCCGAGGCCCAGCGGCGGACCGAGGAGCGCCTGGAGGCCCTCACCGCGAGGGTGGACGACCTCACCGTGCGCCTCGAGGCCCTCACCGCGAGGGTGGACCAGCTCGCCGAGGCCCAGCGGCGGACCGAGGAGCGCCTGGAGGCCCTCACGGCCCGCGTCGACTCCCTGGCCGCCCGGGTGGAGGATCTCACGGTCCAGGTTGGGGCGCTCACGGCCCGGGTCGGCGGCCTCGTGGGGGAGTCCGTGGAGCGCCGGTACCGCGAACGGCCCTTCGCGTACCTGTGGCGGATCGCCCTCGGCCTCGAGGCCCTGCCCTCGAGGGAGCTGGACCTCCTGCTGCGCGAGGTCGGTGGTCCGCAGGGCCTGACGGAGGAGGAGGAGGCGGAGGTGCGGGAGCTCGACGCCGTCCTCAAGGGGAGCCGCCGCGACGACGGGCGGGAGGTGGTCGTGGCCGTGGAGGCCTCGGCCCGCCTGGACGCCGACGACGTGGCGAGGGTGCTCCGCCGCTCCGCGATCCTCGCCCGGGGGCCGTTCCCGGTGGTCCCGGTCGTCGCGGGGGAGCAGGCGCCCCCGGACGTGGTCGAGCTCGCCCGGCGCCAGGGCGTGTGGGTCGCGGTGGACGGGCGGACCCTCGAGCCGACCGGGGCCGGCGCGTAGGCCCCCGCTCCCCGGACGAGCGCGCCTCCTGGGACGAGCGGGCCGAGTCTCCCCCCGGAGCCGGCGAGCCCGCGCCGAGCGCCCGTGATCGGGGTCGGGCGGCACGGGCCCCTCACGCCGGGGCGTGCGCTCTCGCTCTACCTCTCCCTCGTGGGAGCGGTCCGGCCGCGGCCCGACCCCGGACCCTCGGCGCTCGCCTTGGCCATGCGTCGGGTCATCTCCCGGCGGCAGGTCGCGTCCGACTAGCGTGGGGATCGCCGAGGCGGCCGCGGAGGTCGCGGGCTTCCTGGAGGCTCGGGGCCAGAGCCGTCGCGCTCGCTCTCATGCCGTCGGACGCAACCCCGGTGGCTCCCCGTCGTTATCCCTGATGGAGGTGCCGCCCGGGAACGTCGGGGCGCCCGGCGCCGTCTGTCTCGTGGCGGCCGAGGGGAAGGGGGTGGCCATGGCGGGCGAGGGACGGACGGGTCCCCGGGTCCGGATTTGGATCGTCGGGGCGTGCGTGCTCCCGGTCGTCGCGCTCATGGCCGTGGTCCCGGCGGGGGCCGCGGTGAGCTGCACCTACGCCGGTGGCACGAACACCGCGTCCGTGACGCTCGACGCCGGCGGGGACTCGGCGACGATCTCGGTGGGGCCAGGGAACGCCATCCAGGTGAACGGGTCGAACTGCGAGGCGGCGACCACGGGGAACACCGACGTCGTCGAGGTGACCGGGGACGACGACGGGAACCAGTCCGTGACGATCAGCCAGACCGGCTCGGGCGGCGCGTTCCCCGATGCGATGGAGTTCCGCGTGGACCTCGCGGGGGGGAGCGGCGACGCGCTCACGATCGTGGGGACGGGCGGGAACGACACCATCGCCTTCGGGACGAACGGGATCACGATCGACGGCGACAACGCGGCCGACGTCATCGACCAGACGGGCGCTGCCGGCGTCCCCGCCGGGGTGGAGAGCTTCGCGGCGAAGGGCGGGGCGGGGAACGACACGCTCTCGGGGGACGGGCCGGGGGCGGCCTTCGGGCCCCGGCTCGCGCTCGACGGCGAGGCCGGGAACGACACGGTCGAGGGCGGGAACGGCGACGACGCGCTCGAGGGGGGCGACGGCGACGACACGCTCCGAGGGGGAGGTGGCGGCGACACCCTCACCGGCGGGGCGGGCAACGACGGGATCGACGGCGAGGCCGGCACGGACACCGTGAGCTACGAGGGGGCCGTCCCGCCGGGGGTGACGGTGGACCTCTCGGTGACGACCGCGCAGAACACGGGCGGCGGCGGTTCCGATGCGATCTCCAACGTCGAGAACGTCGTCGGCAGCTCCGGGAACGACACCCTCCGGGGCTCCTCGGGGCCGAACGTCCTCCTCGGGAGCTTGGGGAACGACGTCCTCGAGGGCCGCGACGGGAACGACCAGCTGATCGGCGAGGAGGGGAACGACGCCCTCGCCGGCGGGGGCGGGGACGACCGGCTGGACGGCGGCGACGGCGTGGACACCGCGAGCTTCGTCGCCTCCGGCTCGGGGGTGAGCGTGAACCTCGCCGCCGGGACCGCGAGCGGCGAGGGCTCCGACACCCTCGCCGCGATCGAGAACGTCCGGGGTTCCGACCACGGCGACACGCTGGTCGGGAACGACGGGGGGAACGTCCTCACCGGCCGCGGGGGCGACGACGGCGTCACCGGCGCCGGCGGCGAGGATGCGCTCCGGGGCGGGCCTGGCGCGGACCGGTTGCGCGCCGGGACCGGTGCCGACTCACTCCGCGGCGGGACCGGGAACGACGCGCTCCGGGCCGGCGAGGGGAACGACGTCGTCGGCGGCGGCGGGGGGGACGACCTCCTCGCCGGAGGGCCGGGCCGCGACACCTGCCGCGGCGGACCGGGCGCGGATACCGAGCGGAGCTGCGAACGGTGAGCGATCGTGCCTTCCCGAGGTTCCTCGGTTTACGCGACGGGTCGGCGAACCCGTAGGGGTTGCTCCGCTGTCGGCACGACCTATCGAGGGGGTGGGGGAGATGAGGTGGACAGGACCAGGGGTGCGGCGGCGCTGGCGGAGGGCTTCGGCGCTCCCGACGGCCCTCCTCCTGGGGGCGCTCTACGTGGCCGTGACGGCGGCCCCCGCTTGGGCGGCGGTGTCGTGCACCGTCACCGGTTCTTCGCCCAGCAAGACGCTGAAGATCGACCTCGACGCAAGGGACTCGGTGACGATCTCGCTTTCCGGTGGATCGGACCCGAGGACGATCGTGGTCAACCCGGACGGCGGCGATCCGGACTGTACGGGGAACCAGACCAGCGACGTCTCGACGATCGAGGTGAACGGCGCCGGAGGCAACGAGTCGGTCACGATCGACCAGAGCGGTTCCGCCGATTTCCCCCAGCAGGCGACCGACACGTTCACGCTCGCCATGGGGGCCGGTAGCGACACCCTCACGATCACCGGGTCGGGCGGTGCCGACACGATCGGGTTCGGCGGCAACGGCCTGAGCCTCGACGCCGGCGGGAGCCCGGACGTCACGGGCCTGGGGAGCGTCGAGAGCTTCGTCGTGAACGCGGGCGGGGGGAACGACACCGTGACCGGCGCCGGGGGCGGTGGGCTCGGCGGCGTCTTCTCGAGCGCCCTCACCCTGAACGGCGGATCCGGCACCGACTCCCTCACCGGCGGATCGGGCAACGACACGATCAACGGCGGGGCCGGGAACGACACGCTGAACGGCGGCACGGACACGGCGAACGACTCGATCACGGGAGTTGACGGGACCGACACGCTCACCTACCAGGGCGTCTCGGGCTCCCTCACGGTGAGCCTGGCCACCACCTCAGCCCAGAACACCGGGGCCGCCGGGACGGATACGATCAACACCGTCGAGAACCTCACGGGAGGTTCGGGGTCCGATTCCCTCACCGGCTCCTCGGGCCCCAACACGATCTCCGGTGGGGGCGGCAACGACGGTCTGAACGGCGGCGACGGGAACGACACCTCAACGGGGACGACGGGGACGACACGCTCCGCGGGGAGGGCGGCGACGACACCCTGAACGGCGCCGCAGGGTCCGATACCGCGAGCTACTCCACGACCGCCGCCCCCGTCACCGTGAGCCTCGCCGTGACCACGGCCCAGAACACGCTGGGCGCGGGCAACGACACGATCGCCTCGACCGTCGAGAACCTGGTCGGCGGCCCGGCGTCCGACACGCTCACTGGCAACGCCGGCAACAACGTGCTCCTGGGCGGGGCGGGGAACGACGCCCTCGACGGGGGCGACGGCGACGACAGCTTCAACGGCGAGGACGGCGACGACCGCCTCGTGGGCGGCAACGGGAACGACTCCCTGGTGGGCGGGAACGGCCGGGACGTCGCGAACTACGCCGGGGCGCCCAGCGGGGTGAGCGTGAACCTCTCCTCCGGGACGGCCACCGGGCAGGGGAGCGACACGCTCTCGACGATCGAGGAGGTGGCGGGCTCGGCGTTCGGCGACACCCTGACCGGGGATGCCGGCGGGAACACCCTCACCGGCGGTGGGGGCGACGACGGCCTGATCGGCGGGCCGGGCAACGACTCGCTCCGCGGAGGCGAGGGGGCCGACCGGGCGCTGGGCGGGGACGGCCGCGACACGCTCCGGACGGGCCCCGGCAACGACACCGCCCGCGGCGGCGCCGCGAACGACCTCCTCAGGACCGGCACCGGGAACGACGTCCTCCGGGGCGGCCCCGGGACCGACACCTGCAAGGACGGCCCCGGCAACGACGACGTGAAGGGCTGCGAGCGGTAGCGGGCCGCGGCCGAGAGGAGGCACCACCACGGACCGGCCCCCTCGGGGGGCCGGTTCCGTGTTCCGCGGTACCCCCATCCGCCTCGTGGCCAAAGCCCCGGCGAGCAGGTGGGCGGTGAGGGGGGAGCCCCTCGGATCGCCCTGGTCCCCGCCCAGGGGATCGGGCGTGGACCGGTGCCTGCTGCGGGCGAGGGCGTGTCGTCGCCGGCTGCTAGGCTCCGCAACGATGGCAACGGCGGAAGAGCAGGTCAAGGCTTTCGTGGAGCTGCTGGGCCGGGACGAGTTCGTCCGGGCCCGGCTGCGCGAGCTCCTCCGCGACGACGAGCTGCGGGCCCTCGACGTGCGGATCCAGGCCCTGGCCGAAGCCCAGGGGCGCACCGAGGGTGCCCTCTCGGCCTTCAGGGAGGCGGCAGAGGCCAGGTTCGCCCGCATCGAGGCCGCCCTCGAGGCCCTCGCCGAGGCCCAGCGGCGGACCGAGGAGCGGCTGGAGGCCCTGGCCGAGGCCCAGCGGCGGACCGAGGAGCGGCTGGAGGCCCTGGCCGAGGCCCAGCGGCGGACCGAGGAGCGGGTGGGCCGGGTCGAGGAGCAGCTCGCCCTCCTCGCCGAGGCCCAGCGGCGGACCGAGGAGCGGGTGGAGGCCCTGGCCGAGGCCCAGCGCGAGCTCACCGAGACGGTGGGCAGGCTCGCCCACGACGTGGCGATCCTCAAGGGCATGAGCCTCCAGACGCACTAACCTGCTCCACGCCGACGGCCTGTTCGGCCCCATCGCGAGGGGCATCCGGGTGCTGGACGGCCCGGCCAAGGAGTCCCTCCTCGGCCCCGCGATCGAGGCCGGCCGCCTCTCCCCCGAGGAGGCCGTCGACGTGCGGCGGGCCGACGTCCTCGCCGTGGGCAGGAGGGAGGGCGACGAGGTGTACCTCGTGGCCGAGGTGTCGTGGGCCATCGACCAGACCGACGTCGAGCGGGCCCGGGACCGCGCGGTGCTGCTCCAGCGGGCGGGCGTCCGGGCCCTCCCGATCGTCGCCGGCCAGGTGATCCACCCCGAGGTCGACGAGGTCGCCCGGGGCTCCTGTGTGTGGCGGGTCCTGGACGGCAGCGTCCGCGCGCCGGCGGCCTGAGCCCGCGCGTGGTGATCGGTTCCGATCGAGCTTGACCGGGAACGATCAGGCTCGATAGCCTTCGCACGTGCGCACCGATCCCGTCCTCGAGGACGTCGTCAGGCGGCTGCCCGGCTGGTCGGAGGGGGCCGACGTCCGGATCGAGCGCCTCGAGGGCGGGATCACGAACCGGAACTTCCGCGTCGACGTGGCAGGGGCCTCCTACGTCGTTCGCCTCGCCGGGGCCGATACCGAGCTCCTGGGGATCGACCGGGCGGTCGAACGGGCGGCGGCCGAGGCCGCCGCCAGCGTCGGGGTCGGGCCCGAGGTGGTCCTCTCCATCCCCGAGCAGGGCTGCCTCGTGACCCGCTTCGTGGAGGGGGAGACCATCCCCACCGGAGACCTCGAGCGGGAGGAGGTGCTCGCCGCGGTCGTGCGCTCCATCCGCGCCATCCACGAGGGGCCGCGGATCCCCGGGGAGTTCTGGGCGCCCGCCGTGTGCCGCGCCTACCGGGAGGTGGCGACGTCCAGGGGCGTGCCGATCCCCTCCGCCTACGACCGGCTGATCGAGGTGGCGGCCGAGATCGAGGCCGCCTTCGCCGCCTCCCCCTCCCCGCGCCGCCCCTGCCACAACGACCTGCTCAACGCGAACCTCCTCCGCCAGGGCGATCACGTCTGGATCGTCGACTACGAGTACGCGGGGATGGGCGACCGCTTCTTCGACCTCGGGAACTTCTCGATCAACAACGGGCTCTCGGAGGAGGCCCGGGAACGGCTGCTCGAGCTCTACTTCGGGGAAGTGCGACCCGCCCACCGCGCCCGCCTCGCGCTGATGCGGATCCTCTCCGACTTCCGGGAGGCGATGTGGGGCGTGGTGCAGCAGGGCATCTCCACCCTCGATTTCGACTACGTGGACTACGCGCGGCGGCACTTCGAGCGATGCCTGGAGAGCGCCGCCGACCCCCGGTACCGGTCGTGGCTCGCGGACGCGGCGGAGGGCGTATGAGCGCGGACCAGCTCCCCGCGGAGGCCCGGGCCGTCGTGATCGGCGGCGGGGTGGCCGGCGCGAGCGTCGCCTACCACCTCACCAAGCTCGGGTGGCGGGAGGTCGTGCTCCTCGAGCGCGGCGAGCTCACGAGCGGGTCGACCTTCCACTCGGCCGGCCTGGTCGGCCAGCTCCGGAGCTCGGTAACCCTGACCCGGATGATGATGTACGGGTCGGAGCTGTACGGGCGCCTCCGGGAGGAGACCGGACTCGACCCCGGTTGGCACCAGGTCGGCAGCCTCCGCCTCGCCTCCTCGAAGGAGCGGATGCAGGAACTCTCGCGCCTGGCGGGGTGGGGGAAGACCTTCGGCCTCCCCCTCGAGATCGTCTCCACCGCCGAGGCCCACGACCGCTGGCCGCTCTTCGACCCCGAGGGGGTGGAGGGCGCGGCCTGGCTCCCGACCGACGGCTACCTCGAGCCCTCGGGCCTCACCTACGCCCTGGCGGAGGGGGCCCGCCGCGGCGGCTGCCGCATCTTCGAGCGCACCCGCGTCACGGGGATCGAGGTGCAGCGGGGCCGGGTCCGGGGCGTGCGGACCGACCGCGGCGACCTCCGCGCCGAGGTCGTGGTGAACGCCGCCGGGATGTTCGCCCGCGAGGTGGGCCGGATGGCCGGGGTCGAGGTCCCCGTGGTGCCCTTCGCCCACCAGTACCTGATCACCAAGCCGATCGACGGCGTCCACCCCGACCTCCCCACGATGCGCGACCCCGACCGCCTGGTCTACTTCCGGGGCGAGTCGGGCGGGCTCGTGGTGGGCGGCTACGAGCGGAACCCTGACCCGTGGTGCTGGGACCGGGACCCGCCCCCCGACTTCAACCACCAGCTCCTCCCCGAGGACTGGGGGCGCTTCGAGCCCCTGGCCGACGCCGCCTTCAAGCTGGTCCCGGCGCTCCAGACCGCCGAGGTGATCCGGATGATCAACGGGCCCGAGGCCTTCACGCCCGACGGCGAGTTCATCCTGGGCGAGTCCGAGGTCCGCGGCTTCTTCGTCGCCGCCGGGTTCTGCGCCCACGGGATCGCCGGGGCCGGGGGGATCGGCAAGGTGATGGCGGAGTGGATCGTCGAGGGCGAGCCCGAGTACGACTGCTGGAAGATGGACATCCGCCGCTTCGGCGGCCAGTACCGGAGCCGCCGCTACGCGAAGGAGCGGGCCTACGAGGTGTACGCGACGTACTACGACATCCACTACCCCGGCGAGGAGCGGCGGGCCGGGCGGCCCCTCCGGACCTCGCCCACCTACCTCCGGCTCGCCGAGCTGGGCGCGGAGTTCGGCGAGAAGTCGGGCTGGGAGCGGGCGAACTGGTTCCGTTCGAACGAGGACCCCGCCCACGAGCGGTGGCGGCCGCGGGGCTGGGCCGGCCAGCACTGGTCCACGGCGATCGTGGCCGAGCACCTCGCGTGCCGCCAGCGGGCTGCGCTCTTCGATGAGACCTCGTTCGCGAAGATCGAGGTGTCGGGGCCGGGCGCGTGCGCGTTCCTCCAGCGCCTGGCCGCGAACGACGTGGACCGCGAGATCGGCCGCGTCGTCTACACCCAGCTCCTCAACGGCCGGGGCGGTATCGAGTGCGACCTCACCGTCTCCCGCCTGGCGGAGGACCGGTTCCTCCTCGTGACCGGGACCGCGTTCGGCGGCCACGACCTGGGGTGGATGCGCCGGCACCTGCCCGAGGACGGCTCGGTCGAGGTCCGGGACGTGACCTCGCGGGAGGCGGTGCTCGGGCTCTTCGGGCCGCGGGCCCGGGACGTCCTGGGAGAGCTCTCCCCCGACGATCTCTCCTTCCCCTACATGACCTGGCGGGAGCTCACGGTGGGGAACGTCCCGGTCCGCGCCCACCGCGTGACCTACGTGGGGGAGCTGGGCTGGGAGCTGTACGCGCCGATGGAGTACGCCCTCGCGCTGTTCGACGCGCTCCTCGAGGCGGGACGCCCGCACGGGCTGGTGCCGGCCGGCTACCGCGCGATCGACTCTCTCCGCCTGGAGAAGGGCTACCGGGCCTGGGGCGCCGACATCACCCCGGAGGACACGCCCCTCGAGGCCGGCCTCGGCTCCGCGGTGAAGCTGGAGGCGGGCATCGACTTCATCGGGCGGGAGGCGCTGCTGCGCCAGCGCGAGGAGGGGGTGGCCCGCCGGCTCCGGTGCCTGATCCTCGACGACCCGCGGGCGCAGGCCCTGGGGAACGAGCCGGTCCGCCGGGGGGACCGCGTGGTCGCCAGGGTCACGTCGGGGGGGATCGGGTACGCGGTCGGGCGGAGCATCGCCTACGCCTGGCTCCCCGCGGGCCTCGACGGGGTCGGCGAGCGGTTCGAGGTCGAGGTGTTCGGCGAGTGGGTGGGGGCCGAGGTCGTCCCCGAGCCGCTCTGGGATCCCTCGGGCGATCGGATCCGAGCCTGAAGCCCGGCGGGTCCGCGTTCGAGGCCACGGGTTCGAGGCACCACGGGAGGAACGACCGCGATCGAGCGACCGGCGGAGGTACCCACGTGATCGAGCAGCCCGAGCTCCGGGAGGGCGAGACCCTCCTCACCACGATCCGCCACGGCCTCACCGAGCTGAACCGCGACAAGCGGGTGGGCGGGCGGATCGACGTGCCGCTCATCGACGAGGGGAGGCGGCAGGCCCGGGAGGCCGCGGCGCGGTTCGACGGCACGCCGTTCGACGTCGCGATCTCCTCCCCCCTCCGGCGGGCGATCGAGACCGCCACGATCGTCACCGGCCTCCCCGAGGACGCGCTCGTGATCGACGAGCTGTGCACGGAGCGGTCCTTCGGGGCGATGGAGGGGCTCCGGCCGGTGGAGGTCCGCGAGCGCTACCCCGAGGTCCGCTACCTCCGGATCGGGCACATCGGCTACTCGCTCAACCCGCCGGGCGGCGAGCCCTTCCCCGAGCTCCACGAGCGGGCGAAGCGGTTCCTCGCCCGGACCCTGGAACGGTTCGGGGGGAGGCGGATCCTCGTGTTCTCCCACCAGAACTTCATGCAGCAGCTCCACGGGGCGATCCGGGGGCTCGACCCGTGGACCTCGCTCGAGTACGACATCCTCAACTGCGAGCTGAACCAGTTCCACCTGGGGCCGGGGGGCGAGCTGCTCGGGCACCGGGTCGTGCAGCTCGTGCCGGACGCGGCCAAGCACCCCTCGTTCTGATGGCGCCCCGGGGAGCGGCGGCGGGGCCTGCGCGCGGCGATCGCGCGCTGGAGCGGGGCATCGAGGCCCTCGCCGGCCGGTTCCTCTCCCGCTTCCGGGAGCGGGTGCCCTCGCCCCGCACCGTGGGCCGGGAGGCCGAGTTCACGCTGGTCCGCCCCGACGGGCGGGCGGGCGACTCGGCGCTCCTGTGGGAGCCGCTCCTCGAGGCGACCGGCGGGCGGCCGGTGCACGACCAGCCGGCCCCCGACGGCTCGCGCCTGCTGGTCGGGGTCGAGACCGATCGGTGGTCCTGCCTGGCCGAGGTGGGGCGGGGCACGATCGAGGTCGGGGTGGGACCGGCCCCGAGCCTCGGGGGCCTCGCCCGCGACCTCCAGGCGGCCCTCGGGGCGATCCTCCCGGTCGTGCACGGGACCGGGCAGCGGCTCCTGGGCTACGGGATCCAGCCCCGCACCCCCCCGCACCCGGGGCTGATGACCCCCAAGCGTCGCTACCTCGCGTTCCTCGAGGTCGTGGGGCGGAGCTGGCTCCGGTTCGGGCTCACCGCGAGCGACCAGGTCCACGTGGACGCGGCGCGGGACGAGCTGGTGCCGATGATGAACGCGATCAACGCGGCGTCGGGGGCGATCGTCGCGCTCACCGCGAACTCGTCGGTGTACGGCGGGCGGGCTGGGCGGTTCGCGAGCGGACGGGAGGGGCTGATGCGGAGGATGGTGCCCGAGCCCTTCCGCCACGGCGCCGTCCCGCGGCCCTTCGTCGACGCCGCCGACTACGTGCGGTGGACCCTCGGGTTCCGCTGCCTCGCGCTCCCCGACGGCCGCGGCGGCTTCCGGGGGCCGCGGGCGACCTACGGGGAGGTGCTCCGCCGCGAAGGCCCGTCCTTCGAGGACTGGACGTTCCACGAGCACTACCTCTGGCCGAGCGGCAGGCCCCGCTCCCGGCTCGGGACGCTCGAGATCCGCCCGGCCTGCCAGCAGCCGGAGGGCTCGTTCGCCGCCGCGGCGTTCGAGGTGGGGCTGGCCGAGGCGTGGCGGGAGGTGACGGAGCTCCTCCGAGACCTCCTCGGACCGGGGTGGTGGCGGGCGATGCTCGCCTACCGGGCGCGGGCGGTCCGCGACGGGGTCCGGGCCCGGGAGCCGGTCCCCGGGCTCCTCGGGAAGCTCCTCGACGTGGCGGAGGCGGCGCTCCGAGGGCGCGGCTTCGGCGAGGAGCGCGAGCTCGAGGAGCTCAGGGAGCGGCTGGGGCGGAGGGAGACCCCTGCCGACCGCGCCCGCCGCGCGGCGTGGGCGGGCGGATCCGGGGCGGTCGTCCGCCTCACCGACCTGGCGGCGACGGCGACCGGCTGAGGAGATCCCCGGCGCCGGAGCGCTTCGGCCGGGATCACGCCGCCCGTACGCTCGGGGCCGGCCCCGGCACCGTTCAGCGACCGGCCAGCAGCCGGCCCAGGCGCCGTTCGTCGAGGGGGTCCACGCGCCGGAGCCCCCGGAGGCCATCGAAGGAGGCATCGGCCGAGAGGATCGCGGGGAGCCCGCTCGCGATGCAGGTGCCCGCGTGGAGGCGATCGGCGGGTCCGAGCCCCGGGGCGCGGAGCTCGAGCGCGACGCGGAACGCCTCGTCGGTGACGGCGAGGAGCGGAGAGAAGACGGTGTAGGCGTGGCCGGTGAGCCCTTCCACGCGCCCGAGGCGCCCCGAACGCTCGAGGAACCAGACCTCCTCGAGGACGGCCGGGGAGGTGCGGCCGTCGGCTTCACCCCGGGCCACGGCCTCGAGCACCGTGCGGCACGGCTCGCGGTACGGCCCCTCGCTCGCCGCGTAGACGATGACGTTCGCGTCGACGAAGAACGTCACCCGACGACCCGCTCCCGCTCGAGGATCCGTTCCAGCTCCTCGGGCGGCAGGTACCGGCCGCGCATGGCCGTGATCGCCTCGGCCGCCCGTAGGCGAGCGGCGGGATCGCCGCGACCCACGTACGCGTCGACCGCCTCGCGGACGAGCGCCGCGACGGAGATCCCTCGCCGCTCGGCCTCGGCCTCCAGCCGCCGCCGCTGCTCGGGCGAGAGCAGGATCTGCAGACGCTCGCTGAACATGCACACATGATACACATGGGCCTGAGATCCCGACCACGGAGGCGCGGGCATCACCTCCGCGGGTGCGGCGACCTCAGCCCTCGGCCGCCGCGGCGAGCCAGCGGGGGAACCGCTCGGAGGAGAAGATCGACTCGGCCCGGTCCCAGCGCTCCACGGCCCACCCCCAGAAGTCGTACTCGATCTCGGAGATCGCTCCCTGGATCGCCGCCCAGAGCGTCCAGCCCACGTCGGCCATGAGGGCCTGGAGGTTCATCCGGGCCAGGAGCGCCGGCGTCGCCTCCCCGAAGTAGGCGGCGCAGAGCGCCTCCCGCTCGTCGTCGTCGAACCCGCACTCCTGGGCCGTGTCGCCGAGCTCGAAACACGGATCGTTGTTGCCGCTGTACTCGAAGTCCACGATCCAGAGCTGCTCCCCGTCGTCGATGTAGTTCTCCGCCAGCAGGTCGTTGTGGCAGGGGACCGTGGGGAGGGGCCGGGCCGAGAGGGCCCGCTCCACCGCCCGGACGTCGGCCTCGCGGTCCCGGTACCCGTCGGGGATCCGGATGCCCCGGTCGTCGCAGATCCCGAGGTAGTACTCGACGGTCCGGAACATGTCGAAGTCCTTGAGGAACCGCGGGCCCGCGTGGAGGCGGCGGAGCGAGGCCGCGATCCGCGGGATGTTCGCGGGGTCCCGGAGCCGCTCCGCCGACATCGTCTCCCCCTCGATGTACTCGAGGACCATCACGCAGACGTCGTCGAGGTACTCGAGCACGCGGGGGCTCACCCCGGTGGTCGCCGCGGCCTCCGCGTTGTGGCGCTCGTTGCGGCGGTCCACGGCGAGGAGCTCGGTGTCGGCGCCGGGGATCCGCACGACGTAGCGCTCGCCGTCCGCCTCGACCAGGAAGTTCTCGTTGGTGAGGCCGCCGGAGAGCGGCCGGGCCCGCACGGCCTTGCCCCGCCAGAGCGAGACCCGCTCGAGCACCTCGTCGATCCCCGGCCGCCGCCGCGGCCCCGTCCCCGCCATCCTCACCCCGCCGGGCCCAGGGCCGGCTCGGCCAGCACCTCGGCGGGGACCCGCTCGCCGAACACCTCGACCTCGAGCCGGGCGCCCGGGCCGAGCTCCGCCGGGAGCATCGCGGTGGCGAGCATCCGGCCCACGACGTACCCGTAGGCGCAGCTCCGCAGGCGCCCCACGACCTCGCCCCCCGCGAGCACCGCCTCCCCGCCGTAGACCGTGACGTAGCCGCCCTCGCCCACCCCGAGCGTCGCGAGCCGCCGCGCCGGTGCCTCGTCGGCGAGCAGCGCCTCCCGGCCGACGAACCCCTCCTTCGAGAGGTCGACGAACCGCCCGAGCCCGCACTCGAACGGCGTGTCGTGGGGCGTGAGGTCGGTCCCGAAGTACCGGAACCCCCGCTCGAGGCGGGCCGCGTCGATCGCCCGGTAGCCGCAGGGCTCGATCCGGTGCTCACGGCCAGCCTCCCACAGGCGGTCCCACAGCTGCACCGCCCACCCGGGCTCCACGAACAGCTCCCACCCCGGCTCGCCGACGTAGCTCACGCGCTGCGCCCAGACGGGCGCGCCCCCCGCCCGGATCCACCGCCCGGTCATCCTGGGGAACGCGCGCTCGGAGAGGTCGTCCTCGCTCGCCGCGGCGAGGACGTCCGGGGCCCGGGGGCCCCACAGGCCGATCACCGCCAGATCCTCGCTCGCCTCCCGCAGCTCGACCTCCTCGTCCTCGGCGACGTGCATCCGGAGCCAGCCGAGGTCGGCGTCGACCGTCCCGGCCCCGGTCACGACCCGGAACCGGTCCTCGCCGAGGCGCGCCACGGTCACGTCGGCCTCGATCCCTCCGCGGCGGTTCAGGAACTGCGTGTAGACCACGGAGCCCACCGGCCGATCGATCCGGTTCGCCGCGCAGCGCTCGAGGAGCGCGAGCGCCCCCGGCCCCCGGACCTCGATCTTCCCGAACGAGGAGAGGTCCACGATCCCGGCCCGCTCCCGGAACGCGCGGCGCTCCTGGCCGACCCGCTCGAACCACGGCGGTCGGGCCCACCCGAACGCCCGCTGGTCCGGGCCCGAGCGCCGCCACGGCCGGCCGGGCTCGACGTGGTCGGGCCGCTCCCACCCGTTCTTCACCCCGAAGACGGCGCCCAGCTCCTGGAGCCGGCCGTGGAGCGGCGAGAGCCGGCGCGGGCGCCCCCACTCGTCCTGGTCCAGCGGGTATCGGAGGAGGTAGTAGTACTTGTACTGCTCGCGGGCCTGCTCCGCGGCGAAGACCGGGTCCCGGTGCACCCGACCGAAACGCCAGGCCCGGTACGGGGTGCAGTCCAGCTCGGGCTCGCCGCCCACGATCCACTCCGCGACGGCCTTCCCGATCCCCCCGGCCCCGCCGAAGCCGTTGAGGGAGAGCCCGGCGGCCACGAAGAACCCCGGCACGCCGGGGATCGGCCCCAGGAGCGGGTTCGCATCGGGCGTCATCGCGTCGGGGTGGCAGACGAGCTTCTGGATCTCGGCCCGTTCGAGGAACGGGAACCTGCGGGCCGCCCCCCGCAGGAGCCGCTCGAACCGCGCGAGGTCCGGCGGGAGCGACCGGCCGCCGTGCTCCCAGGGGGCCCCGTCCACCCACCGGGCGACGGGGTCCGGCTCGTAGCCCCCGAACACGATGCCGCCGTGCTCGGCCTTGCCGTAGACCAGGTTGTCGGGGTCGCGGAAGCAGGGCATGTCCCGGGGCAGCTCCGAGCCCGGCACCGCCCGCATCGCGGCGTGCTGGTGATCGACGGGGGTCGAGGGGAGGGAGACCCCGACCATCGCGGCGACCCTGGGCGCCCACAGCCCGGCGGCGTTCACCACCACCCCCGTCCGGATCCGGCCCTCCTCGGTCCGGACGGCCGCCACCGCCCCGCGGCGGTCCCGCTCGATCCCGGTGACGCGGACCCCCGTCCGGATCTCGACCCCGAGCGCCCGCGCGGCCTTGGCGAGCGCGTAGGTCGCGGTGTGGGGGTCGAGGTACCCGTCGCCCGGGATCCACACCGCGCCGTGGAGGTCCCGGTCGCTGGCCGCCGGGAGCAGCTCGAGCACCTCCCGCGGCGTGAGCAGCTCCACGTCGAGCCCGGCCCCCCTGGCCCGGCTCACCCCGCGGCGCAGCTCGGCGAGCTGCTCGGGGGAGGAGGCGATCCGGAGCGACCCGACGGCCTCGAACACCCCGAGCTCCCGGTACAGGTCGATCGAGTACCGGCGGAACCGCATCATCGTGGGCGAGGGGTTGAACATCGTGACGAGGCCGACCGCGTGACAGGTGGCGCCGCTCGTGAGATCCCCCTTCTCGAGCAGCACGACCCCGTCCCACCCGGCCTTCGCCAGGTGGTAGGCGACGCTCACCCCGGTGATGCCGCCGCCGACGACGATCGCCCGCGCCTCGTTCACGACGCCCCCCGCCCCGCGCGGCCTCCCCCGTCTACTCCGGCGGGATCTCCGCGAACGCGTACTCCACCTTGATGCCCTGCTGGGATCTGATCCAGCGCATGATGAGGTACACGACGAGGCCGAGCACGACGGTGCCGACGACGATCCCGTAGGGCAGCGCGTCGAGCGAGTAGGCGAGCCCCAGGTTCTTCACGAACAGGAACGACCCGACCATGAAGGCCCCGGTGACCGTGCCGATCGCCCCCACCACGGTCACGAGCGGGACGTTCCCGATCCGGTACCGGGCACCCGGAGAGGCCTCGTACACCTTCGGCGCGCGGAACGGCATCAGGGCGGCCGCGAGCGCCGAGAACACGAACACCACCCCGTTGGCGAAGGTGACGCCCAGGGTCCAGCGGACCCACGATGGCACCGTGTTGTAGCCGACAATCACGGGGATCGAGGCCAGGAAGTACGCGACGTGGGCGTTCACCGGCGTCTTCCACCGCGGGTGGATCCGCGAGAACCACTCGGGCAGCAGCCCGTCGAGGGCCTGCGCCACCATGATCCGGGTGCAGCCGATGTAGCAGTTACAGACGATCTGGAACGAGTTCAGGATGTAGCCGAACCCGATGATCGCGATGAGCAGCGGGCTCGAGGTGAGCGCGATCGCGATCAGGTTCGGCATCAGGAACGTGCCGCCGATCGTGGCCTCCGGGACCCCGTACCAGTAGCCCGACGAGGCCACGAGGATCCCGTCGTTCCCGATCCCCTTCTGCATCCCCAGCGCGAGCAGCACGAGGAGCAGCGCGGTGAGCACGAGCGACCCGGCCAGGATGAACACCTGGTTGCGGAACACGTGGGCGTTCTTGATCTCGCCGCCCTGCTCCACCGAGTACGTGCACCACTGGAGCGAGGTCCACGCGATCGGCGCCACCATGAGCGTGCCGAAGAGCCAGAAGGGAGGGTTGAAGTCCACCCCCGCGTCCGCCGCCGCGGCCTTCGCCGTGGCGAAGAAGTTCCGGACCCCGTCGACCGCGGCCGCGAACGAGTCGAGGCGCGCGTGCGCCGCCACCGGGTCGGTCGTGAAGAACAGGAAGAGCATCACGGCGAAGGCGGCCAGGATCCCGTACCACATCACGTACTGGACCCGGACGTAGTTCCGGAACCCCGAGACCAGCAGGAGCAGCGAGAGCGCGGCGTTCAGGATGCTGATCACGATGATCCCGGTCGAGGATGCCGCCCAGCTCCCGAACCGGGTGAGGGCATCGACGCCGGTCGTGACCCCGAGGCCGATGAACGTGGGCGCGATCCCCAGCACCGCGAGCAGCCACCCCGACAGCGCCACCCACTGGAGGATCCAGACCACGAAGAACGCGAACACCACGGTGAAGCCGAACCCGCCCCCGAACACCCGGCTCTGGAACACGTAGTCGCCGCCCGACCGCGGGAGCGCCGTCGCGAGCCACGCGTAGGCGAGGGCGATCGGCAGCTCGAAGAGGAACGCGAAGAGGATCCCGAGCGTCAGGTTCGACCCCTGGAACGCGGTGGGCGCCCAGATGTAGGTCCAGGGGAAGATCACCCCCATCGTGAGGATGTTGTAGATGAACGCCGAGTACGGGGACATCACGCGGACCAGGCCCGAGGCCCGCCTGGTGAAGACCTGCGGTGCGACTGCTTCGGCCATCCCCCCTCCTCGTATCAATCAGGCCGTGGACCCTGCCGCCACGGCATCTCCGAACGTGTCCGGACCTCCCCGGG
>ERZ511473.1414-NODE-1414-length-20131-cov-57.519846_pt1 | contig 20131 bp, 27 predicted proteins | sample MGYA00374947_ERZ511473 | MGnify/ENA primary metagenome ERZ511473 (study PRJEB26303, sample SAMN06343854) | sediment metagenome | isolation source: hot spring sediment | place: Canada: British Columbia | collected 2012-09-26 ... | reverse complement strand
TGGCCCTCGAGGTCTCCGCCTACTCCCTGGTGGCCGTGGCCCAGCGGGCAGAACCCCTCCTAAGGGAAGGGGGAAGCTTCGTCACCCTCACCTACTACGCCAGCGAGAAGGTGGTGCCAAGGTACAACGTGATGGCCATCGCCAAGGCGGCCCTCGAGGCCAGCGTCCGCTATCTGGCCTACGAACTTGGCCCCAGGGGGGTGCGGGTGAACGCCATCTCCGCCGGGCCCGTGCGCACCGTGGCCGCAAGGAGCATCCCGGGCTTCATGAAGATGTACGACCGGGTGGCCCAGGTGGCCCCCCTAAAGCGCAACATCACCCAGGAGGAGGTGGGGAACCTGGGGCTTTTCCTCCTCTCACCCCTGGCCAGCGGCATCACCGGGGAAGTGGTCTACGTGGACTCCGGGTACCACATCATGGGGATGGAGCTGGAATGAAGCCCCCGTCGCCAGGGCTTAGCCCGTAGGCTTCCCTTCCGCTACCATAGGAAGGATGAGGCGACCTACCCCTACGGTCTGGGTGGGACGCGTTCCCTTAGGGGGCGCCCACCCCGTGGCCGTGCAGTCCATGACCAACACCCCCACCCAGGATGTGGAGGCCACCACGGCGCAAATCCTGGCCCTCTACCGGGCGGGAAGCGAGATCGTGCGCCTCACGGTGAACGACGAGGAGGCGGCCCGGGCCGTCCCGGAGATCAGGAAAAGGCTCCTCGTGGAGGGGGTGGAGGTGCCCCTGGTGGGGGATTTCCACTTCAACGGCCACCTGCTCCTCAGGAAGTACCCTAAAATGGCCGAGGCCCTGGACAAGTTCCGCATCAACCCGGGCACCTTGGGCCGGGGGCGGCATAAGGACGAGAACTTCGCCGAGATGATAAGGATCGCCCTGGACCTGGGCAAGCCCGTGCGCATCGGGGCCAACTGGGGAAGCCTGGACCCTGCCCTCCTCACCGAGCTCATGGAGGCAAACGCCCGCCGCCCTGAGCCCAAAAGCGCCCACGAGGTCCTCCTGGAAGCCCTGGTGGAAAGCGCCGTGCGGGCCTATGAGGCCGCCCGGGAGCTGGGTCTAGGGGAGGATAAGATCGTCCTCTCCGCCAAGGTGTCTAAGGCCCCGGACCTGGTATGGGTCTACCGGGAACTCGCCCGCCGCACCCCAGCCCCCCTTCACCTGGGCCTTACCGAGGCGGGAATGGGGGTGAAGGGGATCGTGGCCAGCACCGCAGCCCTTGCTCCCCTGCTTCTGGAAGGCATCGGGGACACCATCCGCATCTCCCTCACCCCAGCCCCCGGGGAGCCCCGCACCAAGGAGGTGGAGGTGGCCCAGGAGATCCTTCAGGCCCTAGGCCTTAGAAGCTTCGCCCCGGAGGTCACCAGCTGCCCGGGGTGCGGCCGCACCACCAGCACCTTTTTCCAGGAACTGGCGGAAACCGTAAACGCCCACCTAAGGGCCAGGCTTCCCGAATGGCGGGCGAAGTACCCAGGGGTGGAGGAACTCAAGGTGGCGGTGATGGGGTGTGTGGTGAACGGCCCCGGGGAGAGCCGCCACGCCCATATCGGCATCTCCTTGCCGGGAAGCGGGGAAGAGCCCAAGGCCCCGGTTTACGCGGACGGGAAGCTCCTCACCATCCTCAAGGGGGAGAACCTGGCCCAGGACTTCCTGGCCCTTTTGGAAGACTACGTGGAGCGGCGCTTTTCCAAAGCCTGATGGATCCCTTTCGCTTCACCATCCAAGCCCGCTCTGGCCGGGCCCGGGTAGGCCTTCTCACCACCCCCCACGGAAGGGTGGAAACCCCCCTTTTCATGCCCGTGGGCACCCAGGGCTCGGTGAAGGGGCTTTTGCCCAAGGACCTGAAGGCCATCGGCAGCCAGGTGCTCCTGGCCAACACCTACCACCTCCTCCTCCGCCCGGGACCCGAACGGGTGCAGGCCCTGGGAGGACTCCACCGCTTTGCCGGCTGGGATGGCCCTTGGCTTACGGACTCCGGGGGGTTCCAGGTGATGAGCCTGGGGCACCTGAGGCGCATTGACGAGGAAGGGGTGGTCTTCCAAAGCCACCTGGATGGGAGCCTGATCCGCCTCACCCCGGAAAGAAGCATCGCCATCCAGGAGGCCCTGGGGGCGGACTTCATCATGGCCTTTGACGAGTGTCCTCCTTACCCCTCCTCCCCCGAATACCTGAAGGCTTCCCTAGAACGCACCCTGCGCTGGCTGGAGCGGAGCCTGAAGGCCAAAACCCGGCCCGACCAGGCCCTCTTCGGCATCGCCCAAGGGGGGACGGATGCCGGGCTTAGGGCCCTTTCCACGCGGGAAACCCTGCGCTTTGACCTTCCTGGCTACGCCATCGGAGGCCTGGCCGTGGGGGAGACCAAGGAGGAGATGTTCCCCATGGTGGCCCTCTCCACGGAGATCCTTCCCGAGGCAAAGCCCCGCTACCTCATGGGGGTGGGGCACCCCGAGGACCTGGTGGCGGCCATGGGCCTAGGGGTGGACCTCTTCGACAGCGTCTACCCTACCCGCACGGGCCGCTTCGGCTCGGCCTTGGTCCCGGAAGGGCGAATAAACCTGAAAAACGCCCAGTACCTAGAGGACAAGCGGCCTCTGGAAGAAGGCTGCGATTGCTACGCCTGCCAAACCTTCAGCCGGGCTTACATCGCCCACCTGGTGCGCGCGGAGGAGATGCTTGGAGGCATCCTCCTTTCCCTGCACAACCTCCGCTTCCTGCACCGCCTCACGGAAAGGGCTCGGGAGGCCATCCGCCAAGGAAGCTACGGGGCCTTTGCCCGGGAGTTTGCCGAGAGGCGTTTTGGCAAGGAGATACCCCCCTGGTTCCGGGAGGCCATGGCGGCGGGGGGGCACTGGTAAAGCCACCCCGCCCTGGCTTGCGCCAGGGCGGGGACCCCGGCCGTAACCTAGCCCTCCCGGTAGAACCGGCTTTTCTTGTAATATTCCTCCAAAAGCACCTTGAGGAAGGCGGCGGTGGGGACCCCTAAAAGCGCCCCCCAGAGGCCAAAAAGGGTGGCCCCCACCAAGATGGCAGCGATGGCGGTCACCGGATGAAGCCGGGTGGAACGGCCCACGATGAAAGGCCCGAGGAGGTTCCCCTCCAGCTGGTTGGCCAGCCAGAGGACCAAAAGGGCTAAAAGCACCTTGCCCCACCCCCCGGTGGCCGCCAGGAGCAGGGCGGGTACCCCGGAGACAACCACCCCCACGAAGGGGATCAGGTTAAAGACCCCGGCCAGAAAGCCCAGGCTGGCGGCCAAGGGAACCCCCACCAGCCATAGCCCCACCCCCACCAGAAGCCCCACCAGAAAGGCCACCAGAAGCTGCCCCCGCATATACCCCCCCACGCTTTGGTCCAGCTTATGGGCCAGCTCGGCCACCAGGGGCTGGTAGGGTTCCGGGAACACCTTTAAGGCCGCCTGGGCCAGGCGCGGCAGGTCGTAGAGGAAGTAGATGGAAAGGGTGAGGGCGGTGAGGAGCTGGAAGATACCGCCCAGCAAGGAGGTGAAAAAGCCCAGGAGGTTGCCTCCCTGGGAGAGAAGCCCCTGAAGCCAGTGAACCAGGGTTTCCAGAAACCCCTGCAAAAGGCCCTGGAGGTTACGGCTGGCCTCGGCCAGCACGGGCCTTAGGGATTCGGGAATGGGTATGGTCCGAACGCGATTGGGCAGGTCCAGCAGCCACGAGAGGAAGGGGTCCAGGAGCGCAGGAAGCTCCTGGGCCAGGCGGGAGAGCTCCAGCACCGTCTGGGCAGTGAGGAAGGAGACGAGGCCTAGGAAAAGGCCCAGGCCCAGGTAGACCAGGACCACCCCTACGAGCCGGGGAAGCCTTTTGCCTTCAAAGAAGCGCACCACGGGATGGGTGAGGTAGGCGATGGCAAAGGCGGTGAGGAGGATGGAAAGGGCAGGCCAGGCCCGGAGAAGAAAGCGGTAGAGGAGGAAGAAGAATAGGAGGTAAACAAGAACCCGCACATACGGGTTCTCCCAGACCCGGGCGAAAGCCTCGCGCATGGGGCTATTCTAAGCGGAAGAAGGCCTTGGCCTCTTTGAGGAGCTCCTCCCGGGATAGGCCCTGAAAGAGGAACCTCCCCCGGTCGGGCTCCCCTTCCCAGATCTCAAAAAGAAGCCTGGGAGCCCCGCCCATAAGCCCGGTGCTGCCCACATAGCCGACGGGATCCCCCCGGTACACCCTCTGCCCCACCTTAAGGCCAGGGTAGGGCCCCTCGAGGTGGGCGTACACGCTGGTGCGGCCATCTGGGTGGCGGATCCAGACCTCGAGGCCCCGCAAGAAGTCCATCTGCTCCGGGGAAGCCCCGTTTCGCACCGCCTCCAGAAGCCTCTGATACTCCTCGGAAGAGGGCTCCTTGTAATCCCCCTCCACCCTCACCACCTCTCCCCCAAAAGCGGCCACCACCCCCATCCCCCGCACCACGGGCACGCAGGCATCCCCTTGGATGAACACGAAGCCCGCGCTCACCCCCTTACGGTAGGGACGGGGCGCACCCGGGAGGTTCTCGGGCCTGGTGGGCAGGCAGGCCCCAGGCAGGGGAAGAACATACCCCTCGGGCGCCAGGGCCGCCTTCTGGCTTAGGATCCCCACCTCCTGGCGCAGGCTGGCAAGCTGCCTTCCCCTTAGGGAAAACCCCAGGGTGACCACCAGGCTGTAGAGGGCCAGGGCCAGAAGGAGATAATGCCCCGGCTTCCAGATCATGAACCTATGCTACAAAAAAAGCCCCCCAAGGGGGGCTTTTCCAAGGGAGGAAGGCCTTAGAGTAGCTTCAAGAGCCTTTCCTTGATCTCCTTGGCGGAAAGGCCCTCCAGTTTAAGCCCCTTGGCCCGGTCCAGAAGCTCGTAAACCTTGGGAATATGGCTCGCCGCCACCCGGAAGGTGATCTCCTGGCCGGCCACCTGGACGCGGATCTTCTGCAGGTTGGGGTACTGCCGACGCTTGGAAATGCCGGTGGTCTTCTTACCCACGCCCCCTTCCCGCTTGGCCTTACCCCGCCTTTGGATGCTATTGGCCACGATGGGCCTCTTTCCGCTAATCTCGCACACCTTGGACATAAGACCCTCCCGTGCCCGAAGGCAAACCCTATGGAGTATAGCACAAAAGGGAGCATTGGGTAGACTCTAGGGGATGCCCACGATCCTGGTGCCCCTCCTCCTCGCCTTTGACCAGATCCTTAAGCTCTGGGCCCTGGAAAACCTCTCCCCGGTGCCGAGGCCCTTTCTGGGAGACCTCCTCTACCTCACCCTGGTCAAGAACACGGGGGCGGGCTTTGGCCTTTTCGAGGGCCGGGCCTTCCTCCTGGGGTGGCTCAGCCTGGGGGTGGGGACCCTCCTCCTTTACCTTCTGGCCCGAAGGCGCTATGTCTTCTGGCAAACCCTGGCCCTTTCCCTCATCGCCGTGGGGGCTCTGGGTAACGGGATAGACCGCCTGGGCCGGGGCTTTGTGGTGGACTACCTGGACCTGGGAACCTCCATCCCCCTTATCGCCACCTTCCCCGTCTTCAACCTGGCGGATGTGTGCGTGACGGTGGGGGCGGCCCTGCTCCTCCTGGCTCCCAGGCGGAAGCGCCGCTTTTAGAGCCCATGGAAGCCCGGGACAAACCCATTCGCTTTACCCAACACGCCAGGCTACGTCTGGCCCGGGGAACCACGGTGGAAGAAGTGATTACCTGCATCCGGGTAGCTCCCTGGAAGCCCACCACCAGGGGACGATGGGAATGTCTTTTGGAGGTCTCCTTTGAGGGCTTTTGGAACGGAAGGCGCTACAATAGAAAACAGGTGCGCCCCATATTCGTTGAGGAAGCGGACGCCATCGTGGTCATCACGGTGTACGTTTACTTCCTGCCCAAGGGGGGACTGAAGGAGGAAAACCATGCGCATCACCTATGACCCCGAGGCCGATGCCCTGTACATCGCCTTCGGCGAGGGGCCGGCCACCGTGGAAGAGGTGGGAGAAGGCATTGCCCTGGACTGGGATGCCGAGGGAAAACTCTTGGGCATCGAAATCCTGGATGCCAGCAAGCGGCTTTCCGACCCCAAGGCCCTAAGGCGCTTCTCCCTGGAGGCCCTCCCGGTCTGGGATGGAACCTAAGGGCCTAGACTCTTTGCAAAACCCGCGCAAAGCGCTCCAGGGCTTTCCTCAGGTTTTCCTCGCTGGTGGCGTAAGAGAGGCGCACGTGCCCAAAGGCGGCGAAGTCCGTGCCCGGCACCACCGCCACCCCCCCTTCAAGGAGCCTTTCCGCTGCTTTCACCTCGTCCTCGGCGAAGGGGGAGGTGTCCAGGAGGACGTAGAAGGCCCCGCTCGGGCGCACCGCCTTCAGCCCGATCTCGGAAAGCCCCTTAAGGAGAAGGTCGCGCCGCCTCCTGTAGGCCTCCCGGGCCATTTCGATAAAGGCCCTCGAGGCCTCCTGGTTGGTGAGGGCCTCGAGGGTGGCCCACTGGGCGATGGTGTCGGGGCTGGTGGTGGACTGGCTGGAAACATCCGCCATGGCCTTGATGACCGCCTTGGGGCCACAGGCGTAGCCGATGCGCCAGCCGGTCATGGCGAAGGCCTTGGCCGCCCCGTTCACGGTGATGGTGTGCTCAGGAGCCAGCTGCCCCGGGGAGAAGTGCTCCCCCTCGTAGATGAGGTGCTCGTAGATCTCGTCGGAAACCAGGTAGAAGTCGTGCTCCAGGGCAAGCCGGGCCAGGGCCTCGAGGACCTCCCGGGGATAGACCGCCCCCGTGGGGTTGTTGGGGGAGTTCACCACCAAGGCCTTGGTGCGGGCCGTGATGGCCCTTTTTACGCGCTCGGGGTCGGGCACGAAGCCCTCTTCGGGAAGGGTTTCCACCTCCACCGGCACCCCGCCGGCCAAGCGCACCATCTCCGGGTAGCTCACCCAGTAAGGAGCCAGGACGATCACCTCATCCCCGGGGTCCAGGATGGCCTGGAAGAGGTTAAACAGAGCCTGCTTCCCCCCCACGGTGACGATGGTCTGGTCCGGGGTGACGGCAAGGCCATTCTCCTTTCGGAACTTCTCCGCCAGGGCCTCCCGAAGCTCGGGAATCCCCGCGGGAGGCGCATACTTGGTCTTCCCCTGGGCCAGGGCGCGCCGGGCTGCCTCCTTCACGTGCTCCGGGGTGTCAAAATCCGGTTCCCCCGCCGTCAAGGCCACCAGGTCCACCCCCTGGCGCCTAAGCTCCAAGGCCCTGGCGTTCACCGCCACCGTGGCCGAGGGTTTCATGGCCCTAACCCTTTGCGAAAGGCCGCGCATGGCCTAAGTATACGGGTACAATGCGTGGGTGGGGGAAGGAGCCCGCGAGGAAGTGCTAAGGGAGGCCTCGAGGCGGGTGGCAGAGCTCCTCAAGGGAAGGCGCTACCGCCTTTACCTTTTCGGCTCCCGGGCCCGGAAAGAGGCCAGCCCCCGCTCGGATTACGACCTGGCCCTCTGGGCCGACCCGCCCCTGGACCTGGCCACCTTGGCCCGCATCCGGGAGGCCTTGGAGGAGCTTCCCATCCTGCAAAGGATAGACCTGGTGGAGCTCTCCTGGGCCCCAGGGCTTAAGAAAACCGTGGAGGAGGAGGGGATCCTGATTGCAGAAGGAGAGGTTTAGGGAGCGCCTGCACCTCTTCCGCCGGGCGGTGGATCGATTGGCCAATGCCCTGGCCCAGCCTAAGAACGAGTTCCTCCGGGACTCCGCCATCCAGCGTTTTGAGTTCACCTTTGAACTGGCCTGGAAGGTCCTCAAGGAGTACCTCGAGCTCCAGGGCCTCGAGGCCCGTTCCCCCAAAGCGGCTATCCGGGGAGCCTTCCAGGTGGGTCTTCTGCCGGAGGACCCAGGCTGGCTGGAAATGCTGGAACTGAGAAACCTCACCAGCCACACCTACGATGAAGCCCTGGCGGAGAGGATCTACGGGGAGCTCCCTAATGCCTTGGAAAGGTTTCGCCAGCTTTTGCAAAGGCTGGAGGAGGTGGAAGGGGAAGACACCTAGGCCCACAGGGTTCCCCGAAGCCTCCCCAAGCCCTCTTCCCGGTACGGTTGGACCACCAAGCCCCGAGCGGTAAAATCAAAAGCGCTCCCTTTGGTCTCCACCTGGCGGAGAAGCTCGAGGGCACGGGCCTTCAAGTAACCCTTGGACACCTCCACGCCCAAGTCTTTGAGGACTGGGCTTTTTTCCAGGTTCAAGAACCGGCACCTCCAGGCCTCAACCCGCTCCCACCGGGCTTAAAAGGGGCCTTTCCCCCCTTTGCCCTGCCCTGCCTCCCACCACCCTAAGGCCCAAAGGCTCCACCCGGGCCCGGTAAAGGCGGGCCTCGGGAAGAAGCTCCCCGTCGGCATGGGCGGGGACAGGATGGGCGAACTCCACCACCACCTCCCGGCCCGCAAAGGCCACCACCTGAGGATGGGAAAGATGCCTGCCCAAAAGGAGCCGGGGCAGGATGAAGACCACCCCGGGTCGGGTGAAGGAGCGGGCCAGGATCACGGAGAGAACGCCATCCCGGGGATCGGCCATGGGAGCGATGGGGATGCCACCCCCGTAGACGGGCCCATTCATCACCGCCACCAGGAGAAGAGGCCCCCGGTGCACCTCCTCCCCCTCCACCACCACCCGCCCCTCGGGCAGGCGAAGCTCCTTAAGCACCCCGAAGAGGGCGTAAAGGTAACGGGGCATGCCCCGGAGGAAAGAGGGAGCGGTGAGGGCCTTCTTGGCCACCAGGGCATCGAAGCCGATGCCCAGGGAGGCCCCAAAGGGCTCGCCGTTCACCCAGCAGAGGTCTATGGCCTCCTCCTGGGCGAAGAGGGCCAGTTCCAGGGCCTCCCTCCAGGGAAGCTCCCTCAGGCCCAGCATGCGGGCGAAGTCGTTGCCGCTACCGATGGGCACCACCCCCAGGACCTTTTCCGTGCCCGCCAGGCCCTTCAACACCTCGTGCACCGTGCCATCCCCTCCCACGGCCACCACCCTAGCCCCTTCGGGGGCATTCCGGGAAAGCTCTGTGGCGTGGCCCGGGCCCTCGGTGAGGAAGGCCTTCGCTCCTTTTTCCCGGGCAGCCTTGAGGATGAACCCGGAAAGCCTCCCTACCTTTCCCCGTCCCGCCGCCGGGTTAACGATGACCCACCTTTCCACCCCCGTATTCTAGGGCCATGGGTCTCCTCGGCCACTTCCTCAAGGGGCCCCACCCCAAAACCACCCTGCTCCTCACCCGCGCCGGGCCGGTGGAAAACCCCGAACACGTCCTTTACAGCCATCCGGGCCTTCCCCTTTCGGAACAGGGCAGGCAAGCCCTCCGCTCCCTGGCCAGGCTAGCTCAGCGCTACCCCGTGGCCTGGGTCTACGCCGCCGACAGCCTGGCCGAGGCCGAGGCGGCCGGGCTTCTTGCGGAAGCCCTTGGGGTGCCTTTTACCCTCCTCCCGGAACTGAGGGAGCGAAGCTGGGGGGAATGGGAAGGACTGAGCTTCGCCGAGGTAAGGGAGCGGTATCCCAAGGAAGTAGCCGCCTGGCTGGAGGACGAGGCCGGCTTTGCCCCCCCGGGTGGGGAAAGCCTGAGGAAGGCCTGGGAAAGAGGGCGGGAAGCGATCAGGACCCTCCTTGGAAAGCATCGAGGCCAGGCCCTGTTGGTGGTGGGGAACTGCACCTTAAACCGCGCCGCCTTGAGCCTGGCCCTACCCCTTCCCGTGGAAGAAGGTCTCAGGGTGGAACAGGACTACGCCCGGCTTTCCGTGGTGGAGTTCTACGGGGAGGAAGGGGTGGTGAAGGCCCTCAACCTGGGTGACGCTACGCTCGGGTTAAAACCCGGCAGCTACTACTAGTAGATAGCTCCGCTGACCTTGGGCAACCCCCGCCGCAGAGGTTAGCGCCCAAAGGCTGCGTTCCAGCCGAAGAATGTTCCTGGTAGCATTCACGTCCCTCGAGTTTCCGCGCCGACGCGGTAGGGAGGTGCTTGCGTTCAACCTTGACGGGTCGTATGGCAGGGCTTCCCCAGGCGGGAAGGCCCTCCCGCTCCTTCGGGAGGGGGGGCACCTATTGGACCTCAGCGAAGGCCTGCCGAACCCTCTCGAGGATGACCTCGGCGTGGGCTAGAGCCTCCTCGGCCTCCTCACGGGTATAGGCTTCCTTTGGAGTCAAGCCGGGCAATGCATCCGGATAACGGGTGGGTATGTAGAGCTTGTCCAAGGCCAGGGCTAGGGAGAGAAGGGGCGAGAGCCTCTTCCCCCACTCCCCCGGTAAGTCGCGCACAAGCCGGGCAAGGCTATGCCCCCAGGGATCCAAGCCCAGAGCGAACCAAAGGCCCTTTAGGGCCTTCTTTCCGGCCTGCTGGGTCATAAAAGCGGCCTGAGCGTGCTTGCCCACTGCCAGGAGAACCTTGCCGGCCTCCAGGTCGTCTTCGGCCTGGACTAGCCAGCGCTCCCCTTCAAGCCGCCTCTTTTCCACGCTCATAAAGGGGCACGGCCTCCCTTAGAATCCCCCGTAAAAACGGGAGCTCCTGTCTTTCGACCCACTCCTCGGGGGTGAGCACCAGGGCCTCCACGGGCCAAGGGGCATCCTGAAGAAGCTCCAGTACTAGACCGATGCGTTTCAGGGGCGGCAGGTGGGTGCGGGCTACCACCAGGAGGTCCAGGTCGGAGCGGGCATCCGCGGTACCCCGGGCATGGGAGCCGAAAAGGTAAACCGCCTCTAGGTCTAGGGCTTCCCGAAGCCTCCGCACCGCTTCTTCGAGGTAGGGAGCCAGGACCTCCACGCCCTCAGTGTATCCTAGCCAGGGATCCCGGCCAAGGCTTGTAATCGGTTGCAAAAGCCTCCCACGCTCGAAGGGTGATCCACCCAGATGCAGGTGGACACAGCAGGGTTTCTGCGTCGATATGGTAAAGGGGGTGCTCGCGCCCAACCTTTAGTACCTCCTCCTTTCTTGGTGGGCAGGAGGGCAGGTAGCAAACGGAAGGCATTTGTCCCTGGTTCCGTCCCCGGCAACGGGGAGTAGACTAGAAGCATGATCCGGCCCGTGGCCCGCCAGGACCTCCCCGGGCTCCTCAAGCTCCTCCACTGGATGGACGAAAGCCCCAAGCGGGGGGTCTTGGCCCCGGAGGCCAGGGACCTCGAGGGCCTGGCCGAGGAGCTGGAGGACGGCCTGGTCCTCTTGAGGAACGGGGAGGTGGCGGGGTACGTGGGCCTTTATGCCTTTTGGGATGGAGCGGCCCTCGAGGGACCCCTGGCCTACCGGGAGGAGGACCTTCCCCCCCTTCTTCAGGCCGCGGAAAAGCGGGCCAGTGAACTTCACCTGGACCGGCTTTACGCTTTCCCCCGGGAGGAAAACCACACCCTGCGAAAGGTGTTAGAGGAAGCCGACTTCGGCCTTTTGCACCTCACCTACTTCTTCGTGAAAAACCCGGAGGGCCTGGACTACCCACCCCCCGAGGGCGTGGCCATCCGAAGGGGTTTCCCGGGCCCCGGGGTTTACCGGGAGCTTTACCGGGAAAGCGAAGAGGGTTGGGCCCTGCGCCTTAAATGGACGGACGAGGAGCTTTGGGAGCACTTCCAGGATCCCCATGTCCACCTCCTGGTGGCCTACCAGGGGAAGGAACCCGTGGGCCTGGCCGAGGTGGAGCTGGAGGATAAGGAGGCCAGCGTGGCCTATATCGGCGTGGTGCCCAAGGCCCGGGGCCGGGGCATCGGACGGGCCCTCCTAGCGGAAGCAGCAAAGCTGGCGCAGAAGAAGGGCGCCACCCTCCTGAGGGTCCGGGCCCACGACCACGAGACCGGGGCCCTGGAGCTTTACCGCAACCTGGGCTTCAGCCTCGAGGAGGCGGTGGCCACCTACGCCAAGGAACTCAGGGCCAGGCGGTAGGTCCCCGCATGGGCCTCCACGGTGAGCCGGGGGTCGCGGTTGTACCCCCCACCCATCACCACCACCAAGGGCACCCCCAAGGTCTTTACCATGCGAAAAACCCGTTCATCCCGCTTCCGTACCCCCTCGAGGCTCAGACCCAGGCGGCCAAACCGATCCCCCTTTAGCACGTCCACCCCGGCGTTGTAGAAAACCAGCTCGGGCTGGAAAGCCTGGGCTATTTCCAACGCCTCATCCAGGGCATAGAGGTAGGCCTCGTCCCCCACGCCGTCGGGAAGCCCCACATCCAGGTCGCTCCTCTCCTTCCTTAAGGGGTAGTTCCGCTCCCCGTGGAGGGAAAGGGTGAAAACGGTGGGGTCTTTCTGGAAAAAGACCGCGGTGCCGTTGCCCTGATGGGCGTCCAGGTCCACCACCAAAACCCGGCCCCGGAAGCCCTCCCGCCTGAGCCAGGCCACGGCCACCGCCACATCGTTGAAAAGGCTATACCCCTCGGCCCGGTCGGGGTAGGCATGGTGGGTGCCCCCAGAGAGGTTCAGGCCGAGGCCCAACTCCAGGGCATCCCTGGCGGCGGCCAGCGTTCCCCCCGCCGCGAAGAGGGCACGCCTGAGGAGGCTTGGACTAAAGGGCAGGCCCAGGCGCAAGGACTCCTGGCGGGAAAGCCCCTCGGTGAAAAGCTTTTCCACATACTCCGGGCGGTGGGCCAGATGAAGGGCTTCCCGGGGCACCTCGGGGGCAGGCAGGATGGGAAGAAGTCCCTTCAAGGCCTCCGCCACCCCCTGGTACTTGTAGAGGGGGAAGGGATGGCCCTGAGGGAGGTCCACCCTTAGGTGGGCGGTGGTATAGGCCCGCACGCCTCCATCATGCCCTATGAAGCTGCCGGTAGGCCTCATAGGCCGCCACCCCCACGGCCACCGCCAGATTTAAGGAGCGCACCGGCCCCGGCATGGGGATGTACACCCTGGGGAAAAGAGCCAGGACCTCTGGGGGAAGCCCCCGGGTTTCGGGGCCAAAGAGGAGGTAGTCCCCAGGCTGGAAGCTCACCCTATAGAGGGAGGTATCCCCCCGGGCGCTAAAGGCCCAGACCCGCGCACCCGGGGGCAGGCTTTGCCAGAAGGCCTCCCAGGTATCGTGAAGGCGCAGGTCCACGTGGGGCCAGTAGTCCAGGCCCGCCCGCTTAAGCCGAGGGTCGCTTAGGCGGAAGCCCAAGGGGCGGATAAGGTGCAAGGGCCAGCCCAAGGCAGCGGCGGTGCGGGCGATGTTCCCGGTATTCTGTGGGATCTCCGGCTGGAAAAGGACCAGGTGAAGCATGGCCTAGACCCGCCTCCGGTAACGGGTAGCGGCTCCCCGGCCCATCCGCTCCACCTTGCCTTCCCGGATAAGCCGGTTCAGCAAGGCTAGGGTTGCCCTGGGGGTAAGCCCCAGCTGGGCTTCCACCTCCCGGCGGGAAAGGGGATTGGCCAGGAGGCCCAAGGCCCTTTCCCCCAAAGGATCGCGCCGCACCAGGTAGTACCTTCCCCCTTCCTTGCGCAAAAGGCCCATGCGCTCCATCCGGGTGAGGACCTTGCGGGTAGCTTCCAAAGGAAGCTGTAGGGCCCGGGCCAGCTCCTCGAGGGTGGCCTCCCCCACCCTCCGCAGGTGGCCCACGGTGATGAGGTGGTCCAGGCTGAAGCCACCCAGGCGCTCCTGAGCCTCGGCCAGCTCCCGCACAAAGGCCTCGTCCAACTCTGGGTTGTAGAGGACCAGGGTGAGGGCCTCGGGGTAAAGGCGGTACTCCGGAGGCTCTTTGCCGTACTTGAGGAGAAGGCGGTACATCTTGTCCACCCCGCTTCCCGCCCGCTCCACGTAGCCAAGCCGGTAGAGGGCCTCAGCCAGACGGGGATTCCGCCTTTTGGGGGGGTGGCGGAGGATGTTCTCCGGGGTAATGCCGGGAGGGAAGCTCCCCGGGTTGGAAACCTCCAGGCGATCGGGGTAGTGGTGCACCTGGATGGCATCCGGGCTTTGCCAGTCCCTGTGGATCAAGGCGTTTAAGAGGGCCTCCCGGTAAACTTCCTGGTCAAAGTCCCAGATTTCGAGGCGGAATAGGCCCACCGTGAGGTAGCGAACCCGGTTCCTGGCCTGGATTAGGTCCCTAAGTCGCTCCAAAAGGGCGGGAATGGAGCGCAGAATATCCTCCCTGAAGGCGTAGCCTTCCGGGTCCACGCCGGCCTCGTGATAGTAGTAGCTCACCTCCGCTTGGGGAAGAAGCCGCTTCAGGGCCAAGGGGGTTCCCGCCAAAAGGAGGCCCGCCACCGTGGGCTTGTCCTGTCCCTCCACCCGCTCCAAAAGCCCCAGGGCGAAGAGGAGTTCCAGGTCCGGCAAGGCCGCCAGATTGCTTCCCCGCTCCTCTAGGATGCGCCTAAGGCGCAAAACCTCCACCGGGTCCAGGTCGGAAAGGCTGGCCGCCGGCAACACCTGGGCGGTAAAGTCGGGCTCCGGCAGGGCCTGGCCCATCCTCAACTCCGTGAGCCTCTTGCCGTCCCAAAAGGGCACCCTCCCTGCCCCCACGGCGATGGCCGCTGGGCTCTGCGGTACATGAAGGGCCAAAACCCGTCCCATAGGCCCCTCGATCACCTCCACATAGGGCAGGAGAAGCCCCTGGGTGAGTTGGAAAAGGGCATGGGTGATCTGCAAGGGATGGATCTCCGAGGCTCCCACCACCCGTCCCTCCCCATCCACCCCCAGGAAGAGAATCCCGCCCCGGTGGTTGGCTAGACCTGCGGCGTAGCGGGCCAGCTCCTCCGGGGAAAGGTCCGGGGGCAGGAAGAGGGTACGCTCGTCCTGTCCCAAAGAAAGCCGCTCCAAGAGTTCTTCCCACGTCACGGGCCTCAGTTTAAGGGGAGAGGCCCGGCGTGGAGGGGGTAGATTGTGCGCTTTTCTGTGCAATCATATCTGTACATCTGTGCACTTTCAGGCTGACGATATGCGATATGCGTGCCCATATCAGTGTTGCATGCCCCAAAAGCTTTTGCTAAGTGTCAAGCTACTGCTTGACATTATGCATACCCGGTGCTACCCTCAGCCCTAAGGGGGTGACGGACCATGCGGAAAACCCTATTCCTAGCGGTGAGCGGGCTCTCAGGACTGGCCTTGGCAGAAGGGGTGGATGGAGCAGCCACGGCCTGGATGCTGGTCTCCACGGCCTTGGTGCTCCTCATGACCCCGGCCCTGGCCTTCTTCTACGGCGGCCTGGTGCGGAGCAAGAACGCCTTGAACACCATGATGATGAGCTTCGCCGCCTTAGGCTTCGTGGGAGTGGGCTGGGCGCTCCTCGGCTACAGCCTGGCCTTTGGCGAGGGCGGTCCCTGGCTAGGGAGCCTAGACCACGCCCTTCTGAAGGGAGTGGGCCTCGAGGCCAAGGGGGAGATCCCCCATCTCCTCTTCATGGCCTTCCAGGGCACCTTTGCCATCATCACCGCCGCCCTCCTCACGGGGGGCATGGTGGAAAGGATGCGCTTTCCCGCCCTCCTTCTCTTCCTGAGCCTCTGGGGGCTTTTGGTCTACGCTCCCCTGGCCCACTGGGTCTGGGGTGGAGGATTTTTGGGCTCCTTGGGAGCCCTGGACTTCGCCGGGGGCACAGTGGTGCACATCAACGCTGGCATAGCCGCCCTGGTGGGGGCCTTGGTCTTGGGGGCCCGGAAGGACTACGGCCGCCAGGCCATCCTGCCCCACAACGTGCCCTTTACCCTCCTGGGAGCGGCCCTTCTTTGGTTCGGCTGGTTCGGATTCAACGGGGGAAGCGCCCTGAGCTCCGGGGCCCTGGCGAGCCTGGCCTTCGTGAACACCCTCCTCGCCCCCGCGGCCACCCTCACCACCTGGGCTCTTTTGGACCTCCTGCGCACCGGCAAGGTCACGGCGGTGGGCCTGGCCACCGCCATCGTGGTGGGCCTGGTGGCCATCACCCCGGCGGCGGGGTTCGTATCCCCCCTGTCCGCCCTGGTGCTGGGGGCGGTGAGCGCCTTCCCCAGCTACTTCTTCCTGCTCTGGCGGCCCAGGAGCCGGCTGGATGACTCCCTGGACGTATTCGGCGCCCACGGGATTGCGGGCATCACCGGCGCCCTCCTCACTGGCCTTCTGGCGGAGAAGACCTGGAACGGAGTAGCAGACGGCTTCCTCTTCGGCAACCCCATGCAGCTCGCCATCCAAGCTTTGGCGGTGGGGGTGGCGGTGGCCTACTCTGCCCTCGGCACCTTCCTCCTCCTTAAGCTCACGAACCTCCTTACCCCCTTGCGGGCGAGCCCCAAGGAGGAAGGGCTGGGCCTGGACGTGACCCAGCACGGGGAGGAAGCCTACGTGGAAGGCGAGGGGGCCATCCTGGTGCTCTCCGAGGCCAGCCCCCCTGCCCTCAAGCCCGCAGGAGGTAAAGCATGAAGCTCATCGTGGCCATCATCCGGCCGGAGAAGCTCCAGGACGTCCTGGAAGCCCTCTTCAGGGCGGAGGTGCGGGGGCTGTCCATCAGCAGGATCCAGGGGCACGGGGGGGAAACGGAAAGGGTGGAAACCTACCGGGGCACCACGGTGAAGATGGCCCTGCACGAAAAGATCCGCCTGGAGATCGGGGTGTCCGAGCCCTTCGTAAGGCCCACGGTGGAGGCCATCCTCAAAGCCGCCCGCACCGGGGAGGTGGGGGACGGAAAGATCTTCGTTTTGCCGGTGGAGAAGGTCTACCGGATCCGCACCGGGGAGGAGGACGAGGCTGCCGTGACCCCGGTACAATAAAGATGTGACGGCCAGGCAGCGGGCCATCCTTTACCTCCTAGTGGAGGAATACATCAAGACCAAAGCCCCTGTGCCCTCGGCGAGGCTGGCCGAGGGCCTGGGGCTATCCCCTGCCCTGGCCCGGTATGAGCTCATCGCCCTCGAGGAGATGGGCTACCTCTCCAAGCCCCACGCCTCCGCCGGAAGGGTCCCCACCCGGCAGGCCTTCCGCCAGTACTCCCTTTCCCTCCTCCCCCCAAAACCCCTTCCCGAGGCCACCCAGGAGCGGCTCCAGCGGGCCCTGGAGGGGGCCAGGGAACCCGAGGCCTTCTTGGTGAAGATGGCGGTGGGGCTTTCCGGGTACCCTGCCCTTTTGCGCTTGAGGCCCAGGAACTCTCCCAAGGTGCTCCAGGTCCACCTCTCCCCCCTGCCGGAAGGCACCCTGGCGGTTTTCGTCCTGGAAGGGGGAAGGGTGAAGGAGGCCCGCCTTCCCCTCACCCTCTCGCCGGAGCGCCTAAGACAGGCAGAGGAGGCCCTCTCCGGACCCTTTACCGCCTTGCCCCCGGCTCCCAGGGGCCTCGAGGAACTTTTCGCCCATCTCTCCCGGGCCCTTTCCGCAGGCCTCTCCCTCGTCTACCGGGAAGGGTTGGCCGAGGCCTTAAAGGAACCGGAGGCCAAGGACCCTGGCTTTCTAGAGCGCCTGGTGGCCCTTTATGAAGCCGGGGGGGATGAGGCAGTCCTGACCCCTCCCGGCCGGGTGGACGTGCGGGTGGGGGAGGTGGAGGGCTTGGCTCAGGTGCAGGCGGGCTTCGCCCGGGGGGAGTGGCTGGGGGAGCTGGTGCTCCTGGGACCCATGCGCATGCGCTACCTCGAGGCCCTCTCCGTGGCCTCGAGCCTCAGCCGGGTCTATACTGGGCAGCATGCGGGTTGAAGTGCGGCTCTTCGCCCTTTACCGGGAACAGGCGGGCACGGACCGCCTCTTCCTGGAGCTGCCCGAAGGAGCCCGGGTACTACACGCTAAAGAAGCCCTGGAGAAGCGTTTCCCCAGCCTAAGGCTGGAGGGCGGCATGGCGGCGGTGAACCAGGCCCTGGCCCAAGGGGAAACCCCCCTAAAGGAGGGGGACGAGGTGGCCTTTCTGCCCCCGGTCTCGGGAGGACAGGACTCCTACGGCCTCACCCATGAACCCCTAGACCTGAAGGCCCTGGTGGACTGGGCCACCGCCCCCGAGTATGGGGCGGTGGTGAGCTTCCTGGGCACCACCCGAAGCCCCAACCGGGGGGAGGAGGTGGCCTTTTTGGAGTACGAGGCCTATCCCGGCATGGCGGAAAAGGTCATGGCGGAGATCATCGGGGAGATGCGCTCCCGCTGGCCCCTGGGCCGGGTGGCCCTCTGGCACCGCCTGGGCCGGGTGAACCCCGGGGAGGCCTCCATCGCCATCGTGGTTTCAGCCCGGCACCGCCCCGAGGCCTTCGCCGCCTGCCAGTACGCCATCGACCGGGTGAAGCAGATCCTCCCCGTCTGGAAGAAGGAGCACCGGCCGGACGGTAGCTTCTGGGTGGAGGGTTTCGCCCCAGAGGAGCACCGCCTCTAGGGCCCCAAGCCATGGCCTCTTTTTCCTTCCTCCTGGGCCTCCTCCTCTTGGTCCTCTGGGCTTTGCCCCTCCTTCTGGGCTTCCTCTCGGGCCGGGCCTACCGGCATGGGCGCAGGCGGGTGGGCCTGGGCCTCCTCCTCTTCGGGGGCTTCCTGGGGCTCCTTGCCCGGCCCAGGCCCTTGGGGCTTCTCCTCCTCCTCCTGGGGCTAGGTCTGGGCTACGGGCGGCTACGCTGAAAAACCCCGGCGAAAGCCTTACAATAGGACGATGACCGAGCGGTCCTTGCGCCCGCTAACGGAAGAGGAATACCTGGCCCTGGAAGAGGCCAGCCCCGTGCGCCACGAGCTGGTAGGGGGCATCCCTTATGCCATGGCCGGGGCCAGCCTGGACCACAACCTCATCGTCACCAACCTGGTGGCCCTCCTAAAACCCTTGGCCCGGGCACAAGGATGCCGGGTCTACAGCGAAACCGCCCGGCTTAAGGTTTCCGAGGACACCTTCTACTACCCAGATGTCATGGTGGTCTGCGGCCCCAAGGCCCATCCCCTCTACGAAACCGCCCCTTGCCTGGTGGTGGAGGTTCTCTCCCCCGGTACCGAGGCCCAGGACCGACGCGAAAAGCTTTCCCGTTACCTTAGGCTCCCTAGTCTCCAGGCCTATCTCCTCCTGGAGGGAGCCAGGCCGGGGGGCGTCCTTTACCGCAAAACCCCTTCGGGCTTTCGGGAGGAAAGGGTGGAGGAACTCCTTATCCTGCCCTGCCCGGAGGGGACCTTGAAGCTTGAGGAAATCTACGAGGGCGTGGCATGAAACCCATCCTGGAACTCCTCCCCGAAGAGCTTCCCGGCGAGGGCTACCGCAAGGCCCAGATCGCCCACTGGCTCTACGCCCGGGGGGCCATGGACTTCTCCGAGATGACCGACCTGCCCAAGAGCCTCCGGGAAGCCCTGGCCGGGGAGTGGCGCATCTCCGAGTTTGCCTTGGTGGAGGCCTACCCAAGCCGGGACGGAAGCGTCAAGTACCTCTTTACCCTGCTGGACGGAAGGAAGACGGAAGCCGTCTACATGCCCTACGAGAACCGCAAGACTGTCTGCCTCTCCAGCATGGTGGGCTGCCCCGCGGGGTGCACCTTCTGCGCCACCGGGGCCTTGGGCTTTGGCCGCAACCTCACCGCGGCGGAGATCCTTTCCCAGCTCCTGGCCATCGCCCACCACCAGGGTATCTCCCCCAGGGATATCCGAAACGTGGTCCTCATGGGCATGGGGGAGCCCCTCCTGAACCTGGGCAACGTGCTTAAGGCCATCCGCATCATGCTCCATCCCAAGGGCCTGGCCATGAGCCCAAGGCGCATCACCCTCTCCACCGTGGGCATTCCCAAGGGCATCTACCGCCTGGCGGAGGAGGACCTTGGGGTGCGCCTTGCCCTTTCCCTCCATGCCCCCGACGACGAGACCCGCAGGAAGATCATCCCCACCGCCCACCGCTATTCCGTGGCCGAGATCCTCGAGGCGGTGCGCCACTACTACGCCAGGACCAAAAGGCGGGTCACCTTTGAGTACACCCTCCTGAAGGGTTTAAACGACCATCCCTGGCAGGCCCGGCTTCTCGCCAAGCTCCTTAAGGGCATAAGCGCCCACGTGAACCTGATTCCCTTTAACCCCTGGGAAGGTGCCCCGGTGAAAGGTACTCCCAAAGCGGGCATTCTGGCCTTCGCGGAGGAGCTGAGGCGCCTGGGAATTCCCACCTCCATCCGCTTCAGCCGAGGGCAGGACGTAGGGGCAGCCTGCGGCCAGCTGGCCTTAAAGGCCCCCAAGGCCCTCACCTTCACACCGACTCTAGAAGGCGCCGGGCAATGACCAGCTTCAGGATCTCGCTGGTACCCTCCCCGATGCGGGTCAGGCGGGCGTCGCGCCAGTAGCGCTCCACGGGGTAGTCCTTGATGTACCCGTACCCCCCCAGGACCTGGATGGCCTCGTCGCAGGCCTT
>ERZ511473.1404-NODE-1404-length-20324-cov-3.354522_pt1 | contig 20324 bp, 17 predicted proteins | sample MGYA00374947_ERZ511473 | MGnify/ENA primary metagenome ERZ511473 (study PRJEB26303, sample SAMN06343854) | sediment metagenome | isolation source: hot spring sediment | place: Canada: British Columbia | collected 2012-09-26 ... | reverse complement strand
CTCTGGATGAGTGCGGCATCTCATCGCGTTGTTGGCGAGACCATAGCACGCCGCCGCCCCGCCGTCAAGCGGGCGCAAGAGACGCACGGTCGCCAGCCGTGCTTCGGACGCCTCCATGCTGGACCCAGCCCGGCGAGGGCATCGTACTCGCTACCGCGCCGGCGGCTTCGGACGGGCACTCGTCGCGCGAGCGACAGCGGTGCGTTCGGCGCGGTTCTGGGTCGAGCCGAGAGAGGACACTCGTTCCCCGCCTCCTCTCCGTCCGCGTCGTACCCGGTATGCACGGCAGCCCTCGTGCAGCGCAGACCAGGGTTTCAATCCAGTCACCCCCACGGGCCGGGCCCCTTCCGAGCGCGCCCCGACACCAGGCGATACCGGTCACCCCGCGGCGAGTCGCACCTGTCGCGCCGTGACTCGAGCGACCCGACGACAGACCGACGGCATACGGCCCACGACCCCGTGCACGAGCCAGGGATGCAGATCCAGACATCTTGCTCTTTGGTTGTAATATGGACTAAATTGTGGTATACTGTGCAGTAACGAATCCCGCCATCAGCTTCTTGCTGGCGACGCCCGAAGTTGGAGGTGGTTGCTGCCGCAGCCGGCGGCAGCCCGGCTGCCAGTGCGCGCTTCGGGAGAGGAGTGCCGCGCGGAGGAAACGCCTACCTGTCGGCCGCGCGGCGTAGGGCCTTCCAGTCGAGCGTCGAAGCGGGCAAGGACACCACGATGGCAGAGGGAGGTGAATGATGGGTGACGCCATCTACCTGATCGGAGCTGATGAGAGGTTGCTCCCGATGAGCGAGACTCTGTACGACTCCGAGCCGACGCTCCAGGGACTCCTGGCCGACTATCCTGAGTTGCTCGCCGGAGACCAGATCGATCCCGTCCAGCCTCGCCGCTGGCTCCTGGTCGATCGAGAGCAGGGCGTGCCCGAACAGCGTGGTAGCTCCGACCGGTGGTCAGTAGACCATCTCTTCCTGGATCAGGACGGAGTCCCGACGCTCGTCGAGGTCAAGAGGAGCACGAACACCGAGATCCGCCGCCAGGTGGTGGGCCAGATGATGGACTATGCAGCCAATGCTGTCCTCAACTGGTCGGTGGACCGGATACAGGAAAAGTTCGAAGCACGCTGCAAGGAGAAGGAGAAAGATCCAGAGGAAGAACTGTATCGTCACTTAGCCGACCCAAAGGCCGATCCTGAGCGATTCTGGCAGGCGGTCGAAACGAACCTACGGATGGGACGTATCAGGCTCATCTTCGTAGCCGACACGATCCCGCCCGAGCTGAAGCGGATCGTGGAGTTTCTCAGCCGGCAGATGCGTCCGGCAGAAGTACTGGCGGTCGAGGTCAAGCAGTATACGGGACAGGGACAGCGAGCGCTCGTCCCGCGCCTTGTAGCAGGTGCCAAACCGACACTCCCGCAACGAGAGTCAGTCACCTGGGACTTGCACCGCCTCGAACTCGAGTTCGCGAAGGGACGAGGGCCAATACTGACCGCAGTCGTCAACAGCATCGTCGAGTGGGCGACGAGCCGCTCGCTGGCGCTCGACTTCGGGCGCGGCAGGGAATACGGCTCCTTTTACCCGACGCTGTCGCTTCCGAGCGGGAAGCTGCGACTCTTCGGTCCTTCGACTGATGGAAACATCTGGTTCTTGTTCGCGAAGATGCGAGAGGTACCGCCGTTCGACAGGGAAGACACGCAGCGGGAGCTACTGCAACGGCTCAACCAGATCCAGGGTGTGACTATCCCGGCCGATTGCTTCAAGCCGCACAAGTGGACACGTGTCAAGCTGTCGGTTCTCACCGAGCCAGCTACGCTCGAGCAGTTCCTGGCAGTGTTCGATTGGGTCGTCGACGAGATCCGGCGCCACGAGGGGGCAGCGGCGCAGAGCGAACGCTGAGCGCCAGCCTTTCATCTGCCGCCCGGTGCCGGTCCGGGGCTGACCCGGTGTGTCTTGCCCACCGAGCAGATGCCGTTCGCTTCGTGGGCAAGCCCACGCGGTGACGCCCGGACCTCACGGCTCGAGCTTGCGCCACCAGGCAGGGACGGCGTAGGGATCCTCCTCGCCGTAGGCGAAGCCGGCCCACTCGACGAGCCCGCTCTGGCGCAGGAGCTGCGGGATCACCTGCCCGTGCACCACCATCTTGGCCAGCTCGCGGTCGGCCTCCGGCCAGCAGCTCAACGCCGCCTCGTACGCCTGGCGCGTCGGCTCGTCGAGCTGCATCGCCTCGATGAACTGCACGGTCGTGAACTCTTCGGCGTCGATCCGCCGGATCAGCGGCACGATGTATGGCCACAGAAGATCGGCCACCTCCTCGATCGGATCGCCGATCGGATGGCGCATCGCTCGGTGTCCCTCCGCGCTCTGTCCTCCCGCCTGCCGCTCGGGCCCTCCGCGCAGCATCATCCCCGCGCTGCCAGCGGGCTGCTGAGGAGGAGCCCGTGGGCGAGGCCCGCTGCCCGCAGCTACTCGGAGGAGCCAGCCGGCGCCCCGGTGCGAGTCACCGCTCGCCGGTCCTCCATGAACGCCGAAAGGAGCTCGATCGGCACCGGGAAGATAACCGTGCTATTGCGCTCGCTCGCGATCTCCGTCAGTGTCTGCAGATAGCGGAGCTGCAAAGCTCCCGGCACGATCGTCAGCACTCGAGCGGCCTCGGCCAACTGGTTGGCTGCCGCAAACTCACCCTCGGCGTGGATGATCTTGGCCCGCTTCTCGCGCTCGGCCTCGGCCTGGCGCGCCATCGCCCGCTGCATAGCATCGGGCAGCTCCACGTCCTTGACCTCCACGATGCTGACCTTGACGCCCCACGGCTCGGTCTGCTCGTCGATGATCTCCTGGAGCTTCTGGTTGATCTTCTCCCGCTCGGCCAGCAGCTCGTCCAGCTCGACCTGCCCCAGCACGCTGCGTAGCGTGGTCTGGGCGATCTGCGAGGTTGCCCGGATGTAGTCCGCCACGTTCACCACCGAGGCGTTCGGGTCGACCACGCGGAAGTAGGCAACCGCGTTGACCCGGATGGTCACGTTGTCGCGAGTGATCACTTCCTGCACCGGGATGTCCATGGTGAGGGTCCGCAGGTCGACCTTCACCATGCGCTCGACGAACGGGATCAGCAGGATGATGCCCGGCCCCCGCGGGCCGACCAGGCGGCCGAGCCGGAAGACGACCCCCCGCTCGTACTCCTGCACGATCTTGATCGCCGAGGTCAGGACCATGAGGACGAAGAGGACGACGACCGCGAAGACAATGAGGCTCGGGCTCATCAGCGTACTCCTCTCATTCAGGCGACTTCTCCCGGGCCACGTGCCCTCCGCCCCGTGGCCCGCATCGATTCCGCCTCGTGACCATCACTGCGCTGGGTTGCCACGCCGCGTGATGGAGGCCAGCGGTCGCAGCACGTGCTCGCCCGGTTGCACTTCGCCGGCGACGGCCTCGACTTCCTCCGGCGCGACCGGGACTACGGTCAACCGCAGGCCCTCCAGGCCGACGACCCGGACGAGCTGGCCCTCCGGGATGCGGCCTGCGTTGCTGCGTGCCCGCCAGAGCTCGCCCTCGACGAATACCATCCCTTCCGGTTCCAGCGCTCGCCGGACGACGCCGACAGTGCCGATCAACCCCTCCTTGCCAGTCACCGGCCGGCGGGCATGCGCCCGGGCCACCAGCGTGATGACGGCGAGGAACGAGATGGCGACCAGCGCGGTGACCGTGAGGATCACCGCCCGCGAGATCTGGAAGACCGGGCTGATCGGCGACTGCATCAACAGGAATGAGCCCAAGGCAAACGAGATAATGCCTCCGACCGTGAGCACGCCGTGCGTCGGGAGGTAGAGGTCAGCGATGAAGAGGATGAAGCCGAAGGCCATGAGCAGGACGCCGGCCCAGTTCACGTCGAGGTTCCCCAGCGCGAACAGCCCGAGCAGTAGGAAGATGCCGCCGACCACGCCAGGCAGGACGGCCCCGGGGTTGGCCAGCTCCAGGAAGATGCCGAGCAGGCCCAGGCTCAGCAGGATATATGCTACGTTCGGGTCACTCAGGATCTGGAAGAACTGCTCGACCAGGTTCATGTCTACGGGGACGATCTCGGCATCCCGCGTCTGCAGCGTGACCTCGCCAGCCATGGTGGTTACGGGGCGCCCGTCGACCGTGTCGAGCAAGGCGTCCAGGCTGGGCGCCACGACATCGATCACGCCCAGCTGAAGCGCCTGGTCAGCGGTGATGTTGACCGCCTCGCGAACGGCCTGCTCTGCCCAGTCGGCGTTGCGCCCGCGCAGCTCGGCTAACCCCCTGATCTTGGCCACCGCATCGTTGACGACCTTCTGCTGCATCGTCTCATCAGTCTGTGCCGGCTGCCCATCCTGCCCGAGCAGGACGGGGCTGGCCGACCCGATGTTGGTAGCCGGGGCCATAGCCGCGACGTGAGCGGCGTAAGTAATGTAGACGCCGGCCGAGGCGGCGCGCGCGCCCGAGGGGGCGACGTAGACGATGACGGGCACCTCGCTGGCCAGGATATCCTGGATGATATCGTCCATGGCGGAGCTGAGGCCGCCAGGCGTGTTGAGCCGGATCACGACGGCCTGGTCGCCGGCGCGCTCCGCCTCCCGGATACCACGGTGGACGTAGTTCGCCATCACCGGTGTGATGGCGCCGTCGACCTCGATGAGGCGCACGCGGGGCGTGCTACCCAGCGCCGTGCCCGCAAGCAGCCAAGCCAGCCCGCTCATGACGAGGAAGATGGCAAGCGCGCGCCTGAGGGGGGTGGCGGCTGTCGCTGTGCGTCGGTTCATCTCAACCCGCCGTTCGCTCGTACGACAAGTATATACCTGGCGGGCCTCTCTCGCGGCGCGCAGGTGCCTAGGTGACGAAGACCTGTGACCCTTGCGGGGTCTTGACCACGTTGATCCGGGTGGGGAACTGGTCCTTCAGCTCGTCGATGTGGGTGATGACCAGGATCATCGCGAACTCGTCCTCGATGGCCCGGATCGCCTGCACGAGGCCCTCGCGCCCCTTCGTATCCTGGGTGCCGAAGCCCTCGTCGATGACCAGCAGCTCCAGCCGGGTGCCAGCCCGGTGTGCCAGCAGCATGCTTAGCGCCACCCGGATGGCGAAGTTGATGCGGAACATCTCCCCGCCGCTGTAGAGCTCATACGGCCGGCGGCCGGCCTCGTCGCTGATGACGATGTCGAGCGTCTCGATCAGGCCGTCGTCGCTCCGACGCTGGCGCTGGGTGCGGAACTCCAGGCGCATCGCGTTGCCCGGCATCCGGTCGAGGATCGCGTTCGCCCGCTCCTCCAGCTCGGGGATCATGTTCTCGATGATCATCGCCTGGATACCCCCCTTGCCGAAGGCCCTGACGAGATCCTCGTAGATGCCCTTCTCGGTGACGAGCTGCTGGCGCTGCGCCGTCAACTCGGCAGCGCGCTCACGCTCCTCGTAGGCATCTTCCAGCCGCTGCTGAGCCCGGCCGAGCGCCTCCTGCTCCTCGTGGAGCGCCCGTTCGGCCTCCAGAATCCGCTGCTGGAGCTGATCGCGCTGCTCGCGCAGGGGCGCCGCGCGCTCGATCTGGCACCGCAACTCCTCGATCTCGCGATGTAGACGCTCGAGCTCCGCTCGGTCGGCTGCGATCTGCTCCTCCAGCGACACGAGCTGCCGGCGCTCGAGCTCTGCAGCCAGCGAGGCTCGCTCGAGCGCCTGGTAGTCCTGCTCCGCGCCGGCCACCTCCTGGAGCTGCTGGGCCAGCTCCTGCCCCTCACGCTCGTCGTACGGGATGGCGGCCAGCTTCTGGCGCACGGCCTCGAGCTCGCTGCGCAGCTCAGCCCCGGGCAGGCCGCGCTCGAGCGCCTGCACCAGCTCCTGGCGCTTCGCCAGGTGACGCTCGAGCTCCGCCCGCCGTTCGGCCAGGCCCGCAAGCTGCGTCTCGACCCTCGCCAGCTCCTGGCGCAGCCGGTCCCGCTGGGCACGCGCGTGCTGGAGACGCTCCATCTCCGTCTGACGCTCCGCCTGCTCGGCGTCGATCCGTTCAATCTCTGCTCGCCTCACCCGGAACTCGTCGCCCAGCGCCCGCCCCTGCGACTCGATCTCGGCCTTCAACCGGTCACGCTCGTGCTCCGCGAGCGGCCGGAGGCAGACCGGACAGGCGGCATCGATCGCGTCGAGCTGGTCGATCTTTCCCTTGAGCTCCTGCATCTGCTCCTTGAGCCGCCGGCATTCGGCTTGGAGCTCGCCACGGCGACTCTGGAGCTCCTGAAGGTGCGCCTGGAGCCTCTCCATCTGGTCGTCGAGATCGCCCAGCGACGCCAGCTCCCGATCCAGCCGGCTACGCTCTCCCTCCAGCCCCGGGAGCCGCGCGAGCTCCCGCTCGCAGTGCGCGATCTGCTGCTCGCAGGCGTGGAGTTCGCGCTCGACGCAGTGCACCTCCCGCCGGATGCCGTCTTCCAGCCGTCGCTCGGCCGCCAGGAGGGCCTGGCGCTCGTGCAGTCGCCGGTTCAGCTCGTCCATCGCCTGGCGAAGCTGCTGCCAGCGCTCGAAGCGGGCAGTAATCTCGCCCGCCCGCGCAAGCACAGCCTCATGCGCGCGGACACGCTCGCACAGCTCCGCCCGCTGGCGCTCTCGCTCCTGAACCTGCAACGCCAGTTGCTCCGCGCGCTGGGCCTGCTGCGCCGAGACGCGTTCGGCCGTCTCCAGCACCTGGAGCGTCTTCACGACCTCGTCCCGCCGCTGGCGGAGATCATCGAGCTGGGCGCGGAGCCCATCGACCGCGCGTCGCCGTCCAGCGACCTCGGCCTCGAGCTGGGGCAGGATCTGGAGGTAGCTCTCGATCGCCTCGAGATCCTGCTCGATGGAGCGGATCTCCTGCTCGCGCCGCCGCAGCTCCTCGCGGGCCAGTCGCTCGTACTGGTCGTACTCGCCCAGGTTGAGGATCTCGCCGAGCACCCGCTTGCGCTCGGCCGGCGTCTTGGTGGTGAACTCGTCGGCCCGGTTCTGGAGGACAAACGCAGAGTTGATGAAGGTGTCGTAGTCGATGCCGAGGATCTTGTCGATGATGCTCTGGGTATGGCGCAGGTTGTTCCCGCTGAGCACGCGCCAGCGCTCGCCGTCGCGGGCATGAAGCTCGAGCATCGCCCGCCCCGAGCTTCCCGGCGTCGCAATCGCGCGCCGGCGGATGACCTGGTACTCCTGCCCGTTCAGAATGAAAGCGAACTCGACGCACATCTCCCGGGCCCCCAGGGAGAGCAGATCCTGGTCCGAGTTGCTGCGGGCCTTTCCCCACAGTGCCCAGGTGATGGCATCGAGCAGGGCCGACTTGCCAGCCCCGTTCTCGCCGGATAGACAGGCGAGCTTGATACCCTGGAAATCGATCTCGACCGGCTCGCGATAACAGAGAAACTGGCTCAGTCTCAAGCGGGTAGGAATCATTGCGGCCCTCGTGCTCCGCGGTCTTTCAATCCGCATCTTCCCCAAGCGGAGGATGTGACGGTTCTTGAAGCCCGACCGGCTGCGCTCAACACAGTATACTCAGAGGCATGGAGAGATCGGGCGAAGTATCGAAGTGCAAGGCAGGGAGGAGCGGCGCGTCAGCGTGCCGCGACCCGAGAGCGGGGAATCTCGTCCACTCGATCCAACAGGACGCCTGACCTACCCGTGCTGGAGGATGCGGAGGATGAGCCGAAACCGACGGCGAGATTCGCAACGCCCGCACCGCAGCCGCCGTGACGACTCGCCTGGAGAGGACACAGCGCCCGCTGATACGTCGCCGGTGGAAGACGAACTGGAACCCCTCGAGGCGGAGCCGGCGCTACCGGAGCCAGTAGACGCGGAGGTCGTCGAGGCCGAGCCAGTCCTGCTCGAGGAGGACCTCGACGAGCTGCTGCGCGAAGACCCATCAGTCGTCAGCGACCCGCTGCGGCTTTACCTGCGCGAGATCGCCGAAGCGCCGCTGCTGACGCCCGAGGAAGAGGTCGAGCTGGCGAAGCGGATCAAAGCCGGCGACATGGAGGCGCTGCAACGCTTCGTGCGCGCTAACCTCCGCCTGGTGGTGAGCATCGCCAAGCGCTACGTTGGCCGGGGCCTGTCGCTCCTGGACCTCATCCAGGAGGGGAACATCGGGCTGATGCGCGCCGTGGAGAAGTTCGACTGGCGCCGCGGCTACCGCTTCAGCACCTACGCCACCTGGTGGATCCGCCAGGCGATCACCCGGGCCATCGCCGACCAGGGACGCACGATCCGGCTGCCGGTCCACATGACCGACAGCATCACCCGCTATCACCGGGTGGTGACCCAGCTCGCCCAGGAGCTCGGGCGCCAGCCGCGGCCCGAAGAGATCGCCGAGGCGCTGAGCGTGCAGCCCGAGAAGATCGCGCAGATCGTCCGGGCTGCCCAGCGCACGGTGTCGCTCGACCGCCCGCTGAGCGAGGAGGACGAGACGAGCCTGGGCGACCTGATCGCCGACGAGGTCTCGCAGTCGCCGGAGGAGATCGCCGAGGAGTCGCTGATGCGGCGCGATATCCTCGAGGCGCTCGAGGCGCTGAGCCCGCGCGAGCGGCTGGTCCTGCAGCTCCGGTTCGGCTTGACCGACGGCCAGCCGAGGACCCTGGCCGAAGTCGGTGACCTGCTCAACATCAGCCGTGAGCGGGTGCGGCAGATCGAGAACGAGGCGCTGCGCAAGCTCCGGCGGATCGCGCGTGAACGACTCGCCGAGTACTATGCGAGTATTTGATGCATCCGATGTGCAACCCGGCAGCAGCCTCCGGCTCCGGCCCACAGGGCGGGCGGGCCTGGTGGCGCCTGCCGGACTATCCGGCGGGCACGCGGGCGGCCGCGCCGGACCTCTGACCATGGCGAGGTCGACTGAGTAACCGATGCCACAAGCACTGCTGATCGCTGCGATCGTCGTTCTGATCCTCGCGAACGCGCTCTTCGTCGCGGCGGAGTTCGCCCTTGTCACTGCTCGACGGACCCGGATGGAGCAACTCGCGTCGCAGGGCAACCGGCTCGCGCGGTACGTCCTCCGGTTCATGGACGATCCGAACCTGTTCATCTCGGCGGCTCAGGTCGGCATCACCATGGCCAGCCTAGGGCTCGGCTGGCTCGGCGAGCCCGCCCTCGCCGCGCTGTTTCGCGGACTGTTCAGCGAGCTGCCGGAGCCGTGGCACCGGCTGGCGTCGCATACAGCCGCGTTCGTTCTGGCCTTCGGCCTGATCACGCTGCTGCACATCGTCTTCGGGGAACAGGTCCCGAAGATGATCGCCATCCAGCGGGCCGAAGGGACCGTACTGCTGACCGCCGAGCTGATGCGCTTGATCTCCTGGATCTTTCGACCGGCTATCTTCGTCATCTACTGGATGACCGAGCTGACGCTGCGCCCGTTCGGCCTGCGCTACGAGAGCGAGCGGCATCTCGTCTATACGGTCGAAGAGCTGGAGATGCTGGTGGAGACAAGCGCCGAGCGGGGCGAACTGGAGTCGAGCGAGCGAGAGCTGATTCACCGGGTCCTGCTGTTCAGCGACCTCACGGTCTACCAGATCATGGTCCCGCGGACCGAGATGGTGGCGATCCCGGTCACGATTGCCCTGCCGGAGTTGGTCCGCATCATCGCCCGCGAAGGGCGCTCGCGCTACCCGGTCTACGAGGACACGCTAGATCAGATCATCGGTATCCTCCATGTGAAAGATCTCTTCGCGGCGATGCGCGATGGTTGCCTGCCCGACCGGATCGACTTGCGGCACCTGTTGCGCCAGCCGCTGACTGTCCCGGATAGCCTGCCGGTCGGCGAGCTGCTCCGTTCCATGCAATCGCGCAGAATTCACGTCGCCATCGTGATCGACGAGTTCGGTGGCACGGCCGGGCTGGTCACGCTGGAGGACATCATCGAACGCCTGATCGGCGAGATCCAGGACGAGTTCGAGCGCCCGGAGCCCGACGTCGAGGTCCTGCCGAACGGGGACGTGCTGATCAATGGGCTGATGCTGATCGACGAGGTAAACGAGCGCTTCGGCCTCGACATCGACGACCCGAACTTCGACACGGTCGGTGGCTACGTCTTCGGCCGCCTCGGCCGCAAGCCGGAGATCGGCGATACGGTCGCGGTCGACGGCTACGCTTTCCGGGTAGAGGCGCTCGATGGGCTACGAATATCCCGCGTCCGGCTGACGCGCCTTCACGAGGCGGAATCGCCACCGGCCGGAGCCGCCGTACCGGACGAGTAGGCAGTGACGACCACAGGCTGCTCGCCCAGGACCCAGTCGAGCAGGGCCATGCGCAGGTAGAGCCCGTGCCGGGCCTGGCGAAAATACGCCGCCCGCGGATCGTCGTCGACCGATGGGTGGATCTCGTCGACTCGCGGGAGCGGGTGCAGCACGATCCCCTGGGGGTTGAAACGACGCATCAACGCCTGGTCGATGATGTACCGGCCTCTCGCCGCCTCGTAGTCGGCCAGGTCAGTGAATCGTTCCCGCTGGATGCGCGTCTGATAGATCACGTCGAGCGAGGGAGCCAGCCCCTCCAGATCGTCCAGCTCGGTCACCCGCACGCCCGCTCCAGTGAGCGCGAGCTGCAGTTCCTGGCTCATCCGCGCCGTCGGCGGCGCGACCAGGAACAGCTCGGTGTCGCGCGTCTGGGTCAAGAGCATGGCCAGCGAGCGCGCGGCCCGGCCATAGCGCAGATCACCGACCAGCGCGATGCGCAGCCCGTCGATCCGGCCGAGCTCTTTCCAAATGGTGTACAGGTCCAGGAGGGCCTGGGTCGGGTGCTCGTTGGGGCCATCTCCGGCGTTGATGACCGGGACATCGACGACAGCCGCCGCGCGGGCCGCGGCGCCCGCCTCGGGATGGCGGATGACGAGGAGGTCGGCATAGCCGGCGACGATACGCGCCGTGTCCTCGATCGTCTCCCCTTTGACAGCCGAGGAGGTCGCGCCGGCGTACTCAGCCGAGATCACCCCGCCCCCCAACCGGGTCATGGCCGCCTCGAAGCTGAGCCGTGTGCGCGTGCTCGGCTCGAAGAACAGCGTGGCCATCAGCTTCCCCTGAAGCCGGGCGCTGAACCCCGAGCCAGCGAGCGAGCGCATCGACTCGGCACGCTCGAACAGTTGGAGCAAGAACGACCGATCGAACTGTCGAACTTCCAGGATGTGCCTGGGAACCGGCATCGACGTCACCTCCTCGAGAACCGCTCTCGACCAGCACAGCAAGCAGGATCGCGGTCGCTACGCTTCCGCCACCACGCACGCTCTGTCCGGCCTGGGAGTACCCGATGAGGAACCCAGCGCTGATGATAGCGCAAGCTCGCCCGCGATGCCAAACAGAGAGAGCGCGTTCGTACAGGGAGTTTCCCGAGGCCAGCGTCAGATCTGCCAGGAGCGGGTGAGCGAAGTGGAGGTTGTGCGCGGTTGAGCGACGGTGGCGCGGCGGGGCGCCACGATCGCCGGCGCCTCAGACCACGATTTGCCACCGTATACGGCCATGTCGGCGGATCCTGGTATGCTAGAGGCGGTGCGCGGCTGCCCGCACCGATGACAGGAGTTCATTCGTTCTATACATTAAGTACAGCTATCGGCGCTGCCCATCGGCGCCGATATTCTGAGCAGGTCGTTCGGGACGAGCAAGAGCGGTCGGGTGGAATGGGGCGCGGGTTTCGCATCGGCAAGATCGGCGGGGTCGAGGTACGGGTTCACCCGACCGTCGTGATCGCCCTGCTCTGGGTCTTCTGGCACTGGGGGCGGTCAGCGCATGATCCGCTGGTCGGAGCGCTGTTCGGCGGGTTCCTGCTGCTTGCGGTTTTCGTCAGCGTGGCCGGGCACGAGCTGGCCCACTCGTTTTTGGCCCAGCGCTACGGGTTGGAAGTGCAGGACATCACGCTGCTGCCGATCGGTGGGGTAGCCCGCATCGAGCAGACGCCACTGTCGCCCCGGAGCGAAGCCATGGTGGCACTGGCCGGCCCACTGCTCAACCTCGTGGTCGCGGCTGGCCTCACGCCCGCGCTCGTCGGCATGCTACTGTGGCGGGGCGTGCGCGAGCCGCTCGACGTTCTCCTCATCGCGCAGGAGACCAGCCCCAGCAGCCTTCTGCTTCTCGTCTGGCTAGCGAACATGCTGCTGGCGCTCTTCAATTTGTTGCCGGCGTTCCCGATGGACGGCGGGCGCATCCTGCGCGCCTGGCTGAGCTGGATGAGCGACCGGTTGATGGCTACCCGCATTGCGGTCTCGCTCGGCTACTTGCTCGCGCTCGGGCTGCTGATCGCCGGCATTCTCCTGCGCGATCTGATGCTCCCGCTGCTGGCACTCTTCCTGCTGGCCGCCGCAACCGTCGAGGCGCGGCTTATCGAGGTAGAGCAAGCGATGCAGCGGCTGCCGGTTGGCCAGTTCGCCGTCTGGGACATGGGCGGAGTCGGGCCGGATCAGGAGCTGCGCTACGCGCTGCGGGGAGGGCCACGCGATGTGGCAGTGGTGAGTGGGGGCAAAGTCGTCGGCATGCTCTGGCGAGAGGACATCCTCCGCAACGTCCAGGTGGGCAGTCGCCTGCTGGTGCGGGAGGTGATGGACCCCAGCGTAGTTACGGTCAACGTCGACACCTCGGTCTACGACGCGCACCAGCGCATGCTGGCGAGCGGTCACCCATCGATACCAGTGGTCGAGCATGGGCGCTACCGTGGCATCTTCACCGCCGATCGGCTCGTCCATGTCTACCGCTACTTGCAGGAGGGGCGACGTCCCCGCGACCGCTATCTGGTCATCGCCGAGGCGCTCGGGTTGATCGCCCGGTGACCGGGCATGCTCCTCCCGCCACCGGCGCGAGTAGCCGGACGGAAAGAACAGCGGTCGCCGCGCGGTACGCAGAAGCTCGACAGGGATACGTAGCGAACGGCTCAAGCTGGGAAGAGAGGTGCATCATGTCCACAGGTCGCTGGGATCCATGGAACGAGCTGCTCCCACTACGAGAGATGATGGACCAGCTCTTCCGCGAGAGCATGATCCGACCGAGGGCCGCCGGGATGGTGAGCGGCATCGGCGTACCGGTCGACATCGCCGAGACTGATGAAGCGTACGTGGTGATGGCTGTGATCCCGGGGGCGCGCCCAGAGGACGTCCAGATCCAGGTCTCCGGCGATACGCTCCAGCTCAGCGGGGAGGTCAAGGAGCCGGAGGTGGAGGGAACCTGGCTGGTGCGCGAGCGGCGCTACGGGGCCTTCCGGCGCGTCCTCACTATGCCGGGCCCGGTGCGGGCCGACGATGCCGAGGCGGAGTTCGTGAACGGTGTGCTCGTGGTGCGCCTGCCCAAGGCGACGGTGAGCCGGAGCCGCCAGATCCCGATCCGCTCGGTAAGCTGACCGGGAGGGAACTTGAACCGCGGAGCGGGCTACGACGCTCCGGGATGCTCCTGCTCGCCACAGAGCCCGCTCACAGCCTCCTCGCGCCAGAGGCCGATCCGCCGGTACTTGTCGTACCGGGCATCGAGCAGGCGTCGGACACCCTCGGAGACCACTCGATCGAGCAACTCCTGGAGGTGTCGCTCGATCGCATCACCGGCCCGCTGGATCGCTTGAACCGGCTCCTCGTGGGCCGGCACCGGTTCAGGCACGATCTCGTCCACGATACCGAAGCACTGCAGGTCGGCCGCGGTAATGCGCATCGTCTCGGCGGCCTCCGGCGCGCGGGCTGCGTCGCGCCAGAGAATGGAGGCACAGGCTTCCGGCGAGGCGACGGCGTAGATCGCGTTCTCGAGCATGAGAATGCGGTCGGCAACTCCCAGCGCCAGGGCCCCGCCACTGCCTCCCTCGCCGATCACGACGCTGACGATCGGCACTTCCAGCGTCGCCATCGCCGCGAGGTTCTCGGCGATGGCGAGCGCCTGGCCGCGCTCCTCCGACCCGATGCCTGGGTCGGCGGCCGGCGTGTCGATGAAGGTCAAGACGGGAAGCAGGAAGCGCTCGGCCAGGCGCATCAGCCGGAGGGCTTTGCGGTACCCCTCGGGGCGAGGCATACCGAAGTTCCGGCGGAGGTTGTCGCGGGTGGAGCTTCCCTTCTGGTGGCCAATGGCGACCACGGGCCGTCCCCGGAAGCGGCCGATGCCGCCGACGATCGCCGGGTCGTCGCCGAAGTGACGGTCGCCGTGCAGCTCGACGAAGTCGTCCAGCAGATCGGTCAGGTAAGCGAGCGTATGGGGGCGCGCCGGATGGCGCGCGAGCTCGACGCGCTCCCAGGCAGTCCGCTGGACGTTCACCCTACGACTCCTTCACGGGTCGTCTCGCGCTCGCGAGCGGTGGCAGCGAGCGGCGAACCCTGGAGCAGCACGAGCACCTGCGCCACCCGATCAGGAAGCTCGCGGCGCGGCACAATCGCATCGATCATGCCATGCTCGAGCAGGAACTCGGCACTCTGGAACCCATCCGGCAGCTTCTGGCGGGTGATCTGCTCGATGACGCGAGGCCCGGCGAAGCCGATCATCGCGCCAGGCTCGGCCAGGATGACATCGGCCGTGGTGGCGTAGCTCGCCGTGACGCCACCGTAGCAGGGATCGACCAGGATCGCGACATGCGGCAGGCGTTCCTTCGCCAGGCGAGCGAAGGCCGCCGTCGTCTTCGCCATCTGCATCAGTGACAGGACACCTTCGTGCATCCGCGCGCCACCGGAGCACGACACGGTGACGACCGGCAACGAGAGCTCGATGGCACGCTCCACCAGCCGTGCTAGCTTCTCCCCGAAGACGGATCCCATACTGGCGCCGAGGAAGCCGAACTCGGCCACCGCCAGCGCGACCGGGATGCCCCGGATGCTGGCGCGGCCGCTGATCAACGCCTCCCGCTCGCCGACGGTCGCGCTGGTACGCTCCGCCTTGGCCGCGTACGACTCTCCCATCGCGACGAAGCCCAGTGGGTCTGCCGCTGCCAGGTGGGCGTCCCACTCGGCGAAGGAGCCGGGGTCGGCCAGCGCCGCGATGCGCTGGCGGGCAGTCAGGCGAGTATGATGGCCACAGTGTGGACAGACCCGGAGCAATCGTTCGAACTCACGGGTATAGATCATCTCGCGGCAGCGCGGGCATTTCACCCACAGCCCGTCGGGGACGACAGGCCCTTCTGTGGGCACCAGGTCACCAGGTGATCTCCGGCGAAAATGCTGGCGCATCGTCACCATCCTCGCCGCTCATACCGGCTCGCCAGGCGCTATCATACATGTATGGTCAAGCGGCAGGCTGGCACCCGCGAACACGCGGCCACATCGCTCAGCCGGCGCCGAAGGAGGGAGCGGAGAGGGGACCCGGCATGAACGACGTCGCGGTCATGATCCTCGCGGGTGGCCAAGGCGAACGTCTCAGCATCCTCTCGCGGCAGCGGGCCAAGCCGGCGGTACCGTTCGCTGGGAAGTACCGGATCATCGACTTCGCCCTGAGCAACTGCGTCAACTCCGGGCTCTACGACGTGGCCGTCTTGACCCAGTATCGTCCTCATTCGCTCAACGAGCACATCGGACACGGTCGTCCCTGGGATCTGGATCGAGAGCGCAACGGTGGCGTGCTGATCCTCCAGCCGTACCTCGGTCGCGGTCACTCCGGCTGGTACCGGGGCACGGCCGACGCAGTGTACCACAACCTCTTCTACATCACGCGCCGCAACTACACCGATGTGCTCATCCTGGCAGGCGATCACGTGTACGCGATGGACTATCGCCCGATGATCGAGCTGCATCGACGGATGCGCGCCGGCGTCACCGTCGCCGTGCAGCCGGTTCGCTGGGAAGAAGCCAGCCGCTTCGGCGTGCTGTTCGTGAACGACGACGGCTGGGTCATCGACTTCGAAGAGAAACCAGCCCAACCGCGAAGCAACCTCGCCTCGATGGGGATCTACCTGTTCCGGCGGGATACGCTGCTCGATCTGTTTTCGGCACGATCACCGGATGCGCCCGAGATGATCGACTTCGGCAAGGATGTCATCCCGTTCCTGATCCCGACCGGCAGCGTTCTGGCCTATCGTTTCGACGGCTACTGGCAGGATGTCGGCACGATCCAGTCGTACTGGGAAGCCAACATGGCCTTGCTGGAGGACGTGCCAGCGCTCAACCTCTACGATCCCAACTGGCGCATCCACACGCGCAGCGAAGAGCGGCCGCCCGCCAAGATCATGGAAGGCTCGGTCGTCGCCCGCAGCCTCATCTCCAACGGCTGCATCATCATCCGGGCGCACGTCGAGCACTCCGTGCTCTCCCCGGGTGTCATCGTGCACGAGGGCGCGGTCGTCCGCGACTCCATCATTATGACCGATAGCGAGATCGGGCCAGGCGCGGTCGTCGACCGCTGCATCATCGACAAGCACGTGAGGATCGGCGCCGGGAGCCGGGTCGGCTGTGGTGACGACATGACGCCGAACTGGCTGGAGCCGACCCGGCTCAACAGTGGCATCACGATCGTCGGGCGCAACGCGATCGTGCCAGCCGGGGTGACGATCGGCCGTAACGTCCTGATCGGCACCGACGTGACCGAGGCCGACTTCACCTCGACCGTCATCCCCAGCGGTGAGACGGTCAACCCGATGGTGGCGGTGCTCTGGTCTTGACGGGCATACACGCCGGGCCGGATGAGACATCCCATGCAGACAGACCGGTGGCGGCAACGCCACGAGCGTCCGACGAGTCCACTCGTCCTCTTCGCTTCGGTCGAGGTAGCCCCGTTCTCCAAGGTCGGTGGCCTCGGCGACGTGGCCGGGTCGTTGCCCGTGGCACTCGCCAGCGCTGGCATCAGAGCGGTCGTCGTGGCGCCCTGGCATGGAGAGCCAGACACGGCCGCGGGGTCGCTCGAGCGAACCGGTCTCAGCGTGACCGTCCCGGGATTGGCCGGGCCCGAGACATTCCAGGTCTGGCGTGCCGAGCTGGGGCATGGCGTGCCTGTGCTGTTTCTGGCCAATCCGAACCTCTTCGGCGTGCCGATCGTTTACATAGAAGAGCGTGACCGCGAGCGGTTCGCAGCCTTCTCTCGAGCGGTGGTCGAATTGATGCGCGTGCTCTCGGCGGACATCCTGCATGCGAACGACTGGCATACCTGCCCGGCTTTAATCTGGCACAGAGCGTTACGCTACCGCTCTCGCGCGCTGTATCGCCAGCGAAGCGTGCTGACGATCCACAACCTGGCACACCAGGGAATCACCGATGTGGACTACGCCACAGCGCTAGGGTTGGAGACGGCTGAGCCCCTCGAAGAGGAAGCGCGTTATCCCAGGACGATCAACCTGCTGGCACGAGGACTTCTGGCAAGCGATGCCGTGACCACCGTTAGCCCGCGCTATGCCGAGGAGATTCAGACAGCGGCCTTCGGCGAGGGGCTCGACCAGCTTCTGCGCCAGCGATCCGACCATCTCTTCGGCATCCTGAACGGTATCGATACCACGTGGTACAATCCGGCGACCGACCCGGCGCTGCCGGGTCATTATTCGGCGGATGAGCCGGGCGGGAAGATGCTCTGCAAGGCGCTACTGCAGCGCGAACTCGGCCTCGCTGAGGATGTTGAGCGCCCGCTCATCGGCGTGATCTCGCGACTCGACCGGCAGAAGGGCATCGACGTGATGCTCGCCGCTGTTGAGGGGTTGGTCGACCTGGGAGTGCAATTGGCCGTGCTCGGAACCGGCGACATGGGCCTGGAAAAGCAGGTCGCAGAGGTGAGCCGCCGGTTTCCACGGGCGGTAGCGGGGGTGCTACGCTTCGATTCCCTGCTCGCCCGACGGATCTATGCCGGGAGCGACATGTTCTTGATGCCGTCCCGGTTCGAGCCATGTGGGATCGGCCAGCTCATCGCCCTTCGCTACGGCTCGGTGCCGATCGTGCACCAGACCGGTGGGCTAGCCGATACCGTTCAGGAATGGGACCCATCGACCGAAACCGGTAATGGGTTCCTGTTCACCGTGCATGCGGCCAAGGCACTTCTCGCCACCGTGCGGCGCGCCGTCGATACCTTCCGGAAGCCGGCCCAGTGGAAGCGATTGATGATCAACGCGATGCGGTCGGATGTCTCGTGGGTGCGGCCGGCACTCGAGTATGTGCGGGTCTATGAGGTGATCCTGGGGACAACGGCAGGAGAGCGTGCTCCCTCGTCACCCGCGGGGCACTGAGAGGGATCAGGACTGAATCGATGAAAAAGATGGATGGTCGAACCGGTCAGGTAGCTCAGCGCTCGGTGCTCTCTCTGCCGGACCTGGTGGCAGAGCTGGAGGCTGAGGAGCAGGACTGTTTCAGGCGACTCTTCACCGTCGACACGACGGTCGGCGAGCTCATCCTCCCGATCCATATGGCGAGCTGGGTCGAGCGCTACTTCGGGTCTGCCGAGGCGGTGGTCCGGCAGAAGGTGGTAAAGGTAACTGATCGCTGGACGCTCGACGCCACGCTGTTCAACGAGCTGCGCGCCAGAAGGCCGCTCGAAGCCCGAATCCCGGTCGAGCTGGCTGACGAGCTGGCCAAGACGGCTCCAGACCCCTTCTGCGAGCCAGAACTGAACACCCCGGAGGACACATTCGGGCGCATTCGCGGGCGGCGAACGCTTACCGCGAGCAACATCGCGAAATACGACGGGCTGCATGGAGTCATCATCTTCGAAGAGCACGACCCGCTCGCCTTCGACGAGGAGCTCGTCCTCGACGCGCTCGAGGTCGCTGGGGCATGGTTCGAACGCGCGCACGCCTGCGACCCGGACGCGATCTATCCGCTGTTCATGTGGAACTGCCTGTGGCGAAGCGGGGCTTCGATCCCCCACGGCCATGCGCAGGTCAGCCTTACCCGGGGGCTGCACTACGGAAAGGTCGAGCGGCAGCGACGGGCGGCCGAGGCCTACCGACGCGAGCACGAGCGAAGCTACTTCGATGACTGGTACCGCGTCCACCAGGCACTGGGGCTGGGCCGGCAGACAGGCGACGTGCGCATCGTAGCCAGCCTGGTGCCGCTCAAAGAGAAGGAAATCGTGCTGCTCGCTCTGTCATCCGGCCCGGAGCTGGGGCGCGCGATCCACCAGGTGTTGCGGTGCCTGGTCGATGACCTGAACGTGGTGTCCTTCAACCTCGTGATCTGGATGCCGCCCCTCGCCCCGACGACCGAAGACTGGAGCGACATGCCGACGATCGTGCGAGTCGTCGATCGCGGGGACCCCTTGGCGCGCACCTCCGACTTCGGCGCTATGGAGCTCTATGCCGCCAGCGTGGTGGCCAGCGACCCGTTCCGCGTGGCTGAGACGCTCTGGCGGTGCCTCGACCACGATGGTGCACTGTAACCGCTGGGCGGGCATCTTGCCTCGTGGCTATCTGACCTATCGACCAGGGTCGGCCAGTGAGTCGCGCTCACTGGCCGTTCTCGCCTTCGTGCGCTGTCGCCGGTTCGAAGCGGCTGCTGAGCGCCAGCGCGACGGCGACCATGAGGATGAGCCCGCCGTTGATCGCCAGCTCCCAGAGCGCGCGCTCGAAGAGCTCTGGCGGCAGCTCGCTGTTGACCAGCGCCATCTGGGCTCCCAGAACCAGGATGCGTCGGGTCGCGGAGATACCAGCGATGACGAGGAATGGCCTGATCGTCAGCCGGCGCACGTCCAGATAGCCCACGATGGTCCGCAGGATCTCGAGGATGATCACGACCAGGAGCAGCTCATTGATCACGGTGATAATTGTTGTTGGCACGCCCTCGCGCACGAGGGTTACCGGGACGATGACGATAATGTACGCCAGGGCTACGACTCCCGTGAGCAGGAAGCCGATTCCGACTGCTGCATACGCGGCGATCTCGGCTCGGCTCATGAACCGGCTCAGCGCCGGCTGAGGTGACTCTCTGACTTCGGTATCGACTCGATCCATACTCACTACTCTGCCAGCCTTCGCTCTCCTGTGCGCTGCGAAGATCAGTCCGAGGGGCAGGGATTCTGGGGGCCTGGCGTGGCCACGTTTCTCCGCCCATTGTAGCAGGAGCCTTGCACAGCTCAGCGTGCCCGGGGCTTCGCGATGGCGGGAATGGTATCGGGTGCCGAGCGTGCCCTAATACTGAGCACAGGGTGGTACAGTAAGCCGGCTCAGGCGCTCAACCGGCCAGCGATGGCACGATTCCGGCTCGAATGGTGTATACTTGACAGGTACCCCTGCGACACCTAGAATGGCGCCGATTGGACCCGCAGGTGTCGGCGGTTGTCGATTCTGGCTGGGTGGTGCAGGGTTCACTAAGGAGGGAAGCGCGGTCGATCGCAGGAGAGGTGCGCTCACGGTTCGGACAGGCCTGGTGGGATGCGAGTCGAGGAGGAGAGGCAGAGATGGATCGCTTCGAAGAGCTTCAGCAGGCAGTTCTGAGCGGTTCCCTCAGCAGGCGTGACGTGCTCAAACGAGCGG
>ERZ511473.1402-NODE-1402-length-20349-cov-3.721142_pt1 | contig 20349 bp, 12 predicted proteins | sample MGYA00374947_ERZ511473 | MGnify/ENA primary metagenome ERZ511473 (study PRJEB26303, sample SAMN06343854) | sediment metagenome | isolation source: hot spring sediment | place: Canada: British Columbia | collected 2012-09-26 ... | reverse complement strand
ACCAGCGTGGCGTTGTTTGGGGTATAGAACGTGAGATAGTGGCGGTAGAGCTCGTCGCGAGTGATGGACAGGAGATCTGCGCGGTGCCCGATCACTGGCTGGCCGTAGGGGTGTGCCCGGAAGGCGGCGGCGAGCACCTCTTCGCGCAGGAAGTAGGGGGGCTGGTTCTCGTTGCCTTCGCGCTCGGCGAGGATGACCGTCCGCTCGCGCTCGACCTCGGCGGGGTCGAAGGCGGCGTGCTGCATCCGGTCGGACTCGATCTCGAGGGCTAGCCGGACGGCGGTGTTCGGTAGGGTCTCGAAGTAGGCCGTGTAGTCGATCCAGGTGAAGCCGTTCAGGGTACCGCCCCAGCGGTTGACCTCGCGGAAGATGCTGCCCGGTGGGAAGCGGGGCGTGCCCTTGAAGAGCATGTGCTCCACCCAGTGGGAGATCCCGGTGAGGCCGGGCGGCTCGTTGCGCGAGCCGACGCGGTACCAGACCCAGCAGGAGACGACCGGAACCCGATGCAGCTCCCTCAGGACGACGGTGAGGCCGTTATCGAGCCGGGCGGTGATGGTGGTCGGACTGGCCATGCGAGCGATCCTTCCGAGCGAGCTGGCCGCTGGGCCTACCGGCCTCGATGATGCCAGGGGACTCGCTTCGATGCCAGCAGTAGCGATGTCCTTAACCGACGTGGGTCGCTGTAGCGACATATCCCTTAGGATACAGACCAACCCCACCTACCCTTAGCTGGCCCGCACCAGCCGCCGCAGCACGTACTGCAGGATGCCGCCGTGCCGGTAGTACTCGACCTCTGTCGGGCTATCGACCCGGGCGATCACCTGGAACTCCGCGGTCGACCCATCAGGCCTCGTCGCCCGCACGCGTAGCAGCTCTCCCGGTTCCAGCCCATCGGCGATGCCCAGCACATCGAAGACCTCCTGCCCAGTTAGCCCCAGCGTCTCGGCGCTCTCACCCGGCCGGAACTGGAGCGGCAGGATACCCATCCCCACCAGGTTGCTACGGTGGATCCGCTCGTAGCTCTCGGCGATGGTGGCCCGGACGCCCAGCAGCATCGGCCCCTTGGCAGCCCAGTCGCGCGAGCTGCCGCTGCCGTACTCCTTGCCGGCGATCACCAAAAGCGGCACACCCTCCGCCTGGTAGCGGGTCGAGGCCTCATAGATCGTCACCAGCTCGCCGCTCGGGAAATGGGTCGTCCAGCCGCCCTCGCGTCCACCCGCCAGGCGGTTTCGCAGGCGGATGTTGGCGAAGGTGCCGCGGATCATCACCTCGTGGTTGCCCCGCCGCGCCCCGTAGCTGTTGAAGTCCTTCGGCTCCACTCCACGAGCGATCAGGTACTGGCCGGCCGGGCTGTTGACCGGGATCGAGCCGGCCGGGGAGATGTGGTCAGTCGTCACCGAGTCGCCCAGCACCGCCAGCACGCGGGCTCCGCGGATATCGGCCAGCGGCGTCGGCTCCAGCGGCAGATCCTCGAAGAACGGCGGCTCCTGGATATACGTGGAGTCGGGATCCCATTCGTAGAGGTCGCCCTCCGGCACCGGCAACGAGCGCCAGCGCTCGTCGCCGGTGAACACGTCCCGGTACCGCTCGACGAAGAGCTCCGGCCCGATCGCCTTCTCCATCGCCTCGCGGATCTCCTGCGGCGTCGGCCAGATCTCCCAGAGGTAGACCGGCTCGCCATTCGGGTCGTAGCCGACCGGCTCGGTGGTCAGATCGATGTCCATCCGCCCGGCGATGGCGTAGGCGACCACCAGCGGCGGCGAGGCCAGGTAGCTGGCCCGCACCTGCGGGTGGATCCGTCCCTCGAAGTTGCGATTTCCGCTCAGCACCGAGACGACGACGAGCTCGTGATCCTGCACCGCTTGGGCGATCGGGGTCGGCAGCGGCCCACTGTTGCCGATGCAGGTGGTGCAGCCGTAGCCGACCAGGTGGAAGCGCAGCGCCTCCAGGTACGGCAGCAGGCCTGCCCGCTCGAGGTAGGCAGTCACCACGCCTGAGCCCGGTGCCAGGCTAGTCTTGACCGCCGGGCTTACGTCCAGCCCTCGCTCGACCGCCTTCTTCGCCAGGATTCCAGCGCCGAGCATGACCTCAGGGTTGGACGTGTTGGTGCAGCTCGTGATAGCAGCGATCACCACCGAGCCGTGGCGCAGCTCGACATGCCGGCCATCCAGCCGCACGTCGACGGCCTTCGGGCGGGGATCGACCGGAACCACTGGAGCGCTCGGCTCTTCTTCCTCGTTAACCGTCCCGCCCTCCCAATCGAAGCGCTCCGCCTCCTCCTCAGACGGCTGTGGCTCCGGGAACTGATCGGGGAAAGCCGCTCGCAGGCTCTGGCACACTTCGGAGAGCCGCACACGATCCTGCGGCCGCCGTGGCCCCGCCACGCTCGGCTCGAGCGTTGACAGGTCCAGCTCGACGACCTGGTCGAAGAGTGGCTCCGCGCTGTCGTCGCTGCGGAAGAGCCCCTGCTCTTTGGCGTAGGCTTCGACGAGCTGCACGTGCCCCTCGCTGCGGCCGGTGAGCCGGAGGTAGCCGAGCGTCTCCTCGTCGATCGGGAACATCACTGCCGTTGCGCCCATCTCCGGCGCCATGTTGGAGATGGTCGCGCGGTCGGGCAAGCTGAGGTAGCGAAGCCCCGGGCCGAACACCTCGACGAACTTGCCGACCACGCCGACCTTGCGCAGCAGCTCGGTGACGGTGAGCACCAGATCCGTGGCGGTCACGCCGCCCGGTGGCTGGTTCACCAGCCGAAGCCCGACGATCTCCGGCATCAGAAGGTAGATCGGCTGGCCGAGCAGTACTGCCTCGGCCTCGATGCCACCGACTCCCCAGCCCAGCACCCCCAGGGCATTGATCATCGTCGTGTGCGAGTCGGTGCCGACGAGCGTGTCCGGAAAAGCGACGGGCACTTCCCCGACGCCGCCCACCGTCACGACCGAGGCCAGGTACTCCAGGTTGACCTGGTGCACGATACCGGTGCCTGGTGGTACGACCCGGAAGTTCCGAAACGCCTGCTGGGCCCAGCGGAGCAGGGCGTACCGCTCACGGTTGCGCTCGTACTCGCGCTCCACGTTGCGCCGGAAGGCGATGTTCGTACCGAAGACATCGACCTGAACGGAGTGGTCGATGACCAGGTCAGCCGGCACCAGCGGGTTGACCTTCGCCGGATCGCCGCCGAGCCGTGCCATCGCCGCGCGCATGGCAGCCAGATCAACGACTGCCGGCACGCCGGTGAAGTCTTGGAGCACGACGCGCGCGGGCAGGAAGGGAAACTCCCTCCCCTCCTTCAGGCCAGGTCGCCAGGCAGCAACGAGATCGACGTCATCCGTGCTGAATGGAGGGCTGCCGGCGTGCCGGAGCACGTTCTCGAGCAGCACCTTCACCGTGTAGGGAAGCCGCTCGAACCCGGCGGCAATCCGATCGGCAATCGCCGCCAGGCGGTAGTACGCTACTTCTCCCTCTGGGGTCATTAGCGTCGCGCGCGCTCCCAGGGGGTCGAGGTTCCGGTGCTCCATCGCCTGCCTCCCTAGCTCTTCCGGCTCCTGTTCGCCTGCTCGCCGGCCAGGCGCTCCCTGATCCGGCAGCCCGATGTCGATTACTACTTTACCCGCTCGCACCACCGTGGAAAGAGCGTCTCGAGCCAGCAGTCGCGGCCGCATCCGGCATCAGCGAGCAAGATGTCTAACTTTTCCCGACAGACAGGCACAGGGTTTCTGCCTAGACTAGCTGGCGTAACGGGATAAGCCGGACGACCTGACGAGGCGGTCTTGGCTCGTTCCCAAGCTGCTGGTCCATCCCTTGCCCCTCTCGGATCGGCGGCAACAACCTCAAAATGCCTCTTTCTTCCCCCTCTTCACCCCTGTGTCGGGACAGCGGTAAACACTCCGCTGTCCCGCCCCGTTTGTGCAGCCTATCACAATCTTCACGATGCCGGCTGGACCAATCGGGGGCTGGACGTTAGGCCCCTGCGCCGGGGTGAACGTATTCGGTGGGGTTAGCGAGGAAATGCCGTCGACAGGCCGGGCAACAGAAGTAGTAGCGCCGCCCCTGGTACTCGGCCGTGTGCCGCGCATTAGCGATCTCCACCGTCATGCCGCACACCGGGTCGACCGCGGTCGATGGCTCAGCCGGCTCGCTCAGCTCTGGTATGCCGCCCGCGAGCGGTTGCAGTGCCGGCTTGTGCGCGATGATCTCGGCCAGAATGCTCACCGCGATCTCCTCAGGGGCAACCGCGCCGATGTTCAGGCCCGCCGGGGCCTTGACTCGTGAGAGCAGATCAGGCGGAAGTCCCGACGCCTCGAGCGTTGACCGAACCGCGTCGAAGCGCCGACGACTGGCGACGAGCGCCACGAAGCCAGCCCCGGCCCGGAGCGCCCGCTCGACCGCCTCCTCGTCGTACTGCCCCATAGTGGCGACTACCGCGACCGTCTGCCGGCCGCGCACCAGCTCGTCGATATCGAGCGTCGACAGCGTCAGGTCCGCCTCGTCGACCAGCCCCGCGTCAGTGCCAGGCCGAACCGCCACTACCCGGTAGCCCATGGCTCGCCCGAGCCTGATCAGCGCCTGCGCGACGGGGCTCTCGCCGAAGACGAGGAGCTGCAGCGCGGGCAGGAACGGCTCGAGGAAGACCTCCAGCGCCCCGCCGCTGTGGCAGGTCATCGGCACGACCACCACATCGCGGCGTTCGCTGACGAGCTGGCCTTCCGGATCGAGCCGGAGAATGCGCGATTGCCCATCCGCCAGTGCCTTGAGTGCCTCCTGGATGACCGCCGGCTGGGCACAGCTTCCCCCGACCCAGCCGAACAGCGCGCCATCGGCAGTGACGATCCCCTTCGCACCGGGCTTGGCCGAGGTGGGCCGCTGGCTCCAGATCACCGTGGCCAGCACGAAGGGCCGGCCGGCCTGCTTCAACGCTGCCGCCCGTTCGAAGATATCCTGCGAGAGCACTGGCCCGCTCGCGGCGCGTGGCCGGCCGGCCTCGTCGATCGCCATGGGGCTGTCTCCCGGACGCGAGCCAGGGAAGCTCCGATCGCTTCACACATGGTAATTATGCCAACTGAGTCCAGTTGTTCTGTCAGCGTGCGGTTTCACCGGTACTCCCCTGGCCATGCCACGACGCACTCTCTGCACCGGACGGGACGCCGGACAGAGGGCCGCTTCTTCCCGGTGCGGTCGTCCCTGCTACTCAGCGACCCCCTTCTCGAGCAGGATCTGGTAAACCCTGGCCGGCGTGATCGGGATGTCGATGTGGCGCACGCCCAGGTGGCTCAGCGCGTCGACCACCGCGTTGACGATGGCCGGCGGCGCGCCGATGGTCGGGCTCTCGCCCACACCCTTGGCACCCAGCGGGTGGTGTGGCGAGGGCGTCACCGTCTTGTCGGTCTTCCAGTGCGGCGTCTCCATCGCCGTCGGCAGCAGGTAGTCCATGAAGGTGCCGGTGAGCATGGTGCCGTTCTCGTCGTAGACGATCTCCTCGAAGAGCGCCGGGGCCAGCCCCATGGTCAGCCCGCCGTGAATCTGCCCCTCGACGATCATCGGGTTGATGATGGTGCCGCAATCGTCCACGGCCAAGAACTCCCGTACCTTCACCTGACCGGTGCCGCGGTCGATATCGACGACGCACACGTAGGCGCCGAAGGGGAACGTCAGGTTGGGCGGGTCGTAGTAGCAGACCGCCTCCAGGCCACCCTCTAGACCTTGCGGGAAGTTGGTGTAGGCGGCGAAGGCGATCTCCTGCATCGTCTTGAACCGATCCGGGGCGCCCTTGACCCGGAAGGCGTAGTCGCGCCACTCAAGGTCGTCAGGGCTCACCTCGAGCAGGTGGGCAGCGATGAGCCGGGCCTTCTCCCGGATCTTGCGCGCAGCCACCGCGGTAGCCGCGCCGGCGGTCGGGGTGCTGCGGCTGGCGTAGGTGCCGAGCCCGTAAGGCGCGGTGTCGGTGTCACCGTGCTCGACGATGATGTTCTCGACCGGCAGGCCCAGCTCCTCGGCCACGATCTGGGCGAAGGTCGTCTCGTGACCCTGGCCCTGCGTCTGCACGCCGATCCGGACGATGGCCGAGCCGGTGGGGTGGACGCGAATCTCGGCACTGTCGAACATCTTGATCCCGAGGATGTCGAACGTATGCGACGGGCCGGCGCCGACGATCTCGGTGAAGGTCGAGATGCCGATACCCATCAGCTCCCCGCGGGCGCGCCGCTCGGCCTGCTCCCGGCGCAGCTCCTGGTACCCGATCGCGTCGAGCGCCTTCTGCAGCGTGGCCGGGTAGTTGCCGCTGTCGTACTCCCATCCGGTCGGTGACTTGTAGGGGAACTGCTCCGGCCGGATGAAGTTCTTGAAGCGGATCTCCGCCGGGTCCATGCCTAGCTCGTCGGCTAGGATATCTACCATCCGCTCGATCGTGTGCACAGCCTCGGTGACACGGAACGAGCAACGGTAGGCGACACCGCCGGGCGGCTTGTTGGTGTAGACTCCGTCGACGGCCACGTGAGCCGCTTCCATATCGTACGAGCCGGTGCAGACGCTGAAGAGTCCGGCCGGGAACTTCGACGGGTTCGCGGCGGCGTCGAACGCGCCGTGATCGGCCACCGTGTGCACGCGCATGGCCCGGATCTTGCCGTCCCGCGTGGCGGCCAGCTCGGCGTGGATGTGGTAGTCGCGGGCGAACGAGTCGGCCTGGAGGTTCTCCGAGCGGTCTTCGATCCACTTGACCGGCTTGCCCAGCTTCAGCGCCGCGTAGGTGGCGATGACGTAGCCGGGGTAGACCGGTACCTTCCCGCCGAAGCCACCGCCGATGTCCGGCGAGATGATCCGAATCTTATGCTCGGGGATGCCGCTCACCAGCGAGAAGACAGTGCGGTGCGCGTGCGGCGCCTGGGAGGTCATCCAGATCGTCAGCTTGTCCGTCGCCCGGTCGTAGTTGACCACGCAGCCGCAGGTCTCGATCGAGCAGACGTGGATGCGCGGGATGTAGAGGTCCTGGCTGACGACGACCTCGGCTTCCTGGAAAATACGGTCAGTCTTCTCCTTGTCGCCCGCCTCCCAGTGCCAGATGTGGTTGGTCTTCTGCTCGCGGTCCGGCCGGACCAGCGGGGCGTCTGGCTCCAGCGCCTTGAACGGGTCGAGCACCGGCGTCAGTGGCTCATACTCGACCTCGACGGCTAGCACCGCGTCGGCTGCGGTGTAGCGATCGGTGGCGACGACCGCCGCGACCTCCTGGGCGTAGTAGACGACACGATCGGTCGGCAGCACCATCTGGCGGTCGCTCATTAGGGTCGGCATCCAGGCAAGGCCAGCTTTCTCGAGCTCCGCACCGGTGATGACGTCGACGACCCCGGGCATCGCCAGCGCCCTCGATGCGTCGATCCGCTTGATGCGGGCGTGCGCGTAGGGGCTGCGCACGATGTCGAGGTAGAGCATGCCGGGGAGCTTGATGTCGTCGACGTAGGTGCCCTTGCCCCGGATAAAGCGGGGATCCTCCTTGCGCTTGACCGGATGGCCGAGGCCACGGATCGGCGTGGTGGTCATGGGCTCACTCTCCTCCCGCGATGCCGGCGGCAGCCGGCGCAGTCTCGCGCATCTTGCGCGCTGCGTACTGGATGGCTTTGACGATGTTGACGTAGCCGGTGCAGCGACACAGATTGCCGGAGATCGCCTTGCGGATCTCCTCCTCGCTGGGATCCGGGTTCTCCTGGAGGAGCGCCACGGCGGTCATCATCATGCCCGGCGTGCAGAAGCCGCACTGGAGGCCGTGCTCTTCCCAGAAACCCTCCTGCACCGGGTGGAGCTGGCCGTCGCGCTCGAGCCCCTCGACCGTCTGGATCTCGCCGCCGTCGGCCTGCACGGCGAAGACAGTGCAGGACTTGACCGGGCGACCGTCCCAGAGGACGGTGCAGGCGCCGCAACTGGTCGTGTCGCAGCCGATATGGGTGCCGGTGAGGTTGAGCACGTCGCGGATGACGTGGACGAGCAGCATCCGCGGCTCTACCTCGGCCTGGTAAGGCTGGCCATTGACCGTGAGCTGGATCGGGACTCTCTCCATCGGATTCCCTCCCTCTGTCAGCTTGCTGCCTGTGCCCGGCTCAGCGCGGCCTCGAGGGCACGGAACGTCATCGTGCGGGCGACCGCACGCTTGTACTCGGCTGGCCCGCGCAGGTCGGTAGTGGGATCGGCCGCCTTGGCTGCGAGCTCGGCGGCCGCGCGGAAGAGCTCGCCAGACGGCACCTGGCCGAGGAGCGCATTCTCGGCCTCCACTGCGCGCAGGGGCTTGTAGTACACGTTGGTGAGCCCGATACCGGCACCGGCGATCTTGCCAGCCTCGTCGAGGACCAGGAAAACCGCCGCAGCCGCCACTGCGTAGTCGCCCACCTTGCGCTCGAACTTTACGTATGCTCCGCCGGAACGCGGCGGGGGCGCCGGCACCCGGATCTCGGTGAGGATCTCGTCCGGGCCGAGCGCCGTGGTGAAGGTGTCGACGAAGAAGTCGTCGATCGGGATCACGCGCTCGCCGCCGGGCCCACGCGCGACGACCTCGGCCCGGAGCGCCAGCATGGTCGCCGGGTGGTCGTTGGCCGGATCGCCGTGGGCCAGGTTGCCGCCGATGGTGGCCAGGTTGCGGACGAGAGGATCGGCCACGACCTCCGCGGTGTCGGCGATGATCGGGTAGCGCTGGCGGATGAGCGGCGAGCGCTCCAGGGCGACCTCGCGCACGAGCCCGCCGATGGAGAGCGTGCCGTTCCGCTCCTGGATGGTGTCGATCCCTGGGATGCGGTTGATGTCGACGATGACTGCAGGCTCGGCCAGGCGGAACTTCATCATGGGGATGAGGCTCTGGCCTCCGCTGAGCACCTTGGCCTCGCTGCCGTATTGCTGGAGCAGCGCGATCGCTTCCTCGATCGATGTCGCCCTGCGATAGCTGAACGGTCCTGGGATCATGACTGAGACCTCCTCCCCGGCCTGCCGGCAACCCTTAGGGGATCGGTTGAGGACCGCACGCCGAGCGCGGCGAGCGTGGCATCTGGCTCTCCTCGGTTGAGGCGGGTTGTTTCCTCTGGGAATAAGTTTACTGAGGTCTGGACTGTCCCAGTACCCTACCGGCGCGGGCTCATCGTCCACCCGGATGAAGGTCTCTCTCCCTCCTTTCGTAGGGTCGGAGCTGGCGAATGGCCTGGAAGCGGCACATCGCCGGGCGAACCAGTCGAATAGCATCGACAGGGTCATCGCATGGCCGTGCATGCGCTCAAGCACCGGTTTACGGTCTCGCAGTACCATCGGATGGTGGAGGCGGGCATCTTCGGTGAAGATGACCGTGTCGTACTCCTCGAGGGAGTAATCGTCCAGACGAGCCCGATCGACAGCCGGCACGCGGCCTGCGTGGCTCGGCTTACCACGCTCTTGGCCCGCCTCCACGATCGAGCGATCCCCTGGGTGCAGAACCCTGTCGTGCTGGACGAATACTCGGAGCTTCAGCCAGATATCACGCTGCGGCGCTTCCGCGAAGATATCTATGCCCAGACGCTTCCCGGCCCACACGATGTCCTGCTGCTCGTCGAAGTCGCTGCCAGCTCGGTGGAGTACGACCAGGGAATCAAGGTGCCACTCTATAGTCGCGCGGGCGTGGCCGAGGGCTGGCGGGTGGACCTCGTGCAGCAGCGGGTAACCGTCTACCGGAATCCCTCAGCTGAGGTGCTGGCTGAACCAACCGAGGATCCGCTCCAGGAGATCGCGCTGGTGGTTCCGCTCCTCGAAGCCATGACCCTCGCGTGGATAGGTCACGAGCTGGCACTCGACCCCGAGCGCCCGCAACGCCTGGTACATCTGGATGCTCTCGCTGGCCGCGACGCGCCGGTCGTCTTCGCCGTGGACGATCAGGAGCGGCGTGCGGACCTGGCGGGCATAGCGGATCGGTGAACGCTCCCAGTACGGTTCTGGATCCTCGTAGGGCGAGCGCTCGAAGTACGAGAGGTTCGCGCTGGGGATGTCGCCCAGGCTGTTGTCGCTGATCAGGTTGCAGAGGCCTGCGCCCATCACGGCAGCCTTGAAGCGGTCGGTCTGGGTGATCGTCCAGGCCGTCATGTAACCGCCCCAGCTCCAACCGCACACGCCGAGGCGGTTGGAGTCGGCGATGCCGCGCGCGATCAGCGCGTCCACGCCGGCCATCAGATCGCGAAACTCGCCGCCTGCCACGTCACCGAAGATCGCGTTCGCCCACGCAGAACCGCGCCCGGTGCTACCCCGCGGGTTCGGGAGGAGGACGGCGCAGCCGAGACGAGCCAGCGGCTGCGCCCAGTCGTGCCAGGAGCCGAGGAACTCGTTCGACCACAGGCTCGTCGGGCCGCCGTGGATCTGCACGATGAGCGGGATGCGCTCTCCCTCCCGGTAGCTCGTCGGGAGGACGAGCAGGCCCTGGACGATGACGCCCGGGTCACTCTCCCACTCGATGACACAGCTCGGGGCAAGCTCGTCCGGTGCGATCCCTGAGAGTGCTGTCCGTGCTCGTGCCGGCATCTTAAGGGATATGTCGTCTGGAGCAGCCCTCCAGGCCACCACCTCCGGCGCGTGCCCGGCGTCCGACCACACGCCCGCCAGCCGATCCCCAGCCGCACTCGCCGTCACCGCCCCGTGAAACGTGCCGGCCGGGCCAGCCGGCAGCAGGCTCTCCCGTCGCCCGTCCCAGCCTATCCGGTAAACCGTGGCCTCCAACCCCTCGAACGCCACAGCCAGCAGCGCCCGCCCACGCTCCAGGGGGCACATCGCTTCGAAGGTCCCCGGATAGTCGGGCGTCAGGCAGACCGGATCGCCGCCATCGACCCGCCGCGCGTAGACATACTCCCCATGCACAACTCGCCCGGCCGGCGCCCGGTAGGCCAGCCATTCGCCGTCCGCTGACCAGATGAGATCCTCCGCCAGCCCGGTCAGGCGGAAGAGCGGCTCCGGTTCGCCGCCGTCCCGGTGGAGGATCGCGACCTCGGTCTCCCGGAAGATATCGTCCACCTTTGGGGTGGGGCTGGTGTTGACGGCCAGCCGGCTGCTGTCCGGCGCCCAGGCGTAGCCCCGCACCTGCCGGTCAGGCGGCGAGATCGCCTTCCCCTGGCGTGTCTCGGGATCGATGACCCACAGCCGCTGGTACTTGTAGTCGCTGTCCCAGACGCGCTGGTCCTCCTTCGCCTCCCGCCGCCGCTTCTCCTCCTCCGTCTCCGGATCGGTCATCAGCACGGCGAGCCAGCGGCCGTCCGGCGACCACGAGAGCATTGCCAGCTCACCCTGCTGATCGAACACGCGCACGGCCTCGCCGCCGTCGCGCGGCATCACGTACACGCTCAGCTTGCCCCGGTCCACCCGGTCGGACAGAAAGGCGAGGCGGCTCCCGTCCGGCGACCAGCGCGGGCACTCGTCCTGCCACAGCCCGCTCGTGAACTGCCGTGGCTCACCCTCGCTGAACGGCACGACCCAGATCGCCGACTCCCAGCGCTCGCTAGTCCGGCTGACCGGCCGGACCACGAACGCGATCAGCGCGCCGTCCGGCGACACCTGCACGTCTGACGGCCGTCGATAGCTCACCCAGCGCTCGACGTCGAAGCGCCGTTCGGTTGTGTCCGAGCTCACGTCCTCCCCTTCCCGACTCACTGTTGCCGTTATCTATGGCCAGGTACCTCCGGCCAGTCGGTTTGCCGCCACGCTGCGGCCAGAGCCAGATCTCACGAGCTGATCAGGAGCTCTCTCAGAGGCTCTCCTCGAGGAAAGCCTGGTAGTCAGCCCAGGTGTCGATATCCCTGGGATATGGCGCATCCACGTCGACCACCAGCGCCAACCCCAGGAGTCGATCCACCAGCTTCCAGGCTGCCTTGTCCCCCCGCAGAGCCGCCAGCTCGCCGAACAGCTCCCGCCCGAACAGCAGCGGGTGTCCCAGATCGCCCCGGTAGCGCACGAGGGCGAGGGGTGCCCTCCGCTCCAGCCAGGCAGCCGCTAGCCGGTCGATGACCGTCGCTGAGATCCCAGGCTGGTCACCGAGGACGACCATCACAGCCTCGGCGCGCGCCGCCACCGCCTCCAGACCGGCGCGGTAGGAGGCGCTGCAGCCGTCACCCGGCTGCTCGCTGACCGCCAGCCACGCGCGTCCCCAGTCGCGCTCCCTTGCCCAGCTCGCGAGCGCCGGATTGAGCACGACGACCACCTGATCCAGCAGGGCAGCGCGGCAGACCTCTGCGACCACCCACTCGAGAAGCGTCCTCCCCCGGTAGGGCAGGAGCTGCTTGGGCTGGCCCATTCGCTCCGACCGGCCTCCGGCCAGCACCAGCCCGGCGATCGATGTCCGCCCCGGCGCCTCTCCCCGAGTCACAGCCAGCCCTTCCGGTTGGCGATCATCACCGCCTCGAGCCGGTTGCGGGCACCCAACCGTCGCAGCACCTCCTGCACATAGCCTTTGACAGTGTTCTCGCTCAGGAAGAGCCGCTCGGCTATCTCACGGTTGGACAGTCCCTGGGCCATCAGCCGCAGTACCGAGAACTGGTGCGGCGTCAACGGGTGCTTGGGCGGCTGATCCCCCTGCCGCAGCCGCTCCAGCACCACCGTCGCCACTCGCGGGTCGATCACCGCCTCACCTCGAGCGACCGCTTTGAGGCTCTGCTTCAAGTCGAAGTGCACGATGTCCTTGAGCACGTAGCCGCGGGCACCGGCCAGCAGGCAGCGGTAGACCAGCTCCTCCTCGCCGAAGGCGCTCAGCACGAGCACCTTGACCTCGGGCGCGCGCTCGGCCAAGAGCCGGCACACGTCGTCGCCGTGCATCGATGGTAGGCGGACATCGAGCAAGACCACGTCGGGCCGCACGGCGTCCACCATCGCCACCCCGCTCGGCCCGTCATCGGCCTCGCCCACGACCACGAAGTCTGGATCACCGTCGAGAATATGCTTCAGCCCCGTACGGACGATCTCATGGTCATCGATCATCGCCACGCGCAGAGGCGTGACCACAGCGCGCGCCACGTCTCACCTCCGCGGCTCAGCCGGGATCACGGCACGGAGAACCACACCACCGTCCTCGCCGTTCTGCAGGTGGAGCTGCCCGCCGAGCGCCGCCACCCGCCGCTGCATCGAGCGCAGGCCCAGGTGCCCCGGCCGGTGCAGCGTCCACTCGAGCAGGCTCGCCGGGATACCCCGACCGTTGTCCTGTACCACCAGCGTCACCGCCTGCGGACTGTACTGCAGGCTGACGATCGCCAGATCCGCCCCCGCGTGCCGGCGCACGTTGGCCAGCGCCTCGGCCACGATCCGCAGGACGGTCTCCTCCGCCTCGTGTGCCAGGCGGCGCGGCCGGCCGTCGACGACCAGGTCGATCTGGAGATCCGGACCCTGGAAGGACTCGACCAGCTCGCGGAGTTCTTGCACGAGCTCCCGTCCGGCCGGCGGCTCGGCAGCCAGGTCGTAGACCGCCCGGCGGATCTCGGCCGCGCCGCGCGCTGCCAGGTCGCGGATGCGGCCGAGCGATGCGGCCAGCTCCGGCGGGATTCCGTCCCGCTCCAAACACCAGGTGGCCTCGATGCCGATGCTGAAGATGATCTGCGCCACCCGGTCGTGCAGCTCCTCGGCGATCCGGTTCCGCTCCTGGTGGATCAGCGCCTCCACCTGGGCCGCGTTCAGCCGGGCATGCAGAGACTGGAGATCGGCGATCATCTGCCGCTGCTGCTCGTAGAGTCGCGCGTTCGCGATCGCCACGGCCACTTGATTGGCGAAGGTGCTGAGCAGCCGCTCGTGGCCGGCATCGTAGCCGTCGGGACGGTTCGCCACCCCGATCATCCCGATCGTCTCGTCGCGCACCTTGAGGGGCACGCCCAAGAACGTGCGCACTGGCGGGTGCCCGCGCGGTGAGCCGATATGCAGGGGGTCGTTGAGCACATCGTTCGACAGGTTGGAGCGCCCCTCGAGGATGACCACCCCGAAGATCGTGCGACGGATCGGGATCTTGCGGAAGCGTTCGTAGAACCCGGGCCGATCGGGGACGAAGCCGCGGATAGCCGCTACGTCCATCGTGTCCGGCCCGTCGACCAGCCCGATAAAGCCGAAGGCTGACGTGGTCAGGGCAAGGCAGTACTCGAGCGCCCGATCCATCACCTGGCTCAGCTCGCGTAGCCCGGCGATCTCGACCGAGATCGCGTACAGCGATTCGAGCTGAGCCTGCCAGCCGTCGGCGTCGACGGTCGGATGAGGCAGCGAATCTGGCAGCCGGTACACCACGACCGCTCTCTCCTCACGCGCGACGGAGACAGTGTAGCATCGCCTGCGCACCTTCCGCGAGTACATAGGCTGTCTCCCTGGATACCAGCCAGGGTTGGGTACGGGTGAGCCGCCTCCCCGAGTGCGTGGACTCGATAGGTGTAACGCTGTTCGCCCGCCTCCAGCCCGCGCATGCCGACTCGAGGGTGTCCAGGCCAACCGGCCATCCCGCTTCGCAGTCCCGGCAGCGCGTGCTACTCTTCCCTCGACATCGGATCGCGCGAGGGAGGACAGCATGGTGATCGGCAAGCTCGCCGACCGGCTGGTCGCCGAGGGCTACGCCCACCTCTGGATCTGCTACACCGACTACAACGGCCGTCTCGCCGGGCGTAGCATCCCGCGCTCCCGCTTCGCCCACGTGGCCGAGCGAGGCACCAACTTCGCCAAGGCTAACTTCAACTTCACCATCCTCGACCAACAGGTGCCGGATCCCCGCTTCACCGCCGACACCGGCGACGTGCTCGCTATCCCCGACCCCGAGGCCGTCTACCCGCTGCCCTTCCACCCGGGCACCGCGCTCTCTTTTGCCATGCTGCACGAGGAGGATGGGTTGCTCTGGGACGGCTGCCCCCGCGCTGCAGTGCGGCGAGCAGTCGCCGCGCTGGCCGAGGCCGGGCTCAGCGCCCGCGTCGGGTTGGAGCCAGAGTTCTACCTGTTCGAGGACGAGGCCCTCACCCCCGCGACGCGGGCCGGGATGTACACCATCGCCGGGCTCGACGCCCAGGCCGCCTTCATCGAGCAGCTCACCCAGCATCTGGTCGAGATGGATATTACCCTGGAGCAGATCGGGAAGGAGTACGGGCCAGGCCAGTACGAGGCGACGGCCACCCCGGCCGACCCGGTGACTGCGGTCGACCGCTACCTGGTCTTTCGACTAGCGGTGCGCTCGATCGCCCGCGCGCACGGCCTGCGCGCGTCGTTCATGCCTAAGCCAGACGCTACCCTTGCTGGCTGCGGGCTGCATGTGCACGTGAGCCTGCGCGACCTCGCGACCGGTGCCGACCGCACCGCCGACCCCGACCACCCCAGCGGGCTCTCGGCCGAGGCGCGCTCCTTCCTGGCGGGCTGGCTCGAGCACGCCGACGCCCTGACAGGCCTCGGCGCTCCGACCGCGAATTCGGCCAAGCGGCTCCAGCCGGCCTCCTGGGCGCCGGCGCACGTCTGCTGGGGGATCGGGAACCGGGCGGCGCTCGTGCGCGTGCCGGGCCTCGGTGCTCGTGCTCGCCTGGAGTTCCGCTCCGGCGATAACACCTGTAACCCGTACCTCTACGTCGCTGGCCTCCTTTGGGCCGGGCTGGACGGGTTGCGCCGCGGGCTCGACCCCGGCCCACCGGCCGAGGCCGATGTCGGCCGCCTGCCAGCCACCGAGCTGGCCGCCCGCGGCGTCCGGTTCCTGCCGCGGAGCACCGAGGCCGCCCTGGACGCCCTGGACGCCGACACGGCACTGGCAGAAGGGCTCGGGCCGCTTCTGCACCAGGAGTTCCTCCGGGTCAAGCGCGCCGAACTAGCGATGTACCGGATCCAGGTCACCTCCTGGGAGCGCACGGCCTACTTCGAAGCGCCGTGAGCCATCTCCTCAGTTCACGATCCCGGCCCTGCGCGAACCACTGCAGTCCGGGGAAGGGGTGAAGCCTCACCGCGCATGCTGTACCGGCTGAGCGGCGTTCGCTCGTTTGCTCGGGCCGATCACGGCGTCGACGGTCTCGCCGAGCGTAAGGCCCTGATCCGCAACAGCAGCGCCGACGCCAGCAGCCCGATACCGAGCACGCTGAGGAGCGGCTGGAGCGGCTGCAGGTACGCCAGCGCGCCGCTCGTCCCCAGCAGGAGTAGCGCGAGCTTGTTGCACGTGGGACAGGCAATGCCGAAGAGCGTGAGCATGCTCCCAACGAGCGTGCGCCGCTCACCCGTGGGACAGGCCGCCGGATAGGCATAGGTGGCCGCCAGAAGGCCGCTGAGCACGACCGCTACCACGAGCGCCAGGTAATCCAGCGGCCGTGGTGGCACCATCCGGGTGAACAGCGGGTTCGGCAACAGATCGGTCGGCACACCCAGGACGAGGAGACTCACCCCTGCTCCAGCCAATCCGTAGAGAATGTGCCGGCTCATGTGACCGTTGCCTCCCGTCTCCTCATGCGGATCGTACCATAGAGCCATCGCCGTAGCGCGGGTATGTTGCGCTCCTTCCCGGCATGGTATCGTCTGCCTTCAGCGGGAGAGTGGTGTTTCCGGCCCCTGTGGAGGATCGCTCCGAGTGCCCTTGCGCTTGCCGCACGCGTTCGCCTCGCTCCGGTACCGCGATTACCGGCTGCTCTGGATCGGCCAGTTCGTCTCGATGATCGGCGTCCAGATGCAGACCGTGGCCCTCGCCTGGCTGGTCTACGATCTCACCGGCTCGGAGGCCCAGCTCGGCGGCATCGCGCTGGCCCGCGCGCTCCCGACCATCGTGCTCTCGCTCTTCGGAGGCACGCTCGCCGACCAGGTCGACCGGCGCCGGCTGTTGATCGTGACCCAGAGCACCGCCGCCGTGTTGCTGACGTTCCTTGCGCTGGCGGTCTCCGCGGGGTGGACCTCGATGCCGTTGCTCTATGGCTTCGCTCTGGCTACCTCCAGCGCGATGGCGTTCGACAGCCCGGCCCGCCAGGCACTGACCCCAGCGCTCGTGCCGCGCGAGCGCCTGACGAACGCGCTGACGCTGAATGTGCTCGCGTTCGACACGGCAGCCGTCCTCGGCCCCTCGATCGGCGGCGTTCTCATCGGCGCGTTCGGCACCGCCGCCGCGTTCTGGACGAATGCCGCGACGTACTTGGTAGTCGTCGCCGTGCTCCTTCTGATGCGGAGCAGCGTCGCGCCGCCGTCCCCGATCCGCCGCGGCTGGGCCGCCTTTGTCGACGGGCTCGCCTTCGTCCGCGAGCGCCCGATCCTCTGGCAACTGATGTTGCTAGATTTCTTCGCCACTTTGCTGGTGTCCTCGATCGGGCTGCTCCCGGTCTTCGCGAAAGATATCTTGCGCGTAGGCCCGGACGGGCTCGGGCTCCTGTTCGCCGCCCCGAGCGCGGGAGCTATCGCCGGCTCGCTGCTCTTCGCGTTCTTGCCGACGCCGCGCCGGCCTGGCCGCATCGTCGTGCTGGTCGTGGTCGGCTACGGGGCCTCGCTGGCGCTCTTCGGGCTCGCCCGCTGGTTCCCGCTCGCACTGGTCCTGCTGGCGGTGGCCGGCTCGCTCGACGCGATCAGCATGGCCATGCGCCACACTGTACGACAACTCGCGACCCCGGACGCCTACCGCGGTCGCGTGGGAGCTCTCGCCTCCATTTTCGCCACCGGCGGACCTCGGCTCGGCCAGTTCCAGGCTGGGATGCTCGCGAGCGTGATCGGGGCCCAGTGGGCGATGGTCGGCGGCGGGATCGCTTGCGTCCTGATGGCGCTCGGCTCGCGGTGGTGGGCACCGAACCTCTGGGTCTACCGCGGCGAGGAGCTACGGGAGCAGGTAAGCTCCGATGCCCGCCAGCCGTCTCGCCCGGCTACTCCCGAGTACGACGCGGCCACAGGGCCAGGCGAGTGAGCCAGCGCATCACGGCGACCCTTCCCCGAAGGCATGCGGTGGACGACGCGGCACGGGGTGGAAATTCTTGCGTGAGCACCGTCTCCCGACCGCAGCGGCGGTGCGGAGCGTCCCCGACTCGCGTCCCAGCGACCATCAGGATCGGGACTAAAGTACTATGCGGTAAGTACTATTCCATCCGTACTGGCAGTGCTATAGAGTGATCGTACCGTGCGCGAGCCGGTCGCTGGTACTCCAGTCACCCGCCTTATCCTCGGATCTCGCAGGGGTGACCGGAGTACCAGACCACAGACACCAGTTCGGGGGCATCCCACGTACATATCGGCTGTGGGTGCCTGGAGCGCCCTATCTATCGAGGTAGATGTGACGATGGAGACGGAATCCAGGCTTCGCGTGCTCGTTGTGGATCCCGATACGACTCGCCGCGAGCGAATCGTGGGTTTCCTGGGGAATGCCTCCGTCGCCGCCGTAGCAGACTGGGAGACCGCCCGTGACATTGTCAGGCAGGAACCGCCTTCGCTGCTGCTCGTTGCCAGCGAGGTGGTGGCCAGGCCCGAGCCGCTGGGGAGCGCGCACCTCCCGTTCGAGCTGGCGGAGTCGGTCGTGAAGGTCGTCATCCTGCGAGAAGGGGAGGGGGTGACGCCGGAGTTCCTGGCCTCGGGCTTCCACGCGGTGCTCTACGACCCCGTGACACTAGTCGACTGCGAACGCGTGCTGGCCCTGGCGAGTGCGATCCTGGAGCATACCGCCGATGCCGCGCGTCGCCGCCTTCGCGTGATGGAGGCGCTGCGCCAGCTCGAAGTCGAAGTCCTGGCCCTGGCAGACGTGACCCCGAACTGGCTCGGGCGCAGCCTGGAACTGCTGCGGCGTCTCCTCGGGGCTCCGGCCATCGCGCTCTGGGTACTGGTGGACGGGCCAGATCAGCTTCGCTGCCGGAGCGCTGTCGGACTTCCGGATCAGTACGTAGCGGGCGTTGAGCAAGGCTCGTTAGGACGGGCGAAGGAGATTCTGGACCTCCTCGTGCAGGCGCCGCTCCGCCCGATCGAGCTACACCCGGAATCGCCCGATCCACGCGTGGTCAGTCCGGTCGACGTTCGCCAGGATCTCGGACTGCGGCATGCACTTGCGATTCCCCTGAGAGAGGGGGCCCGTATCCGCGGCTTCATGGCGGTGTACTTCTCGGAGCAGGCTCCGTTCCTCTCCGAAGACTTGCCGCTCTACGACGCGGCCGCGAGCATCCTCGCCGCCGCGCTGGCGATCTCTCGCGCGCGTCACCAGCTCGTCGTCAGCCAACACGTGCTCAGCGAGCTGATCGAGGGACTGTACGTCGGCGTGGTCGTCTGCGATCTCGAGGGTACCGTCCTGATGGCGAACCGGGCTGCGGCGCGCCTCATCGGTCTCGCCGATCGATCACCGGTGGGATTCTCGCTACCCGCGGTAGTGCGGACACGAACCGAGCTCCCTTGGGAGACCTGGCGACAGCTCTCGCCGGGCACCACGTCCGACGCCGTCATCGTCCAGGTGATAACCCCCGACCACCGGCTCCGCGAGATCGAATTCCGAGTCCAGGCGATCGAGCTGCCGGACGAGCGGGCAGGCTGGGCACCGCGTCTCCAGGTGCTTCTGCAAGATGTGACGCTGGAGCGGCGCCGGTTACTGGAACTCGAGCTGCTGCAGGATCTCACGCGGATGGTCACCGATCATCGCGACCTCGACGCGGCGTTCCGCATGGTCGCCGAGCGGCTCCAGCGCGACTTCGGGTACGCGCTGGTCGGCCTCGCCGTCCTCAGCCCAGATCGCCAGCGCTTCATCGGACGCGCGATCCGAACGGAGGGAGCGGTCTCGTTCAACGAGTGGCTGACCACCCGAGGCGTGACTGGCCGGGCACTGCGCGAGAACCGGTCGCAGCTCGTCGTCAACGTCCGCGAGGATCCGGACTACTTCGAGCCACTCCCTGGGCTCGCGGTCGAGAGCGAGATCGTCGTCCTGCTGCGCCGCTGGGGCGAGCCGATCGGCGTGCTGAATATCGAGAGCAATGCCGGGCACCGGCTCGACGAGGAAGACTTGCGGCTAGCCGAGAACGTCGCCGTCCACCTCGAACTGCTGATGGAGCAGGTCGAGCTGACGGATCGGTTGTCCCGCCAGGCGCTCACCGACCCCTTGACCGGGCTTGCTAACCGCAGGGCGTTGATCGACCGCTTGCAACAGGTGACGCGCGACCGGCGGATCGAGACAGCCGCGGTCATGCTGATCGACTTCGACGGTTTCAAGCAGCTCAACGACCAGCGTGGCCACCTCTTCGGTGACGCAGTGCTCCAGCAGGTGGCCGACCGCCTCGTCCAGCACACCCGGCCAGACGATCTGGTCGCCCGCTACGCCGGGGACGAGTTCGCCGTGGTCGTCGTCGATGTCGGGCTTTCGGAAGCTGTCGAGGTTGCCGAGCGACTGCGGCGGGCGGTAGCCCGGGAGCCGGTCGTGCACGAAGACGTGGCCGTGAACCTGACTATCTCCATCGGGCTCGC
>ERZ511473.1401-NODE-1401-length-20360-cov-3.515604_pt1 | contig 20360 bp, 17 predicted proteins | sample MGYA00374947_ERZ511473 | MGnify/ENA primary metagenome ERZ511473 (study PRJEB26303, sample SAMN06343854) | sediment metagenome | isolation source: hot spring sediment | place: Canada: British Columbia | collected 2012-09-26 ... | reverse complement strand
CACGAGGCTGCGCTCAGTCCTCCCGGGCAGCCGCCTACAAGCCGATCCGGGAGAGGAACGGCGGGCGGCCGCGGACATCAGAGCGCAGCCGGAAGAGCGCGCCAGCTCCCGGCCCTTCGACCGGCTTGCTGTCACCGCCGGCAGTGGTGACGTAGAGGTCGCTATAGTCCGGTCCGCCGAAGATCGCGCTCGAGACCTTCCGTGCCGGAAACTCGATCCGCCGGTCAACCTCACCAGTGGGTGCGTAGCGGTAGAGCGCGCCGTCGTCCCAGCGTGCCGACCAGACATACCCCTGGCTATCAACGGTGAGCCCATCGGGTACGCCCCGATCAGGCGGCGTCTCGATCCACACCCGCTGGTTATCAAGCGCGCCGGTTGCCCGGTCATAGTCGAAGAGGTAGATCGCGCGCTGGGTCGAGTCAGTGAAGTACATCCGAGTGAGATCGGGGGTGAAGTCCATGCCGTTGGGGATGCCGACGTCGTCGAGGATGACCGTGAGCGTGCCGTCCGGGTCGAGCCGATAGAGGCGGCCCGGACGGTCGGCGGCGGCCATCGTCCCGGCGTAGACGCGGCCGACCGGGTCGGCTACCACATCGTTGAAGCGCGTGTGACGCTCTTCCGGGATCTCGTCGATGACTGTCGTCACCTGGCCATCGCGCCAGGTCTTGATGGCTCCGCGGGCCATGAACAGGAGGAGTGCTCCATCAGCCTGGACTGTGAATCCGCCGATCGCCTCGCCGGCTTCGTACACCTGCTCGTGCTGGCCGGAGGCGGGATCGTAGCGGAAGAGCCGGCCGGTCACGATGTCCAGCCAGTAGACACGCTGCTCGAGCGGGTGCCACATCGGCCCCTCACCGACGACGCAGCCGTAATCCGCGATGAGCTCGAGCTCCTGCACGGCTAGCCCCCTCCTGCTCCTTCTCGCTCGACGGACCTGGACGACGCTCGGCAGCGGCTGTGCTATTATCGCGCGCTGGCACCAGATCGCCTAGACTGCGCGAGCGGTGAACGCCGCAGTGGAGGATGCGATGCACGAACCGGGGATCTATCACCTGGACGAGCAGTATGCGGCGGCCTTGCTGAGGCCCATGGTCTCTACTCTGGGTGAGCTCGAGCGTCGAGCGGCGCACTACGAGGCGCATCTGAGGATGTCGACTGAGGACCGGGTAGCGATTGAGACGGCAGGTCGGGTGCTGGAAGAGGCCCGTCGAGAACTGGAGCGAATCTGGCAGGAGCGGGTCAAGGCCGGTACATGGAAGCAGGCATCGGGGTAGTGGCTATGGCGGAGCAGAAGCGGCGTGTCCTGATCACCGGAGCGGCTGGCCGGATCGGCCGCGAGCTGTCCCAACGGCTGCGCGATCGCTACGAGCTGCGCCTGCACTTTCATCGCGCCATCCCTGACGACCTGCGGCACTTCGACCATGTCGTCGCCGATATCGCCGACTACGACGCGATCACGCCGGCATTAGAGGGGATGGATGCGGTCGTGCACCTGGCGGCCGACCCGAGCCCGTACGCCTCCTGGGAGAGCGTGCTGCACTCCAACATCATCGGGACGTACAACGTCTTCGAGGCTGCGCGCCGTGCGGGTGTGCGCAAGATCGTCTTCGCCTCGACCAATCACGTGATGGGCATGTACGACCGGGACCAGCAGTGGCCGGTCTACTCCCACCAGCCGGTGCGGCCCGACTCGCTCTACGGTGTGTCCAAAGCGTTCGGTGAGGCTCTCGGACGTTACTACGCCGACCGGTACGGGATCTCGGTCATCTGCCTGCGCATCGGCTGGTTCTTGCCCGAGCCGAGGGACGAGATCAGCCGGTGGATGTGGCTGAGCCCGCGCGACTGTGTCCAGGTCGTCTGGCGCGCGATCGAGAGCGAGCTGGACTTCGGCATCTTCTATGCCATCTCCGCGAACTCGCGACGCCACTGGGACATTACCGACACGATCGAGAAGCTCGGTTACCGCCCGGAGGACGACGCCGAGCGGTACTTCGCGCCGGAGTGAGGGTTGCCTCCAGCGCCCACAAACCAACGGGGTCGAGCATTCGCGATCCAGGCCTGGGAAAATAATTCGTAGGGACGAATGATCATTCGTCCCTACGAATCAGCGAGCGTGCTTTGCGGTCGTACACCGAGGCGTCTGGCCAAACTGCCAGCCGGCTAGGCAGTCGCTGCGCTGCGGGCGAGCGCCCGCACCCCTTCCTGCAGTCCACGCATGTAGCCGATCGCGTAGAGCCGGCCCAGCATCTGGTAGCCGGGCTGGTCGTTCGGCTCGCCTTCCATCGTCGGCACGTGGTCAGGGCGCATCACGCCGGTGAAGCCCACCTCGTGGTAGGTGCGCATCGCTTCGAACATATCGGTCTGGCCATCGTCGTGGAAGGTTTCGACGAACTTCTCCGGCCGGCCACGGACATCGCGGAAGTGGACGAAGTGGATGGCTCCACGCCGGCCGAAGTGCCGGATCCAGGTGGGGATGTCGACGCCCATCGTCGAGAACGTGCCTTGACAGAAAGTTATCCCGTTGCACTGGCTGGGCACCAGGTCGATGGCACGCTGCATCGCCTCCGGCGTGATCAAGATCCGGGCGATGCCACGGAGCGAGGGGACTGGTGGGTCATCCGGGTGGAGCGCAAGCTTCACACCAGCCTCCTCGGCTACCGGCACCACCGCCTCGAGGAAATAGGCGAGCGTGTTCCAGAGCTGCTCAGGACTCACCTCGCCAGCCTCGGTCAGCCCGGCGCGCTGCATCAATTCGTGGTCATAGCTGGTCACCAGCGCTCCGCCCCGGGTGGGTGTGGTCGTCGATGTGCGTGCCCAGTTGATGACGGCCATCCAGTTCCAGCAGAGGACCGGGATGCCGAGGCGGCCCATATTCCGGATCAGCGTCTGCAACCACTCGATCTCCTCGTCGCGGCCGGGCAGCCCGAGCCGGGCCCGGTGGAGAGGCGGCGACGACTCGATCACGCTGACCGTCAGGCCTGCGTCGGCGAAGCGCTGCTGCATGTGCAGGAGCGGTAGATAGTCCCAGGGGCGCTGCTCGGGTGGCGGGACATCGCGCGGCACGATCGGCTGGGGCGCGCCGGGTTGCGACCAAGCCATGTGGGCACCGGTGACCGGGAACGGGAGCGTCGTGACGACGTGGGTGACCCCGAGCTGTAGCGCCAAGCGCCAGCGCTCGTTGGGATACGGCGGCAGGATCAACGCGAGATCCATCGTACAGTTCTCCCTCAGGACATGCTCTCCCCGAAGAACGTCGAGCCTGGCTTGAGGTGGGCGCGGGCCACATCCTCGTTCAGCTCCAGCCCGTGCCCGGGCTTATCGGTGAGATGGATGAATCCGTCCTTGATCACGGGCCCGCCGGTGACCAGATCGTCCCACCAGGGGACATCCATGGCGTGGAACTCGAGGACGAGGAAGTTCGGGATCGCGGCGCAGACGTGCGCTGCCGCGACTGTTCCGATCGGGCTGGAGACATTGTGCGGCGCGATCGGCATGTAGTAGGTGTCGGCATGGTCGGCGACCTTGCGGGCCTCCAGGAGCCCACCCATCTTCGGGATATCGGGCGAGACGATGTCGGCCGCCTGCTTCTCGATCAACTCACGGTAGCCGTGCTTGCGGTAGAGGTTCTCACCCGTGCAGATGGGAGTGCTGGTACTCGCGGCGACCTTGGCCAGCGCATCGATGTTCTCGGGCGGAACCGGGTCTTCGAGCCACAGCAGGTCGTAGGGCTCGAGCGCGCGAGCGAGCTGGATGGCGTCGCTCACGTTGTACTTCCAGTGACAATCGACTGCCAGCATGATGTCGGGGCCGACCGCTTCCCGTATGGCAGCGACCCGTTCCTCCATGAACCGGCGTTCGGCCGTGGAGATCGTCCGGTTGTAGGGCTCGTACCACCAGCGCCGAGGATCAGGGTCGTCGGAGACATCGCGCGTAAACGGGTTGGGGATGTCGAGGTCGAACTTGAGCGCAGTGAAGCCAGCAGCGACCACGCGGCGCGCCTTCTCGGCGTCAGATTCAGGCGTGCCCTCGTCACCGCAGTGGCAGTCTGCATAGATGCGGATCTTGTCGCGAAACTGGCCGCCGAAGAGATTGTAGATGGGCGTCTCGAGCGCGCGGCCGACCAGATCCCAGAGCGCGATCTCGATCCCGCTGATCGCGGTGACAGTCGCGCCAGCCAGCGAGCCAGCGCCGGAGAGCCCGCGGATCATCTTCTCGTAGAGCCGCGCAATGTTGAAGGGGTTCTCGCCGACGATCAGGCGTTTGGCCGCATGGATCAGCTCCTCGACTCCGGCGCCCCAGTAGGCCTCTCCCAGTCCAGTGAGGCCCTCGTCGGTATAAACCCGTACGAGGATCCAGTCGAAATTGCCCTCGATCACGGCCGTCCTAATATCCGTAATCTTCAACGGTCACTCCCTTCCGCTCAGCACCCTTCGACATTCCTTGCCCTTACGATCGCGAGGCTCCGTCCCGCGCCCTCGGACAGGGACACCGGAGACGCTGTGGTCTTCCGAGCGCGGGTTCGGTCAGCTTCTGCTTGCCTCCCGAGCTGCGTCGGGCCGGTGTCTCTCCGGTCAGGGACGACGATGGTAGCAAGCCTGGCCTAGTTCCGCCCAGATGAGCTCTCATCACCTAGACCGTCCGGCGAGTCCTCGGGTTCGCCAGTTCATCCAGACCGGCCGATATCGAGAACAGGCCGACGAAGACCATGATGATGATCACGACAGGTGGCATGAACCACCACCACATGCCGTGGAGGAGTGCGGCATAGTAGGTCACCCAGTAGATCGTCATGCCGAGGGTATTGGCCTCGATCGGGCCGAGACCGATGACCTCCAGACCGATGGATGCGAGGATAGCCGCTCCAACTGCTCCAACGAAGGTAGCCGCCAAATACGGTAAGAGGTTCGGCATGATCTCGAAGAAGATGATCTGCCGGTTGCTCGCACCGGACAGCCTGGCCACCTGGACGTAGGCGCGCTCTTTGATCGACAGAACCTGCGACCTGATCGTGCGGGTGGGCCAGAGCCAGGACAGCGAGGCCACCACCAGCGCCATCTGGCTCACCGAGAGGCTGGAACGCACGGAGACTGCCAGTAGGATGAGGACGAGGAGCGTCGGGATCGTCAGACCGACGTCGACCACGCCTCGGATGAGACTATCGACGACTCCGCCGTAGTAGGAGCCGGTTAGGGCGAGCACTGTGCCGATCGCCACGCCGATAAAACCGGCCAGGAGTCCGATGTACAGCGTAAGCGGCGTGCCGACGATCATCACGGCCAGCAGATCACGGCCCTGCCGGTCGGTGCCCAGCGGATGCTCCCAGGACGGCGGGCGATTCGGCGGTGCCGACAGCGGTGCTGCCAACGACGTGTCCCAGAGAAGCCGGCCTAGACCGGCGAAGAGCAGGATCAGCAGGATGAGACACAGCCCGACGACGAGGCTCCGATTGCGGCGTATGTAGCTCAGCATCGCTCGGTCTCCGTCTCACGCGCGGTGATACGTAATGCGCGGATCGAGCAGTGGATAGATGAGATCCAGTATCAAAGTTGCGATGGTCACTCCGAGCACGATGGTGAAGACGATCCCCTGGATCAGGAAATAGTCGAATTGTCGGATCGCATGGTAGAGTGTCGTGCCGATCCCCGGGTAGGAGAAGATCACTTCGACCAGCAACGCTCCGGAGAGGATATGGCCGAGCGCCAGACCGAGCGAGGTGGTCTGGGGTAGCAGCGCGTTCCGAATGGCGTAGGTGAAGAAGAGCGTGCTACTCTTCAAACCGGCCGCCTCGGCGAAAGTCATGTAGTCCTCTCCCTCGACGGTGACCATCATTCCCCGCATGCCCAGCGCCCAGAACCCGAGTGAAGCGAGCAGAATGGACAGGGCGGGAAGGAACGAGTGTTTGAGCACGTCCAGCGCGAAGCCCAGGTTCAACGCGGGGAAGGTTCCCGGCGTGTAGCCTCCGAAGAGGGGGAACCACTTCAGTCGGAACGCGAACAGGTAGATCAGGCACAGACCGAGCAGGAAATAGGGAATCGCCGATAGGGTCAGCAGTGGTGGGAAAAGGTACTGGACGAAGCGCGGCGATTTGCGCCAGGCGAGGAGCGCGCCGAGGATCGAGCCGATAGCGAATGCCAGGAGGGTGGTTGTGAGCAGCAACCCGACGGTCCAAGGGAGCGAGTCGGCCATGATGCCCATGACTGTCCGTGGATAGTTGGCAATCGAGTATCCGAAGTCCAGCCGCGCGACATCGCCGAGATAGGTCAGGTATTGTTGCCAAAGCGGCTTATCGAGCCCGAATTTCCGCTCGTACTCCTCGACCATCTGCTGGATACCGGTGTGGACGTACCCACCGGCGGCGGCCTGCTGCAGCAGCTTGTCGCGGATCGGGTCTTTGCCCGAAAGCCTGGGTAGGAAGAAGTTGAGCGTCGCCGCGGCCCACACGACGATGACGAAGAGCACGAGACGCCTAACGATGTAGTCGAGCCGCATGGTTCCTGCCTGCCCCCGAAGCTGTCACGCTCACCGGATGCACAGCCTGTGGCCGCCCATCCGGATCGGGAGACGACGGCGGCGAGGGCCCGGGTCTTTGCTGGGCCCGCCGCCGAGCGTCGTCCTGCTTGCCCTGATCTGCTTCACCGCCGCGCTTGCGCCCTACTGAGTCGGCTCGAGCTCGTTGAGGATAAGCTGGAACGTCAGGTGCCAGAAGGCACCATTCACGTACGGGTTATCGCGGGTCGGCCAGTTCTGCCAGTAGGTCGTGTTCATCGGGATACGGTGGAACCACTTCTGGATCGGGATATCCGGCAGCTCCGGCAGCCAGATCTCCATGGCGCGGCGCCACTGATCCATGATCCGATCGGTCTCCTCTGGTGGCGTCACGGCCATCTCGTCGACGATCTTGTCGAACTGATCATTGCGCCAGCGCGAGAAGTTGACCTGGTGGCCGCCGGGCACCGCTTCGGTCACCGACTGGTAGAGCCGCAAGGTGAAGTACGGGTCGACTCCGATACTGCCGCCGTGGCCGAAGAGCGATGCGTTGTAGTTTCCCTGGCCGAATCGGTCGAAGAAGTCCGGCGGCATCGCGTACGACGACTGGACACCCTGTCGCCGCAGCATCTCGGCGACCACCGGCCCGATATCGGCCATCACGGTGAAGCTCTCAATCGGGACGTCGAGTACCTGGCCGTCCTTCTCCCAGAAGCCATCGGCGTTCTTCTGCCAGCCCTTGCCCTGGAGCAGCGCGGCGCCCTTCTCCGGGTTGAACTCGTTCGTCGGGTACTGCTGCAGGAGGTCCTGGACGGCGTCGAAGAACGGAAGGAGGCCCGGGTAGGTCGGCATCGGCAGGACGGCCGGCTCGCCGGCGCCGCCGAGCGCGACCTCGATGAGCTGCTGGCGGTCGATAAAGTAGCTGAGGGCCCAGCGGACGTCCTTGTCGGTGTACGGCTCGCGCTCGCAGTTCACGTACAGGGACGTGGGCCACCAGTCCTCGTACCCGTACGGGGGATCCTTGAACGTGTGGGTGATGATAGCAGGGTTCTGAACGAGGATCGTCTCCATCGTCAGGGGGCGCAGGTCGAGCGAACAGTCAATCTCGTTGGCGATCAACTGCTGCGCCACCTGGGTCTCCTGAGTGAACGGGAGATAGATGACGCGCTCGACGCGGGGCTTCTGCCGAACCAGCCCCTGCTTGACCGCCCACCATTCCTCCTCGCGGAGATCGATCACTTTCTGCTCGGGGGACGAAAAGACCACTCGCCAGGGTCCGGTCGTGACCGGCCAGCCCTTGTTCAGGTCATACGCGGTGAACGTCGTCCAGTCCTGGCCCTCGAAGATGTGCTTAGGGACGATATAGACGCCGATATCGTACTTGTATGTCATGAAGTAGAAGAAGCGTGGAGCCGGAACTTTGAATTTCACGCGCACCACGTTGTCGTTCTCGGCGACGGCCTCGTCGACGAACTGCTGCACGTCGACACCCCACCGCACTTCTGGGCCGAGGTCGCGCAGCGAATTGAGCGTGAACGCGACGTCTTCCGCCGAGAACGGAGTGCCATCGCTCCAGGTAATCCCCGAACGCGTCGTGATGGTTAGTTCGGTGTAGTCCTGGTTGTACTCCCAGCTCTCCGCCAGCCAGGGGTACCACTTGTCGGCGAAGGCGGAGTAATAGGCGAGCGGCTCGTAGAGGATACCCAGCCCGTTTTGGTGGTTGGCGCCGATGGCGTAACCGTTCCACAGCTCCCAGTCGATGTGCCGGCCTTCCTGGCCGCCCCAGCGCAGAATCAGCGTGCGGTTACGGGGTACTTCCCGGAGTTGCCCCGTTGGGGCCGGGGTCGTCACGACCGTTGGCGTGGCCACCGCTGCAGGAGTCCCTGCGCTGGGAGCCGGTGTCTGGCCGCTCGGAGCCGGCGTTGCCGCTTGGCGTCGGCAGGCTGCCAGCAGAGCTGAGGCTCCCGCGAACGAGATGCTCACTCGCAGGAAGTCACGCCGGGACAGTCTGCGCGAAGTGTTGTCAAGCACCGTGGCTCCTCCACACCGTGTGATCCATCCGCACGATCCATCCTGATGCCCCAACCGCCCTCACTCCAGTTCCGGTCATGCGGCGGCACGCTACACCAGAAACTCATCGTGTTGTATGATGACCTTGTGACTTCGTAGCTTCAGTCTAACGTCTTGCTCGGCGACGTGTCAAGCAGGTGACGCCAGGCGAACCGCCTTCTACGGGGGAGAGCTACCTGATGGCCGAAGTGCTCCGTGTCGAGGACTTGCGGGTCTACTATCACACCGAAGCTGGCCCAGTGAAGGCCGTCAACGGTGTGTCCTTCGCTCTCAAGCCCGGTGAGCGCTTCGGCCTGGTCGGGGAATCCGGGAGCGGGAAGTCCACCATCGCGCTGGCTCTCCTCCGCTTGATTCGTCCACCAGGGCGGATCGAGGGGGGAGCGATTTATCTCGATGGGGTCAATCTGGTCACGCTCGACGAAGAGGAGATGCGCCGGCTACGCCTGGCCCGGATCTCACTGGTGGCCCAGGGGGCTATGAATTCCCTCAATCCTGTCAAGCGGATCGGTGAGCAGATCGAGCTCGCGCTGCGAGACCACGGCGTCCAGATGTCGCGCATCGAATTCGATCGCTACGTGGCGGAGCTGCTGCAGCGGGTCGGCCTGCGGCCCGAGGTTGCCAAGATGTTCCCCCACGAGTTGAGTGGCGGCATGAAGCAGCGGGTCTGTACTGCTATTGCGATTAGCCTGGAGCCGCAGGTCATCGTGGCGGACGAGCCGACCAGCGCGCTCGATGTCGTAGTCCAATGGCAGGTCATCGATACCTTGCGACGGGTGCAGGAGGAACTGGGAGCTGCCGTCATCCTGATCGGGCACGATATGGGCCTGATGGCGCAGACGGTGGATCGGATCGGCGTGATGTATGCTGGGAAGCTCGTGGAGATCGCTCCGACCCGAGAGCTTTTTCGAGAGCCTTTGCACCCATACACCCAGCTTCTCATCGCCAGTTTGCCCTCGCTCGACGGAAAGGGGGAGCTGCGCGGCATCCCGGGTCTCCCACCGTCTCTCTTGAATCCGCCGCCAGGGTGCCCGTTCCACCCGCGCTGCCCGTTCGTGATGGAGCGTTGCCGCGTCGAGGAGCCGGTACTACGCGAGGTCCTGCCCGGACATTGGGTGGCCTGTCACTTGCACTAGGATGGTGCTATGACTGCATTGCTCGAGGCCAGGCACGTCACGAAGGTCTTCGGTGGTGGGCTGCTGCGCAAGACACAGACGGTGGCGCTGGAGGATTTCTCCTTCCAAGTGAGTGGAGACACTCCGCGCATTACGGCCATCGTAGGCGAAAGCGGCAGCGGCAAGACGACGCTGGCTCGCCTGCTGCTCGGCCTGGTCAGCCCGACCAGAGGACAGATCCTCTATCGGGGGAAAGATCTCCAAAAGCTCTCGGGCGAAGATAGGAGGGCCTTCCTGCACGATGTGCAAGCCGTTTTTCAGGATCCCTTCGAGGTCTATAACCCCTTCTACAAAGTCGATCACGTTCTGGAGTTGCCGATCAAGAACTTCGAGCTCGCCCACAGCCGGCGAGAGCGCCGGGCGTTGGTCGAGGAGGCGCTGCAGGCGGTCGGCCTGCGTCCCGAGGAGACGCTCGGCCGCTACCCGCACCAGCTCAGCGGTGGACAGCGCCAGCGCATTATGGTCGCCCGTGCCTTGCTGCTCCGCCCGCGCCTGATTATCGCCGACGAGCCGGTCTCGATGGTCGATGCCTCGCTGCGCGCAACCATCCTGGGCAGCTTGCTCAAGCTCAACCAGGAGTTCGGGATCTCCCTGATCTACATCACGCACGATCTCACCACGGCTTACCAGGTGAGCCAGGACATCATCGTCCTGTATCGCGGCTCGGTCGTCGAGGCTGGCGACGTCGAGCAGGTGGTGCGTGATCCGCAGCACCCATACACCAGACTGCTCGTTGGATCGATCCCGTTGCCGAACCCGGACCGCGTCTGGCAGGGCGAACGGGTGCTCGGCCGGCCGGCTGGAGATCTGAACCCGGTCGGATCCTCGTACTGCAAGTTCCACGAGCGTTGTCCCTTCGCGATGTCGATGTGTGTCGAGCAGGCACCACCACTGTTCCAGACTGATCCGCGCCGCGTGACGGCGTGCTACCTGTACCGGGACGCGCCCGCTATCGGACCGGAGGAGCTCGTCCACGTCTTCGCGAACGGTTACCAACCGCAAGCGGCGAGGCAGCCAGAGGTTCACCGGGAAAGCGGAGCCGGCGAGTCCGGTTCGTGAGGGCTCTCCCGGGTCGACCGGTCAGCCGCTCGACCCCGCTTCATCGTCGCCGCTCGAGCGAAGATGGCAGCACTGGTCTCGCCCATGGCGCCGGAAGCCCTCGTGGAGTGGTGCGGAGGCGGTGATCAATGAAGGCAAGGAGGCCATGAAGGGAGGAGGTATGTCGTTGGCAGCACCCGGCCCGACACCGTTGTCGCCGACAGCACCGCCGTGGGAGCCGACCGGGGGGATGCCTCGCATCGTCGTTACCGATGTGCGCGCGATCTGCACCGCGCCTGACGGCATCCGGCTGGTTGTCGTCAAAGTGGAGACGAGCGAGCCAGGACTCTACGGACTCGGCTGCGCTACCTTCACCCAGCGGCCGCTGGCCGTCGTCGCCGCGATCGAGCAGTACCTCAAGCCGTTCGTGGTCGGCCGCGATCCCAACGACATCGAGGACATTTGGCAGGCAGCCCATGTCAGCTCCTACTGGCGCAACGGGCCGGTGCTCCACAACGCGCTCTCCGGCATCGACATGGCGCTCTGGGACATCAAGGGGAAACTGGCCAATATGCCGCTCTACCAGCTCTTCGGTGGAAAGTGCAGAAAGGCGGCGGCGCTCTATGCCCACGCGAGCGGGAGAGACTTTCAAGAAGTCGAAGAGGATGCTCGTCGGTACATGGAGATGGGATACCGGTACGTTAGGTGCCAGGTAGCCGTGCCGGGCCAGTCGACCTACGGCGCGCGCGGCGGCGACACGGGGCGCGAGATCTGGGAGCCGAGCGCCTACTGCCGGCTCGTCCCTCGCCTGTTCGACTACCTGCGTAGCCGTCTCGGTGAGGAGGTGGAGCTCTTGCACGACGTGCACGAGCGCGTCCCACCGATTCAGGCCGTCCAACTCGCGAAAGACCTCGAGCCGTACCGCCTCTTTTTCCTAGAAGACCCGTTTGCGCCCGAGGACATCGAATACTTCCGGATCCTGCGGCAGCAGGCAGCCACACCGATCGCGATGGGCGAGCTCTTCGTCAACCCGTCGGAGTACGTGCCCTTGATCCGCGACCGGTTGATCGACTTCATCCGGGTTCACATCTCGGCGATCGGCGGCCTGAGCATGGCTCGGAAGTTGGCGGCATTCTGCGAGTTCTTCGGGGTGCGGACGGCATGGCACGGCCCGGGTGACGTTTCGCCAGTCGGACATGCAGCCAACCTGCACCTCGATCTGGCCTGTTACAACTTCGGCATTCAGGAGCAGCACGTGTTCGGGGAACGAACGCGCGAGGTCTTCCCCGGTTGCCCCGAAATCCGCGATGGGATGCTCTGGCCGAACGACAAGCCCGGCTTGGGAGTCGACATCGACGAGAAGCTCGCGGCGAGATACCCGTTTCCTGAGCACCCTTTGAACGGCGGCTGGGCTCCTGTTCGGCGCCTGGACGGTACTGTCATCCGGCCGTGATTCGGCCGGCGATGCGGCGTCCTGAAGCGCAGGAGGTGCGCCTGACCGGCCACCGGCAGACGCGCACGGGTTTTTATACCTCGGGATGGCGCCTGGTCCACTCGCTCGTCGCGGATTTCACCACCCTCGGTCAATCGAAACTCGCGAGCTAGCGACGCTGTTCGACTATTCTGAATCTCGGTCTTGCGGGAACCCGGCACTTGTCGCGATAATGCTCTTCAAATTTCGGCCACGCGTATTCGGCACAGGATTACGGCAGTCGAGATGTCTTCGCGGGGCAGCTCGCCTTCGCTGATAGAGCGAGCTACCCGCCTGGATCTGCTGGTGCTCGGCGCGATGGGCCTGATCGAGGGAGGAGGGGTGGCGGTGAGCGGTGAGTTGCGGTTCCCGAGCCCGTTCGAAGTTCCGACCCCACCCGGGTGTGAGGGCTGGGAGGAGATGTATCCGTACTATGTGCTGTTCTCCGAAGATCGCAGGGCCGAGGAAGAGGGGCGACTCTGGTTCTATAACGGCATGCACTTTCCCGAGGTTATGACGCCGTTCGACATCATCACGGCAGAAGCGCCCTATGTCGCGATCGGTGAGATGAGCAGCCGCATCTTCTGCCTTCCACCGGCGATGGGCATCGATTTCCGCGTGCTGAACGGGTACATCTACATTAGCCCGACGCCGGTAACCGACCCGCAAGCCATTCAGGAGCGGGCCAAACTGTTCGAACGACGGGCTGGTTACTACTATGCCAATTGGAGCTCGATCTACGACGAGTGGAAGCAGAAACTGATTCGAGAGATCGAGGAGCTCAAGGCGATTCCCTTCCCGTCGCTACCCGATGTCGAGGACGAGAAAATCGTCTTCGAGCGGCGTGGGATCGGTACATCCTACGACGTGCTGCGGAGCTACCATCAGGTCATCGAGAGTATCTATCGCGTGTGGCAGATCCATATGGAGATTGTCATCATCGGGTTCGGCGCGTATCTGGCCTTCTACGATTTCTGCAAGCGAAGCTTCCCAGAGATCACAGACCAGGAAGTGACGCGGATGGTCGGTGCAATCGACGTGAGCATGTTCCGGCCGAACTACGAGCTGATGCGTCTGGCGCGGAAGGCGGTGGAGCTCGGCGTCGCGGACTACTTCAAGCTGGGTAGCTCGCCCACGGAGGTGTTCGCTCAGCTCGAACAGGTGGAGGCGGGGCGTGCCTGGCTTGCGGAATGGCAGCAGAGCGCGGACCCGTGGTTCTACATGAACTCCGGCGATGGTTTCCAGCATCATCACCGGGCCTGGGTCGACGATCCAACCCCGATCTTCAACGTTTTACCGGACTATATCAACCGTCTGCAGCGGGGAGAGAGCCTGGAGCGCGATGTCGACGCGCTGAGAGCGCAGCGAGATCGCGTCACCGAGGGATACCGGAACTTGCTTCAGACTGACGAGGATCGGGGCGCGTTCGATCAACTCATTAAGCTGGTACGTGACGTCTACTACTCTATGGAGGACCATAAGTTCTACGTCGAGCACTGGTATCAGAGCGTATTCTGGAACAAAATGCGTGAGCTTGGGCAGCTCTTTGTCTCTCACGGATTCTTCAGCGATGTCGATGACGTGTTCTACCTTCACTAGTCGGAGGTGTACCAGGCGCTGTTCGACCTGCTGCTCGGCTGGTCGATCGGCGTTCCCTCCCGCGGGCCGGCATACTGGCCGCGCGTGATCGCTCGACGACGAGAACTGCTGAAACGGCTGCGCGAGTGGACTCCGCCGCCAGCGCTCGGGGTGGTGCCCGAAACGATCGCTGACCCGGCCGTGGTAATGCTCTGGGGAATCACGCCGGAGCGGTTGCGGGCATGGTTGAACCCCGTAAATGGGAAGTCTTTGACCGGCTTTGCGGCTGCCCCTGGGGTGGCTGAAGGCCCGGCCCGTGTCGTACTCGGCATCGACGACCTGCAACATGTCCAAGACGGCGAGATTCTCGTCTGCTCGGTGACCGAGCCGAGCTGGGCTCCGATCTTCGCCAAAGTGCGAGCAACGGTCGCTGACATCGGGGGCGTAATGTCGCACGCGGCGATCGTGGCTCGGGAATACCGGATTCCGGCTGTCCTGGGGACCGGCGTTGCGACGAAGCGAATACGCACCGGCCAACGGATACGGGTTGACGGTGATAGTGGGACGGTCACCATTCTCGAAGACTGACCTGAACGGGTGCACCCGCAGACTGGAGGCGGGGAATGATCGATGATGGGATGACACCACTGACGGTGTGGTTCTCTGAGGTGGGACGCGAGGCGCGCGCGCTGGTCGGCGGCAAAGTGGCGAGCCTCGGTGAGCTGCTGCGCGCTGGCTGCCGGGTTCCACCCGGATTCGCGGTCACCAGTGCGGCGTACCAGCGCTTCGTCGAGGCGAACGGGCTGGATCTCGTCATCCGAGCCTCCCTGGCGGGGCTAAGCGCCGACGATCTCGCTGCGACCGAGGCGAGCGCGCGACGCCTTCAGAAGGCGTTCGTGGAAGCTCCGATTCCCTCCGAGCTTGCAGAGAAGATCAGGGCTGAGTACCGCCGGCTCGCTAATCTCGCGGAGGAGCCCGAGCCGGCGGTTGCGGTGCGGTCCAGCGCAGTAGCCGAGGATACTGAGGCTGCGAGTTTTGCTGGTCAGCACGAGACCTACCTCTGGATTCGGGGCGAAGACGAAGTGCTCGACGCGGTTCGTCGCTGCTGGGCGAGCGCCTTTACCCCCCGTGCGATCGCCTACCGGGCGCACCAGCGGATCGGCCCGGAGGCGGGCGCCATTGCCGTTGGTGTTCAGCGCATGGTTGAAGCGCGAGCGGCGGGAGTCCTGTTCACACTCAGCCCACGCAGCGGCGACCCGTCCGTGATCGTCATCGAGGGAAGCTGGGGGCCTGGCGTCGCGGTGGTCGGAGGCGAGGTGACCCCGGACGAGTACTGGGTAAACAAGGTGACGCTGGAGATCACCCGGAAGCAGGTGGCGTGCAAGACGCACCGGTATGCCGCCGATGGGCGGCACGGTCAGCTACGGAAGATCGAGGTGGAGACGGATCTCCAGAATCAGGCATGTCTAAGCGACGAAGAGATTACCGTGCTCGCGGACCTCGCGCGGCGGTTGGAGCGGCACTACGGCCATGCGCTCGACATCGAGTGGGCCGTGACCGAATCGACCGGTTGCCCCGAGAACATCTACGTGCTTCAAGCACGCCCCGAGACGGTGTGGAGCCAGCGGAGGCGCGAACCAGTGGCGAAGAGCTTCACCGATCCCCTCTCGTTCATCGTGCAGCGGCTTACCGGGTCGACACCGGGAGTCGGAGTTGCGTGAGGTCATTCAATCAGATCAGGCCTCTGCCTAAGATCTGCCGGCTCGCCTGGCCTGTGTTCGCGCGTTGCAGCTCGCGGCTGCCAGTGGTGACGGCACCGGACCGTGCTGGCCTCTCGGGAGTTCCGGCAGGAAGGGAGGATTGACCAATGAGCGGCGAGCTTCGCTTCCCCAGCCCGTTCGAGGTTCCGACCCCACCCGGCTGCGAGGGCTGGGAAGAGATGTATCCCGAATACTGTCGCTTCTCGCCGGAGCGCCGTGAGGCGGAGGAAGCTCGCCTCTGGTTCTACAACGGGATGCACTTCCCGGAACCCATCTCGCCGTTCGACATCATCACGGCAGAGGCGTTCTACGTGGCCATCGGCGAGATGAGCGGTCGTCTCTTTTGCATCCCACCGGCGCTCGGGATCGACTTTCGCGTACTCAATGGCTACATCTACATCAGCCCCATCGCGGAGCTGAACCCGCAAAAGATTCAGGAGCGTGCGGAGCTCTTCCAGCGCCGTGCGGGACACTACTATGCCAACTGGCAGGCGATCTATCAGGATTGGCGAGACCGCGTCGTTCGCGAGATCGAGTCGTTGAGAGCAATCCCGTTTCCCGAGTTGCCCGAGGTCGAACCCGAAGATCTGGTCTTTGCCCATCGTGGCATCGGCACTTCGATGGCCCTCTTCGAGGGATACAACCGGGTGATCGAGAGCCTCTTCCGGATCGCCCAAATCCATATGGAAGTCGTGATGATTGGATTTGCGGCGTATTTGAGCTTCTACGACTTCTGCAAGCGAGCGTTCCCGGACATTGCTGACCAGCAGATTACCCGCATGGTCGGTGCGATCGACGTCAGCATGCTGCGGCCGAACGAAGAGCTGAAGCAACTTGCCCGGAGGGCGGTGGAGCTCGGCGTGGCGAGCGCGTTCGGCGATGGGCGTTCGTGGCAGGAGGTCTTCGCCACGTTGCGCGAGAGTGAGGCCGGGCGAGCATGGCTGGCTGAGTGGGAAGAGCGAGGTGATCCCTGGTTCTACATCAACTCCGGGGATGGCCTTCAGCATCAATTCCGCGCCTGGCGCGACGACCCAGCACCGATCTTCGGGGTGCTGGCAACCTACATTTCGCAGGTTCAGCGCGGGGAGCGCCTGGAGCGCGACATCGAGCGCCAGCGCGAGGAGCGCGACCGTATCACCGCTGCGTACCGGGAGCTACTTGACGCTGAGGAAGACCGCCGGGCATTCGACCAGCTTCTAGCATTGGTTCGTGATGTGTACTTTACGATCGAGGATCACAAGTTCTGGGTCGACCACTGGTACATGAGCACGTTTTGGAACAAGCTTCGGGAACTCGGCCAGATCTTCGTTAAGGCCGGGTTTTTCCGCGAAGTCGATGACCTGTTCTACTTGCACTGGACGGAGGTCTCGCGAGCCCTTACCGATCTCCTGCTTGCCTGGTCGAACAGCGCCGACGCCCATGGTCCGAAATACTGGCCGGGCGTCATCGAGCGACGGCGCGCGCTGCTCAAAGAACTTCGGCGCTTTAACCCGCCGCCAGCTCTGGGGGTAGTACCTGAGACAATCGCCGACCCCGCCATCGTGATGCTGTGGGGCATTACGCCTGAGCGCCTTCGGGCCTGGCTGGTTCCCTCAGAGGGGGAAAAGAATGTTCTGCGTGGATTCGCCGCGTCGGCCGGCACGGTCGAAGGACCAGCGCGCGTGATCTTCAGCGTCGAGGAGCTTAGTACCGTGCAGGATGGCGAGATCCTCGGCTGCTCGGTCACCGAGCCGAGCTGGGCGCCTATCTTCGCCAAAGTACGCGCGACGGTGACCGACATTGGCGGCGTGATGTCGCATGCGGCGATTGTGGCGCGAGAGTACAACATCCCCGCCGTGCTGGGGACGGGGGTCGCGACCCAGCGCATTCGGACCGGCCAGCGGCTGCGGGTGGACGGTGATCGAGGTGTCGTCACCATACTCGACTGACGGGCGTGCAGCCGGCAAGGTCCAGCCGCTCGGAGCACTGGCGCGCCTCATCGTGTGGTCCTCGACTGGATAGGAAGGGATGCGCCGGCGAGCCGGTGATTGCTGAGGAGACGCAGCGCGGGGCGCGTTGATCGTGTCGCGTGATCCCGCGCCGTCCAGAGTGCCGCTGTGCCGGGCCTTGGCCATTCTCTGGCGGCAGGCTCCAGAGTTGCCAGATACCCTCGGCGGCGTCGACAGAGTGGGCCAGAACAGAGCCGGGCAGGGGACGAAGCGGAGCGGCCGGTAGACCACCTCGCCCGCTGCATCGAGAAGACCATCATACGACGGTGAACGGGAGCGCAGAGGCATGGAGCTGACCCAGGAAGACATCCAGGAGATCCTGCGGATTCTGGAGCATTCGTCCTTCGATGAACTCTACCTGGAGACACCGCATCTCAAGCTGATCGTTCGGCGAGGGACAGGCTCCCCGCAGCGACCCGGAGAGCCGCCGACTCGCATTCCGGAAAGTGCTGGGCCGAGCGGGGAGTCTGCGCCACCATCGCCGCCTGCGGAGACGTACAGCGGGGGAGGGGGCGAGGCGGTACAGCCAGCGGAGGCGGATCGCGCAGCCCGCGTAGAGCCATTCGAGAAGCAAGCGGCCGGATCCAGCCCTGATATCGTGCCCGATGGCAGCGTGCCGATCGCAGCTCCCTTGCGGGGGATCTTCTACCGGGCGCCACGTCCTGGCGCGGAGCCGTTCGTCGACACGGGAAGCCCGGTAGAACCCGAGACAGTCGTCGGCATCATCGAGGTGATGAAGCTGATGCATTCCATCACAGCAGGGGTCCGTGGGACGATCGTCGACCGATGCGTGGAGGATGGACAGGCCGTGGAGGAGGGGCAGCCGCTCTTCTGGGTGCTCCCGGCACGCCTTGGAGGCTCCGAGTAAAGGGCCCCACCTGGGGAGCGTGATCTTGTCCCATGGCACGTCGGCTCGGAGGGTACACTGGGGTAGGGAGCAATGGCAGGGCGCGTTCAGCTCATCGACGTAACACTTCGCGACGGCAATCAGAGTCTCTGGAGCGCAACGGGCATCGACACGGCGACGACCCTCGCTGTGGCACCGCTCCTGGACCGAGTTGGATTCAAGGCACTCGACTTCACGACCAGCACGCACATGGCGATCGCTATCCGCTATCACAAGGAAGATCCGTTTGAGCGGATCCGGTTGACCCGACAGCTCATGCCGAAGACGCCGCTCATCTTCATGACGACCGGCATGCGCTTCATCACCTGGGAGCCTGCTCCGCGCGCGATCATCCGGTTAGCGATGCGCCTGGTCGTCCAGCATGGCATACGGCGCATTCAGATCGTCGAACCGATGAACAACATGGAGGCATTATTGGAAGCTGCCAGAATCGCCCGCGACGAGGGAGCGGAGCAGGTCGTCGCGGGTCTGGTCTACAGCATAAGCCCGGTACATACCGACGACTTCTATGTTCGCTGTGCGGCCGAGCTGGCCGGGCACGGCGAACTGATCGATACGGTGTATATCAAGGACCCCTCTGGACTGCTCACGCCTGAGCGCGTCGAGACGATTGTGCCGGCGTTGCGGCAGGTGCTGGGGTCGATGCCCCTGGAGATCCACTCCCACTGCAACACCGGGCTAGCACCTCTTTGCTATCTGCGCGCGGTTGCGCTCGGTGTCGACACCGTACACACGGCCATCCCGCCGCTGGCCGAGGGCACATCGCTTCCCTCGATCAGGCGGACCGTCGCCAATCTGCGCGAGCTGGGCTATGAGGTCGAGGCAGACCTCGAGCCGGTTGAGCGCATTTCGCAGTACCTCTTCGACCGCGCCCGGCGGAAGAGCTATCCGATCGGCCAGCCGGCCGAGTACGATGTCTCCTTCTACCGCCACCAGGTACCTGGCGGGATGGTGACCACCCTGAGGCGCCATTTAGCAGAGGTCGGAGCCGAGGACCGGTTTGAAGCGGTGCTCGAAGAGATCGTACGAGTCAGGGCCGAGTTGGGTTATCCGATTATGGTGACGCCCTTCTCGCAGCTCGTGGCGACGCAGGCGCTGCTGAACTTGCGCTCTCGGGAACGATACGAGACAGCTCCCGACGAGGTCATCAAGTACGTTCTCGGCTGGTTTGGTTCCCCACCAGCACCGATCGACGCGGAGGTGCGCGAGCGAATTCTCTCGATGCCTCGCGCGCGGGAATTGGGCGTCCCGGATGATGAGCCGACGCTCGAAGAGCTGCGGCAGCGGACAGGCGTGAATATCCCGGACGAGGAGCTGCTGCTACGCTGGGCGCTCCCAGGAGACCAGGTTGACGCCGCGCTGGGCCGGCAGCGGGGTCGGAGTCCGGCTTCACTGGACGGTGTGTGTCACCCGCTCAAGCAACTGATGGCAGAGGTATCGCGACGGCCGGACATTCGCTATTTCCATCTGGAAAAGGGCGGCCTTCGCCTAACCCTTCGCCGGTCGGGCGACACCCCGATGGAGAGGGAGCTGTGAACGATGGAGTTGCCGAGCGAGCGTGGCATGCTGCGAGAGACATGGCGGGCGAAGGCGTTCGTGTTCGATGTGGACGGTACATTGATCGTCGCTGAGGACGCGAGCTGGAGCGGTGCGCATCCTCTTCCCGGAGCTGTCCAATTCCTCAACTGGCTGCGCCGAGCGGGAAACCCGTTCGTGCTCTTCACGAACGGGAGCACGCGGTCACCGGCAACGTATGCCGCGCGGTTGAGAGAAGCCGGCCTTCCGGTAGAAGACTGGCAGGTCATAACCCCCGGCGTAACGGCGGCAGAACTCATCGTGCACGAGTACCCTGGGCGCTCGGTTCTCGTCCTGGGTGGTGAGGGTGTTATC
>ERZ511473.1400-NODE-1400-length-20360-cov-5.181433_pt1 | contig 20360 bp, 9 predicted proteins | sample MGYA00374947_ERZ511473 | MGnify/ENA primary metagenome ERZ511473 (study PRJEB26303, sample SAMN06343854) | sediment metagenome | isolation source: hot spring sediment | place: Canada: British Columbia | collected 2012-09-26 ... | reverse complement strand
CTCCAGCGCCGATGGTACTGGCGGGGCAACCCGCTGGGAGAGTAGGACGTCGCCAGGAGCTAATGAAGCCCCCTGACTAATCGGTCAGGGGGCTTTTGTTTTCGTGTAGGTGTCCGCTTACATCATTATTTTACCAGCGTCTCGATGAGGCGGAACACAATCGCACCCGTTGTGATGGAGCGTATCGCCGCGTCCAGATCCGCCTGTCGGTCACGTAGCCGTTCCGCCATCACCCGCGTCGGCACAAAGATAATGTCACCTAACTCCACCGTGCGCACCTTCCGAGCAGGCAGAACCTCGCCCGTTGCTCGGATAACCAGTATCTTGTCTCGCGCGGCGTCGTTGGTGAAACCTCCGGCATGCTCCACATAGTACGATACTCCCTTGCCCGGTGTGTAGAGCACGGCGGAAGGTACCACTACCGCTCCGGTAACCGCTACCGTTGTGGGTTTCTCGGGCACATAGATGATGTCTCCGTCGCGCACCTCCACGTCTGCCGCGCTACCCGGCTTCTGTAGCGCGGTTACCAGGTCAATGCGCACGTTACCCGCAGGCAGCAGGTCCTCCTCTTTCAGCGGGCGTGCCTGTGAGACCAGGTCGCGGGTGAGGAGCGTAGCTGCCTCCGCAATCTTCTCTGGGATGGGAGATACGCTGGCGGGTACGGCTTGTCCAACCAGCGCAGCCGCGCTTGCCGGAACGGCAGGTTGTGCCAGTCCCGCCGCAAAGCGCACACGCTCTACATCCGACCGTGCCAGCGCACGCCGGTACTCCTCCTCGTTGACAATTTTCAGCACTTGCAGGATACGCCCGGTTAACGTCTTCTGCAAGTCGCTCACCACTTGGTCCGGGCGACGCAACAGGCGCGCCGCCTGTGGGTAAGCGGTGTCCAGAAGCCCGCCTGCGCGTTTCACAATATCACTCAGCCGCTCGGTAGCTGCTTGCAGTGTGTAAGGACCCGGCTCCTTCACCGCGCCGCGCAGGTAGACGGTTAACGGCTTCAGGCGGAAATCGCCGCGTGCTCGCACCGTCACCACGTCGCCATCCTCCAGCAATGGGTTCTGCGTTTCCAAGCCTCTCAGTGCCTCTTCGAGACTTACCTCTATTGGGGGAGTACCCGCCGGTTTTCGCGATTTGGCAATCTCCACCCGTGTTGCCGCTTCGGGAAGAGGACCACCGGCCAGTCGAATCAGGTCGGACAAGCGCATGCTCTCGGCGCGAGGATATACGCCCGGCGATTGTACTGCACCGTCTATGGTGACCACGTTTTCAGGGGTAAACTGCGCCTGCTCGCGGGTGTACACCATCAGCACGTCGCGATCTTGCAGGAGCACGTTGTGTTCCGGCTCGTTCAGCATCGCCTTGCGCAGGTCAATGGCGAGCAACGGACCGTAGCTACCATCCGGGTTGCGCCGTTGCAGGAACGCGCGCTCCGCGTAGGCATTGGGCAGGATGCCCCCCGCCTGCAGGAGTAAATCCTGCACGCGCATATTGTCGGCGCGGTAGTAAGTACCCTGTTTCTGCACCGCACCTTTAATATCCACGCGCCGGTCGCCCATCCACTCCACGTCCTTTATCGCGTAGATGACAAGCCGGTCTCGCCGTTGCAGGGGGATGTTCGCCTGCCGGTCACGCTGCAACGCCTGTGCTAATCGTATCGGGATGAGCGTTTGCGTGTTATCCGGGTTCGTACGGAAGAGGTCGGCGCGGTCGATGTAGGCATCCTCCAGCAACCCACGCGCCCGCTCCACCAGGTCAGCAACCGTCATGCCCGGCGTCAACGCATAGTTTCCGGGCTGGTCCACTGCGCCATCGATGGTGACGATATTGGCGAAGACAGGACGAATACTGTACACTTCTACTTTATCGCCATCGTACAGCGGAGGATTGTTCTGGTCGCTGTCATCCAGTAGGTTGGCGTCGATAAGCTGGCGCGCCTCACCGGGGCGCACAGAGGTTACCGCCACCCGCTGTGCCACGCCAGAGGGCTTTACCCCCCCTGCAAAACCGATGGCGTCACGCAGGCGTTCCTCAGGCAGAAGCTCGTATATTGCCGGACGGTGCACCTCGCCGGAAACGCTCACCTGTACCTCTACAGGAGGGATGAAGATAATATCACCCGGCTGAAGCGGCACATCCTGACTACCGTCGCCATACAGCAGGAAGCGGTAGAAGTCAAAAGTATGCACAGAGCCGTCGGTACGCTTTAGCTGGATACGCCTCAGGGAACCTTTGTCATTGGGTCCGCCGCAGGCGTAGAGGGCGTTGAACAGGGTGGCGACGGCGGGCACCTGGTAACTACCGGGCGCATACGCCTCGCCCGCAACGATGATGCTCATCGTGCGCAGCTCGCGTAGCGTTAGCGTCACCTGCACGTTGCGGATGACGCGCGACAACGCCTTCCGCACCGTTTCCTCCAGCTGGGCGAGCGTTTGCCCCCTGGCGATAATCTTGCCTCCCATTGGCAGGGTTATCGCTCCCTGTGCGTCTACCCGCGGATACACCTCGCGGGGTTCCAGCGTATCGCTCCAATAGCGCAGGGTCAGCAGGTCACCCGGTCCCAGCTGGTAACGTTCGGGAGCGGGCGTCAGCACATTCATCCACAGCATGGCATCGGGTCCCACGAAATTCTTCAGCGCATCTGCCGGAGGCAGCACAAAAGGCGTTGCCTGAGCAGGCCGACCTGAGTAGGGGTAAGCGATATAAGGAAACGCCGGCAGCTGTTGTCCGGTTCCGGCGGGCACCCCGGAAACAGCAGGAGCAGCTGCGCCCTGCTTCCCTTCTTCCGTAGATTGTTGCTGGACAGGCGGTATCCCTGTGAGCGGCTGAACGGGCATCTGAGCGGACTGCAGCGTGCCCTGCAACAGCATCTGGAAATACAACCGGCGCACAGCGATTGCCTCCCGTGCTTGCTTGAAGTAGCTGTAGCCGAACTTTTCCAGCGACGCCGTTTGCCTGGGACGCCCTTCCGACGACATTGTCGGAGCAGTGTTGTTCGTTGAAGCAGGCGTCACCTCTTGGTTACCCGCCTGACCGCTGGAAGACGGTGAGGTAGTTGAGGCAGGCGGTTGCGTGGGTTGCCCGGTTTGTGCCAGAGACAGTGTGCTCAGTAGAGACCAGAGACCCAGAAATACCGCGATTTTGCGCACGCTGCATTCCCTCCTGTAACAATGAGCAGGTTTGCCCTCACAGTATATCATGACCCTGCGGGTTTCGTCAAAACCTCACAGAGCACTACAGATTGCAGGGCGGCTTACCGATAATCTGGGTGGAAACACCTCGCAGGATTGCGAGGGAACATCATTCTCACGGAGGAGAACGATGCGACGGTCGCCATTGTACAACGGAGGGTCAATGTCGATAGGCGCGGTCAGCGCGCTCACCGGAGTGGAAGTGCATACTCTGCGCTACTGGGAGAAGGAGTTCAGCGAGTTTCTCCAACCCAGGCGCACCGGCGGCAAGCAACGCCGTTACTCGGCAGACGATGTCACGCTTATCCTGGAGATTAAGCGACTGTTGAAGCAGGAGATGTACAGCATCGCCGGGGCGCGGCGAGTGCTGGCGCAGAGTTACCGCGATAGTACCTCTGCACGTACCGCTGCTTAGCCAGCAAACCGGCGTGGGGAACGATTTCAAGAAGGGATACCAGGAGCGCAACTAATGCCCATCACTCAATGGGATGGCTTCATCCCGTACACAGCGCAAGATATTGAAGCGTTTACCTCTGCCGGCGCCGATGGCGCCGTTGTGCAACGGATACGCCTGGAGCGTGACCGGCAGTCGCTGTATACGGCGGATGTATTTCTCTATCATCGCCACCTCAGGCGCCGCATGGTGTGGCAGTTTATCGCTCTCGATGTACGTGATGGGGAACTCCACCTGAACTTCCCCACGCCGTTTCAACATGTTGATGGAGCGTGGCAGAAGCTGATTACCCATGCCCTGATCAACGCACTGCAGGCGGTATACGCAAACCCGGAAGCCGCACACGGAATGATTCTCAATGCCGACTTTCCGGTACCGGACGATGTGCCCCGACTGGATGGCGGAGGAGAAAACAGGGTCGCCCCCGGCTTCGCCTGGAACGAGCTGTATATCCACAGCGCGAAACGTTACCTCTTTGCGGGCGAGCGGGTACAGGGGATGCGCGTGCTGGACCTGGGCTGTGGAACGGGCTACGGCGCGAAGATACTTGCCCGACAGGCAGCACAGGTTGTTGCAGCGGATGTGGACGGTTTCCCCCTGCAATACGGTGAGAGCACCTATCCTGATGCAAAGATTCAGCGCGTGCATATCGCACCGATAAGCGACAGGCAGGGATTGCCCTTTGAGGAGGGCTCCTTCGATGCAGTGGTTAGCTTTGAAGTGATCGAACATGTGCCCGTCGAGCAGATGGAGGCTTTCTTTGCCGAAATCGCGCGGGTGCTCAAGCCGAATGGTATGGTCATCCTCTCCACGCCGAACAAGCACGTGTACATCCACTACCCCGACCCCTACCACGTTTCGCTGATGACCCTGGAGGATTTTCGCCGATTGCTGGAGAGTCGGTTTAACCAGGTGCAGCTCTTCGGACAGGTGCGCTCACAACAGCTACCCCATACCGCGATGGAGTTCGACATCGTTTCAGAACCCGACGATGGGCAGGAGATTTACATCGCGGTGTGTCGCGAGTACGCCGGGGATGCGAGAGCAATCGCTTTGCCACCACCAACGGTTTGGGAAACCTCTTCGCCTGAAGAGGCTCTTGCGCAGGGACGGTTGCCGGTCAGCGTTATCGTGCATACGCGCAACGAGGAACGCAACATCGCCGAGTGCCTGGAGCGGGTGAAGGACTGGGCGGGTGAGATTATTGTCATGGATATGGAGAGCACCGACCGTACGGTGGAAATCGCCCGCCGCTACACGGACAAGGTATATCACCACCCGCTGATTCTCGACTTTGACCTGGCGCGCAACGCCAGTGCCCGGCACGCGCGCTATGAGTGGATTCTGTATGTGGATGCCGATGAACGTGTGCCCGATGCGCTGGTAGATGCCCTGCGACAGCTGCTGCCCGCGCTGGATGAGGAGGTAGCGGCGGTCAAGCTTATCTACAAGAACTACTTTCTGGGCAAGTGGATACGCTATGCGGGGCAGTGGTATCCCGGATACAAAGCGCCGATGCTATTGCGCAGAGGCAGGTTTGAATGGTTGGGTGCAGCGCACGAGGGGGTAAAGGTATTCGGCAAAATCGTTCTCTTCCCGCCCGATAATCCCGACTGTGCTATCGAGCACCACTCGATGCCCACTCTGGAGCATTATATGCGCAAGCTCAACCACTACTCCCAGAGCGCAGCGCAGCAAATGCTGGAAGAACGCGCTCCCTGCTCGTGGCAGACGCTTGCTGCGGCGATGGGCTATGCGTTTCGCTTCTACTACGACGAGACGCAGGGCTATCGGGACGGTGCGCATGGCTTTTTGCTCTCCGCCTGTGCCGCGATGAGCGCGCTCGTCGACCAGATTCGCTATGCTGAACACCGCCTGCGCGAGGGTTGGGAAGGAGATGACCTGTTGCCCGCCAGCGCAGAAGAGTTTTTCCGCTTCGCGGCGGATGTAGCGGCAGGCAGGGTCGGCGTGATTCAAAAGAAGCTATCCCATATCCTGGCGTTTTCTGACGGTGAAACAGCAACCTCACCTCCCCCTTCGTGGTGGCACAGGCTATGGCAAAGGCTTCAACGAGAGCCTGGGGGGAGGGTGGTGATTCTCGGGGTAGCAGATGATAAACCGCCGGGCGAGGGCTGGAACAAAGCGGCGGAACACGAGCAGGCAGACGCGCTGATTGTGTTTGGCGAGGGGTGGCGCGACGCGGTACACAGACTCCGTCACGGTGGCAGCTTCTTCATCGGCGTACCGGTGTTCCCGCAGAACCCCCAGCACTGGCGCGCGGAGGTAGAGCAAACCTTTGGCGCAACAGCGCACCTGATAGACCCGGAGAGCAGCGGTTCGTGGCTCTTTGCCTTTGGGTGGAAAGGGCAGCGGGTGGAGCCGGCGCGTCGTCGGGTAGTGATGACCACCCACCAGCGTGCGCTGGAGATGCTGGGCGGCGGCGAGACACAGCTTTTCGAGACGCTGCTGGCGTTGCGAGAGCAGGGGGTGGTGGCGGATGTTTCGGTGTCCATGCGTTTGTCGGAAGAGCATTACGACCTGATCCACGCCTTCAGCCTGTACCATGCGGATAAAGTAGAACACTTAGAGCGCACCGACAAACCGCTGGTCGTCTCCACCATCTTCCGCGATAACACCGCCTTCTATCCGGTCACGGTAGGCGCGGCAGTCTTCCGGCAACAACACCCGGCGCAGGTAGAAGAGGCATTGCGGGCATGGAAAGAGGGGCGTTTGTACGTGCAGGGGGTAGACCCTCAATCGCTGGATGAGCCGGAGGAGATGAGGCGCGTTAAGGAGCGCGTTGTACGCCGAGCGCAGATACTTTTGCCCAACTGCCGGTGGGAGCTCGCCGCATTGCGCAGGTATTTCCGCCCGGGCTACAAGCCAGCGCAGGTAGTGCCCAACGCGGTGCGCCCGGAAAGGTTTGTTCAGGCAGCGCCCGATGCCTTTGTCCAGCGTTTTGGCTTGCGCGATTTTGTGCTGTGTGCGGCGCGCATTGAGCCGTTTAAGAACCAGCTGATGCTGATATGGGCGCTGCGCGACACGGGTATCCCTCTGGTGCTGGCAGGCAAGGTCTCCGAGCCGGAATACGGTGCACTGTGCCAGCGGTGGGCAGGTGAAAACGTGCATTTCGTGGGCGAACTCTCGCCCGAGCTGTTAGCCAGTGCATACGCGGCGGCGCGAGTGCACGCCATGCCTTCGTGGGCGGAGACGCCCGGCTTAACGAGCATGGAAGCTGCGCTCGCCGGTTGCACTGTCGTGGTGGGCAATCAAGGGGCGGAGCGCGAGTACTTCGGCGACTTCGCCACCTATTGCAACCCCGCCGATGTGGATTCGGTGCGCGAGGCGGTGCTGCAAGCATGGGAAGAGCGCGACCCGGCAAAGCGCGAGGCGTTCCGTGAGTATATCCTGAAGCATTACACGTGGTCGGAGACAGCGAGGGCAACCGCAGAGGCGTATGAGCAGGTGCTGCAGGAACGGAACACCATCCTGTCTCTGCCCGACTGGAACGAACCGCAGACATGGCAACCGATAGTTTGCGAGTATCTTCGTGAGCACCGGTCGGGCGATGGTGCACTGCTTCGGCTCTACGCGGGCGCGCACAACGCTTTTAGCGCGGAAGAGGCGTACGAATTGCTGGCGCAGTACGTGCTTTCACTGGGCTATGACCCCGAACAGTGTGCGGATATCGAGATTACCGACCATCTACCCGAGAACTTCTTGGGGCGGGTGGTACTGGGCGGTAGTCGCTTCGATAGCGTGATGCAAACAAAGTACGGGACGCAATGCGAGCGTTTACGCGAGAAGGCGGCGTGAACGGCACAGGGAGGACAAACAGATGAAAACCGCAGGTGATGCACAACTTCATATCGTCTGGGAAGGGGCTTTTCTGGCGAGGCATAGTCTTGCGCTGGTGAACAGGGAACTGGTTACCGCGCTACACCGGCTGATGCCGGAGTGGCAATTCTATCTGGTACCGCATTCCACCGATGACGGCGCACTGCACGATGACCCGCGCTGGAAGTTCATCGAGGAGAGGATGCGCCGTTTGCCCCGCCGCATCGACGTGTGGATACGTCACCACTGGCCGCCCAACTGGCAGCGTCCGAACGCAGACCGATTCATCGTGATCCAGCCCTGGGAGTTCGGCTCCATTCCTGCGGAGTGGGTTGATGCTATCAACCGTAACGTGGACGAGCTGTGGGTCCCCTCCACCTTCGTGCGTGACTGCTATGTGCGCGACGGCGTGCAGGCAGAAAAGGTGGTCGTGGTTCCCAACGGCGTTTCCGAGAGCTTCTTCGAGCCGGTTCAGCCGATGGAACTGCCCACGCAGAAACGGTTCCGCTTCCTGTTCGTCGGAGGCACCATACCCCGCAAGGGCATCGATATCCTGCTGGATGGATATACACGCACCTTCACCCGCTCCGATGATGTGGCGCTGGTGATTAAAGACTTCGGGATGAACACCTTCTATCGCGGACAGAACTTTGTGGAGCAAATCCGCTGGTTCCAGAGACAGCCAGACGTGCCCGAAATCATCTACATTGCCGACGAGCTGGACGAGCAGCAGATGAACGCACTGTACCGCGCCTGCCACGCGCTGGTGCACCCCTATCGCGGTGAAGGCTTCGGCTTGCCCATTGCGGAGGCGATGGCGTGTGGTCTGCCGGTTATTGTCACCGGCTTTGGCGCGGCGATGGACTTCTGCAGTGAGGAGCGAGCTTTCCTCATCCCGGCAGGCGTGGAGTACTTCCCGGACAACCTGATCGGCGATATGGAGACGGTAAGCCGTCCGTTCTGGGCGAAGCCGGAGCGCAACGCGATGGAATCGCTGATGGAGCAGGTATACCGCGACTACGAAAGCGCGAAAGCGATTGCCGAACAGGCTGCCCGGTGGGTGCGCGAAAACCTCACCTGGCAACGCGCGGCGCAGGTGGCGGCAAGCAGGCTGTCTCATGCGAGCGGGAAATCTTCAGGAGAGGATGCCGAGTCCATCATCTACCGCGCCGCCGACTACGTGGCTCAGGAAAACTACGATGAAGCGATTGTTCTTCTGGAAAGGCTGGTTCGTGAGCAGCCCCAACAGCTCAAGGCGTACTGTGGGCTGGGCGTGGCTTACTTTCAGTCCGGCAGCATCGCCCGGGCAGAGGGTGTGCTGCGGCAGGGACTGCAGTACGGGGAGGATTTCGAACTACACTATCATCTGGCATACATTCTGCGGCAAACCGGTCGCTCGCAAGAGGCACTCCGTCACGCTATCCGCGCGGTGGAGCTGAACCCCGAGTGTGAGGAGGCTATAGACCTGCTGCGCGGGCTATATACCAAGCTGCAAAAGCGATCCCTGAAGCGGGGTAAACATACCCTGCAGAACGAATTGCAACGGGCAGGTCGCTTGCTGCAGCAGAGCAATGTGACCACGCCATCCGCGCAATCTGTTAGCCAGCCTGTGGCGGCGCGCTCGCAGAAGAAGGCTCATCCCACTATTTCCCTGTGTATGATAGCAAAGGATGAGGAGGCGTTTATCGAGGATTGTCTGAAAAGTGTGCAGGGGCTGGTAGACGAGATTGTGCTGGTGGATACCGGCTCCACCGACCGCACAGCGCAAATCGCACAACGGTATGGTGCAAAAGTGGTGCATCATCCCTGGCGCGACGACTTCTCCGACGCTCGCAATGTATCGTTGCAACATGCGACCGGCGACTGGGTGCTCTGGCTGGACGCCGATGAGCGGCTGGATAGAGGCAGTGCGGAAGCCATCCGCAATGCCATTCGTGACCCGCAGTTTGCTGGTTACCTGGTGGAGATTGTGAACGATGTCGGCGACCAGCACAATAGCAGCACTTTCGTACACCGCGCCTGTCGTCTGTTTCGCCGTCTACCCGTCACGCGATTCGAGGGGCGCATTCACGAACAAGTTGTGCCCTCTCTGGAGCGTAACGGCTACGAGATAGCTTACCTGAAAGGTGTGCGCATTCGGCATCTCGGCTACCGACAGGACATTGTTGCCGACCGGCGCAAGCATGAACGCACCATCCGCATGTTGCGCGAGGAGGTGCAGAAGAACCCTGACGACCTGTTCCAGCGGTTTAACTTGGGCAATGCTTACTATGTCGCCGGACAATACGAGCAGGCGGTGCGCGAGCTGGAGCCAATCGTGGACCGAATAGAGCCACATGCCGACCACGCGGCTATCGGCTACGTGTTGCTGGCGAACGCGCTGTACCCGCTGGGACAGTACGAGCAGATACTGCAGGTGCATGAACGCGCCCTCAGGCGAGGCATTGATCATCCGGGCTTGCATTTCGCCGACGGCTATGCCTATCTTTCCCTGCGGCGGTACGCCGAGTCGGCAGAGGCGTTCCAGCGGGCGATAGCCTCGAGCGATGACGAGCGTTTCGTCGGTGGTGATACCAGCGTCAGCGGCTTCAAAGCGTACTACGGACTGGCTCAGGCTTATCTGGGGTTAGAGCAGCTCGATAAGAGCGAGGCAGAGTGCCGTCGCGCGCTGGCGGAGCAACCTGCCTTTGCGGAAGCGCGCTACCTGCTGGCGCAGTTGCTGTTCGCGAGGGGCGAGCCCGCATCCGCACTGAAAGAGCTCGAACAGGCGCATCGGGATGCTCCTCAGAACCCCGAGATCGCCCGCGAACTGGCGGTGCGCTACGAGGAGGCAGGGCGCTGGGCGGATGCCTATGCGATATGGCGCAGGCTGGTGGGCGCGTTCCAGAACAACCCGGAATGGCGATGGCACAGCGCCACCTGCGCGGAGAAGCTGAACCTGTGGCACGAAGCGCAGGCGGACTACACCGAGCTGACGGTGGTGCATCCGCAGTTTGCGCCCGCGTGGGTCAACCTGGGCAGAGTGCACCTGGCGCAGGGCGATTACGAAGGCGCTCTCTCCTGCTTCACCCGCGCGATTGAACTCAATCCCGAAGACGCCAACGCCTTCTTCAACGCCGGAGATGTGCTGTATCGTCTGGGTGCATACGAGGCTGCTGCCGAGACATACACCGCCGGGCTACAGCGCGACCCGGACAACGCGCAGGGTTTCTTTACGCTGGGCAACGCTTACTTCCAGATGGGGGCTTACGAGGCGGCGATGATGGCGTTCCAGCAAGCACTTGCCATCGACCCCAACCACCACGCCGCCCGCCACAACCTGGAGCTGGTCAGGGAACAGATGAGACAGCGGGTGGCTTAGCGACCGTTGCGTGCGCCGAAGCCGCAGTGCTATAATGAGCTGCGGTGAGCAGGGTGCACGCTATAGAAACGTTCCAACCCGACGAGCGGGAGCTGCTACACAACATGAAGCAACTCTCCTCTGCTATTCGCTCGCAAGCTCTCGCTCTGGGTTTTGACCTGGTGGGTTTCGCCCCGGTGCTTCCCCCGGCGCACGCACTCTTCTTCCGCAAATGGCTGGAGCAGGGGTTTGCGGGAGAGATGGCGTACCTCGCCCGCACTGCCGACGCCCGGTGTGACCCGCAACAGGTACTGCCCGGTGCGAAGAGTGCGGTGGTGGTTGGTCTGAACTATGCGTCTGCCGTCTCACCCGTAACCGACGACCCCACTCGCGGCATCTTCGCCCGCTACGCACTGGGTGACGACTATCACGAAGTGATGGAGCGCAAGCTGCGGCAACTGCTGGAGTTTATCCGCCAGCATTGCCCTGATTGCCGGGCGAAGGTTTACGTGGACGCCGGACCGGTGCTGGAACGCGACCTCGCATGGCGAGCCGGGCTGGGCTGGTTCGGCAAGAACACCATGCTGATTAACACCCGCCGAGGCTCGTACTTCTTGCTCGGTGAAATCCTGCTGGACATCGAACTGGAGTACGACCACCCGGCGTTTGGCGGTTGCGGAAAGTGTAACCGGTGCATCGAGGCGTGTCCCACAGGGGCGATTGTCGCCCCTTACGTGCTGGACGCGAGGCGATGCATCAGCTACCTCACCATCGAACTGCGCGGCTCTATTCCAGAGGAGTTGCGTCCGAAGATGGGCAACCGCATTTTCGGCTGCGACATCTGTCAGGAAGTGTGCCCGTTCAACCAGCCTCGTCCGCACGCCCCGCTACGTTCCGCGCCCACCGGTGAACCCGGCTTCACCCCGCGTGAGGTCACGTTAACACCCAAGCTGACGGACCTGTTGTGCATGAACGAAGAGGAGTTTCGCTCCGCCTTCCGCAACAGCCCCGTCAAACGCGCGAAGTGGCGAGGCTTCCGACGCAATGTAGCGGTCGCCGTCGGCAACAGCAGCGACCCTGATGCGCTACCCGTGCTTCAGCAAGAACTGCAGCGCGAGACCGACCCGATGGTGCGCGAACACCTGCAATGGGCGATGGAACGGTGTCGCTAATCATCCCCTACCTTCCCGAAGTTCCGTACCAGGATACCGAAGTCAAATAGCGTCACCTCTTCATCTCCGTCCAGATCGGCGTCGGGGTTCCAGTTGGGGTCTCCGGGGATACTGCCGAAAGCGGCGACCAGCGCGCCGAAGTCGAACAGGGTAACCTCATTATCGCCGTCGATATCGCCGTTGGTGAGAGTAAAACGCAACGGGCTGGTAAGCGGAAACCGCACGTCACGCAAAGTCTTCCTCAGCCAGTGCGAACCCTTCAGGCTGACGTCATACACGCCTGGGGCGATAGGGACGGGAATGCGGAACCGCCCTTGCTCGTCCAGCACAACGTCAAAATCGGTGGAACCTACCCGCATGTGCAGCGTAAGGCTCTTCGGTGAGGCGGTCCATCCGTCCAGATCCACCTCGCCGTCGTAGAGCAGGCTGAGCAGCTGCCAGGTCAGCCTGGCGGTGGCGGTTCCCCCTTCCTCAAAGTACTCCACAACGATGCGGTGCGCGCCCTCGTTGAGCGTGCGCTCAAAGGTGTAGGTGGTTTCGGACTGGGCAAACCACTTGTCCAGCACGCTCACGCCGTCTATCCGGATGCGCATCCCATCATCGGTGGTGGCCGTGAAGCGATAGGTACCGGGCGCGAAGTGCCAGTCCCCTGTCCAGCGTGCGCTGAACCCGTCTGCTGGGAGAGCAGGGTCGGGCGAGCCGTATCCGTATGCGTAGTCGATACGTGTTTCCAGACGGCTGGTCAAGTAGCCCTGCAGATTCTGTGTGGTGTAGTAGTCCGCGCGCCAGTGGTTCAGCGGTATGTCGGCAGGGGGCGGTTCATCTGTCCAGCTCACCTGCACCCGCGCGGTGCCGGTGTAGTGGCGATAGCGCACCTGCACGCGATGGTACTCGCCCTGTGGAGAGGATTGCCCCGGCACCACATAGGGCGCATCCCGCGAGGTGTAGATAATCGGCGTCCACGTTTGCAAGGTAGTGTTATCCCATGCATCGAAAACAAGGCGGTCATCGATAATCAGCTGTATCCCGCCGTCTGCGGTGATGGTGAACTTCTTCCAGCCTTCGGTGAAGCGGATATTGCCCAGCCAGTACACGCTGAAGTTGTCCGGGTCCACGTCGGGCGCGGGCGAGCCGGTCCAGGTGAAGTTGATGGCGTTGTCCGTTCGGTAGCGCACGAAGGTCTGGAAGTTGTCGCCGTTGAAGTAGTTGCCTCGCCAGCGGTCGCGGGGCACGGTGACGGGGTTATCGCGCAGGTCTATCTGCCGCACATAGTAACCATGCGCGAACAGCTGCCCCGGCGGCGCCATCCAGCGTTGCAGGTTGAAGTCGGTAATCTCCTGGAACAGGAAGTAGAGTTGCCCGCGGTGGCGCAGTTTCAGGATAAGCACGCCTCTGCTCACGCTGGGGTAACCGAACGGATTGCGCCCCAGATGGATTGTGCCGTTCTCGTCGGTGACGAAGCTCATGTCGGGCACGTTATCATAGGATTTGCCGTAGATACCGGGGTAGGGTCCCGCCTGATAGATGTCCACCTGCGCCCCGACGATGGGCACGCCGTTCTGGTCGATGAACTGGATGTGGTTGGCATCGGGCAGGTCGTTGAGGAAGACGCCGATATCGGGTGGGGCGTTCATGTTGCCCCTGCCGCGCTTGTGGTGCTTCCAGTTCCACACCGCTGCGCTGTAGGCATCATAAAAGGGTGACCCCGCGCCCATGATGTCGCGCCACTTGTTGTAGTACACGCCCTCCCATGCGATTTTGGGCATCAGCGAAGTGCCTGCTACCAGATTACCGTAGTCATCGGTTATCTGAATAGGCAGGGGGTAGCCCGGATAAGCGGACTGGTGCACGTCCAGCCCGTACAGGTCGATGTGATAGCGCGCGTGGTTCATTTCGTGAATACTGCCGAAGTCGATGAAGAACGGCCCGTTCCAGCGGAAGCCGTAGAAGCCGTCCGGCTGAATATCCTCAGGGTGATAGGGATAACCCCACTGCATGTCCACCGTACGGTCGCGCGCATCGGGGTTGTTGGTGGGCAGTCCGCCCGCAAGGGGTAGCGCGCCGTCGGGCACGACCACCACTTTATCCAGTGCTATCCTGTCCAGCGCACCGTTGGGGGAGGAGGGATAAACAGCTTTGGCGAGCCACTCGTTCCAGCGGCGAACCATACGCTGCCCCCAGTCCTCGAAGCCGTTTGCGCCGTCGTTGAGCAGATACTGGTTGTTATGGAAGTGGTTGTACAGGCTTTGCTCCACCCATAAGCCAACCAGCAGGGCGTTCGTTCGAATAGCAACGCGATTGTTCAGTTTGGAGATTTCATCCAGTGTGCCCGCAGGGTCTGCACGAAACTCCAGCGTGTGGTCGGCGCTCTCCCAGTACCATTCGTACGGTACCTTTACCTCTTGCCCCGGCTGGATAGTGACCACCCCGGAGGCCGCCAGTCCGCCGTCAAACCACCATTCATAAGGCACGGACACAACCTCGGTGCCCCAGTTTTTGACGTGGGCGAAGTAGGTAACCTGTTGTCCGGGAGTCGGAAGTCCGCTGGTATAGTTCAGGTCGTTGGGGTCAAAGGCGAGACGTGGTGTGCGTTCAATGTAGAGTACATCGACGTCGGGCAGGAAGTTGGTAATAGGGACCTGTGCGTATACAGGATAGATGAGAGCAAGCCATACCATACAGGTCGTGAGACGACGCAAGAAGTGCACAGGGTCACCCCCTTTCTGATATGATGACGCTGGCAAAAAGCCGGAATAGCATCTCTGTCAAGGTTAACCGTGTCTCGCATCCTTGCTTCGCCTTGCGTATTATACTGCTCTCAACGAAGCAGGTCAATCGACCGGATCGCTTGGGGGGACCCCTCTCCCGAAGATTCGGGAGAGGGGCAAGAGGGGAGGGGCTTACCGTTTCCGACGCTTCAGCCCAATAAGCCCTGCCAGCCCGACGCCCAACACCGTTAGCGACGCCGGCTCAGGCACTGTGTCCACCAAGAACCCTTCCCTGCGCCCTGTGGTGGCGTTGATACCATAGCCCACGATATAGCGTCCGTCAAGCGAGATGGCATAGGCTACTTCCAACCTCGAACCGCTGGGCAGCAAGGAGGCGTAGGTGAGGTTCAGGTCTTCCATGCCGCCCGACACCGTCCAGCGAAAGGCGCGCCAAGCATTGCCGGCATCGTCTGCCCGTCCGACCACCACGGAGCCGTTGGCAGAGACGCCCCACGCCTCGCTCTCATTGCCACCGAGCGTGCCGAGGTCTTGCATCCCGCCCGCTTGTGTCCAGCGAAGGGCGCGATACCGATTGCTGGCGTTTTGTATCCTTCCGATCACGACCGAGCCGTCGGCTGAAACGCCATACGCCGCACTCTCATTGCCACCGAGCGTGCCGAGGTCTTGCATCCCGCCTGACGCAGTCCAGCGAAAGGCGCTCCACTGATAGCTGGCGTTTTGTGCCCACCCGACCACGACCGAGCCGTCGGCTGAAACGCCATACGCCTCGCTACTGCCGCCGCCCAGCGTGCCGAGGTCTTGCATCCCGCCCGACGCAGTCCAGCGAAAGGCGCGCCTATCCCAGTCGGCGTTTTTTGCCCATCCGACCACCACGGAGCCGTCGGCTGAAACGCCCCACGCCTCGCTCCTATCGCCTCCGAACGTGCCCAGCCAGGTTAGACTCTGTGCCGCTCCACTCGTCCACGTGCTAAGCCCTACGCTTAGCGCAATCGCCAAACGAACTGCCCAAAGTCTAGCCACGAATCGCATCGTTTGATACTCCTTTCAAAAGGTTTGGTCTTTGCCGCGTTCAGGGTGAACCAAACCGGCAGGGTAGCGACTACGCTACCTCAACAGGGTGGTGTAGCATACGCGGCTCATTGTTAGACAATCCCCGACGCTTTTAGGGAACTCTCTGGTGGCGGGGTAGCTTCTGCGCTCAGGAAAGTTGGCTCCACTCTCCCGAAGATTCGGGAGAGAGGCAAGAGGGTGAGGGGCTTACCGTTTCCGATGCTTCAGCCCAATAAGCCCTGCCAACCCGGTGCCTAATGCCATCAGCGACGCAGGTTCAGGTACTACTGTTGCAAAGCCTGCTGCTCCTCAATCCGCCTCAAAAAGGAGTTCACCTTCATCGAAATCGATGTTTCCTTGCGTATCGCCAAAGGAGCGGTTAAGCACCACTGGATCCCCTATAGCGGGCAGGAAACCGTCAAACACACCTGAGTCCTCTCTGACCCTTATATTAATTAAGACTCGCCTTTCGCGAAAAACAGTGCAACTTTCGAAAGGAGAAAACCCCTTTTGGGGTATTTTTTCAAAAAAATAGGTATAATAAAAATTGACAGAGGAGAGGACAGCCGAACAGCATATTACCGTTTTACTCCCTCGTTGTATTGCCTGCCGGTCTATCCCATGTCATGGAGAAGATGCTGCGACTTGTGCAGGTCGCAAGGCACATGCAGATATGTTTGGAGGTATCGCGCATGAAAGGAGAGGCGAAGCAAATCGGTGAATGGATTGTTGCCGCGCAGCAGGGTGATAGCCAGGCGATGAATCGTCTTTTGGAATACTGTCGCCCGAGGGTCTGGCGTTATCTGCGCATTCAGCTGGGCAATGAAGAAGATTGTGAGGACCTGACACAGGTGGTGTTGATTCGGGTTGCCCGTGCTCTTCCCCGCACCGTTCTGGAAGCCCCTTTTGAACACTGGCTGCGCCGCATCATCATCAACTGCCTGTGCACCTTCTGTCAGCAGAAGGCAAACCATTCGGAGATGCTCTTTTCGGACCTGCCTGACCCCGAATGGGCGGTAGTGTTGCACCAGGCACAGTATGAGGCAAGCCTGATGGAACGGCTCGGTCATCGTCAAGTGGAGGCGCGGCTGCACGAAATTATCGCGCAGGTCTGCACAGGGCACGAACAGCAGGTCATCCAACTGTGTGAGCAAGACGAGCCGATGGAAGCGATAGCGCAAACGCTTGGTATGAATCTTAACACGGCGCGTAGCCACCTGAGGCGTGGGCGGGCAAAGGTGTTGGCGCATATCGTGCAGTATGAGCCGGAGCTGATAGGGGGTGTGGAGACGATTGAACGCGCTGTCGATCGGCTTCACTGTGAGGGTCGCCCGTGGGAACAGTTGACCGCGCAGGAGCTGGCTGCACTGCGCCAGCCGGGGCGCAATCAGCTGTTGCTGCGCCGTGCCTGCTTAAAGATTGCACGCTTCTTGGCGGGGTGTGCGGCCTTTTGTGTGAGGTTTGCTGCGATGTTGATGATAGAGGCAGCAGGTCGGCAGTGGGTGGGAGGCGATTTTGTGGCATAGTCTTCCCTATGCCAGAACTGAGGCGCGATCCTGTCACTGGAAAACGGCAGGCGCGTCGCTGGGGCATCCCCATTTGCACTTGCTGCCCTGCCGCTTGTGCCAGAGGATGTCCAGAAAGTTGGCTCCCCTCTCCCGAAGATTCGGGAGAGGGGCAGGGGGTGAGGGTTACTCATCCCCGATAGCGCCGAAGTTGCGCACCAGCACGCCGAAGTCAAATAACGTCACCTCTTCATCCCCGTCCAAATCGGCGTCAGGATTCCAGTTGGGGTCTCCGGGGATACTGCCAAAGGCGGCAACCAGCGCGCCGAAGTCAAACAGGGTCACCTCGTTGTCGCCATCGATGTCGCCGTTGGTAAGGGAGACGTTGACGCCAGTGACATCTGCATTGACTACCTGCACATCTGTCACCACCAGGCGTAGCCAGTGGCTGGCTTTGAAGGCGAGGTCGTAAGTGCCGGAGTAAGTGGTGAAGGCATAGTTGCCACCGGGGTCCAGGCTGAGGGTTCGTGTGCCGACCACATTTCCTCCCTGGCGCAGTTCCACAGTAACGGGTATTTGGGTGATGTCGCCGGTGAAATCCCCCAGCACAACGTTGCCCTTAATGCTGTAAGCAGCGCCCGTATCCAGCAAGAACGCCTCGTTGCGACTGAGCGCCGCGTTCCAGCCAATGCCCACAATATAGCGTCCATCGGGCGACATTTCACGGCATTGCAGCAACACCGAACCGTCGGTCAGCAAGGCGGCGTAGGTCTGGTTCAGGTCTTCCATGCCTCTCGACGCCGTCCAACGAAAGGCATGATAGCCACCGCTGTCGTTAGTTGACCCTCCGACGACCACCGAGCCGTCGGCGGAAACGCGAGTCGCCGCGCTTTCAGTGCCTCCAAACGCACCGAGGTTTTGCATCACGCCGTTTTCCCAGCGATAGGCGCGAATCTGACCACTGGCGTTGTGTGCCCATCCAACCACCACGGAGCCGTCGGCAGAAACGCCATACGCCGCGCTCTCATTGCCACCGAGCGTGCCGAGGTCTTGCATCCCGCCCGCTTGTGTCCAGCGAAAGGCGCGCCAATAACCACCGGCGTTGTGTGCCCATCCAACCACCACGGAGCCGTCGGCAGAAACGTCATACGCTCCGCTATAATCGCCTCCAAGCGTGCCGAGGTTTTGCATCCCACCCGCTTGTGTCCAGCGAAAGGCGTGAGACTGAACAATGCCGTTTTGTGCCCATCCGACGACCACCGAGCCATCGGCAGAAACGCCCCACGCCACGCTCTCAGTGCCACCGAACGTGCCGAGGTTCTGCATCCCGCCCGATTGCGTCCAGCGAAAGGTGCGCCGATAACCGCTGGTGTTGCGTGCCATTCCGACCACCACAGAGCCATCGGCAGAAACGCCATTCGCCCAGCTCTCATTGCCTCCAAACGTGCCCAGCCAGGTGAGCGATTGCGCATTCAACGAGTTGATGACGCCAAGACTAAGCCCCAGCGTCGCTAAAACGACGAATAGATGAGCGCGACACAAGAAGCGCGCTCCTATTCTCCCACAACTACTGTGTTGTTGCATGGTCGTTTTGCCTCCTTCTTCAGGTTTTTAGGTTGCCCGCTCCCATAGCGTGGGAGAGGGGAAAGGGCAGACACACCGGTCTGCCCCTACTTCGGTTTCTCTGTCTCACTCGGTCGCTCCGGTTCAGGCAGGTAGTGAATGCCCATCTCCTTCGGCTGTCCGTACAGTTCAGGATTGAGGTACCTGCCCCGATACTCGGCGGGCTTCACCTGCTCTGCCTGATAGCCGTATTCCTGCACCCAGCGGTCATTGCGGATGGCTTCTACGCGCCACGAGACCTCCACAAACGGCTTGCTGGTGCGGATGACGAACTGGTTGTTCTGGATTTTGCGCACGACCCTTGCCTGCACAAACTCCTCACCTGCACCATCAATTACTGTGAGTTGATAGCGGAAGTCTCGGTTGATGGATTCGAAGTAGTCGGGCAGGTGCACTACTGCGTAGCCTTGCGCATCGGTGATCACATTTCCGCTATAGGCGTTGTAGGGTTCGGGACCTTCGGTGCAGAAGTGGTTGAGGTAGTGGGTTTCGGGGCTGAGCGGGTGATCCATCTGGAACGACTTGGTGCCGGTGGCAGCGAAACGCCCGTTGGAGTAGACCCCATAGCCCGAGGTACTATCGCTTTGCCCATACACGCCGTAGTTAAGGCCGATGGGGGCAGTGTGAAGCCCATAGATCGCTCTGTCACCTGCGGTGGTTTGCACATGCAGGGGAAAACCTGGACTGCTCGTGCCTATGCCCACGTTGCCAGCATTGTAGAAGATGTTGCTCCCGGACGCCTGCCAGAAGGCGTCGCGCAAGTCGGTATCGGGCGACCACGCACTGCCGTTCCACTTCAGCACCTGACCTGCGGATGGAGCAGTGCTCGCCACCGCACGACCTTGAAGCTTCGCCACCGTCGGGTTCGGATAACTCCCGCTCAGGTCGCCACCGGCACTCCCGCCCGGCGGAAAACTGCTGGGCGCACCCGTCACCTTGCTCCACGAGACGCTCGCTATCTTCGCATCCGTCACCTGACCATCCCCTATCTTCGCCGTCGTCACCGCACCGTCGGCGATTTTGGTCGTGCTCACCGAGCCGTCCGCCAGCATCGCCGACACCACACCACCGCTGGCAATGGAGAAGGTGTTGCCCACCAGCTGTAACCCTGCGCCCGCTGAGTAGGCGGTGTCGTTGTCCACACCGTCCGCAAAGCCCGCTGGTATACCCACAATGCCCGACCAGGGCACACTCAACGCGCCGAAAGCCAGCTGGCTATACGGAACGCGGTTCACCTTCACGCGAGGAGAAAGGGTGGTATACGAGCCGCTTCCCGATGGGCGCACTGCTATCTGCAGATACCGCTCGTTGCCGTCCCACACAGACCCGAAGTCTAACTCGGTGGTGAACAGTCCGTTTCCGACGCTCACACCGATGCGCGTAACGGTGGAGCCCACCTGCGAGCCACCCGAAACTGCTGTCCACAGTGAGAACTGGAAGTCGTAGTTGCCGTTGGCAGGGA
>ERZ511473.1397-NODE-1397-length-20390-cov-8.086201_pt1 | contig 20390 bp, 23 predicted proteins | sample MGYA00374947_ERZ511473 | MGnify/ENA primary metagenome ERZ511473 (study PRJEB26303, sample SAMN06343854) | sediment metagenome | isolation source: hot spring sediment | place: Canada: British Columbia | collected 2012-09-26 ... | reverse complement strand
TAAATGCTATTTAAATGCAACATTATACAGTAGTCCATCTGTTTCTCAAGAAGTTAATACTGTTGTACCCTATGGTAATGGCACTAGGGAGAGGGTTATATCAAAAACAATTTGTTGTGGTACTCATCCATTTTATTGGCGAGGTACAATCGACGAATTCCGCATCTACAATCGTGCGTTATCTGATTCTGAAATTAAAGCTTTATATGAAGCTACAAAATAATAATTTACTAATTAGTCACGAATTATAACGAATGCATTACGAATAAATATCTGGACATCGTATGTCTTCAATATACAATCTTAACTAAAAACAATCAACAAAAATCAATTTAATTAATACCAAACAACATTCTATAGAATGTTAGAATATCAGTTTTGTATGATTTTTGTTTTCTTGCGGATATTAGTAGATTACCTTTCTTGCTTACGTATCATTCGTGTAGATGCGAATTTGTTACGAATTTTCTTGAATCAATCGTTAAGTAAAAAGAGGTGCTCCTTTTTTCGGAGACCTAAAATTGTTCGGTCGGGGAGGTGAGCACTATTTAAATTATTCAAAAAAATTTTCTTAAAAATTCAAATTGTAATTTTGAAACATTTTAAAAATTACAAAAAAACTTATATTTTGAAAAAGCTTAGTAAATGATCCGTTTTTTTCTATTTATTTAAACTCTCCTACCAAAGTAAGGTTGTTTAAAATAAGTTTTTTAGCTATTACTCAAAATTTCTTGTCTTATTATTTCACGAATTATATTAGAATCAGAGAGAATAATTTTTTCAATATTATATTTTTCACAAATTGCTTGGGCAATAGCCGAGCAAGGTCTGGCGCCATGCATCCATTTTGGATTTTCAGGCATTAAATTTTCTAATTCTTTTAATTTTATCTTTTCAAAAATTTCTTTATTCTTATTTTTAAAATCTTCAAATTCAATCAAAAATGGGTGGTCTTCGTGTGCAAATAAATCATTTCTTTTTAAGGGATAATATGCAAGTTTCATATAAGTAAGTTCACCTCCAGTATAAAAAGCAATTTTTGGTTCGTTTTGAATTGGGGATAATAGATTTTTTATATATTCAATAACTTCCCCTAATTTTACTTTTGAAATCTCTTCATTGATTTATGGAAAATCAAAAAGAATTTTTCCAACTCCAAAATCTAAATTTAATCTTCCAATCGCTTCTTTGCCATACATAATCACAAGTTCTGTAGATCCACCACCAATATTTATAAGAAGCACTGGTTCGTTTAAATTACATTTGCCAACAAGAGCCAAAGAGCATAATTTTTGATTTTTATAAATTGAATTAACAATATCATATTCGAAATATTTAAAAAATATTTTTAATTATTTGTGTCGTTTCTTTTTTAAAATTTTGAAAATGTTCAAATGGGAAGTTGATTGATAAAAATGAGATAAAGAATAAAAAAAGGGGGGGTGCCTATAAAACGGCACCCCCCATGCCCCGAGTGGGGGACAGTGCGAAGGACGAGGAAGAGGCGCAGGGAGCTATTTAAAGTATACCATAAATTTTTTCTAAAAGTCAAGATGTCAAGATCTAGATTTGTATTTGAGATATTTAAAAAATTAAGAAAAAATCTTATATTTTGAGATAGCTTATGCATCTTACATCCCCTCCTTACTTATTATTCCACTATATTTATAAAAAAAGTCAAATATGAAGACGAACCACCTTTTTATTTTAATGTAAATACTTTTTAATTACCAATAAATAAAATTTTTAAATCCTAAAAAGTAATTTGGGATAAAAATATTTGTGATTATCTTATAAAAAGTTATAAAAATTTAAAATCGTTTAAAATTAAATATTAATACACAGATTTAAATAAAAACTTGATAATAAAATGAAAAAAATTGAAATAATAGAGACAATAGACAAAATAGATAAAGAAGTTGAAATTTTTGGATGGGTTAATTCAATAAGAAAACATGGAAAGATAATTTTTATTGATTTAAGAGATAGAAGCGGAATTTTGCAATGTGTAATTGATAGTAAATCAGAATATTTTGAAATAGCTGAAAATTTAAAACCAGAATATGTTGTAAAAATTAAAGGAATAATTAAAAAAAGAGATGAAAAATTAATAAACCCAAATATTGAAACAGGAGAAATCGAACTTTTAATAGAAGAATTAGAAATTTTAAACAAAGCTGAGCCACTACCTATTCCTATAGATGCAGATGGATATGAAATAAATGAAGAAGCAAGACTTAAATATAGATATATAGACCTTAGAAGAAAGAGAATGATAAGGAATTTATTTTTACGAAGCAAAATAATTAAGTTTGTAAGAGATTTTTTAGCAGATAAAGGATTTGTAGAAGTTGAAACACCTATACTTACAAAATCAACTCCTGAAGGTGCAAGAGATTATTTAGTACCATCAAGATTACATAAAGGTAAATTTTATGCACTTCCTCAATCTCCTCAGCAATATAAGCAACTTTTAATGGTAGCAGGATTAGAAAAATATTTCCAAATTGCAAGATGTTTTAGAGATGAAGATCCTCGAGGAGATAGGCAACCAGAATTTACCCAAATAGATATAGAAATGAGTTTTATAGAAAAAGAAGATATTTTAAAGCTAGTTGAAGAGCTTTTATATAATTTAGTCCAAAACTTCTTTCCAGAAAAAAAGATAAAAGAATATCCTTTCCCAGTATATACTTATTATGAAATAATATCAAAATATGATTCTGATAAGCCAGATTTAAGATCTAACCCCCATAATAAAGATGAATTAGCCTTTGCTTTTGTTGTAGACTTTCCTATGTTTGAATGGAAAGAAACTGAAAATAGATGGGACGCTATGCATCATCCATTTACTCAACCTAAAACTCAATCAGGTAGCAAAGAAAAGAAAGTATTATTAGAAATTTTAGAAAAAAATCCAGCTGAATTATTAAGCGAACAATATGATGTTGTTTTAAATGGTTATGAAATAGGAGGAGGAAGTCTTAGAACATATGATCCAGAAGTTTTGATAAAAGTTTTTGAGATAATGGGCAATACAAAAGAAGATGTCTTAAATAAATTCGGGCATCTCTTAGAAGCATTTAAATATGGTGCGCCTCCTCATGGTGGGATAGCTTTAGGATTAGATAGAATTTTAGCTATTTTATTCAATGAACCTTCTATCAGAGAAGTAATTGCTTTTCCTAAAACAGGCGAAGCAAGAGATCCGATGATGGAAACCCCCTCAGAAGTTTCTCAAGAACAATTGGATGAATTAGGTATTGAAATTAAAGAAAAAGAAGATTTATAATTTTTTAATGGGGGAGTAGCTCTAATTGGCAGAGCGGTGGTCTCCAAAACCACAGGTTGCAGGTTCGAATCCTGCCTCCCCCGCAAATATAGCTATTTAAAACTTTAAGCAGGTTTGAAAACTATTTAAAAGGTTTTTTATTTTTTTAAGATCATAAATAAAATTGTAAGAATGATGCTAATAATTATCGAAGTGGTAATAGGAAAATAAAAAACAAAATTTTCTTTTTTAATTAAAATATCTCCAGGGAGCAAAGGTAATTTCCCTATGTTAATTAATTTTATTATTAAACCTACCAAAATTATTAAAAAACCAATGAAGATTAAAAAATTATCCATTTTCATTTTTTAAAAAATTTTTTACTTTTTTCAATAAATCTTTTTTATTTTTAAACCAATATACATAATCTAATTTTTTAAGTTCATTTAATTGTTTTTTTGCAAATCTCCTTACATCTTTATAACATTTTTCAATTGCAGTTTTTAAATCAATTTCACCTTTGACATATTTACCAAACCACTCATATTCTAAACCAAAGCTTATTATCCTGTTAAAACTTAATCCTAACGTCCTTAAATTTTTAATTTCTTCTATAATTTTTTCGACTCTTTTTAATAATCTTTTATAAATTTTTTTCTCTAATTTATCAAATTCTATATAGGGAGCAACTATTAAAATTTCGTATTTAGGTTCTTTTTTTAATGAAGGAACTTGCCCTAATTTATAAGCAATTTCTATCGCCCTTATTAATCTTCGTTTATTTTCTTTTTGTATTGTTTTAGCTCTATTTGGATCTACTTTCAATAAAATTTTATACAACTCATTAATATCTAATTTTTCTAATTTTTTTCTTAATTTATAATCTGGTTTCACTTGAGGTAAAACCCAACCCTCTTTTAAAGCTTTTAAATATAAAATTGTTCCTCCACATATGATTGGTACTTTATTTTCTTTTTTTATTTTCTTGATAATTTTTTCTACACCTTTTAGCCATTGTCCTAATGAATAATTTCTTTTAGGATGTGCTATATCCAAAAGATAATGCTTGACAAGCTTTCTTTCTTTTTCAGTTATTTTGCCACTACCAATATCTAAATATTTATAAACCTGTCTTGAATCAGCATTAATAATTTCTCCATTAATCTTTTTTGCAAGCCAAATAGCAATTTCAGATTTTCCTGATGCTGTTGCTCCTGTTATAAAAATAATCTCCTCCATTTTATAATTTTAATAAGGTCGCAATTAACTTTGTATAAGAGATGAAAAAATATATATTGCTAATGTTTCCCTTGGCTGCCTTTTTATTAAATATTAGTTATGCTTCAGAAAAAATTAAAATTTGCCACCGTACTAGTTCTTTGAAAAACAGTTATGTAATTATAGAAGTAGATCAATATTCTTTAAAGGCACATCTTAAACATAGAGATTTAATTTATGATCCTGAACTTGGATGTATAGCAGAAAGTCCACAACCTTACTAATGATTACTATTGATGATTTCAAAAAAATTGATTTAAGAATAGGAAAAATAGAACAAGCAGAAAAAATAGAAAATACAAAATTAATTGTTTTAAAAATAAATGTAGGAGACAAAATTAAAAATATTGTTGCCGGTATAGGAGATAAATATAGCATTGAAGAATTAATAGGACAATTAGTTGTGGTAGTTGTTAATTTAGAACCAAAAGAAATAAAAGGTGTTAAAAGCGAAGGTATGATATTGGCAGCAGATTCTTCCGATGGCCCTGTTTTGATTGTTCCTTTAGAACAAGTTTTTCCTGGCACTCAAGTAAGATAATTAATATAGACAAAATTCAGCAACAGCAATTTCTAAAGGAAGCGTTAAGAAAGGAGGATCTCTTTTTATTCCATTTTCTGCATCTGAAAATAATTTAATAGCTTTTTTAATATCTTCAACTGAATTAGATTTGGCAAGATTAATAATTTTAATAACTAATTCTTCGGGATAAGTTTTTTGAAGCTGGCTTTCCCATTTAGGGAGAATTTTTAAAATCAAAATATCTCTTAAAATTTTGATAATAGATTTAGTGAAAACTAATAAATCATAACCTTCTTCATAAGCTTGATGTATTTTTTTAATTGCCGATTCAAAATTTTTTTGATAAAATAGCTCTAAAAAATTTAAAATCTCCCTATTACTTATTTTTCCTAAAAATTCCTCTACATATTCTTCATTGATAATTTTATGGGGATTTAAAGAAAGCACGATTTTTTCAAATAAAGTTTCAGCATCTCTTAAAGCCCCTCCTGCTTCTTCAGCAATTAAATAAAGAGCCGAATCAGTAACTTGAATAACTTCTTTTTCTGCTATATGTTTTAATTTTTTAACTACATCTTTTAAGGCAATTCGTTTAAAATCAAATCTTTGAACACGAGACAAAATAGTAGGAGGTATTTTATCTGGTTCTGTTGTAGCTAAAATAAAAATTACATGAGAAGGAGGTTCTTCTAAGGTTTTAAGTAAAGCATTAAAAGCTGGTTCAGTAAGCATATGAGCCTCATCAATTATAAAAACTTTATATTTACCTTGAATAGGTTTAAAGCCAATATGTTCTTTTAAGTTTCTTATTTCATCTACCCCTCTATTAGAAGCTGCATCTAATTCAATTAAATCTAAAAATTGATTATGATTAATATTTTGACAATTTATACATTCATCGCAAGGTTCATAATCATTTTTTTCTAAATGGAGACAATTTAAAGCTTTGGCAAAAATTCTTGCTGTTGAAGTTTTTCCTGTCCCCCTTGGACCAGCAAATAAATATCCTTGAGGTATTGATTCTTTATTTTTTAAAAAATTTTTCAATATTTTAACTATTATCTCTTGCCCCACTATTTCATTAAATTTTTGCGGTCTATATTTTCTGTAATACATTTTTAAATTAATAAGATTTTTTAAGTTCTAAAGTAATATTGTGATTCTTTAATCTTTCTAGGGCTTTAATTTCTAATTGTCTCACTCTTTCTCTTGTAATTCCAAAGATTTTACCAACTTCTTCTAAAGTATGCATAATTCCATCTTTTAATCCATATCTTAACATAATAATTTCCTTTTCTCTTGAAGGTAAATCTTCTATAGCTTGTAATAATTTTTGTTTTAATATTTCTAACCCCGCCTCTTTTTCTGGAGAAATACCCACATCTTTAATAAGTTCTTTAAGCTCTGTTTCTCCTTCTCCTATTGGTTTTTCTAAAGAAGTTACATCATATGTCAATTTAAGCAATTTATGAATTTTCCTTTCTGGTATTTTAGATTCTTGAGCTAATTCTTCAGGTGTTGGTTCTCTCCCTAATTCCTCTGTAAGTCTTTTTTTAATCTTATTTAATCTATAAAGTTGCTCAATGATATGAACTGGTAATCTCACAGTTCTTGCATGGTCAGCCATAGCTCGAGTAATAGCTTGTCTTATCCACCAGGTAGCATATGTTGAAAGTTTAAATCCTTTTTTCCAATCAAACCTATCTATTGCTTTAATAAGGCCAGCATTCCCTTCTTGAATGATATCCATAAAAGATAATTTTTTACTTCTTCCATAATATTTTTTCGCAATACTAAAAACTAATCTTAAATTAGATTTAATTAATCTTTCCCTTGCCTCCATATCACCCTTAGCTGCTCTTTTAGCTAATTCTTTCTCCTCTTCTGGAGTCAAAAGCGGAATTTTATTAATTTCTTTCAAATATAATTGTATATGGGGCGGCAAATCTTCAACGCTTTCTAATTCTTTTGCTATTGATTCTTCTGAAATTTCTTCATTTAAATCCCATAATTCTCCACTACTTTTTATTTCTATGCCAGCAACTTCTAACCCTTCAGCAATTTTTTCTAATAATTGGATATTTTGTTCTATTTTAGGGAAATAATATAAAATCTCTTTTTCAGTAACAAATCCTTTGGTTTTCCCCTTTTTTATTAACTCTTGAATCTTTTCTTCAAAGACTATTTCTTTTTTCGATATTTTTTTAGTTTCTTTTTTTGTTTTTTTATTCATTTTTTTCTAATTCTTTTAATCTTTCTGTATAAAATTTTACATTTTTTAAAACTTCATCCAAATTGCCAAAATTTTGAGAATTTAATAATTGCTTATAAAAACTTATTTTTCTTTTATAGTATTCTTTCATAAGTTCTTTTTTAATAAAATTTAATTCTTTTATCAAATCTTCATGGAGCAAATTTTCATACTCCCCTCTGGCCTTTAATATTTCTAAATTTTCTTCGTTATTTAAAATCTCCTCTATTGTAGTTCTAAATTCCAAATCTAACTGATTTTTTAGATCTTCTATAAGCTCTTGCTTACTTAAGACAAAGGCTATAGCTGAAAACCTTTCTAATAAATTATTTAATCTATCAAAAACAACTTCTGTTTTTTCCTCATAAGATGTAAAGAGATAAGGAGATTCTATTTTGTCTAATTCTTCTAACAAAAAAGAATCTTTGATTTTTACAATTTCTGATAATTTCGAAATATAATGTGCCCTTTTTATATTATCTAAAAATTTTATAAAAGGTAAAACTAGCAAAATAGCCTCCCTCTTTTTTTCTAAATTTTCTAAATCATACTCCTTTTCTATAGTTTCTATTAAATATTCAATAAAATCTATTTTTTTTAAATTCTCTAATTTTCCGTTATTTTCAAAAAATTCAGCTAAATCTTTGTAATTTCCAAACTGTAATTTATATATTTCAAATCCTTCTTTTAAGGCCATTAAACCAGCTCTTAAACTTGCTTTAAATCCAGCTACATCATTGTCAAAGGCAAAAATTATTTTTTTACAATATCTTTTTAAAATTTTTATTTGATTTTCAGTTAATGAAGAACCAGAAACGGCAACAATATTTTTTAATCCTTCTTGATAAGCTAAAATTAAATCAAATTGTCCTTCAGTGACAATTACTTCATTTTTTACCTCTATATTTTCTAAAGAATAAACTAAACCATAAATAAACCTATTTTTTTTAAATAATTTTGTTTCTGGGCTATTCAAATACTTAGGAGCACTTTCTTTTTCTACAAATAATCTTCCAGTAAAACCAACAATTATTTTTTTATGATCAATTAATGGAAATATAATTCTACTTTGGAATTTATCTTCATTTCTTTCATTTAACAAACCACTTTCCATAATTTCTTTTAAAGAATATCCTAAATTAAATAAATAATCTCTTAAATGACTACCCTCTTCTGCATAGCCAAGATCAAAAAAATCTATAGTAGCCCCCTTTAAGCCTCTTTTTTTAAGATACCTTAAAACATCTTCTTTTTGATTCAAATTTTTTTTATAATAATTCATGGCAATCTTATTAATTTCTATTAATTTTTTAATTTCTTGATTATCTTTAGGTGCCTCCGAAGATTTATCAATGTTTATACCAAATTTTTCAGCTAATCTATTTATGGCCCCCTTAAATTCTAATCCTTCTATGCGCATAAAGAAAGTAATTACATCTCCTGTAGCGCCGCAACCAAAACATTTAAAAACCTGCCTTGAAGGAGAGACAAAAAAAGATGGATTTTTTTCTTGGTGAAAAGGGCACAAACCTCTATAATAACTTCCTATTTTTTTTAATTCAACATAATTACCTATAAACTCAACAATATCAATTTTTTCTTTAATTTCTTGTATAATTTTTTCTATCATTTTCAATTAAAATTATAAATAGGTTATGAAATTTCATTAAAATTAAGTAAAATTAAACAAAATGAACAAAACAAAAAATCAAAAATTACAAAAAGAGACAATAAGAGTAGATGCTAGTGGTATGCCCTTAGGAAGATTAGCCACTCTTGTTGCACATTATTTACAAGGAAAGCATAAGGTAGATTATGCTCCTTATATGGATTTTCCTATTTTTGTTGAAATAGAAAATTGGGATAAAATAGTTTTTACAGGAGAAAAGTTAGATAAAAAATATGTTTATAAACACACAGGTTATTTGGGGCATTTGAAAGTTTATAAGTTAAAAGAATTGTGGCGAAAAGATCCTTTTAAAGTTATTCAAAAAGCAGTTGCAGGCATGCTTCCCAAGAATAAATTAAGGAAAAGACGAATTAAAAGAATTATTTTAGTTTAAAAATGGATAAAGAAGTAGAGTTAGAAGAAAAAGAAGAATGGAGAGTATTAGAAAATTTTGAAGAAAAACTAAAAGTATTAGAAGAAGAAAAATCTGAAGAAGAGGAGCACAAAAAAGAAGAAGTGGTTGTTGCTCCCAAAATCGGAGAAGGAAGATATGTTGAAGGTATTGGCAGAAGAAAAGAAGCTATAGCTAGGGTGAGAATATGGGATGATCCTCAAAAAGAAAATATGCAAATTTTTGTAAATGAAAGACATTATACGGAGTATTTCCCAGCTTTATATTTACAAAAAAGCGTAGATGCTCCATTAAGAAAATTAAAATTATTTAATCAATATAAAGTGACTGTTAAAGTAAAAGGTGGGGGATTACATGGGCAAGCTGATGCTATTAAATTAGGCTTGGCTAGAGCTTTGGTAAAATTAAATCCTGAATGGAAATCCCGTTTTAAAAAAGCTGGGTTATTGACAAGAGACCCTAGAGAAGTTGAAAGGAAAAAATATGGACTAAAGAAAGCAAGAAAAGCTCCTCAATGGCACAAGAGATAATAAATGATCAAACCTGATTTATATTTAATAATACTAATTTTGTTTTTATATTTGATAGGCATTTTTATAGCTTCCGGAATAATTTTAGCGAATCCGGACGGTATTTTAAAAGGTTTTTACACATTTTATAAATATCTCCTTTTAAATATATTTTTCCCTGTTTTAGCTTTTATATTTTTCTCTTCCTTAAAATGGCAAACGATTAGGAAATTAACTCCATTTTTATTTTTTCTTTCCTTATTTTTCCTCATTTTAGCTTTTATTCCTATTTTTAAATTACACGGTCAAACTACAGCAAGATGGGTAAAATTAGGATTCATCTCATTTCAACCAGCAGAACTTGCTAAATTTTCTACTTTGTTATTCTTATCATTTTCTGTTTCCTTACTGAGAAAAGATAGAACATATTTTTGGATTTCAATTTTTATAATAGGATTAGTTTCATTTTTAATTTTTATTCAACCAGCCCTTTCAAATTTAGTAATATTTTTAACTACAATCATAGGTAGCCTGCTTTCAATTAAATATTCTTATAAATATATTATTATTGTCCTTATAATTATGCTTTTTATAGTAGGATTAAGTTTTTCTCAAGAATATAGAATTAAAAGAATTTTAGGCATAATAAAAGGAGATGAGAAAGGAATAGCTTTTCAACTTAAACAAACAAGATTAGCTATAAGTTCTGGTGGATTGTTAGGTAAAGGTTTAGGTAATTCAGAATTTAAAATAATAGGAGTTCCATTAATGCTTACAGATTCTATTTTTGCTATTTATGCAGAAGAAACAGGGTTTTTAGGATCTTTAGTTTTAATATCATTAATACTTCTATTAATTTTAAGAATTTTTAACAAAGCTATAAGAATAACGAATGAAGAAAAAAAATTTTTCTGTTATGGCGTTGGTTGTTGGCTTTCTTCTCAAGCATTTATTCATATAATTTCTAATATATTATTAACAACCGGCATTCCTCTACCTTTTATAAGTTATGGCCCATCAAGCCAACTTGTTATAATGGCAGCATTAGGTATAATAAATAATTTAGAAAATTCATAAAAAATGGACAAAATTATACTTTGCTTAACCGGAGGAACTACTGGAGGACATTTTTTCCCTTTATTGAATGTAGCAAAAGAATTTAAAAAAATTATGGAAGAAAAAAGATGGGAATACGAAATATTTTATTTAGGTGCTGAGCCTTTTGATAAAGAGCTTATGGAGAAAAATGATATTCAAATAATTACTATACCTTGTGGTAAGTTGCGAAGATATTTTGATATCAAAAATTTTGTTGATATTTTTAAATTTCCCTTTGGGTTTTTAAAAGCTTTATGTATACTTTTTATTAAAATGCCCAATGTAATTTTTTCTAAGGGCGGCTACGGAACTTTAGAAGTGATTCTTGCCGGTTGGATTTTAAGAATTCCTATTTTAATTCATGAATCTGATGCTGTGCCTGGAAGAAGTAATAGAATTGCAGATTTTTTTGCCAATAGAGTAGCGATTAGTTTTGAAAAAGCAAAAAAATATTTTAACAAAAAGAAAACTGCTGTTATTGGTCATCCTATTGATCCTGATTTTGATAATATTTTACCTGATGAAGAAATTTTTACAAAATTTAATTTAGAAAAAGATAAACCTATTATTTTAGTACTAGGAGGATCACAAGGCTCACTGAAAATTAATGAAGTAGTTATTTATTCTTTGGATAAATTATTAATGTTTAGTCAAGTTGTTCATCAATTGGGCAAAAATTTATATAAAGAATACAAACAAATAGCAGAAGGATTTATATTAGAAAATGTTCCAGTTAGAAGAAAATATTATCACCCTATTGATTTTATTGATCACCAAGATTTGATCAAACTTTTAAAAATTTCTGATTTAGTAGTTTCTCGAGCAGGAGCAGGAGCTATATTTGAAATAGCTACCGCTGGAGTTCCTTCTATTTTAATTCCTTTACCTAAAGAAGTTGGAGGTCTGCATCAGATTGAAAATGCTTATGAATATGCTCATACAGGAGCTGCTGCCGTTATAGAGGAACCTAATTTTACCCCTGATATATTCTCTGCTGTTGTTCATAAAATATTAAATGATAAAGCTACTTTAGAATTTATGAAAAAATCAGCTTTAGAATTTTCCAAAAAAGAAGCAGCTAAAATAATTGCAGAAGAATTAACATTTTTGTCGATAAAAGAATGAAAGAAAAGCTTATAGATTTTTTTTATCATTTTCTTTTAATGATCTTTTTGTGGAGTTTATGCCTTTTTATTTATTTAATAATTGAAGAACCACAAATCATCGTTGTTTTCCATCCATACCCGGAGACAATGTTTCTTTTACCGCGTTCAAATTTATTTCATATCCCCCTTGCTTTTAGCTTTATTATTTTTTATAATTATTTACATACACTTTTAGGAATAGATAAAAAAGTAATTAATAAAATAAATACTTTCTTTTTTATAACCGGATTAATTGTTTTGCTTTATTTATTTTATATAAATTATTAAAAATGATAGCCGTAATAGAAACTTCAGGAAGACAATTTTTAGTACAAGAAGGTAATAAAATATTGATTAATAAAACTGGAAAGAAAGAAGGAGAAGAAATTTTATTCGACAAAGTTTTGCTTATTAAAGATAATGCACTAAAATTGGGAAACCCCTATGTTGAAAATGCAAAAGTAATAGGAAAAGTATTAAGAAAAATCAAAAAGAAAATTTTGATTATAAAATTTAAACCAAAAACAAGATATCGAAAGAAAAAAGGTTATAAAGTTTATTTTGACGAAATATTAATAGAAAAAATTTTAATATGACTTTAGAAGAAAAAATTTCAAATTTAGTTAAAGAAACAATAGAATATTTAGGTTATAAATTAGTGAAAGTAAAATTACACAAAGAAATGGGGAGAGATGCAATTACAATATTTATAGATAAAGAAGATGACAAAATAAGCTTGAAGGATTGTGAAATTATTTCCAGAACTATCGAGCCCATTTTAGATGAAGCAGATTTAATTAAAAAAAGTTATTACTTAATAGTATCTTCAAAAGGTGAAGAGTTATAATATATAAAGTAAAAAGCCCCCGTAGCTCAATCGGTAGAGCAGGGGCCTCTTAAGCCCAAGGCTGCAGGTTCGAATCCTGCCGGGGGCAAGTGGTGGGCGTAGCTCAATTGGTTAGAGCGGAGGCCTGTGGAGCCTCAGGTTGCGGGTTCGAGCCCCGTCGCCCACCACCCTTGCCTGGGTAGCTCAGTGGTAGAGCGCGGGCCTGAAGAGCCCGGCGTCGGGGGTTCGATTCCCTCCCCAGGCACAAAATGCCAACAATTAATCAATTAATTAGAAAAGGTAGAGAAAAAAGAAAAGAAAAAAAGAGAGCTACAGCGCTGTTGTGGCATTATAATTCGTTAAAGAAAAAAACAATTTATTTACCAGCTCCTTTCAAGAGAGGAGTATGTGTTAGAGTTTATACAATGACTCCTAAAAAACCAAACTCTGCTTTAAGAAAAGTAGCTAAAGTAAGATTAAGTAATGGCAAAGAAGTAACTGCTTATATACCAGGCATAGGACATAATCTTCAAGAACACTCAATTGTTTTAGTAAGAGGAGGTAGAGTAAAAGACCTGCCAGGAGTTAGATATCATATTGTAAGGGGTGTTTATGACGCTGCTCCTGTGGAAGGCAGAAGACAAGGCCGCTCATTATATGGTGCTAAAAAAGAAAAATAATGGCTAGAAGATCTGTTAAAATAGAAAGAAAATGGCAGCCTGATCCAATTTACAATAGTATTGCTGTTACTAGATTTATTAATAATTTAATGAAAGATGGCAAAAAAACAAAGGCCGCTAAAATACTCTATTCTGCTTTAGAATATATTAAAGAAAAAACAGGGCAAGATCCATTTAAAACATTCCACCAAGCCATAAAAAATGTAGCTCCCCTACTTGAAGTTTGGCCAAGAAGAGTTGCCGGAGCTACTTATTTAGTTCCAAGAACTGTAAGAGCTGAGAGAAGATTTTCTAGGGCCGCTAAATGGATTATTGAAGCTGCGAGAAATAGAAAAGGTAAGCCAATGTCTATAAAATTAGCTGAAGAATTGATAGCCGCAGCCAACGAAGAAGGTGAAGCATACAAAAGAAAACAAGAAATGCATAAATTAGCAGAAATGAACAGAGCTTTTGCCCACTTTGCTTGGTGGGGCAAGAAAAAAGGAAAATAAAAATGCCTAGAATATATCCTATTGAAAAAACAAGAAATATAGGAATAATAGCTCATATTGATGCTGGTAAAACAACAACAACAGAAAGAGTTTTATATTATACGGGAATGTCACACAAAATTGGTGAAGTGCATGAAGGAACAACTATTACTGACTGGATGCCTCAAGAAAGAGAAAGAGGAATAACAATAACTGCTGCTGCCGTTACTTGTTTTTGGACTCAAAGTTATAAAAAACAAGCTGAAACTAAAGAAGAAAGAATAAAAGGTGAATACAAAATTAATATCATTGATACTCCTGGACATGTAGATTTTACGGCTGAAGTTGAAAGATCTCTTCGCGTTCTTGATGGTGCTATTGTTGTTTTTGATGGTGTTCAGGGAGTAGAAGCTCAGTCTGAAACAGTTTGGCATCAAGCAGATAAATATAAAGTTCCGAGACTATGCTTTATCAACAAATTAGATAGAATGGGAGCAAGTTTTGAAAATTCATTAAAGTCTATTCATAACCGTCTTACAAAAAATGCAGTTCCTGTAACCATACCCATAGGTTTAGAAGAAAATTTTAAAGGTGTCATTGACCTTATTTCAATGAAAGCTGTTTATTTTGAAGGAGAAAAAGGTGAAATGGTGAAATATGAAGAAATTCCAAATGAATTAAAAAATTATGCCGAAGAATATAGAACTTTTATGTTGGAAAAATTAGCTGAATCAGATGAAGAATTTATGATGCAATATCTTTCAAATAATTTCAACGAAAATGATATTAAGGCTGCTATTAGAAGAGCTTGTATAAATTATACTTTTATTCCGGTTTATGCAGGTTCTGCTTTAAAAAATAAAGGTATTCAATTAATTTTAGATGGTGTTGTTGATTTTTTGCCTTCGCCTGTAGACTTGGCAGATATTAAAGGATGGGATCCTAAAACAAATGTAGAGATTTTTAGAAAACCAGATGATAATGAACCATTTTGTGCTTTAGTATTTAAACTAGCAGTTGATCCCTTTGTAGGATCTTTAACTTATATAAGGGTTTATTCCGGAACACTTAAAAGAGGAGATACAGTTTTAAATACAAGAACTAACGAAACTTTTAGAGCAGGAAGAATTGTAAGAATGCACGCCAACCATAGAGAAGAAATAGAAGAATTATTTGCTGGTGATTTAGGAGCCTTAGTAGGCGTTAAAGAATTAAAAACAGGCGATACAGTTTGTAATCCAAAGCATCCTATAATTCTCGAAAGCATAAAATTTGCTGAATCGGTAATATGGATGAAAATAGAACCTAAAACTAAACAAGATCAGGAAAAAATGGGTATATATCTTAAAGCTTTATCCGATGAAGACCCAACTTTCAAAATAAAAGTAGACCCTGAAACTGGTGAAACATTAATTGGTGGTATGGGTGAATTACATCTTGAAATAATGGTAGATAGATTGAGACGAGAATTTAAAGTAGAAACAAATGTAGGTGCTCCACAGGTAGCTTATAGAGAAACAATAACTAAAACAGTTGAAGCAGAGGGTAAATATATAAGACAGAGTGGTGGAAGGGGGCAATATGGACATGTAGTTATTAAAGTAGAGCCCTTAGAAAGAGATAAGGGTTTTGAATTTGTTAATGCTATAAAAGGTGGAGTAATACCTGATAATTTCATTCCTGCTGTTGAAAAAGGTATTAGGGAGGCAATGGAAAAAGGAGTTATTGCGGGTTATCCTGTAACAGATATTCGTGTAATTTTATTTGATGGTTCATTTCATGAAGTTGATTCTTCTGATTTAGCTTTTAAAATAGCAGCAGAAATAGCTTTTAAAGATGCAGTGAAAAAAGCAAATCCTATCTTTTTAGAACCTATTATGAAATTAGAAGTAATTGTACCTTCTGAATTTTTAGGAGAGGTTACTGGCGATTTAGCGAGTAGGAGAGCAAAAATTGAAGAAGTTGAAGATATGGGAGAAATGAAAAAAATTTTAGCTAAAGTGCCTTTAGCTGAAATGTTTGGATATGTAACAGTGTTAAGATCTTTAACTCAAGGAAGAGGATTTAGCTATATGGAATTTTCACACTATCAAGAAATTCCTCAATATTTATTTGATTCGATTTTGAATAATAAACAAAGGATAAAAAAATAATTTAATGAAAAATAAAAGTCAATTTCTTGTAGAAATTTTAATCTCTATGGTGATTATAATTATTTTAGCAGTTACTTTATTTTATGTTTTTACTGTGCTTCCACGTGCTATTCGCTATTCTGAAGATAGCTTGATTGTTTTTAATTTATCTAATAATTATGTTAATATATTAAATGGCATCTCGAGAAAAAATTTTATAGTTTTGGATTTGCTTTCTAAAGATATAAATTACTATTTAAAAGCAACAACTTCTGGCTATGAAATTAAAGAAGGAATAGAAAGTTTTTCTTATATGGGAGAAAATTATGCTGTTTGGTTTAAAATGGTAGACCCTACATTTGAAAATGATCCTTCAAGAAAACTCGTAGAAATATATGTTCAGACTCCAAGTTATATTTACGCTTTTCCTTTAATTCTTACAAATCTTAAAGAATTTGTTTTTCTTCAAGATGAATGGAGTGAAGCCACAACTAGTATAATTAATGTCACCCCGACAACAACAATTAAACAATTTGCAACTTCATCAGGCATAAATACTAATGGGGAAATTTACTTACCATAAAAAAGCCTTTACTTTAATAGAATTATTAACCTATTTAGGAATTGTTGCTATCGTTTTGCTTTTGACTTTTATACTTTTTTATGCTATAATAGTGTATACTACTATTTATTCAGAGCGCTTAACCCTAAGAACAGAGATGTATAAAATTTTACAAAAGTTATATTACAACTCTATAATAGCTAAGAATGTTACTACTACTCCTGTGTCTTTAAAATTTGTTTTTGATAATAATTTTGAAAATTATTTTGTATCTTCATCTGCATTATTTTTAGAAAATAATTCAGGAGTGTCAAAGTTAATATCAGATAAAATACTTGTTGACAATTTTGCTGTTTCTACCTCAGGACCTTTTATTAATGTAAATATAAGATTAAGAAACTTAAATGGAAATTATAACATTAATGCCACATCAGTAATTTATTTATGGAAAGAATAAATAGGGGTGAATTAACCTTTGTTTTAATAATCATTCTTTTTGTACTAGGAATAACCTTAGGAATAGGCGCTGCTTTTGTTGTCAGTAAAGAAATTAATTTTTCTAATCTTCTTTTAAGAGGAACAAAGTGGTTTTCTTCTTCTTTGTCATCTTTAAATTATGGATTATATAAATTAAATATGGTAAAGGAGGTTGTTCCTGGTCAAGAAGTAACCATTCCATATTTTGGTAAAGAAAATTTATTACCATTCTTTTATTGGCCTTCCACAATTACAATTTTAGGAGGAGAGATTGTTCCAATCTCTTATGAAGGTTATTTTGGTTTCAGAGATATATTATATCCTATAAGTTGGATATTTAGATGGTTAGTTATAAGAGAAGGAGGTCAAATTAAAAATATAACAATTCAAGAAGTAACAGCTAGTCAGCCTCTTCAAGGTTTATATTACTATTACGATACAAATAGGGGATGCCCTATTATAAAGTTATTTAAACAAGTATATGCTTCTCTAGAAGGAGATTACACTTTAATTTGTGGCCAAGGAGAAACAGTTTTTAATGATTCATACGTTAATACAGGAAAAATATTAGGAGATGATGCTGCGACTGTTGGTATAATAGAAAACTATGTAGCTGAATTAGAATTTAACACTCCTAAGCATGTAGATTATGTTTCTATCTATTTAGATACAATATCATCAGGAGGATATGTTACAGTTTCTTATTTTCCAATAGCTACTAATCAAATTCCCATTGAAATAGCAAGTACAACAATTACTGGGCGCTTTGTTAATTTAAATGTTGATCAAGATACTCAAAAAATAAGGATAGCAGTTAAACCTAACGCAGAAAATATCCAAGCAACTTTAATGGAATTTTATGCATATGGTCACTAAAATAGCCGAGGTGGCGGAATTGGTAGACGCGCAAGGTTCAGAGCCTTGTGATCTTTAAAATCGTGTGGGTTCGAATCCCACCCTCGGCAAAATATTCCTCTCCCTCTTATTTTTAGGTCGTATTATATATTTGAATTAGAATGAATCAGGAAGTTTTTATGAAAGAAAAAACTTTAGAGCATCCTAAAGTAAAAAAATTAGCAAAAAAAATTGTTAAACAAGAAGGAATAGTAAAAATAATTCCTTTGGGCGGTCTAGAAGAAATAGGACGAAATTTATCATTTTTGGAATGGGTTCCTAAAAATGGACAAGAACAAATTATTATAATTGATGTTGGTATAGGCTATCCAGAGACAGAAAATATGTTAGGAGTAGATTATATCCTTCCCAACATTGAATATTTATCTCAAAAAAAAGATAAAATTTTAGGTATTATAATCACCCATGGTCATTATGATCATATTGGGGCTATTCCTTATTTAATTGATAAGATAGATAACCCACCAATTTACACAACTCCTCTGACAAAAGGATTGATAATAAAAAGACAACAAGATTTTCCTAATGCTCCTAAATTAGAAATTCACGAAATTAAAAAAGATAATTACAAAACTCTAAAATTAGGAGCTTTTGTTATTGATTATTTTCATGTAAATCATAATATCCCTGACTCGATAGGATTAATGATTCAAACTCCCATAGGAAATATTATGCACACAGGAGACTTTAAAATTGATTTTACACCCTTTTTTGATAAACCAGCAGATCTTTATAGAGTAGTTAAATTAGCTCACAGGGGAGTAGATCTTTTGATGATAGATTCTACAAATGCACCCGAACCAGGCCATATTATTTCAGAGCGAAAGATAATGGAAAACCTAGAAGAAATATTTAAAAAAGCAAATGGTAGAATAATAGCTTCAACTTTTGCCTCTTTACTTGAAAGAATTCAGCAACTTATTTATCTTGCAGGTTTATATGGGAGGAAGGTTGTTATTGATGGGCATACCATGCGAATAAATGTTGAAGTTGCTAAAAGATTAGGTTATTTAAAATATGAGAAAGGAATATTTATAAGACCTGAAGATTCTTTTAAATTACCACCTCATAGAGTGTTAATAATTTGTACGGGGTCTCAAGCAGAAGAAGGATCAGCTTTGATGAGAATAGCAAATAGAGAACATAAACATTTTAGAATCATTAAAAATGATTCGGTGATATTTTCTTCGTCAGTAATTCCAGGTAATGAAAGGATCATTCAAAACCTAAAAGATACTTTAGCTAAACAAGGAGCAAAAATATACCATTATCAAATGATGGATATCCATGCTTCAGGACACGCCTTTGCTGATGATGTTAGATTGTTTATAAATTTGACTAAACCAAAATATTTAATGCCTGTTCATGGCCATTATTATATGATGAAAGCCTGTGAAGAAATCGCCTTAGATTTGGGTATAGAAAAAGAAAGAATAATTATAGCAAGCAATGGTCAAGTAATAAAAATGTTTCCTGATAGAATAGAACTTACTGATGAAAAAGTGCCAGCTAATTTAGTTTATGTGGATGGATTAGGCTTAGGCAGTGTTGGTGATGTAGTTTTACGAGACAGAAAAGCTTTAGCCACAGAAGGAATGTTTGTTGTAATTGTAACAATTGAATCCCAAACAGGAGAATTGAAAACTAGCCCAGACATAATATCTAGAGGATTTGTTTATTTAAGAGAATCAAAAAATTTATTAAATGAAGTTAGGGATCTTATCAAAAATATAGTAAAAAGAAATACTCAATATTTAGGAGATGAAGTTCCGATAATCCAGGAAGAACAGATAAAATATTCATTAAAAGAAGAATTATCAGAGTATCTATTTAGAAAAACAGGAAGAAGACCCGTTGTTTTACCTGTAGTTATTAAAGTTTGATTTTTATAAGCTTTAGATCTTGACAAAGCTAAATTGGTTGAAGTATAATTTTATATTATTATGGAAAAAATTAAAAATTTAAATCAAATCTTATTTGTAATTTTGGTCGGAAGACCGCCGGCTAAGTGGCTGATTTAATTTTTTAAAGATTAAACCACTTGGCCGGCAAAAGCCGGCCATTTTTATTTTTAGGTCGAAGTTAAATAATTTTTAAAAAAAGATGATAAAAAAAATAGCCCAGCAAATAAAAAATAAGATCAAAAAAGAAATTGTCGCAAAATTAGATAGT
>ERZ511473.1394-NODE-1394-length-20485-cov-3.226333_pt1 | contig 20485 bp, 21 predicted proteins | sample MGYA00374947_ERZ511473 | MGnify/ENA primary metagenome ERZ511473 (study PRJEB26303, sample SAMN06343854) | sediment metagenome | isolation source: hot spring sediment | place: Canada: British Columbia | collected 2012-09-26 ... | reverse complement strand
CCTCGTCTCCTTCGCCGGCCAGCGCCAGGATGGTGAAGAACATGATCGGCTTGCCACCCGGCGTAACGACGACCCGCTCCGGCTCCACCTCGACCCCGCGAGTCCGGCTGACCTCCCGCGCGATCGCCTCTCGTAGCTCCGGGATACCGGCCGCCGGGGTGTAGTGCGTGTGACCGGCCCGCAGTGCCTCCACCGCCGCCTCGACGATGTGGGGCGGGGTATCGAAGTCGGGCTCCCCGATCTCGAGGTGAATGACGGAGCGGCCCTGTGCCTCGAGCGCCCGCGCGCGCACCAGCACCTCGAACGCGCTCTCGGTGCCCAGCCGGCTCATCCGCTCGGCCAGGCGAAGGGTGGAAACCTGCCAGGACTCGCCAGTGCTCATCCTCGTTGCCCCTTCACGAACCGGCATGCGACCCGACGCTCTATCGACAACCCGTTGGGCTCCGCAGGAGCGGCCGGCGGCGCCCGCATCTGTCGCTACTGAAACATACCCACAGCACGCGCGACAACCGGTCGCAGATGCTTGCACCGCTCGATCATAACTCCCATAATCCCACACGAGCATGCGCGGTGAGATTGTTCGCCGCCTGAAAGTCGCTCAGCGGAACGACGGCGCTCCGATGGAGAAAGAGGGAGGTATGCAGAAAGGGCAGAACCTCAAGCTGGCGGTGCTGATCCCGCTCGCCGCGATCCTCATCACCGTCGCCTCGATCGTCATCATCGGGGAGCTCCTGCTGTTCGTCAGCTCGACCATCGGCGGCACGGCGGCAATTCTGGTCGCCGTCGCCATCATGGCAGCGATCACGGTCGTCGCGGTGCTCCTCTCCCGTTCGGGCAGCCGGAGCGAGGCCCGGCACTCCTAGTGCCGGCTCCGGCACAGGACCCGTGATCACGATGAGCTCGCTGGGCGAGCGCGTCGCCTTCATCACCGGAGCGAGCAGCGGCGTGAGCCACGCCACCGTGCTGCGACTGGCACAGGAAGGGATGCGTGTCGGCCTGCTGGCTCGGCGTATTGAAGCACTGCACGTGGTGGCGGAACGGTCGAGACGAAACAAGTACCTTCTGCCGGAGGACGTGGCGGAGAGCATCGTTCACGTGCTGCGCCAGCCGCTCCGGGCCTGGATCCAGGAACTCCGGCTCTGGCTGTTTTGAGCCCTACGTCGGCGACGGTGCCCCTGCCGGCCGGCTGCCCGGCCGGCAGGCGGAACACGTCCCGAAGATGGCGAAGTGGTCCATGCGGGCCACGAACCCATAGCGCTCGAGGAGCGCCGCCCGCAGCGGCTCGAGCAAATCGTCTTCCAGCTCGAACACCGCTCCACACTGCTGGCACACGAGATGATGGTGCCGCTCGGCGCGAACGAGCTCGAAGCGCCGGACGCCGCCGCCCAGATCGGTCTGGGTTACCAGCCCCAGCTCTACCCCCAGGTCCAGGTTCCGGTAGACCGTCGAGAGGTTGACATCAGGGTGCTGAGCCCGAACCACATCGTAGATCTCCTCGGCGGTGCGATGACCACCCAACCGCGCCAGCGCGGTAAACACGGCGAGGCGCTGGCGTGTCACCCGCTGACCCGACTGGCGTAACCGCTCCGCGACCCGGCGGAGCTCGGCGCTCCAGAAGTCTCTGGCCATCCCTGGCCCCCGCTTCCAACATGCCCCCACCACCGAGACTGTCTCGATGGCGGAGGGATTGCCTGTCTCGACGTGTCCCTGTCGGTAGGCTCGCATCAGGATGGTAACGCTGTTCCAAACCGGGGACAAGAGGCAGCACCGGGGCCGAGCGTGGTCAGGCCGCTCTATTTGCGCGAACTAGCATCTGCGCATCCGCAGCGGTCGCGATCTGCTCGAGCCAGGGTAAGAGAGCCGCGAGGTCCTCGGTCTTGAAGACATCGACCCGCACGATACTGTCGCCCCACATGTCCCGAACCAGCTCGACCGCTAGCCAGCGGTTAGCCCAGCGCGAGGGCGCAACCTCGTCCCCCGAGCCAGCCTCGGCTGGCACGGAACGAAGCCTCTGCCGTGGCCCGCTCACCGCTGCCCCTGCTGCGCGCACCGTCAGGTACACGGCCGTCTTGCTCATCGACAGGCCCAGCGCTCGCAGCGCTCGCGGTACGTCTGCATAGCTCAATCCCAGGAGGTAGAGCAGCAGCGACAGGTGACGCAGCCGAAGCGAGGTCTGCGCTGGGCCGATACCCTGGGGGTAGACTCTGAACGTACGGCCGCAGCGCAGGCAACCGTAGCGCCGTGCCATGACCTGCCTGAGGAACGGGTCACGCACGGCTTTCGGCACGATCTGGCGGAGCAGCACATCTCGGCTCCCGCAGCGTGGATACGGGCAGCGAACCGGCTCAGGGTAGCGGTATGGCTCGAGTGCCGGGAACCGGAACGCGATCTGACCGGCCGGTAGGCGTTCCAGCGCAACTGGCCTCCGCCTGATCCCCAGTGCTGAATCTCGTGACATAGGTGACGACATGGCGCGATACTCCTCTCCGCTCCACTGTTCCCCTGTGCGGACAGCTTAGGCAGCGACATGTTCAAGATACAGACCATTTCGTAGCCGTTCGTTGTTCACTCCTTGGTCAGTCCGTGCCCAGGCAGCATATGTTTCGTGGAAATCCGAGGCGCAGGCAGCTTGAGCCGCATCCAGCACACACGAGCGAGCGCGGGATTCGATCCCGCGCTTCGAGGGTGTCGGCTGGACTGGCCGGTGTGGTCGAGAGTCAATCGTGCTCGTGCTCGTACCCTTCATGTGGATGGCCGATATAGGGACGGTCCGGCAGTGGCGGCACATCGTTCGCAGTTCCGTCCGCCAGGACCGCAGCAGCGGAATCCGGGGTGAAGGTCGGGTCGATCAGAGGATAGGTGAGGCCGGCAATCGCTCTCAGCTCGATTGCGACAACGTCGTCGAAGACGCGACGACCATTGGGAAAGCCTCCCAAATCGTCCCCCAGGATACCCAACGGGCTCGGATCCACGGTCGTCGGAGGGATGGCGAGATTCAGTCGGAGCATGTCGGCGGGGGTCGAGCCGGTGAAGTTCTGGAATTCGGGGATCAGCCCAGCGGGGATACCGGTCAGCAGGATGGCGAGCAGATCATTGCGAGGCCGGCTAGCAGGCGGCGCGCCCAGCAGCGCAGCGAGATTCGGAAAGACGCCCGGATACAGTACCAGCAGGAGATTCTGCAGCTCGGGGTCGAGGTAGTACTGCAGGAACTGCTCGTCGTCCTCTGGCTCGCTCGCATTCCAGCGATCCTTGTTACCAAGCGGGATGATAACCTCGTTGATCAGCGGCATACCCAACCGCGAGACCTGGACCCACGGCCCAGCGTGGCGGACTGCCCCTCGCTTGGGCTCGCGCACCGACGCTCGCTGTCGGCTAGCAGTGGCCCATATCCCGATGACCGACGAGGGGTTCATCGGATCGGTCGGTTCGGAGCCGTCTCGGGTCAACTCTGTCTTCGGCACCTGCAGCGCGATGGTGTGGACGTTGAATCCCTTGGTCGCATCCACGCCGTCCGCGGCTGGGGTCGGGATCAGGTGGAGGTTCTGAAAGGGCCGGAGTGTACCGAGGTCGAAGATGGCGCCGAGATCGACGAAGAAGGCCTCCTCCCGCTGGCCGGCGAAGACCTTGCGCCCGCCTTCCAGCTCGCGGATAGCCGCCGCGGCCAGAGCCTCGTAATCGGGAGTTGACCGGGAGCGGTGGCGTCAGCGCGGTTCGCCTCCCCCAGGCTGAGATCGCGCGGTCAGCTCGTGACTCCGCGTTCGATCCCATCGAGGTTCAGCCGGCGGTAAAACTCGGCTGGTGTGATCATTGACACCTGCAACCTCCCGGGCGTAGAATCAGTCCGGCTATTACTGCAAGCTTTTGCAGCAACGGGCGTCGGGAGGACACAGCGACCGGGGAGCGGCTGATCGGTTTGCCACAGGCCTCCCGCAGCATATACGAACTCCGCTCACGAAGACGGCGCCCCGGTCCGATGGCCACCGGACGAGCAGGAAGAGACGGCGATGCATATCCCGGATGGGTACATCAGCCCTGCGACTGCGCTGGCGTTCTACGGCGCGGTGCTTCCCTTCTGGTGGGCCGCTGGCCAGCGGCTCAAGCGCGTCCTCACGGGCCAGCTCGTCCCGGCCCTGGCACTCTTCTCCGCCTTTACGTTCGCGATCATGATGTTCAATATCCCAGTTCCAGGCGGTACCACCGCGCACGCAGTCGGTGGGACGCTGGCCGCGGTCGTCCTGGGTCCCTGGGCAGCGATCATCTCCGTGTCAGTCGCGCTCATCATCCAGGCGCTCTTCTTCGGTGACGGCGGTATCACGGCCATCGGAGCCAACTGCTTCATCCTCGGGGTTGCCTTGCCGCTCACCGGCTACGGCGTCTACCGGCTGGTCAGCGGCCGATCCGACCCGCTGTCGCGGCGCCGGCTGCTGGCCGCCGCGATCGGGGCCTATGTCGGGATCAATGTCGCGGGCCTGCTGGTCGGACTAGCGCTCGGCATCCAGCCCATCTTCTGGAGCGAGAACGGGCGAGCGCTCTACTCGCCGTACGGGCTGCGCGAAGCAGTGCCGGCAATGTTGATCCCACACTTGACGATCGCCGGAGCGGCCGAGGTGATCGCGACGGTCTTCGGCCTCGCCTACGTCCAGCGGGCCCACCCCGAATTGCTGGAGCGGCGAGCGGCGACCGCGCGAGTGGCTCCATCAGCCCGGCGCTTGACACTGGCCATCTTCGTCCTGCTCGCCCTGTTCAGCCCGCTCGGCCTGCTTGCAACCGGAAGCGCCTGGGGCGAGTGGGGTAGCGATGAGCTAGCGCAGCGCGTCGGCTACGTCCCACGTGGCCTGGAGGAACTCGAATCGCTCTGGAGCGCGCCGCTCCCTGACTACACGCTCCCGTGGATGTCGGAGACGGCGAGTTTCGCCGAGCAGGCGCTCGCCTACATTCTGTCCGCTATCGTCGGCATCGCCTTGATCTTCGCTACCGCGTTCGCTCTGCGGATCCTGCTTCGACCACGACAGGGCCAGCAGGCCACCGCAGGCGGCTAGGAGCCAGCATGACCGCTTCGCCGACTTCCCGGCGCCGCAGGGCGCGCAAAAGCTTCGTCGAACGGACGATCACCGGGGTCGGCGCCGCGATCGAGCAGACGGTGTACGCGGAGACGTACGCGCGGCAGGACGGCTTCCTCCAGCGGGTCGACCCCCGAGCCAAGGTCGGTCTCTTCGCGCTCGCGCTGCTGGTGACCGGTCTCGTCCACGACCTTCCACTCCTGGCCGGCCTCTGGCTGGGCCTTCTCGGTCTGGGTATAGCGACACGCCTGCCCTTCCGCGTCATCGCGGTGAGGACGATGCTGGGCGTCCCACTCTTCACCGGGCTGATTGCCCTGCCCGCGCTCTTCCTGGTCGATGGCCGCTCGCTCTTCACGATCGGGCCGGTGGGCTCGATAACGTTAACGGTTTCGGACCAGGCCGTCCTGAGCGTCGCGACCTTTCTCCTTCGAGTGAGCGCATCGGTGACGCTGGCAGCGCTGCTGGTGTTGACCACCCGCTGGGCGGACTTGCTCAAGGCGCTCCGCATCTTCCGCGTGCCGGACGTCTTCGTCATCGTCTTGGGCATGACCTACCGCTATGTCTTCCTGTTGCTCCGACTCATCGAGAACCTCTTCCTCGGGCGCGCCAGCCGCACAGTCGGCAGGACCTCGTCCGGCGAACAGCGCCGCTGGGTCGGCGCCAGCATGGGGACGCTGATGAGCCGGAGCCTCAAAATGAGCAATGACGTCTACGCCGCGATGGTCGCCCGCGGCTTCAGCGGGGATGTGCGGACACTGGCGACCTTCCGCATGCGCGACGAGGACTGGCTGTTCGTCTCGCTCGGCGTTGCCCTGCTGGGACTGGCCTGGCTCGTGGATCTGAGCCGGTGATGGCGCAGACGGGCCCGATCTTCCGGCTGGAAGGCATCTCGTACCGCTACCACGGTCGCCACCCCGCGCTCGACCAGGTGGATCTGGTGGTCGAGCCGGGAGAGCAGCTCGTCATCCTGGGCGCCAACGGCAGCGGCAAGTCGACCCTGCTCAAAATCCTCGATGGCCTCTATCGCCCGACGAGCGGTCGCATCTGGGCATTCGGTGAGGAGATTACCGATGCAGCCGACGACCCGGAGCGGGCCCGCTGGCTTCACCGCCGCGTTGGCCTGGTCTTCCAGGATCCCGACGTCCAGCTCTTCTCGCCCACCGTCTACGACGACGTCGCTTTCGGCCCGCTCCAGCTCGGCTGGCCGGAAGAGCAGGTACGCGAGCAGGTGGCGCGAGCGCTCCGCGCGATGGAGGTGGCCCACCTGGCTGACCGCGCGCCCTACGAGCTGAGCGGCGGCGAGAAGAGGCGCGTGGCGATCGCGACCGTGCTGGCGATGGATCCCGAGGTGGTCTTGCTCGACGAGCCCACCGCCAACCTCGATCCCCGCACGCGCGCAGCACTGGTGCACCTGATCCGCGGCATGCGCGACCTGGGCAAAACCGTGATCCTGACCACCCACGAGCTGGATATCGTCCCGGGCATCGCCACCCGGGTCGTGGTGTTCGGGGATCAGGAGCGCCGGCCGGTCGCGTCGGGCCACCCCAGCGAGATCCTGCGCGACACCGATCTCCTGGTACGGACCAACCTGATCCACGAGCACCTGCACTGGCACGGCGAGCTCGCCCACACCCATCCCCATGCCCACGACGGCGAGCACCTGCACGAGCACCGTTGAGCGCTACCGCTCTGGCCAACCCGATGGCCGCAACGCCGGGTGCAAGCGAGCCTCGCTCACTACGCCGTGCGGCGTGACACCGGCCCCACCGGCAAGATCGTGAACTGCGGCCATCAGGCTCCGCGTCTCGCGTGGGCTCGAGCCACGACCTGACTACGCTGAAGCTGCCCGCGGTGCTCGACGCGGACCTCATAGCCTGAACATGAGCTTGGATGGCACTGAAACGACGAAGCCCCGGAGAGTTTACCTCCAGGGCTCATCGGTTCGTTCGCCTTCTTCGAGCTCGATCGCTCAGGCCGCGCTGGCGAGCTGGCGCAAGTCCGAGTTGCGGAGCTTGGCCAGCGCCTCCTTCTCGATCTGGCGCACTCGCTCGCGGCTGATCCCGTAGTGATCGGCGATCTCGGCCAGCGTGCGCGGCTGCTCGCCGCCCAGACCGAACCGGAGCATCAGGACACCGCGCTCGCGCTCGGTGAGCTGATCCAGGCTGCGCCGGATCTGCTCCCGGATCGCGTTCGTCAGCGCCTCGTCGACGACCTCCTCGCTGCGCGGGTCCGGCAGCAGGTCGCCGATCGTGCTCTCACCGTCCTCGCCGATCGGCTTGTCCAGCGACGAGGTCCGCGGGATGGACGAGCGCGCCTGCTCGATCCGGCTGACCTCGATGCCCAGCAGCTCAGCTAGCTCCTCGTTGGTCGCCGGCCGGCCCTTGGCCTGCTCGATCTGCGCCTCAGCACGCCGGATCTTGGCGATCAGGTCATGCATGTGGACCGGAACTCGGATGGTCCGGCTCAGGTTCGCCACCGCCCGCCCGATCGCCTGCCGGATCCAGAAGGTGGCGTAGGTGCTGAAGCGATAGCCCAGCTCCGGGTCGTACCGCTCGACTGCGGTCATCAGACCGATGTTCCCCTCCTGGATCAGGTCGATCAACGGGAGTTCGCTCGAGCGGTAGCGCTTGGCGATCGAGACGACCAGTCGCAGGTTGTGGCGAATCAGCTTCTCGCGGGCTTCCTGACCCTTGCGAACCAGCTCCCGCAGCTCCGGCGTGTCCTCGCCGGCCTCCATGCGCTTGCGCGCCTCGAGACCCGCCCTGACCGCTCGCGAGTACTCGATCTCCTCGGCGTGCGTCAGCAGCCGGTGCCCACCTACCTCACGGAAGTAACGGTACACAGCGTCATTCGCTGCCTGGTCGATCAGATCGGCGGTCTCTTCGACCTCGTCGATCTCGTCGACCTCGGCCTCCTGCACCAGCTGCTCGAGCTCGAGAAGCTCCTGGATCTCTCGCTCCGTCATCGGTGCCGTCTTACCTCCACTGCCGTCCGTACACCTTGTTCGGACAGGCTACGTCGTCGTTTATAAACCTTCGTATTCTAGCACGATTCTGACGATCTGTCAACTGTGCAAAGCATCACGATCACGAGCCTGCCCGTCTCTCTCACCCGTTCACCTGTTATACGGTCGCATCCCCCTCTTGGTTCCGCTCCGCATCTGTCGTCGATCGTCCCATCGAGGAGGAAGAATTATGTCAATTATACCAGGCCCGCCCATTGGATTCACCTGCCCATACACTAAACCCTTCCTCACTCCATCGCTTATACCCAGCAGTCCCGATCGTTCCCCTGACCACGGTCATCCTCCATCTATGGCAACCGCTGGAACCAGCGCAGGCTCAGCAACCCGCCAGCGATCAGGAACAGAGCACCCGCCCCTGTGACCAGCGCGGTGATCTCCGTGCGCTCCTCCACCCAGCGCACCTGCGAACCCAGGCCGGCATAGATCTCTTCCAGCTCGGTCGTCTCCGCAGCATAGAAGTACCGGCCGCCAGTCATCTCAGCGATCTGCCGAAGCGTCGCTTCGTCCAATCCCACCTGCGTCCGCCCGTCCAGCAGGATTCGTCGCCCTCGCTCACCGATGCCGACTGTCTGTACCGTCACCCCCAGCTCTCTGGCACGCTCAGCGGCCAGGGCCGGCGGCATGCCCTCGCGCGACTCCCCGTCGGACAGCAAGATGATCACGGACGGGGGAGGTGGCTCGTTACCGCGCTCCTCAGCCCGCGGCTCCAGAAGATCGAGCGCGCGATCCAGCCCATCACCGATCGCCGTGCCCCCATCAGCCCGGAGCCCAGCGAGTGCCTCACGCACCGCGCCGCGATCGCGCGTCAGCGGCACCAGCACACTGCCGTCCGAGTTGAACGTCACCACGCCGACCTGGGCTTGCCCCGGCAAGCTTTCGAGCAGTGCCTCGGTCGCCTGTATCGCCGCGGCCAGGCGATTCGGCCGCAGATCGTCGGCACGCATAGAGCCCGAGACGTCGAGCACGATCACGACGTGCGCCTGATCCTGAGGTAGAGCGATCACGGCCGTCGGTCGCGCCAGGCTCAGCAGCAGCGCCGTGAGTCCCAGCAGGAACAGCAGCGGGGGAACGTGGCGTCGCAAGCCGGGTCGAGGGCCGGCCACGGCGGCGAGCAAGGCCAAGTTGGTGAACCGCAGCGCGTAGGCTTGGCGCCGGCGCTGGGCGAGGACATACACCAGAAGCAGCAACGGTACCAGCACCAGGCTTGCGAGGAGATATGGCCACTGAAATGTCATCGCTCCCCTCCACGCACGCTGCCCGGGTCACGCCCCACCCCGCTGACCATCCCAGGCACGATCCAGTTGCGGAGAATGCCCGGCAGCGGATGCCTGCAACGTCCCTCCCTGTCCGGAGCCGGCAGCATTTCGAGCCGCGCCCGTAGACGCTGCAGCACCGGCGAAACGTCTCCCCTGTACCATGGGGCCCCGCGCCGCTCGCCGCTGGCGCCGCAACTCCAGGAAACGCCGCAAGGGCGGGAGCAAGGCTTCCGCGGTATCGAGCTCGAGCAGGTCGACGCCGCAGGCCCGCAGCTCACTGCGTAGCCGCTCGGCCTGCTGCTCCGCCGCCGCCCGGAAGCGCTCGCGCAACCGTCGATCCCCGGTGTCGACTACCAGTTGGACTCCCGTCTCCGGATCCTCGAACGTGACGAGACCGATGTCTGGAATCTCGCGCTCTCGCGGGTCGGTCAACCGGACCGCGACCACCTCGTGCCGGTACGCCAGTCTCGCCAGCGCCGGCTGCCATCCGTCCGGCACCAGGAAGTCGCTCACAACCAGAACCAGCGCGCGGCGGCGAATCACGCGCTGTGCCAGCGCCAGCGCACCGGCCAGATCGGTCGGCCCGCTCCGTATCCTGCTCGGCTCCTCCTGGATGCGCGCGAGAAGGCGTAGTACGGCTGCACGCCCACTGGCCGGCGGCACCAGTTCTCGGGGCCGCTCCGCGAAGGGAAGCGCGCCGAGACGGTTCCCGTGACGGCTGAGAAGCTGGCCGGCGACAGCCGCGAATTCCCGGGCACGCTCGCGCTTGCGGCAGCTCGCGGTACCCCAATCGACCGAGGCGCTGAGGTCGAGCAGCAGCCAGGCGTCCAGTGCCCGCTCAGCGTACGTCTCGCGGATGTACGCCCGCTCCGACCGCGCAGTGACGTTCCAATCGATGTAGCGCACGTCGTCGCCCGGCTGATACTCGCGCAGTTCTGCCAGTTCCATCCCGGCGCTGCGCAGCAGGGTGCGCTCCTGTCCACCGAGGTGGACAGCCAGGGGGCGCAGCACCGTCCACTCCAGCCGGCGTAGCAGCGCTCCCAACGGCTCCCTCGCCGCCGGCGGCTCCGCTTCTGGCATCTTGCTCGATCGCCGTCTACGCAGCATCGGGATCTCCCAGATCGAGCTTCGGCGGGGGATAGCGATCGAGGATCGCCCGCACGATATCGTCGGGGGTCACTCCGGCTGCCAGCCCCTCGTAGCTTAGCAGCAGCCGGTGTCGCAGCACATCCGAGGCCAATGCCGCCACGTCCTTCGGCAGCGCGTACTGCCGGCCGCGGAGGAACGCCAGCGCCCTCGCCCCCAGCACCAGGTTGATCGACGCGCGCGGGCTGGCACCATAGGCAATGGCTGATGCCAGGTGCTGGAGCCCGGCAGACGCCGGATCGCGCGTCGCGCTCACCAGCCGGGCCGCATATGCGATAACCTCCGGATCGACGTAGACGCCCTCCACTTCCTGCTGCAACCGCACCAGCGTCTCGGGATCGATCAGGGTCCGAAGCTCGATGGATGGCCCGATCATCCGCTGCACCACGACCAGCTCGTCCTGGTACGCCGGGTAGTCGACGAGCACTTTGAACATGAAGCGATCGAGCTGAGCTTCGGGGAGCGGGTAGGTGCCGTCCGACTCGATCGGGTTCTGCGTCGCGAGCACGAGGAATGGGTCAGGCACCTGATAGGTGTGCTTTCCGATCGTGACCTGCCGCTCCTGCATCACCTCGAGCAGGGCCGATTGCACCTTGGGCGGGGCCCGATTGATCTCATCGGCCAGCAGCAGGTTCACGAAGATCGGGCCGAGCTCAGTCGTGAACTCGCCGCTGCGGCCATTGTAGATCCGGGTACCGACCAGATCCGACGGCACGAGATCGGGCGTGAACTGCACCCGGCCGAATGTGCCACCGACCACCTGGGCCAGTGCCCGCACTGTCATCGTTTTGGCCAGGCCGGGCACTCCCTCGAGCAGCACATGCCCGCGCGCCAGGAGCGCCACCAGAAGCCGCTCCAGCAGGTGATCCTGGCCCACGATCAGCCGCTTGACCTCGAACAGCACATGCTCGAGCACGTTCAGCGAGTGCGACGTCTCTCCCAGGGGCCGCGGCAATTGGCGGAAACTTCTCGTCGTCATGCACCGCGCTCCTCTATCTGGCTTCCCCGTTCCCACTCAGGTTTCCCGGCGGCGTCCCGGCCAGCTATGGCGCTTCCGCCGGCCAGCTTCCCAGTGTCACCGTGACCTCCTGCTGCCGCCCGTCGCGCACGATCGTGAGCCGCACGGTGTCGCCTGGCGCGTGCCGGCTGATCTGCTCGACGAGCTGATCCATGGTCTCGATCGTCGTGCCGTCGATAGCGACGATGATGTCGCCACCGCGCGGCACCGAGCCATCGCCGGTATCCTCGCCACCACGCAGTCCGGCCTGATCCGCCGGGCTATCGGGTACCACGCTGGCCACTAGGACGCCACGATCGATCGAGAGGCCCTGCTCCTGCGCCAGGGCCGCGTCGACCGTCACCCCGCTGATACCCAGCCAGGCAGGCTGGAGCTGCGCCCCTGCCTCGAGCTGCGGCAGCATGCGCCGTGCCGTGTTGCTCGGGACCGCAAAGCCGATCCCCACCGAGCCACGTATCGGGCTCTCGATCATCGTGGTGATCCCGATAACCTCACCGTTGACGTTGAAGAGCGGTCCGCCGGAGTTGCCCGGGTTGATCGGCGCGTCGGTCTGGAGCAGCCCGGTCCTCGTCCGGCCATCGCCGGGTTGCCAGGTGCGGTTAACCGCGCTGATGATCCCCTGGGTGACCGTGCCCTCGAGGCCGAACGGGCTGCCGATCGCCACGACGACGTCGCCGACTCGCACCTGATCGGAATCTCCGAGCGGCGCGACCGCGATGCCCTCCGGGAGCTCGACCTGGAGGAGCGCGAGATCGTTCCCAGTGTCCGTGCCGAGCACCCTCGCCTCGCGCACCTCACCGTTGCTGAAACGCACCCGAACGTTCTCGACACCCTCGACGACATGAGCCGCAGTGAGAACCAGCCCCCGTTGATCGACGACCACCCCCGAGCCACCACCGACGGGCGTCGTCCCTAGCCGCCCCTCGACCGAGGTGACGATCTCTACCACCGCGCTACCGACCGCATCGTACACCGACCCAGCGACATTTCCGGGAGCAGCAGTCTGATTCGCGACCGGTCGAGCCATAACCACCGGCTCGGACGCTGGTGCCGGCTCCGGTCCCAGCCAGCGCAGCCCAACCGCCGCTCCGGCCACCCCGACGGCGAAGACCGCCAGCATAACCCCGGCCACCGCCAACGCGATCAACCCGGGGCGTCGCCTACGGCTGTCACCCCGGCCGCTCTCTTCCGGCTCACCCTGACTCGATGTTCCCTGATACTGGTCGAACATGGCGGGTCTCCCTCGTACACCGACCGCTACCCTTTCCGGTAGGTGAAGGGTAGACCCGCAACTTGAAGGCACCCTAAGCGAGATCTGAGAGGAGGCTCAGCCGAAGCTAAGAATTCCCTAAGAGCCTGACTCGCAGTGCTGGTGGACGACTGGGTGACCGGAGGTGAGATGGAGGTCACTCGTCGGGGCGCAGCGCCTCGGCTCGGGGAAGCGTGACCGTAAAGACGCTTCCCCGCCCGAGCTCGCTCTGCACGCGAATCTCGCCCTGCTGGGCTTCGACCAGCGATTTGGCAATGGCGAGACCGAGCCCAGTATTTTGGCCGCTACGAGAAGAGTCGCCACGGTAGAAGCGCTCGAAGATGTGGGGCAGGGCAGCCGGATCGATTCCCGGGCCGGTATCGCGCACACTGATCTCGACCCTGCCATCCCTGACGGCCGCAGCGACGGTGATCATCCCGCCCTCCGGCGTGTACTTCAGGGCATTATCGAGGAGAATAAGCAATACCTGCTTGAGCGCATCACGGTCGGCTAGCACCGCGGCCTCCACCGTGTCGTCCCACACGAGTGCGCGGCCATCGGCGAGCACCAGTGCCTGGCGACAGGCGTCGTCGATGAGCGGGCACACCGGCACCGGCTCCCTACGCAGTGGCAGCCCGGCATCGGTGCGGGCCAGGAGCAGCAGGCCGTTGACCAGGCGGATCATCCGTTCGATCTCCTCGGCCACATCATGCAGGACCGCGACGCGATCCTCCTCGCTGATGGGCGGGTCGCGCTGGAGCAACGCCACGTTTCCCCGAATGGTGGTGAGCGGCGTGCGCAGCTCATGCGAGGCATCGGCGACGAACCGCCGCTGTGCCTGGAGCGACTGCTCCACCTGCCGGTAGGCGGCCTGAAGCTCGGTCAGCATCGTGTTGAACATCGTGGCCAGCAGTCCGATCTCGTCGCTCGGCCCCGAGTACTGGACGCGACGGCTGAAGTCGCGCCGCGCGCCGATCTCCTGCGCTGTCTGGGTGATCCGGTTGATGGGACGCAGGCTCAGCCCGGCCAGCCCCCAGCCGATCCCGAACGCCGCCACCGTCGCGAGGCCCGTCCCGACCATGAGCGTCCACTTCAAGGCTCCGAGGGCTCGATCCTGCTCGGCGAGCGAGCGCGCGACCTGAAGGATGCCCGCCGGCTGGCCAGGGAAACGGAACGGCTTGCTGTAGACCAGCAGCCGGCCATCCTCGGTCGAGACCGTCTCGGTCCATGACTTCGCCTCGCCGGTGCGGAGTTGCCGCATGCCTTCCTCGCTGATCGGCAGCGTGAAGTCCCCCAGGTTGGGGGACTTGTCGGCCACCTCACCGTCGAGCGTGCGCACCTGGACGTATGTCTCGGGGACAGCGATCCGGCCACGCGGCGTGTCGATGACCGTCAGCGTGAACACCCCCTGGGTGAGAATCTGGGTCGCCTCCTCGACGAGCGCGTTCTCCTGGAAATCGAGCATCACGCGCGAGACGGTGAGGTAGATCGTCACGCTGAAGGCAATCAGGGTAAAGACGAGGATCGCGCTGTAGAGCAATGTCAGCCGCAGGCGAACCGACATATTTCGCTAGCCTTCGCGCAGCACGTAGCCGACCCCGCGTACCGTGTGGATCAAGCGTGGCTCGCCACCAGCTTCGGTCTTGGCCCGGAGATAGCCGATGTAGACATCGAGCACGCTGTCGTAGCCATCGAAGTCGTGGCCCCAGACTGCCTCCAAGATCCGGCTTCGCGGGAGCACCCGGCGCGGGTTGCGCAGGAAGAAAGCGAGCAAGTCGAACTCCCGAGGACTCAACGTGAAGGCCCGGTCACCACGACGTGTCTCCCGCGTGACGGGGTCGAGCCAGAGATCGGCAAAACTGAGCGGCTTCTCGTCGGCTGCCGGCTCGGCCCGCCGCAACAGCGCGCGCACCCGGGCGAGCAGCTCCGCCGGCGCGAACGGCTTGACCAGGTAGTCGTCGGCGCCGCTGTCCAGACCCGCGACCCGGTCCTCGACCGCGTCGCGCGCCGTCAGCATCAGCACCGGCGTCGTATCGCCCGCCATCCGCAGGCGTTGGATCACCGTCAACCCGTCCAGCTTCGGCATCAGCCAATCGAGCACCACCACGTCCGGGCGCTGCTCTTGTACCCTCGCCAGCGCCTCCTGGCCATCGCTCGCCGTGACGACCCGGTAGCCCTCATAGGCGAGCGTGCGCCGGAGCATCTCGACGAGTCGTACGTCGTCGTCCACGATCAGCACGGTCGCCATGTCCGCATCCCCTCGATGGCTCGTCTTCGATCCGCGGTCAGGCGCGCACGGGCCAACGGACAGTACCAGCCCAAGCATCGTGGAATGGTACCACGCGGCTAACCAACGCCCGGTCCGACCATCAGCTCACGGGAGGCGAACCACCCGTCTTAGCCTTTTCTTAGCTTCATCTTGGGTACGCTTTGGTTGCCGCAAGGTAGCATAGCGCGACGCTGAAGCCCAGCGAACGGCCATGGCCGGCACGTGAACGTTGCCAGCAAGAAGAAAGGGGGAAAGGGGTGCGGATTGCTGAGGTTACGAGTACGCTGCGGCTCCTCGGAGCGATGCTGCTGCTCGGGTTCGCCCTGGCGGCCTGTAGCGGGCAGGAAAATCCGGCGGCATCGACGCCTACACCCAGCCCAACCGCTGCGACTTCCCAGGCGACGCCGACCATACCGCCCACGCCCGCGTTATCTCCCGAAGCGACGGGCACGGCAGCCACGCCGGCTTCACCGGCCGCAGGCGACGAATCGTCCACGACCGGCACCGTTCGACTGATCCTGGTTCCCGAGGAGAGCGAGGCACGCTACCGCGTGCGCGAGCAGCTCGCCAACCAGTCGCTCCCCAACGATGCTGTCGGCGCCACCAGGGACGTCAGCGGCGCGGTAGTGCTGGCGACGGATGGCCGCATCGTGAGCGAGGAGTCTCGTTTCGAGGTCGACCTGCGTTCGCTCCAGAGCGACCAGAGCCGGCGCGACAACTTCATCCAGGAGAACACGCTCGAGACAGCTCAGTTCCCAACCGCTGTCTTCGAGCCACGCGAGACGAGCGGCCTGCCCTGGCCACTACCCGAGGGCGGCGAGTTTACCTTCCAGCTCGCCGGCGACCTGACCGTCCACGGTGCCACCCGCCCGGTGACGTGGGATGTCACAGCCAGGATGGAAGGTGACCGGCTGGTCGGCAAGGCGGTCACTCGGGTAACATTCCAGGACTTCGGTATGGAGCAGCCGCGCGTCGCCGTCGTCCTCAGCGTCGAGGAGACGATCCAGCTCGAGCTCGACTTCACCCTCATCCGGGAGCAGTGACCATGTCCCTCTCACCGACCATCGCTCGATCGCTCAGCGTTGCGGCCGGTACCGCGCTCTTCCTCGTGTCCCTGCTGGATGCCTGTAGCTGGCGCGGCGAGCCATCCCCACCGGCCAGCACCGCGATGCCGGTGGTGTCGCCAGCGCCTGGCGATTCGGCGCCGGTCACGGGCCCTGGCGGGGGTACAGCTCAGACGACGCCGGTTCCACCCAGCCCGACAGCCACGACACCCGCCCCAGCCACGACACCCTCTCCGCAGCCCCAGCTCACCTCACCGCCACAACCGACCGCCACGCCTGAACCGACTCCGGCACCGCATCCCCTGGCGGCCTATACCATCGACGGGCTGCGCAGCCGCCAGTATCCCGGTGGCACAATCGAGATCCTGGGGACGCTCGATGCCACCGATGCATATACCCGCTACGCGATCGCCTACCCCAGCGATGGGCTGCGGATCACCGGGGTGATGCACGTGCCGCACGGCGAGGGCCCCTTCCCGGTGGTGATTCTCAACCACGGCTACATCCCGCCTGAGCAGTACTGGCCTGGCGCTGATACCTGGCGCGAAGCCGACTTCCTGGCCCGCAGGGGTTACCTCTGCATCGCGCCGGACTTCCGTGGTTGGGCCGGGTCAGACCAGGGGCCCAACTACTTCCGAACCGGCATCGTCATCGACGTGCTCAACCTGATCAGCTCGCTCCCGTCCGTCCCTCAGGCCGATCCCGAACGCGTGGGACTGTGGGGGCACAGCATGGGTGGCGGGCTGGTAGCCAAGGCGATCACGATCGACCCGCGGATCGACGCCGCCGTGCTCTATGGGCCGGTCAGCGCCTACGACCTCGACAACATCCAGAAGTGGGGCGACGGGCTGCCAGAGAACACCACTGACCCGCTGGCGCCCATCTACCGCGAAGCGGCCCGCGATCCGGCCTTCATCCGGCTGACCTCCGCCACGTTCTACTTCCACTACGTGACAGCCGCCGTGCAGATCCACCAGGGCACGGCCGATACCGTGACACCGCCCGAGTGGGCCCGCTCGATCCGCGACAGCCTCCAGCTCGCCGGCAGGAGCGTCGAGTACTACGAGTACCCGGGACAGGGGCATGCCTTCCAAGGCCAGAGCTGGCAGCTCTTCATGGAACGCACGGCTGCTTTCTTCGATACCCACCTCAAAGGAGGTGGGGCTTAGGGCAGCCTGTTGAGCCGGGCAGCACAGCCCATGCCTCGGGGATCGCCTCCGCCGCCTCAGTACCCTCTCAGGGTCGCCTTAGACTCTTCTTAGCTGTGCGGCCTATGCTGTAACTGACGACTTCAGCTATCGCCGAGCGCGAAGACGCCGTCCATGAAGAGATCGCGGCCGAGGCTTCCAGTCATCTCGTCGCTGGCCGTGGCGCTGGTCACCCTCGCTGCAGCCATGGCATGCGCTGCTCCACCGGACCGCCCGGCGACGGCTGCGGCTCCGCCGGGGCCATCCCCATCGGCTCCGACTGCCCCAGTGCGCCCGTTCCCCTCACCGACCACGCTGGCCCTTCTTACACCTGTAGCTCGAGCCTCACCCACGCCGCCGCCTCCCGGCACCAACACCGTGCGAGTGGGGCACCTGTTCAACATCCTGGCCGCCGCCGGCATCTCTCTTCCCGAGGGCGGCGCGGCGATCTTCGAGCCGCTCGGCGATGCAGGCTTCCGACTGCTTGCGGTGGTGTTGTCCGAGGAGTGGACAAGCCTGGCCGGAACTGGCTCTGCCCCCGGCAGGCTCGTCAGCTCACGCTTTCACGTAGCTACACCCGATCGTGAGCCCTGCCGGCAGCACAATGCCGCGCGGGCCGGTCCCCCGCGCCCAGGATCCGTCGTCGTCCGGGAGAGCCCTGCGAACTCACAGCCGTCCCCGGCCCGGCACGAGCGAGCAGGAGGCGCGCCCGGGGCCTTGCTTGCGATCGTCCAGAGAGGGGATACACGACAGTGAAAAGCCTCCGATGCCTGCTGGTCGCCGGGTTCGTGCTGGCTGGCTGCGGCGGCCCGGCCCAGCCGGCGCCGACGCCGACCACTGCCCCCATGCCGGCACCGCCGAGAGTGACCCCGGCGACTACACCACCCGTGCCGGCGGCCACCCCGACCGCCGCCGAGGTGATGCCCACAGCCTCGCCGAGCCCGGCCGCCATCCCCAGCCCCGAAGCAACTCCGTCGATCCAGGAGTACCCCGTGCCGGAGGGATCGCACCCGCACGACGTTGCACCAGCACCGGACGGCACCGTCTGGTACACCGCCCAGGCCTCCGGCGAGCTCGGCAAGCTCGACCCGGTCACCGGAGAGACACGCCACATCCCGCTCGGCGGGGGCTCGCGACCTCACGGTGTGATCGTCGGCCCGGACGGCGCAGCCTGGATCACCGACGGCGGACTGAACGCGATCGTCCGGGTCGACCCAGAGACCGAGGAGGTGCAGATCTTCCCGCTCCCTACCGGCTACGTGAACCTGAACACCGCCACCTTCGATCGGAACGGCATGCTCTGGTTCACTGGCCAGGGCGGCGCCTACGGGAGGCTCGACCCGGCGACGGGTCAGGTCGAGGTCTTCGAGGCGCCGCGCGGGCGCGGGCCCTACGGCATCACCACCACGCCGCAGGGCGACGTCTACTACGCGTCCCTGGCCGGCAGCCATATCGCTCGGATCGATGTCGAGACCGGCCAGGCCACCGTGCTCGAGCCACCTACACCGGGGCAGGGAGCGCGGCGGGTTTGGTCGGATTCCCGCGGTCGGATCTGGGTCAGCGAGTGGAACGCCGGCCAGCTCGGCATGTACGACCCGGCCAGCGGCGCGTGGCGCGAGTGGCGCCTGCCGGGTGACAACCCGCAGCCATACGCCGTCTACGTGGACGAGCGCGACATCGTCTGGCTGAGCGACTTCGGGGCCAACGCGCTAGTATCGTTCGACCCCGCGACCGAGACGTTCCAGATGTACCCGCTACCCAGCCCGAACGCCAACGTGCGCCAGCTCCTCGGGCGCCCAGGCGAGGTCTGGGGCGCCGAGTCCGGCGCGGACAAGCTCGTCGTCGCGCGCTATCGCTGATCAGACGATTCCGCTGAGGGAGGAGAACGCCGCGATGAAGCGCATGGATCGCATCTACGTCATGGAACTCGTCCGAGCCTTCCAGTGCGGCCAGATCAGCCGCCGTGACTTCCTGCGCCGGGCGACGGCAGCGCTCGGCAGCACCAGCGCCGCAGCCATGCTGCTAGCTGCTTGTCGCCAGCCGACGGCGGGGACGCCGCCACCGGACGTCGTGACCCCCTCGCCGACCGGGACGTCCCCGGCCGCAGCCGAACCGACATCGACCCCGGCTGCCACGGCAGAGCCGTCGCCAGCGGCGACCGCAGCGGCCACTCCGGCGGCAGATGTGGAGGCCCGAACCGTCGAGTATCCGGATCCCGACGGGGAGACCCTGATGGGCTACTTCGCGCTCCCGGCTGTGAGCGAGCCGCGGCCCGCCGTGGTGGTGATCCAGGAGTGGTGGGGAGTCGACGAGCATATCCAGGATGTCACCCGGCGCTTGGCGCAGGAGGGATTCGCAGCCCTGGCTCCGGATCTCTACCATGGCGTCGTCGTCAGCGAGCCGGACGAGGCACGCAAGCTGGTCATGGAGCTCGACATGGAGGAGGCCGTCCGCGAGATCCAGCACGCCATCGCCTTCTTGCTGCAGCAGGAGAATGTCGCCGGTCCCAGGGTCGGGATCGTCGGGTTCTGCATGGGCGGTCGGCTCGCCTTGCGGGCGGCGCTCGTCGAGCCGAACCTCGGCGCGGTCGTCGCGTTCTACGGAACCCCGCTCGCCCCAGAAGAGGTCAGCCAGGTGAAAGCCCCGATCCTGGGGCTGTACGGCGCCGAGGACGGCAGCATCCCGGTCGAGCAGGTGCGGGCGATGGAGGCCGCGTTGCAGCAGGCCGGCATCGAGCACGAGATCGAGGTCTACGATGGCGCCGGGCACGCGTTCTTCAACGACACGCGCGAGAGCTACCGGCCCGAGGCCGCGGCTGATGCGTGGCAGCGCACGCTCGCCTGGCTCCGGGAGTATCTCCAGGCTTGATCTCTCTCGTTGCTTGCGTCATCGTCGCACAGTTCGCACTGAGATGGGAATCCGGTACCAGCCGCGCAGTCCGGTATACTGGGACTATAGTGGGAGCTTTACGATGCATCTCAATGTGTCCCTCCGACGTATATCCCAATGCAGCGGGCTCGATCGGCCTGCTGCCGAGACAAGCGAGATGACCGGCGAGCTCCAGCGACTGGACGATGCGGAGCTGGTGACGCTGACCGGCCAGGGCGAGGTCCGCGCGCTGGAAGTGCTCTATGACCGGTATGCCCGCGCGGCGTTCGCCTTCGCCGTCCGGATCGTCGGTGACCCGCTGGAAGCCGAGGAGATCCTGCAG
>ERZ511473.1381-NODE-1381-length-20615-cov-3.645292_pt1 | contig 20615 bp, 18 predicted proteins | sample MGYA00374947_ERZ511473 | MGnify/ENA primary metagenome ERZ511473 (study PRJEB26303, sample SAMN06343854) | sediment metagenome | isolation source: hot spring sediment | place: Canada: British Columbia | collected 2012-09-26 ... | reverse complement strand
GGGGAGCTGAGGGATGCGTCATTGTGACGCGCCGTGACATCACTCCCGTCCCCGCCTTCGAAGTCCCGGTGGTCGACACCACGGGTGCTGGTGATGCCTTCGCGGCCGGCATCGTCTACGGACTGCTGCGTCGCTGGGAGCCGGCGCGCCTGGGGCAGTTCGCCAACGCGATGGGCGCGCTGGCCGTGCGCGCGCTCGGCGCCCGAGCCGGCTTGCCGACGCTCCCCGAAGTGGAAGCCTTCATCGCGGCCTCGGAGGCAAGGAGCCCACGATGAAGGCGCTCACGAGGGATCGGCTCCAGGAACTCGCCCGCCAGGCCGGCCTGGCCGTCAGCGCTGTCACGACGGCCGACGCCTTTCCGGAGACCGCCGGGGTGCTCGTCGAGCGCATCCGCGAGGGCCACATGGCCGGTCTCGACTGGTTCACCGAAGACCGTGCGCGCTTCTCCGCCGATCCGCGTAACCTGCACCCTACCGCCAGGAGCATCATCAGCGTCGGCGTGCCGTACTGGCAGCCTGATATCCAGCCTCCTCAGGACGACGTGCCGCGCGGCCGCATCTCCCGCTACGCCTGGGGGCGCGACTACCACAAGACCCTGCGCGCGCGGATGGAGCGGCTGCACGCGCTCCTCGAAGCCGAGCTAGGCCGGCGGATCGAAGCTCGCTTCCTGGTCGACACCGCCCGCATCGTTGACCGTGCCGCGGCCGCCCGCGCCGGCCTCGGCTGGTACGGCAAGAACACGATGGTGCTGGTGCCCGGCTACGGCTCGTGGGTCATGCTGGGAGAGTTGGTGGTCGACGTCGAGATCGAGCCGGACGCTCCGCTCCGCCCGCGGTGTGGCCGCTGCACTGCCTGCATCGACGTCTGCCCTACGGGCGCGCTGGTGGGGCCCTACACGCTGAAGACCCCACGCTGCATCTCGTTCTTGACTATCGAGCTCCGCGGCCCGATCCCGCTCGAGCTCCGCCCGCTGATGGACAACTGGGTCTTCGGCTGCGACCTCTGCCAGGAGATCTGCCCGTACACCGCCGCGGCGCGCCCCGTGGCCGACCCCGACTTTCGACCCGAGCGGATCGAGCACTGCTTCCCGGCACTCGACTGGCTGCTGTGGATGACCGAGGAGGAGTTCCGCGAGGTCTACCGCGGCCGGGCCGTGCTGCGTGCCAAGCGCTCCGGCCTGGCTCGCAACGCCGCCGTCGCGCTCGGCAACATCGGGCGGCCCTCCGACCTCGCGATCCTGGAAGAGGTGCTCACGCGTCATGACCTGCCGCTCGTTCGTGGCCATGCGGCCTGGGCCATGGCCCGGATCGACGCCGGCACGGCCCGCCCCGCGCTCCTGGCTGCGCTGGAGCGCGAGCCGGACCCGTACGTGCGAGACGAGATCCGGCAAGCCATCGAAGCACCCCCGCCGCCCTGCGACCGCAGGCCTCCGGTCACCGCCCAGCCGGTCCGTCTCCTCAGGCACCGCACACTGGCTCCCGCTCGATAGGTGTCCCCAGCGTGCCCAGGCGGCGAACCTGATCCTGCGCACCGGCCGCCGTTTCAGCCTCCCGAACTCAGGCGAGGGCGTGCCAGCACCGCGAGCCTGGCAGCATGGCAGATTGGAGGTCCGGTACAATGCAGGCAGAGCTGTGTCGTTCCGGGCCGTAAAGCGGAAGTCCCAGCCTGTGCCCATGACCTCGGACACTGGAGGGCCGCTGTGCTCCTGGCGATCGATGTGGGCAACACGAATGTCGTCTTCGGCCTGTTCGCGGGCGACGAGATCCGTGCCCGCTGGCGCCTCGCAACCGTGCGCGACCGGATGCCGGACGAGTGGTGGGCGGTGCTGACGACGCTCGCCGCTGACGAGGGCCTCGACCTGCGCCACGTGAACGCGATCGCGCTCGCGAGCGTCGTGCCGCCGCTGACGACCGCGCTGGCCGAGATGGCGCGGGCACGGCTCGGCGTCGAGCCGCTGGTGGTCAACGGAGCGCTCGACTTCGGCTTCCCCATCCTGGCCGACTACCCGGCCGAAGTCGGCGCCGACCGGATCTGCAACGCCGTCGCGGCTTTCGAGCTCTTCGGCGCGCCGTCGGTGGTGATCGATTTCGGCACCGGTACCAACTTCGACGTCGTCGGCCCCGAGGGGGGTTACATCGGCGGGGCCATCGCGCCGGGCGTGGCGGTCGCCCTCGACGCGCTGGTCAGCCGCGCAGCCCGTCTAGTAGGAGTCGAGCTGAAAGCACCGCGACGAGCGATCGGGCGGAACACGATCGAGTGCCTGCAAGCCGGTACCGTCCTCGGCTACGCCGACCTGGTCTCGGGACTGATCCGTCGTATCAGCGCCGAGTTGCCATCGCCGCCACGAGTCGTCGCCACTGGCGGGCTCGGCCAGTTGATGGCCCCGTTAATCCCGGAGATCGAACGCTACGAGCCCGATCTGACGTTGATCGGCCTGAGGCTCATCCACGAACGGGTGGCTGCCCAGCGGGCGAGCGGGTCAATAGCGGCCCGGAGCTAGCCGGCGCGCCTCGCCGGCAGCCGCTCACCGTTGCCAGGATGCGGCTTGCGCAATGCGAGGAGGGCAGACGTTGTTGATCGCCCTCATCGCCGATATTCACGGCAACGCGGTCGCGCTGGAGCGCGTACTGTCCGAGCTCGAGCACGAGCGACCAGATCGAGTCGTCTGCCTCGGAGACGTGGCATCCACCGGGCCGCAGCCACGCGAAGCCATCGCGCTGCTGCGGGCAACCGGCTGCCCGGTCGTCCTGGGCAACGCTGACGAGTGGTTGCTGACACCGCAGTTCTCCCCGAACCCGGACGAAGCCACCGCCAAGATCGAGGAGATCGACGCCTGGTGCCGGGAGCAGCTCGGCCCTGAGCATCTGGACTACCTGCGCGGGTTCCGCTCGACGATCGAGATCCCGCTCGATAAGCGGACGGTGCTCCTCTGCTGCCACGGCTCGCCCCGCTCCAACACGGAGGCGATGCGCTCGGCCACGCCAGACTCCGAACTCGGTGCGATGCTCGACAGAGTCCGGGCAACGATCCTCACCTGCGGGCACACGCACGAGCAGTTGCTGCGCCGCTTCGGCGAGCTAATCCTGCTCAACCCGGGCAGCGTCGGCCTGCCTTTCCAGGGCGACCGGCAGACGGGTACGGTACGTAACCCAGCCTGGGCCGAGTACGCGCTCATCCGCTGGCAGTCCGGAGCGCTGGGGATCGAGCTGCGCCGCGTGCCCGTCGACGCGAGGACCGTGATTGCAGCAGCCCTCGTCAGCGGTATGCCCCACGCCGAGTGGTGGGCAGCCGATTGGGAGACCCTCTGACGGGCTTAGCCCCACTCGCTTGCCAGGAAGTCGAGGCTCACCTCGCTGTCGAAGCGCCGGACAGTAGCCTCGAGCAGGGCCAGCGTCGCGGACACGTCGTTCAGGTCCAGCGTCTCCACCGGGCTATGCGCGTAGCGGCGGGGGATGTTCACCACCCCGGCCGGGATGCCTCCCCGTACCAGATGGACGGCGGCGACGTCGGAGGTACTCCTAGGGAAGAGCGCTCGTTGGATGGGCACCCCCGCTTCCTCGGCCACACGCAGAAGGAAGTCGCGCATCGCCGGGTTGGCCAGGTGGCCATGCGTGCTCCCCATGCCACTCGCCAGTGCCAGCACCGGCCCAGCCCCGATCTTGATCCCGAGATCCCGATAATAGTCGACGTCGGGTGTTCCACCCGCCGGGATCGTGTCCACCACGATGGCAGCCGTGGGAGCCAGACGGTAGGTCGCCATCTGCGCGCCGCGCAGCCCCACCTCTTCCTGGACGGTAACGACCACCGTCAGCGTGCAGGGCAATGCAACGCCGGCCAGCCGCTCCAACAGGAGCACGAGCACAGCGCAGGACACCCGGTTGTCGAGCGCCTTGCCTGAGATCCGGTCGGAGTTCGCCAGCTCCTCGACCGGCTCGTCGTAGGCTACCGCGTCGCCCACGCGGATGCCGAGCGCATGTACCGCCTCGGCGGAGTCGAAACCCAGGTCGACGTATAGCTCGCGCAGCCCGGGTACCCGGTTGCGCTCCTCGGGCGTCTGCAAGTGGCCCGCCTTCACGCCGATGACGCCCCGATAACCCCGCACGCGCACGTGCCGGCCGACCAGCAGGCTCTCGATTACCCCGCCTACCTTTTCCAAGCGGAGGAAGCCATCGGGCTCGATGCTCTTGACCAGAAGCCCGATCTCGTCGGAGTGCGCTGACACCATCAGGTGGGGCGCCGGCTCGCGCGCGACGCGCGTGGCGAACAGATTCCCGTAGCTATCCACCTCGAGCCGGTCGACCAGCGGCCGGAGCAACTCGACGAGCCGGGCTACAACCGGTTGCTCATGGCCGGAGACCCCGTCGATCGCGGCGAGCTCGAGCGTAAGATCGCGGAGTCGCCGCTTGAGTGCCACCGTGTCTTCTCCCATCCTCTGTTCCCTCCCTCGTCGCCGCCGCCACTCAGCGGGCTATAATACGCGGTGCAGGCTGCGAAGCATCAGGGGTTAGACGTGTGGAGGAAGCGGTCACCCCATGAGAGGCTAACCGTAGCCGCCCAGGCGGGCGGCCGAGCCGGTATGGGCTAGGCGGGGGGTTGTCGTGAAGACCTATCCGGTTGATCGATTGCGCAATGTTGGCCTGTTCTCCCACGGCGGAGCCGGGAAGACATCGTTGACCGAGGCGATGCTGTTCGCAACCCGTGCCATCTCCCGGATGGGCCGGGTCGAGGACGGCACGACTGTCTCCGACTGGGACCCCGATGAGCACCGCCGCGGCATCTCGATCTCGACCAGCGTGATCCCGATCGAGTGGCGCGAGCACAAGCTCAACATCCTCGACGCCCCCGGCTACTTCGACTTCCTCGGTGAAGTCAAGGCGGCACTGCGCGTGAGCGATGCGGCTCTAATCCTGATGGACGCGTCGGCCGGTGTCGAGGTCGGCACCGAGCAGATGTGGTCGTACGCCGCCGAGGCCGGGCTGCCCCGGGCACTGCTGGTCAACAAGCTGGATCGTGAGAACGCCAACTTCGCTGCCAGCCTGAGCCGGGCACAGGAGGTCTTCGGCGCCTCCGTCGTGCCGGTACAGATGCCGATTGGCCAGGAGAAAGACTTCCGCGGGCTGGTCGATCTCGTCAGCGGGCAGGCCTACCTCTTCGGCGGTAATGGCGACCTCCAGCCGGCCGATGTCCCCGCCGAGCTGGCAGATGCGGTCGATACGTACCGTACCCAGCTCATCGAGCGCGTGTGTGAATGTGATGACGATCTGATGGTGCGGTACCTCGAGGGAGAGGCGATCGGCGTCGAGGAGTTGAGGGCCGGGATCCGCACGGCGTTCGGCCGCGGCGACCTCACGCCGGTGTTCGTCGCCGCAGCAACCAGCCTGAAGGGTGTACTGCCCTTGCTCGACGCCATCGTCGACTACTTCCCGGCCCCGCGGCCGGTAACGGCAGCCTCCCCCGGCGGGGAAGAGATCGAGCTGCGGCCCGACCCGAATGGCCCGCTGGCGGCTCTGATCTTCAAGACCATCGCCGACCCGTTCGTCGGCAAGCTGTCCTATTTCCGGGTCTACTCCGGGACGATGCGCTCTGACTCACAGGTACTCATCGCCCAGCGTGGCGAGACGGAACGGATCGGCCAGCTCTTCGTCGTGCGGGGCAAGGAGCAGATCCCGGTCGGCCAGCTCCCGGCAGGCGAGATCGGCGCAGTCGCCAAGCTGCAGCACGCGCACACCGGCGAGACGCTCTGCGAGCCGACGCGGCAGATCGTTCTACCGGGTATCCAGTTCCCGGCCCCTGCCTACACCGTCGCGGTCGCGCCCAAGACCAAGAGCGACCTGGACAAGATGGGAAGCGCGCTCCAGCGACTGCTCGATGAAGACCCGACACTCCACATCGGTCGCGAACCGCAGACCGGCGAGACGCTGATCTCGGGCCTGGGCGAGTCGCACGTCCAGATCGCGCTCGAGCGGATGTCCCGGAAGTTCGGCGTCAACGTCGAGTTCGGCCTGCCGCGCATCCCATACCGCGAAACCATCTCAGTGCCGGTGCGGCGGGTGGAGTACAAGCACAAGAAGCAGACCGGCGGCCATGGCCAGTACGGGCACGTCTTCCTCGACATCGAGCCGCTGCCGGACGCAGATTTCGAGTTCCACGAGACGATCGTCGGCGGAGTCGTGCCCAAGCAGTTCATCCCGGCGGTCGAGAAGGGCGTCCGGGAGGCGATGGAGGAAGGTGTGCTGGCCGGCTACCCGGTCGTCAACGTGAAGGTGACGTTGGTCGACGGCTCGTATCACTCCGTCGACTCTTCGGAGATGTCGTTCAAGATCGCGGCGGCCCAGGCGTTCAAGAAGGGGGCGCTCCAGGCCAAGCCGATCCTGCTCGAGCCGGTCATGCGGCTGCGCGTGACCGTGCCCGACCAGTTCACCGGTGATGTCATGAGTGATCTGAACGGCAAGCGAGCCCAGGTGCAGGGCATGACGCCGGGAGGCCAGGGCACGACCACGATCGAGGCCCTGGTGCCGGCAGCCGAGCTGCAGCGGTATGCCACCGATCTGCGCTCGCTGACGCAAGGCCGCGGGACGTTCACGGTCGAGTTCAGTCACTACCAGCCAGTACCGCAGCACCTCGCGGAGCAGGTCATCGCTGAGACCAAAGCGCGCCAGGCAGCCGCGAGCTGAATGCTGTCCCTCAAAGAGATCTCTCGATCCGGGCGCGGGATACCCGCGCTCGCTGTGTGGACCCCGTCCCACAGGGGGCAAACACTGCCCGAGCGAGGAGCGAATCTACAATGACTGACACTGCGAGCTTCCCAGCCGATGTCCGCTTGCTGGTCGATGGCGGCTCACTGGGCAACCCCGGCCGCGGCTACGGGAGCTTTCGCCTCACCGATCGCGAGGGGCACGAGCAGACCATCCGGCTAGAGTTCGGCGACCAGGTCACGAACAACCAGGCCGAGTACCGCACGCTGATCGCGGCCCTCGAGGCTGCCCTGGCCCATGCGCTAGAGCATGGCTGGGCGCCGGAGCGGCTCTCGCTCTCCATCGTCACCGATAGCCAGCTCATGGTCGAGCAGATCGCTGGGCACTGGAAGGTCCGCCAACCTCATCTCAAGCCGCTGCACGAGCGGGCACGCGCGTTGCTCCAGCGCTTCGGCCGCGTCGAGATCTCCTGGCGCCCGCGCGAGGAGATCGCCGCCGTGCTCGGCCACTAGCGAGGAACTTCAGGGTCGATCAGTTCGTGCCCGTTCGCGGCGTGCGCGCGGGCCTTGCCCGGCGCTGAAGCCGGCTCGCCGGTGAGGCAGCCCCCTGCAGGGGGCATGGGGGCTGATGAGTCAGGGCGAGCGGCCGCTCGCCCTGACTTCGGTTTCAGTGCCGCGCGCTATCAGCGCCAGCCCCGAACGCGGAAAAAAGCAGATCGACCTTCAAGCGAGAAAACTCTTGACACTAGGCGGAAGAGATGCTATCTTCGGCAACAACAACGCAAGAGGACGCCGGCGCTCATCCAGAGTGGTGGAGGGAACGGCCCGAGGAAGCCCGGCAACCAGCGCGCACGCGCCAGGTGCCAATGCCGGCGGAGCAGAGCTCCGCACGATGAGCGCGGTCAAGAGGGAACCCTCCACCCTGTGTGGAGGTTTTTTGATCCCTCAGGCACAGCGACAGGGATGGAGGGCACCGACATGGCCAGGAGCTCGACTCTGGGATACCCCCGTATCGGGAAGCACCGCGAGCTGAAGCGCGCCGTCGAGGCCTACTGGGCAGGGAAGATCGACGAGGCCGCGCTCCAGCAGGCTGGACGGGAGATTCGCCAGGCCGCCTGGGCCGTGCAGCAGGCCGCCGGCATCGACCTGATCCCCTGCAACGACTTCAGCTTCTACGACCAGGTGCTCGACGCGATCTGCCTCGTCGGGCTGATCCCGGAGCGCTTCGGCCCGGCTGGGTCGACCGTGAGCCTGCCCGCCTACTTCGCGATGGCCCGCGGGGCCCCCGGCGTTCCAGCTCTCGAGCTGACGAAGTGGTTCGACACCAATTACCACTACCTGGTGCCGGAGTTCGATGCGCCGGTCGCGGGGATCGCCAGCAGCAAGCCGTTCGAGGAGTTCGCCGAGGCGACCGCGCAGCTCGGCCGGCCGGCGAAGCCGGTGCTGCTCGGCCCGGTCTCGCTTCTCTTGCTCGGCAAGCACCACACCAGACCCCTGGCTGAACACCTGCGCGGCCTCCTCCCGGCCTACGTCGAAGCCCTGCGCCGGTTGGGCCAAACCGGCGCCGAGTGGGTGCAGATCGACGAGCCGGTGCTCGTCGCCGACCGAACGGAGGACGAGCTCGCCCTCCTCCGCGCGGCGTACGAGGAGCTTGCGCGCGTCGACCAGCGGCCCAGGATCATGCTCCAGACCTACTACGGTAGCCTCGACGAGCTGAGCTGGAGCCGGGTCATGGCGCTGCCGGTCGACGGCGTCGGCCTCGACTTCGTCCGCACGCCGGTCAACCGAGAGCTGCTGAACCGGCATGGCTTCCCCGCGAACAAGGTGCTCGGCGCAGGAGTGGTCAATGGGCGGAACGTCTGGCGCGCCAATCTCGTAGAGGCGCTCGAGCTGCTCGAGGAGATCGCGGAGCACGTCGAGGTCGATCGGATCTGGGTGCAGCCGTCGTGCTCGCTCCTCCATCTGCCACACGATGCGCGCCTGGAGACACACCTACCACCCGAGATCGCAGCGCTGCTGGCCTTCGCTGAGCAGCGGCTAGAGGAGGTCGTCACGCTCACCCGCGGGCTCAACGAGGGACGGTCGGCCATCATCGACGAGCTGGAGCGGAACGCCGAGATATTCCGCGTCGCGCTCGATTCGACGCGGATCCATCACCGGCCGACGCAGGAGCGGCTCGCCGCGCTCACCGAGGACGATTTCCGGCGCAGCTCGCCGTACGAGGTACGGGCGGCGCTCCAGCGACGGCGCTTCGCGCTGCCGCTGTTCCCGACTACCACCATCGGCAGCTTCCCCCAAACGCCCGAGGTGCGCTCGGCGCGGGCACGCTGGCGCGCTGGCAAGCTCGGCGACGAAGAGTACTGGGGCTTCATCCGCGAGCAGATCGCGGCGCTCATCCGGCGCCAGGAGGAGATCGGGATCGATGTCCTCGTCCACGGGGAGTTCGAGCGCTCGGACATGGTCGAGTACTTCGCCGAGCAGCTCGAAGGGTTCATCGTCACCGAGCACGGCTGGGTACAGTCGTACGGTAGCCGCGCCGCGCGGCCGCCGATCATCTTCGGCGACGTCCACCGGCCGAAGCCGATGACGGTCGAGGTGAGCCGCTATGCCCAATCGCTGACCGATCGCCCGGTCAAGGGCATGCTGACTGGCCCGGTCACGATGCTGAACTGGTCGTTCGTCCGGGAAGACCTGTCGCGCCGCGACGTCGCGTACCAGATCGCGCTGGCGCTGCGCGACGAGGTGCGCGATTTGGAAGCTGCCGGGATCGCCATGATCCAGATCGACGAGCCGGCGCTGCGCGAGGGACTGCCGCTGCGGCGCCAGGAGTGGGACGAGTACCTGGACTGGGCGGTGAAGGCCTTCCGCCTGGCCTCCTCCGGCGTGGCCGACGAGACGCAGATCCACTCGCACATGTGCTACAGCGAGTTCAACGACATCATCGAGGCGATCGACGCGCTCGACGCCGACGTGATCTCGATCGAGAACAGCCGGAGCCAGGGCGAGCTGCTGCGCGCCTTCCTCGATCGCCGCTACCCGCGGCAGATCGGGCCGGGCGTCTACGATGTCCACTCGGCCCGTGTCCCGAGCGTGGAGGAGATCGAGTCGCTGCTGCTCAAGGCAGCCGAGATCCTCGATCCAGAGCAGCTCTGGGTCAACCCGGACTGTGGCTTGAAGACGCGCCGCCCGGAGGAGGCCTGGCCCTCGCTGGAAAACATGGTCGAGGCGGCACGCCGGATGCGCGAGCGCTACCTGGCCAGGGTCGGGTGAGCGGGGAGCGATGGCCATGGTACCGGGAGCTCGGCGGCTCGAAGGGCTGGGCGTCACCATCTTCAGCGAGATGACCCGCCTGGCGATCGCCCACGGGGCGATCAACCTGGGGCAGGGCTTTCCCGACTTCCCAGGGCCGGACTTCGTCAAGGAGGCCGCGGTGGCGGCCATCCGGGCCGACCTCAACCAGTACGCGCCCAGCCATGGTCTGCCCAGACTGCGGCAGGCGATCGCCAGGTCGTTCGAGCAGTCGTACGGGCACCCGGTCGATCCCGAGGGCGAGGTGACGGTTACCACCGGGGCGACCGAAGGACTGCACGCGGCGCTGCTGGCGCTGGTCGACCCCGGCGACGAGGTGATCGTCTTCGAGCCCTTCTACGACGCCTACCTGGCGCAGATCCGCTTCGCTGGGGGCGTGCCCCGGCCGGTGACGCTCTGGCCGCCGGACTGGCGCTTCGACCCGGACGAGCTCGCGGGGGCCTTCGGCCCGCGCACGCGCGCGGTCATCGTCAACACGCCGCACAACCCGACCGGGAAAGTCTTCACCCGTGACGAGCTCGCGCTGATCGCCGCGCTGTGCCAGGAGCACGATGTGCTGGCGATCACCGACGAGGTCTACGACCGGATTCTCTACGACGGCGCCGTCCATATCCCGCTGGCGACCCTGCCGGGGATGTGGGAGCGGACGATTACCCTGAACAGTACCGGGAAGACCTTCTCGATGACGGGCTGGAAGATCGGCTGGGCCATCGCGCCACCGCCGCTCACCCAAGCGATCCGCACCGCGCACCAGTTCATCACCTTCGCCACCGCTACGCCGTTCCAGGAGGCGATGGCGGTGGCGCTGGAGCAGGCGACGGAGTCCGGCTACTACGCCGAGCTGGCAGCGGCGTACAGCGAGCGGCGGGAGGCGCTGCGCCGGGCACTGGAGCTGGCCGGCCTGCCGGTGCTTCCCTGCTGGGGCAGCTACTTCCTGCTGGCGGACGCGAGCGGTCTCGGCTTCCCCGACGACGTCAGCCTCTGCCGCTACCTGGTGACCGAGGTCGGTGTCGCGGCGATCCCGCCTTCGGCCTTCTATGCCGACCCGGCGCGGGCACCGGTGCTGGCCCGGTTCTGCTTCGCCAAGCGGCTAGAGACAATCCAGGCGGCCGCCGAGCGACTTGCCAGGCTTCCGGACATGAACACCCCGGCCAAGCTTGCCCACGCAGCTCAGCGCTGACCGTTGCGCTCGCTGCGTGTGCCGATGCGGGCCGGCCTAGGTGCTTTCGCTGCTCATGCCGAGCGCCTCCGGGCGATCGGCTCGGATGAAGCGTGACGCAGATCGCCGCGGCTGGTGCTCGGCAGCGGGGCAGCTACATCAGCCGCACATGGTACCGCTCGGCGATCTGGGCGACACTATCCATGTCCATTTCCAGGCTGTACTTCTCCCAGAGCGCGGCGAGCTGGGCGACGTCCGGCGGGCCGTCGGCTGGGATTCGCTCCGCCAGATCCTCGAAGTACCGTTCAAAGCCAGCCGGCGAGATGATCTCTAGCAGCCTGGCCGGCTGCGGGCCTTCGTTCCAAAAAGCGTGGGGGATGCCGCGCGGGCGGCGCTTTCGGCCCGTGTGCGGGGTCACTAGCTCCGTGCCGTGGGCGCAGCTAACGCCGTATGCCGCTCCCATCACGGTGCGCTTCTACCAAACGTGGGACAGTCCGTCGCTGGGCACACCGCGCTCTGAGATGTCGCCAGGTCGCTTGTGTGGAGACTTGATCGTCGGCGGCTGCGTACCTATATCATCGGCGGCTATCGGTAGAGGACGCTGGATCGCGAGAGACAGCGCTCGGGCTCGCAGCGCAGCCAGAGTGCGATGCGCTCTACCTCGTTGGTCTACGTGTCGGAAGGGATACGGCCCGATGTTGATCGACGTGCACACCCACACGCCTCGTCACCGCGAGCAGCCCCAGGAGGAGTCCAGCAGCTCGTTCAGCGCGATCTGGCGGCCGGGCCAGCGGATCCCCACTGACTTCACCTGGGCCGACTATCTCGAAGCTCTGGAGCCGGTCGATCGAGCGATCGTGTTCAATATCGCCGCCGATCCCCGCGGCGGCCGGATCGACGGATCGGGCATCGAGCAGCTCATGTACGAGGCGCGGCAGGTCAACGACGACACGGCTGCCTTCGTCCGGGCTTACCCGAACAAGCTGATCGGCTTCCTCTCCGTGCACCCGCACGATCCAGGGGTACTGGAAGAGATCGAGCGGGCGACGCAGGATCTGGGACTGCGCGGGATCAAGCTTGGCCCCAACTACCAGAACTTCGACCCTCTGGGCCCCGAGGCCTTCCGGGTCTACCGGCGAGCGGAGGAGCTGGGCCTGCCGATCCTGCTCCACCAGGGAACCTCTCCGGTTCAATTCGCCGACCTCGACTATGCCCACCCCCGGCACATCGACCGGGTAGCGATGGCGTTCCCGTCGTTGAAGATCATCCTGGCGCACATGGGGCACCCCTGGCAGGCCGATTGCTGTATGGTTATCCGCAAGCACCCGAACGTCTACGCCGACATCTCGGCCCAGTTCTATCGCTCCTGGTCGTACTACAACGCGCTGCGGCTCGCGACCGAGTGGGGTGTCCTGGACAAGCTCCTCTTCGGCTCGGACTACCCGTTCGCGACGCCTCGCGAGACGCTGGATGCGCTCTATCGGGTCAATGACGTGATCGAGGGGACGAAGCTCCCTCCGGTGCCGATCCGCGAACTCGAGCGGATTGCCCAGCGGGATAGCCTGGCCCTGCTCGGGCTCGAGTAAGACTCGTCTATCTCGAATTCCCAGCTCCCGCGTCGGCAGTCGCGGGAGCTGGGCAAGACGCGGGAGGCTCGCACTGCTAGCTGCCACCCGGCTGCGATGGCGAGCGCGAGGCTGGCACGCCGAGCAGGCGCTGCGGGTGCAGGCCACGCAGGAGCGGCGCGCTCGCGACGCGCTTGCCGATGACCATCACGCGGAAGCGTCCCATGCCGTTAGGGTCGATGAGGTACATCGCCGCAGCGCGAGCGGCGAGGTAACCCTCCAGCGTCGTCTCCGGCCGGCTCTGGAGCTCGACCAGGAGCTCGCCGATACCCGCGTTGGCCAGGAACTCCGCTTGTGTGGTCAGGCCGAGCAGCGCTAGGCCGTGCTGGCGAGCTGCGCGCTCCAGCGCGGTAAAGTCGACGTGGGCGGTGATGTCCTGCTCGCCGACTGCCCGGAACGGGTCGTCGCCGGCGGTGTGACTCTGATAGGTCTTGAGCGTGCCGCGCGGAAAGCGGTCCGGGTCATAGCGCTCGGCCGCCGGATAACCATAATCGAAGACCAGGACGTAGCCGCGCTCAAGGGCACGGGCCACCTCCGCGGCCCAGCGCTCCATCTCCAGATTGACCTCAGTGACCTGACCCTCAGCGAGCCGCGCGCCGCTCGCTTCGAGGGAGGCGGCGAGTGCCGGTGTTGAGAGTGGGCCTGGGATCTCGACGAAGCCTTCTTCGCCCCAGTCCACGAAGAGCTCGAGGAGCTGGTTGCCTCGCCGGACGACCCGATGAAACGGCAAAGCGTCGAGGAATTCGTTCGCCAGCACCGCTCCAGTGAAAGGAGTCCTAGCCTCCGGCTCTTCCAGGAGGTGCTGGAAGCCGGCGGCGGCAAGGCGATCGGACAGCGCAGCCAGGGCAGCGGGGCTGCGCTCTACCGGCTGGTAGCGGAGCGCATCGACCAGCGGTGACCGGTCGCGTGCCAGGCCCTCCAGGAGGGTGAGAACGAGCGTGCCGGCGCCGGGGCCGTACTCGCGCAGGGTAAACGGCACAGGGCGGTCGAGCAGGCGCCAGAGCTCGTCGAGCTGCCGGGCGAGTGTCCAGCCGAAGATCGGGTGAGCCTCCGGCGCGGTGAGAAAGTCGCCGCCGCGCCCAGCCCGGAGGGCCGTGCGGTAGTAGCCGTGCTCCGGGTGGTAGAGGGCCAGCTCCATGAAGCGGGCGAAAGTCATCGGCCCGCGCTGCTCGATCTCGGCGCGGATCAGCTCGACCAGCTCGGGGTTGCCGCCTGTCCGTGCTGCGGGCATGGCCCCTACCTCTCGCTGCATGAAGTGTAGCGTCGACCCTGGAGTACCCTCTAAGGGGCCGGCGGCGCTCTGCGGAGAAGGCCAGGAGGACAGGGAGGTGCGATGACTGAACGGAAGCCAGGACGACCGATCACTGAGCGGCGACTCCAGCGCATGCGGGAGGTGCTGGTTCGGCGTCAGCCTGACCTAGCTGTGGTGCTGGAGAACGTGCACGACCCGCACAACGTCAGCGCCGTACTCCGCTCCTGCGATGCCGCCGGGGTGCTGGCCGTTCACCTGGTGTACACCGTCGAGGAGTTTCCGGAGCTGAGCGAGAACGTCTCTGGCAGCGCGCTGCGGTGGCTCGATATCGTCGTGCACCCGAGCATCGAGGCGTGCTACCGGGCGCTACGGAGCCAGGGCATGACGGTCTACGCTACGTACCTGGGGGATCCGGCGAACAGCCATGACCTCTACGAGCTCGATCTGACCCGGCCGACCGCGTTCGTCTTCGGGAACGAGCAGCGGGGAGTCTCGGAGGAGGCTTTGGCGGCCGCCGACGGGAACGTCGTGATCCCGATGATGGGGATGGTACGGAGCCTGAACATCTCGGTGGCCTGTGCCGTCTCGCTCTACGAGGCGCTGCGCCAGCGGCGACTGGCCGGGCACTACTGCCGCCCCAAGCTGAGCGAGGCCGAGCGGCGGGCCCGGCTGCGCCGCTGGCTCGAGCGCGAGGGCCGCGCCCTCCCTGATGAGCTGCTCGAATAACCTTTACGATTCAACCTCTCCCAGACTGATCCGACCCGAGCTTCGATTCGAGGTACGCCTTCAGCGCCACAGCGTTATTGTGCTCGGTATCCCGCGCGCTGAAGAGCAGGGTGATCGGCCCCTGCCGCGTCGCTTCCAGTAACGGGCGCCACGACTCCGGCCGCTCGTCCAGCTCCGCCGCGTAGCGCCGCCGGAACTCATCCCATTTCGCCGGGTCGTGGCCGAACCAGCGGCGGAGCCCATCGCTCGGCGCGACTTCGCGCAGCCATCCGTCGAGCAGCAATGCGTCCCTGCGCAGGCCACGCGGCCAGAGCCGCTCGACGAGGAAACGCCGCCCGTCCTCTGCCGCAGGTGGCTCGTAGACGCGCTTGACCCGAATCACAGTCGCCTCCCGGCGGTCGTCATCTCCCCTGGATGATCTTACCTGCTCCCCTACCTGGCTATGAGTTCGCACAGTGAGTTTCCCCTGGCCGAGCGGCCAGAGCGAACTACTTGTCGCAGCACGAAACCAGGTCAACCTTCCGAGTGCGGAGGAGACCTCGTGGCGCGCGAGCCGGAGCTGATACTGTGGCTGAGGCAACGCTGATGCAGGCTCAATCGTCGTCGCTGGCCCGGCCCATCGCCTGCTGGCCCGATTCCTTCGCCACGCTGAGCCGCTCCTCGAGTCGGCGGAAGAGGACAACCGTAACGATGCCGATCAGCGTGCCGACGATTGCGATCAGGTAGTAGCCGGCTCCCACCAGCATGCCGATCGCCGCGGCGACCCAGATTCCGGCAGCCGTGGTGAGCCCGTAGACACGATCGCGAGCGCGCAGGATCATGCCACCGCCGAGGAAACCCACCCCGGTCACGATGGTCGAGCCGATGCGCGAGGGGTCGATCAACCCTCCAGCGCTGGGCTGGCTGAAGTCCTGAGCCAGCAGCATCGAGCCCACCATGAACAGCGCGGCGCCCTCGGCCACCAGCATATGGGTCCGCAGTCCGGCTGGCTTGTCGCTGAGCTCGCGCTCGAGGCCCAGCGCGCCGCCGAGGAGGGTGGCGAGGACAAGGCGAAGAACAGCTTCGGTTTCGGAGAGCATGGTCCGCTCCTTCGGTCCGGGCGCCGGTTGCGAGGCTTCATCAGTGCTGGTGGCCGGCCTCTGGCACGGGCATGGTCGGACAAGCAATATTTAGTGCTGGCTCGGGAGACCGAGCGCGCGACCGTCTGCCGTGCCCGTGCCATGCCGAGAAGCGCCCGGGAATAGTCGTGCCCCTGAGATTATGGTCCAGTCGAATCACGCAGGCAAACCTTCGCGCTCATGCAGCCCGAGCGGCGCTGTGTGGGCACGTTGGAGCACAGTTGTGGACATAGGAGGCACCTATTGCTATGGCTGCACGAGGACCACGGTGTAGTAGTGGACCCCGTCGGCGCTCACCCGCTCGGCCACGCCGAAGCGACTGAACCGCCCGTCGAGAATGACCGCGCGGTGCGCCGGGCTGGCGAGCAGGGACCGGGCAGCCTCGGCTGCCGTCTCTTCGAGCGGATAGTTGTTTCGCTGGATCGTCTCGCCGGCGTAGCTCCAGGGGATTCCCCACTGGCCCAGCATGTCGAAGACCGTCGTGCCTTCGGGCGAGGTGTGCGAGAAGTAGTTCCGCGTCGCCATATCATCGCTGCGGAGCTGAGCGATCTGGGTAAGCATCGGGTCGTACTGGAGCGGGGCGAGGCCTGCCTGCTGGCGCGCCTCATTCAGTAGGATCGCGAGCTGCTGGGACAGCGAGACTGCGCTGTACTGCACGTCTCGCGCGCGCTGCTGCCAGACCACCTGGCCGAGCAGGCCAAGCAGCACCTCGTTCGCAGTGCCGGCGAACTCTGGGTGGTACTCGAAGCGAGCGCGCTCGAAGTACTGGATCAACCGGCCGCCCTCCCAGACGGCCTCGGTGATCGGGTAGCCGAAGATGCGAACCCCGCCTCGCGACTCCCAGTAACTGAGGAACTGCGGGGCGATGTTGTGGCCAGTCTCCGGGATGTAGCGCTGGCCATCCAGTGGAGCTACGGCTGAGAACGAGTGCCCCTCCTGCTCGGCGACCTCCCGTCCGAGCAGGCCGAGCAGCACCTCGTACTCAGTACCTGCATACTCCGGATGATATTCGAAACGCTGGCGCTCGAAATACTGGACGAGGCGCCCGTCTTCGATCACGGGGGGGCTGATCGCGTGCCCGAAGGTCGAAAGGCCGCCGTAGCCTGCGTAGAAGCGCTGGAAGACCGGAGCGACCTCGTAGCCAGTGGGAGACGCCGCGCTCGCGGGGCCTGGCACGAGCAGGGTCGCCACGATGATCCCGACGAAGAGGACGAGCCAACGGCGGTAGATCGTCACTTCACTCACCTCACCGGTTACTGCCACCTTCGCTCGCTGCCGTGGCATACCCGGGAGGCTGGGCCACCGGAGGCTCAGTCCTCGTAGAGCTGGCAACCTGGCGATCTCCCATCGTCCGAGAGACCCATGGCTTTGCGCCCCCGCCTCGCGACGGGTTTGCCCCTGCAGCTACTGCGAGTATTGAGGGGCGAGCCTCTCGCTACGATGGGCTATCTGGCCTGATCCCAGATGCGACGATGGGGGACTCGTGAGGCGGTACCTTTGGGTCACTACTGGATATGGTGGCAGTCAGTGCGTGCTGAGGCCGGTAGTGGAAGAGGCGCAGATCGTGACGGAGCCTCAATCATCGGCGCGAGGGTCGACAGCGGGCTCGCCTCTGAGGCAGGCTGTGGCCGGAAATGCCCTAGCCGGAGCATGGTACGGGCGAAGAATCGCCGCTCTCGGATTGGCCCAGAGCGAGGCAGCGTGGCGACAATGAAGGCGCGCCTTGCAGTGAGGTGGCTACTTTCCGCGCTCCTTGCGGACCCCCTTGAAGGGCTTCCCGTCGGACTTCTGGTCGAGGAACTCCCCAGTCTGGGTGTCCCGCTTGGTCCAGGTCCCCGTCGTCGGATTGAAGACTTGGCTTCGCTTTCGTACCGGACCACGGCGGAAGCCCTTGCCCGTATTCTTCGCCACCGGAGTCGCCTCCGTACTTGCTGCGGTTTCGGCTGGTCGCTCTTGCCCTGACATGATATCCTGATCTTGTTAAAGTGTGCAAGCCGGTGGACAAACAATAACGTTACGTTAATGGAGATCGCGTAATGGATTACGGGCGGCTGGGACTGCAGTTGCGCCATGCTCGCGAGTGTGCGCGGATGACGCAACTGGAAGCTGCGACTCAACTCGGCATCACGGGAGCGGCGCTGAGCCAGTACGAATCCGGCAAGCGCCGGATCGATGCGCTCACGCTCGAGCGCCTGTCCCGGCTCTACGGGGTGCCTTTGACTTTTTTCTTCCGTGAAGAGATCGCTCGACCCGCTTGGGAAGAGGCCCTACGCGCAAAGACAGATACCCTCTCCATCCGAGGCAAGGCTGGCATCGGCCGGCTGATCGAGCGCGTCCGCGATCTGGAGTACCTGTACCGCGTTACCGGAACGCCCTTCCCGGGCATGTCTCATCCGCCGTTCGAGCCGCTCCATCACCAGGGCTTCAGCGAGCACGAAGTCTTCGAGTGGGCTGAGAAGGCGCGCCGACACTTCGATGTGGGCCACGCTCCGTTACCCGATGTGCGGAGCTTCCTGGAGCGACAGGGATACCATGTGTTCATGGTCCCGCTTGGTCAGCAGCGCGAGGATCTCTCCGGGCTCTTCTTCATCCACCCAGAACTCGGTCCGATCGTTGCAGTGAACGAGGATCATCACATCGCGCGCCGCCCGTTCACCCTGGCGCACGAGCTTGCTCATGGACTCTTTCACTATGATCGCCCTGCCATCCTCTGCCGGAGTTCGGATCAGGACCCGCTTGAACGATTCGCTGATCGCTTCGCCTCTCACTTCTTGGTACCGACCGAGGCGCTGCACGAGTGGCTGCGTGACCGGCGAATTCAGAAGGCCGAGCGTCCCGAGGAGGTTGTCCACCTCGCACGCTATTTCGGTGTCAGCTACCTGATGATGCTCCGTCGCCTGAGAGAGGTACAGGGCCTCGGCGTGCCGGAAGAGCAGCTTCGCTCGGTCAAGCCGGTTGCGCTAGCGAAGAGCCTGGGTTATCCGGTCGCACCGTACGAGTTCGGTGACCAACCGCTCCCGCTCGAGGAGCGTGTGCCTCGCATCTACCTGGATCTGGCCTACCGTGGAGCTCTGGAGGGGCAGATTTCGGTGAGCCGAGCCGCGGAGCTCCTCGGGGTGAGCGATATCGAGCTGGAGGAGCGGCTCGAACAGCTCGCGGAGGCTCAGGCCGCTCCTGCAACCGAGGCGTTGGAGATTTATGCCTGAGTTCATTCTCGATACGGTGGTGCTGCGCGTGATGTCCTTCGCTCACCGCGATGGCTTGGACATACTACTTCAGGCCCTAGGGATCCAGGTTATGCGGTGCCCGGCCGAGGTCTATAACCGGGATGAGGACGCTGTACCGCTCGGGGACCCGGACGACTCTCTCAGCGAACTGGCACGCGGCTTGCGCTATGCCCGCCGGCAGCTCCAGGAGCAGGCACACGCGCTCAACCGCTACCGTACATGGCTCTGCAATGCGACCCAGATCGTTCAGCATTTGAACCAGGGAAGCCTCATTATCGATCCGCTTCTACTAGAGGAACTGCCCCGCCGTGAAGATCTGAGGGATCACTATCGGATCGGCCGTGGGGAAGCGGCAGCGCTGACCCTGGTGGAGCGTTACCACCCGGATGCAGTCTTGCTCTCCTCGGATCAGCAAGCCTGCAGCGGCTCGGTTTCTCCTACCTTACGCTCTACGACGTGCTGGAACAATGGGTCAACCGAGTCAGCCCTACGCGCGGGCTGTTCGACGTGGTGGTGAGCGGTATGGAGATGGCGCGATTCAAACCGGACGCACAGCGCATCGCCGAACTTCGGCATCGACTGTGGAGGTAAGATCTGAAGGCAACGCCGCGATATCCGTTCACCACTGATGCCAGCCGTTTGGCCGGAAGTGATCCTGTGGCCGGTGCATCCCACCACCGGGCAGACTTTCCAAGGGGTCTTCCTGCTCCAGGCTAGAGTACCCCTCGCTCGTCCGTACTTACCTCGTCACTCCCCGTTTTCGAGTCCGCGGAACTCTAGGCAGCCCAGTCGTCTGGCCGGATGAGGAGCACGAGCGTCCCGTCGTGCTGGATGAGCCGCTCAGCTTCGGGCGTCACCCAGGTGCCGACGACTACCGGCTGGGCAGGCAGGCCGATACGCCTCGCCAGCGTCGCCCGTTCCCGAGCCCGCTGCACGTCTTTCACGCCGATGCCCCACGAGACCTCGGCGATCAGGTATACCTCGCTCCGGTCGTCGGGCTGCTGCCCTCTGACGACGACGTCGGCCTCGATCAGTCGATCCGCCTCTTTCGGAGACAAGGTGCCCTGATCCTGCGCGTCGTCGACCAACTGCGCGAATTGCTCCTCGGAGACGAGGCGCGGGCGACGGATAAGGCTTCGGAAGAGCGCGTGCGCCTTCCGCCTCGCGCGCTCCTCCAGGCTCCAGCCCTTGAGCCTGCCGAGGTCGTCGGCCATACGCTGCACCGTATCCGCCAGCACGCTGACCTGCGTGGCCAGTTGTTCCAGTCGTTCCTCGGTGCGCCGCTGGGCTTCGGCCAGCTCGTCGACCCGGGCCGCGAGTGCATCCACGCGCGCGGTGAGCTGCTGCAGCCGCTCCTCGGTCCGCCGCTGGGCTTCGGCCAGCTCTTCCACCCGCGCGGCCAGCGCGTCGAGTCGTTCCTCGGTCCGGCGCTGGGCTTCGGCCAGCTCGTCGACCCGGGCCGCGAGTGCATCCACGCGCGCGGTGAGCTGCTGCAGCCGCTCCTC
>ERZ511473.1368-NODE-1368-length-21063-cov-3.820928_pt1 | contig 21063 bp, 19 predicted proteins | sample MGYA00374947_ERZ511473 | MGnify/ENA primary metagenome ERZ511473 (study PRJEB26303, sample SAMN06343854) | sediment metagenome | isolation source: hot spring sediment | place: Canada: British Columbia | collected 2012-09-26 ... | reverse complement strand
ACAGGCGACGGATCATCCGGGCGATGTCCGGCTTCATAAAGTAGCCGCGGCGAGCTTCCTGATCGCCACCGGTGCGGAACTCGACTGGTTCCTCCTTATGCTCGAACCGCCGCATCGCATGGCCAACCGAGCTCAGTCGCCCACCGATCACCCGCGCCGGCAGGCCGAGCGCCCGCTCGAGCTCAGCCATCGGATACCCCTCTGGCCGCTTCGCGATCTCGGCCAGAATCTGGCGAGCCCCCTCCTTGAGCCGGCTCCAGAATTGCTGGAACTCTTCGAACGTCCAGCTCTGCCGTTCGCCTCCGGGCCACCCAGCTTCGCCCGCCACCGCCTCCTCAGCTCCGGCCACCATCGTGGCGCCGGCAAGTCGCTGCAGCACGGACTGGATCGCCTCGATCTCTTGCGATTCGCCCTCGATCGTGATCGTGATACGAGCCACCGGCCTGTCTCCTCCCTATACAGATTACTTGCCACCACTTTCCCACACTCACTTAAGAAGTATACAGCGTCCACCATCCATATTGAACCCAGGACTTTTGACTCTCCACAAGAATCCTACCCGTGTCGTTTGGCACTCATGAATCAATGTCGAGGCTCCTGCCGGCCACCGGCCAGCCGGCAGCCCGGCCCGGCTTGCCCGGAGCTCGCCTTTACTCGCCTACAACCCCTCGCGGGCGAGAAGCCGCGCCGCCCCGGCACCTCGCGTGGGCATCGCCACCGTGGTCGCGAAGTAGGGGAAGTCGAAGTCGGTCGGGTCTCCGGCCCGCTTGCCCGGTAGCGGCATCAAGCGCGCGGTGAGCGGCTTGTCCAGCCGCACAGCCAGCGTCGCAACATCTAGGATCAAGCCGCGCAGCTCGTCCAAGCTCACATCCCCGGGTAGCGGCACCACATCCAGCCCCAGCCCGCAGACGGCCGACCAGAGCAGGAGATCGTTCACCGCATAGGTGCCCTCGGCTGCGCGCCGGCCGAGGACTGAATCCTCCAGCACCGGCAGCATCAGGCCACAGAACCCGGTCTTCGGCACCTCGGCCCGCTGGAGCGCGCCGGTAATCATCGCCGCGGCGAAGAGCGTGCCGGGCGCGCCGAAAGAATCGACGCCCAGCCGCTCGATCGCCTCGCCGATGCTGCGGGCATCCTCCGGAAACGGCGCGAGCGACAGATCGATCCCAGCGAAGCGGAAGCCGGTCTCCTCCGCGACCTGGCTGGCGACCTCCGCTACCCGGCGCGCCTCACGAGTGACGAGCTCCAGCAGGCGCGTCTCTGCTTCCGCCAACGTCCCGGCACCGGTGAACGCCTCGACCGCCAGGTCGGCCGCTTCCCAGGCCACGCCGAAGGCCGGCTGCGGCCCGCGGTGATAGCCGGCAGGGAAGAAGGGGATCCCCGGCGGGCAGTTGGCCAGCGCGGCGAAGCGCAGGTTGCCGAACCCGCCCGGCGTCCGCTCGGCCAGCGTCCGGATGACCGAAGCGGCGGCGACGACGGCCGGTAGCGAGATTCCCCAGGACTGGTCTGCCACCGCAACCGTGCCGAAGACGCGCTCGGTGGCCACCAGCGCCTGGGCCAGCGGGGATACCCAGTCGAGCTGCTGCGGGCCGGCCGGCCCGAGCGAGACGTATTCGTAGCCAGTTTCCATCCCGGCCTGCTCCAGCCCCCGGGCAAGAGCTAGCACTGCCGCCGGCTCGGCCGGCACGACCTCGGGGAAGGGCTGGCTGGCTAGCCGGAACGTCTGCACCGCGAGGCCGGCAGCACTGAAGTGCCGGCGTGCTCGCTCGCCGAAATCGATGAGCCGCTCGTCCAGCCGGATCGTGCCGTCGGTAAGAGCGACCTCCGCACCTACGGTGATGGCCCGAACCTGCATCGCCGCGCCTCCCCTCATCTTCACCTCCAGCATACTGCGAGTCACGGCACGGAGTCCTTGACGCTGGGCAACACCTTTGTTACCGTCACGTACGCGGGCATCATCGCTTTATCTTCGGGAAGTGCCATGAAAGAGATCCTTGATCTGCAGCTACGATAACGATTACGATGGCATCGAAGGCATCACGAGATACGAACCCTGATTGCCTTCCTCTTCTGTAGGGCCATGAAGTCTTCATCCACCCTGACGTGATCCGCGGGTAGCAGGCATCCAGAAAAAGATGATGCGGCGACACTCGGACGACCGGGACAGGTCGGCATTCTGCCATACTCCCGCCGGGGGCTCGGGGGGCCTATACTGCCGCCCGGGAGGTATGCATGATCGAGAGGATGCCTACACCGGTCAGGGAGGCGATCGAGCACGTCCCAGGGCAGGTAAGCCTGCTGGCCCGCGACCTCGATCGCGGTTGGGAGCTCAGCTACCAAGCAGAAGAACCAGTCACTGCCGCGAGCGTCATAAAGCTGCTGATCCTTGCCGAGGCCTACCGGCAGTTCGCCACCGGGGAGGCTCGCCCCGACGAGCTCGTATCAGTCGAGCCGGAGAGCTGGGTGGCCGGCAGCGGCGTTCTACGCTGCCTGCGTCCGGGACTCCCGCTCACCCTGCGCGACCTGGCGGTCTTAATGGTCATCGTCAGCGACAATACCGCCTCGAACCTGCTGATCGACCGGCTCGGCTTCGAGCGCATCAACGGCCTTGCGCGACAGCTCGGGCTGGCGCAAACGGTTCTGGCCCGCAGGTTCCTCGGGCGGGCAGCGCAGGGAGACGAGCCGGAAAACCTGGTCAGCGCCCGCGATATGGCCACGCTGCTCGCGGCTCTCGAACTCGGGCACGTCGTGCCTGAGGGGCCGCTGCTCCAGGATCTGCGCCAGATCCTGAAGGCGCAGCAGTTCCGGGATGTCATCCCTGGACGGTTGCCAGCGGAAGCCGTGATCGGCAACAAGACCGGAAGCCTCCCCGGCCACCATCATCACTTGCAAAGCGTTTGCGCCTCCCCGGCGCGGATCACGCGGACATCCCGGCCCAGTTTGGCCGCTGCCGAGGGGTTGGCGATCACCACCGTCTTCGGCCCGCGCACGCGGTTCACGTCCCCCGGCGAGCAGTGGTCATAGTGATCGTGGCTGACCAGGACCAGATCGGCCTGGGGCGGTCGGCCCTTAAGCTGCCAGGGGTCAATGTAGATAACTGGTGGGCCATCAATGCGAAAGCTGTCATGGCCCAGCCAGTGCAGTTTGTCCAGCATGGCGACCTCCTGTTCTTAACGAATTTCCTACCTAATTCCTACCGATTTCGGCTAACATAGGAGTATAGCACATAATCTGTGATAGAATATAGGCTATGGACATCGCAGCGTATTTCCGTGAACTGGGGGAAGCCCTGGCCGCTCTGCCCCACGCGCCGATTGAGGCCATGTTGGATATCCTGCAGCAGGCGCGGCTGGAAGGCCGAACGATCTTTATCGTAGGCAACGGGGGCAGCGCCTCCACTGCCTCGCATTTCGCCTGCGACCTGGGGAAGAACACGGTCATGCCCGGCGTGCCGCGCTTCCGCGTGACGGCGTTGACCGATAATATGGAGGTCTTCTCGGCGCTGGCGAACGACCTGGGCTATGAGAACGTCTTTGCCGAGCAACTGGCGAACTTGCTGCACCCCGGCGACGTGGTCATCGCCATCTCCACCAGCGGCAACTCGCCCAACGTGCTCAAGGCGGTGGAATTCGCCCGCACCCAGGGCGCCACGACGATCGGCTGGACGGGGCAGGGGGGTGGCCGCCTGGCCGACCTGGTGGACCTGCTCATCGCGGTGCCCAGCACGCGCATTGAGCAGGTGGAGAACGCCCATCTCATCCTGCACCACCTGGTGACCATCCGTATGCGCGAACTGAGCCGGGCACTGGCGGCCTCTATGGCGTAACTCGCCTAGAGCGTCAAGAGGGCTACGCCTGCCTGAAGAGGTGCTGCGGATCTATGGGCGTAGTGCCCTCAATCCAGTGATCTCCTCTTCCATTTGCTCTCATCCGCTATGGACGCTTGTAGAGCCAGCGGCCTGGGCAAAATACATCCGGGCTTCCATTCTGTCTGGTCAAGACGCACACGGTCGTAGGGGCGCACGGCCGTGCGCCCCTACTATCCCGCTAACACAAGCAGAGAAACTAAGGTACTCAACGGACTGTTTATAGGAATCAAGGAAACTAAGGAGGCCCGATGGAGAAATGGGAGCACTGTGAACTGGTCGGCGGCACGGTGAAGTTCCTGGGCGCGACCGGCCTGTTTGCCGATAAGAGCGACAGCTATAGCCATCCGGCCCAGGCCTGGAAGGACCTGGAGAACGACGGTTGGGAGTTGGTCACGGTCATCGCCGACAAGGATGGCCAGTTCCACTACTTCTTCAAGCGGCCACGACGCTCATAAGCGGACAGAGGACGAATAGGCGCTGCGTGCCCGACGGAGGACGACCGACGGGGGACGGATGCTCATCTTCCGTCGTCCGTCCCCCGTCTTCCGTCCGTCGTCAGTACGTCGGCAGGCGGGGGTCCACCTCGCGCGCCCAGGCATTGATCCCGCCTTTGAGGTTCTTCAGCTTACGGAAGCCGATCCCCCGCAGGAACTCCAGCGCCCTGGCGCTGCGCGCCCCGGTCTTGCAGTGCAGGACGATCTGATCGGCGCTGTCCAGTTCGTGCACCCGTGCCGCCAGTTCACCCAGGGGGATCAGGCGGGCCCCCTCAATGTGGGCGATGTCCCATTCATGCGGCTCGCGCACGTCCACGATCACGATGCGCTCACCGCGCTCCAGGCGCGCCTGGAGTTCACGCGGCGTGATCTCCCACTCCGACGCCAGGCCGCTGCCATCCTCACGGTCGTGCGCGGGCATGCCGCAGAAGGCCTCGTAGTCAATCAACTGGGTCACCGTCGGGTTGTCGCCGCAGACCGGGCACTTCGGGTTCTTGCGCAGCTTGACCTCTTCAAAGCGCATTTGCAGCGCATCGTACAGGAGCAGGCGCCCGATCAGCGGCTCGCCGATGCCCAGGATGAGCTTGATCGTTTCGGTGGCCTGGAGCGTGCCGATAGTGCCTGGCAGGATGCCCAGGACGCCGCCCTCGGCGCAACTCGGCACCAACCCCGGCGGCGGCGGCGTGGGGAACAGACAGCGATAGCAGGGCCCCTCTTTGGCGTAAAACACCGACACCTGTCCCTCAAAGCGGAAGATGGAGCCATACACGTTGGGTTTGCCCAGGAGCACACAGGCGTCGTTGACCAGGTAGCGCGTGGGGAAGTTGTCCGTCCCGTCCACGATCACATCATAGTCCCTCAAGATGTCCAGCGCGTTCTCCGAGGTCAGGACGGTCTCGTAGGTGTCCACCTGGATGAAGGGGTTGAGGTCCAACATACGTTCTTTGGCCGATTCCAGCTTGGAGCGCCCGATAGCCTTCGTGCCGTGAATGACCTGGCGTTGCAGGTTGGTGGCATCCACAACGTCGTAGTCCACCAGCCCGATGCGCCCGATGCCCGCCGCCGCCAGGTACAGCGCCAGTGGCGAACCCAGCCCACCCGCGCCGACGAGCAGCACACTGGCCGCTTTGAGCTTCTTTTGCCCGGCCAAGGCCACCTCCGGCATGATCAGGTGGCGGCTGTAGCGCCGGATTTCCTCGTTAGAAAGCTCAATCTCCGGTACGGTCTTGTCCAAGGCGATCATGATAACCTCCTATGCGGGACAGAGGGGTGAATCCGTCCTTCGTCTTCCCTCCTCCGTCCAGCGTGTTGATCTGGCGCTTTAAGACCTCGGCGGTCACGTAGCCGTGGTTAAAATAACGCACCTCGCCACGAGGGTCCAGGATAATAGTGGTGGGCACGCTCAGAACGCCCCAGCGGGCGGCTTCGTCGGGCTGGCGCAGCGCATCTACGCGCACTACGCGGATGGCCTCGCCCAGTTCGCCTTCCACCTGCGTCACCGCCGGCGCCTGGAGCGACCAGCAGGGCGCACAGCCCGGCGTGCTGAAGTAGAGCAGGGTCGGTTTGCCGTTGGGTAGCCTGGTCAGCCTGGCGCGGCGGCGCACCCAGGCCAGATGGGCGTGCCGCAGCAGCAGATACAGCGTAACGCCAGCGGCGATAATGACCAGTGCCCAGAGTCCACGTTCCAGCACGTCACTTCCTTCTTTCAATTGGGCTGGCGGTGAAGCCCGGCACGTGCAGGCGGTTAAGCTGATAGTAGATAAAGCATCCTGCGCAGAAGCCGACGAACAGGTTGAGCGCGGCCAACCCCACCACCAGCCAGGCCAGCGCCCAGCCGACAACCGGCTGGTTCAGGCCGAGCAGCGCCAGGCTGGACAGGGCCAGGAACACGCCCCCCAACCCCTGCGCGAACAGGTGCGGCTCCGGGTTATCAGGGATGACGCGCGGCTTGAGCACCCCCGCCGGTTTCAGCACATAAGTATATACGGCTTTGAACAACGCCGCCTGCGGCCAGATCGTGCCGATGAGCATGACGGCGGCGACGAACGCCACCAGCCAGGGCGTATTGGTGATGTAGGCGGCCATGAGCAAGGCGATGATGAAGGCCTGATTGACCTTCAGGGCCATATGGTCCACCTTTCTCTCACCCCCGCCAGTCTCGCCCGCGCCACCGGCGATGGAAGGCACGATCCGGATGGTATCCTCCTCGCGCAGAGGTGTTTCGCCCTGATGCAGGTAGCGCACGTCCTCATTGTTCACGAAGATGTTGACGAAGCTACGCAGTTCCCCTGTTTCATTAAACAGGTGGGGGCGCAGTTGAGGGTAGCGTTCCGCCAGTTCGTTGAGCGCCGCGCCGACGGTCGCGCTGTGCACAGGCACAATGCTCTGGCCCCCCGTGTAGGGCCGCAAGGGTGTGGGAATCCGTATGCTAGGCATAGGCCATCTCCTCCTCCACGAATTGGCTGCGGTCATCCAGCAAGCGCCAGGCGCGCGAGCCGGATGCGCGTCCCTGTTCAACCGAGGTGATCACATAGGAATACCAGGGCCAGGCGTGCTCGCGGTCAAAGGCCGAGGGTCGGGCAGGATGATCGGGGTGGGAGTGGAAGAAGCCGATCACCTCCAGCCCTTTCTGTTCCGCCATCTCTTCGCCATCGGCCACGACCTCAGGGGGGATCAGGTAACGGTTGCGCCGGGCCGCCTCTTCGCGCTGGTTCTCCACCGGCAGGATGTCCGTCACGGTGCGAGTGTCCCCCTCCACCCGGCCCAACAGAATGCCGCACCCCTCATGCGGGTAAGCTGCCTCGGCATGGCGTTCAATGGCGTTGAGCAGTTCGGCGGTTAGTTTCAGTGCCATATCGCCTTCTTAATCACCGTCGTCCGTCATCCGTCCAGAAGCGCTCGCTCAGGTACTTGTAGCCACTGTCGGGGAAGACTGTGACGATGACGCCGCGATCCAGTTCGCGGGCGACCTCCAGGGCAGCCACCAGGGCCGCGCCTGCGGAGACGCCCACGAACAGCCCCTCTTCGCGGGCCAGGCGGCGGACCATGGCGTATGCCTCCTCGGTGCGCACGGTCAGTTGCCGGTCCACCAGCTCCGGCCGATAGATCCCCGGCACGATGGCTGTGGCCATGTGCTTCAGTCCCTCCAGGCCGTGAAAGGGCGCATCCGGCTGCACGCCGATAAGCTGGATGTCGGGGTTGAAGGCCTTCAGGCGGCGGCCCGCCCCCATCAGCGTCCCGCTCGTCCCCAGCCCGGCGACGAAGTGGGTGACCCGCCCGCCGGTTTGCTGCCAGACCTCCAGGCCGGTGGTGCGGAAGTGCGCCCGCCAGTTGGCCGGGTTGTTGTACTGATCGGCGTAGAAGATGTGCTCTGGGTCGGCGGCGGCCAGCCGCTGCGCCTCGCGGATGGCCCCATCCGAGCCTTCCAGTGGGTCGCTGAACACCAGTTCGGCGCCGTAGGCGCGCAGGACGCCGATGCGCTCCGGGCTGGCGTTCTCCGGGATGACCAGCCGGACGCGGAAGCCGCGCGCCGCGCCGAACATGGCGTAGGCGATGCCCATGTTGCCGGAGGTCGCATCCAGGAGCACCTTATCCGGCGTGAGTAGCCCCTTCTCCTCGGCCTCGCGGATGATTTGCAGCGCCGGGCGGTCTTTCACCGATCCGCCTGGGTTAAACCACTCGGCCTTGGCGTACACCTCTACCTGGGGGGATAAGCCCGCTGTGACCCGTTCCAACCGGATGAGCGGCGTATTCCCCACCAGGGCCTCTAGCGTATATCGTTTGGCGCGAACCGCCTGTATTGTCTTATCCATCCTCTTGTGAGCCCTTATGAGTTCCTGGGAAATAAAAAGACCAACTGACGCCAAGTGGGTGTTCAGTACCCCCTAAATCGGGTCGTCTCCGCCGCGCTCGCGGGGACGTTCCCACCCGGTCAGTTGGTCTTTTACGCTAAATCAGATCCGCCTGAACGCGGGTGGTCAACGCCCCCGCGCAGGACACATGCAGGTTAGGTTCACGCCTCCAAAGGTGACCATTTCGCTGATCATCATCTACTATACGCTAGATAGAGTATAGCATAAATCTGCCGCGTGTCAAGGACAAATTTAATCTTCAATCTCAGACTTCCCCTGGCCTGTTGCGGCCCTAGCGAAAGTTCAGGATAAGTGGCAGGTCGGCCTGAGGGAGAAGTTTAGGATCATCAGTGGTGAGAATGAACCGCTGTTCTCGGAGTAGGTGTATAATGAGGGACAGACAGGGAGGCCATGCTGCCATGAACAAGACACTGGAAACATCTTACCTTGCTCTACGCTATGGGCGATCCTGCTACCTTACGCGAACAGATAGATGGGTTGAATAAAGACATTCTGGCATCTACATTCGTTGATTTACTTACGATATACATCAATGATGAGAATTCCTCCAGCCTGCGGGAACTGATTACGGTGCGGTTGGCCGGCTATGAGCTTTCTGAAGGGAAACTTGGATATAATGGCTACCGCCCAGTTGCGCCTGATAACGCGCCTTCCTTCTGCGAAGCCAAGCCGGTCAATGCGAGACGTTTGGAGGATGGTCACCCTAATCGCAAGTTTAACGGTGGAGGTAACTTCTCAGATTATACGCCTGAGAGGCTGGATCAAGATTTAGAAAAGAACCCACAAATGCTGGTGAGCGGTTTTGTGGACGGCAAGTTAGTCTATATCCTAGAGTTCCCATTCAAGTGCCTAGAAACCAGGTTACGCATGGCTCTGGAGAAACATTTCCCTGGTGGGAGCCGACCGGCCAATCAGTATCTGCGGAGCGCTAATTTTACCTTCAGGGATTACCAGAACTGCCCCAATTTAAGACTGGTGCATTGTGCTCAAAACTTGGACGACTTCAAAGATTGTCTCTTCAGAGGATTTTATATCTGGCTGAAAGGAGCAGCATCATGAGCGGGCTTGAGGCTTACCTGGATAAAGTCATCGTGGGCGATGTGCTGGACGTCCTCCGTGCCCTCCCCGATAACTGTGTTGACGTCTCAGTCACTTCGCCCCCTTATAACAAGAAGGAAAACAAGAAAGGCTGGCTGGTCACCAGCGTGCAATATGCTCACTCCACTGACCGGATGCCAGAGGCACAATACCAGGCCTGGCAAATCCAGGTGCTGAACGAGGTCTTCCGGGTCACAAAGCCGGGAGGATCGTTCTTCTATAATCACAAAATCCGTTGGGAAAACGGCATCTTGCTCCACCCCTACGCCTGGGTTTCCCAATCTCTGTGGGCACTTCGGCAGGAGATCATCTGGGATCGGATGATCGCTGCCAACATTCGCGGCTGGCGCTTCTGGCAGGTAGATGAGCGCATTTATTGGCTCTATAAGCCCGCAGCGGGCCACCGGATCGGAAAGGAATGGGAGTCCCGACATGCGCTTCTGACCTCCATATGGCGTTTCCCGCCTGAGCAGGACAACCCACATCCTGCGCCCTTCCCGTTAGAACTGCCGCTTCGGGCGATTTATGCCATCCTGGGCGATGAGCGCGATAAAATTGTGTTGGACCCCTTTTGTGGGACGGGTACGACCTTAGTGGCAGCTAAGATCTTGGGACACCATTATATTGGTATAGATATTTCTCCCATCTATGTTACCTTTGCTAGGGAAAGGCTCGCTAATTGGCAACGCGAGGTACCTAAAGCGCGTGAAGAACTCGCACTGCATGTGGTCAACAAGACCTTCGCCGAACGTAAGCGACGCGGCGAGTTCACCGGCCGCTATGGCCCACGCCATTCTAAACGCAAACAAGAACAGCCGACCTTGTTTGAGACCACGGGCGAGAAAAGCGAGTGAGCATGTTAGAATAAGGATTCGGTAACTATTGGCGAGCAGCGGTCAGCATCGGGGCAAGGCATCCCTTTGAGCGTAATGAGGGGTTGAGCGCTGAAAACTGAATGCTGAGAGCTCGTACCGCTGTGCGCCGTTCGCTATCTCATGGAACTGTGGGGCTTTGCCGGGTTCCCTCATCTGAACCTCCCGGCCCGACCGGAAGGGTATGTGTGGTTCGGGCTGTATGTCCTGGGCCTGATCGCCATCCTGTACGCGCACCTGCCCGACTTCCGCCCGATCGGTGGCCGGCACCGGCGCATTTCAGATTTCCTTTTGCTCCTCATCGCTGCGCCGGTGCTGGGGCGCATGTTCGTGCTTCATCTGCCGCCGGTCTCCCTGCCCACCCCGGGGACTGAGGCGACCGCGCCGCAGGTCGCGCTCCTGGGCGCAGTTCCCATCCTGATCACCGGGCGTTTGTTAGGCGCCGGGCCTGCTCTACTCGTGGGCCTGGCCGGCGGGCTGGGGCAGGCTGCCTGGGGTAGCCATCTCCTGCTGCAGCCGTTTGAGTTCGGCCTGTTCGGCTGGCTCGCGGGCTGGCTAATGCGTCAGGAGTACCGGGGGCAGGTCCCCCAGGCCGTGCGCCAGCCGTTGGCCGCGACAGGCGTGGCCCTGGCCCTCATGACAGGGCCGCTGTTCCTCAACGGCCACGCCGAGGCCACCGTGCCGGGGCTGGCGGGATGGGAGGACGCCTGGGCGTGGCTCTGGGCCATGTGGCCCCCCTTTGCGCTTCAAGCGCTGATCGCCGCCGGGCTGCTCCAGGTGGCGGCCTCAAAGCGCCCGGCGTGGTGGCCCGTGGTTGAAGGGCAGCGCGCCTTGCCCTTCGCCCGCAGCTTGAGCCGAAGGTTGCTGTTCGCCTATCTCGCCCTGGGCCTGGCGCTGGCCCTGGTGTTGGTCGGCGCGGTCTCCTCGGCGGCGGTGCGGCTGGCCACCCAGCTCGTCCTGACGCAGATGCGGCGGGATGCCTCCAACGCGGCCAGCGCCATCCCCTATTTTATCACCACCGGTCGTGGGCTGGTGTACACCTTCGCCGAGGACGACCGGCTGCGCAGCCCCGATCCCCAGGTGCAGCGCGCCTGGCTGGAACGCGACCTGCGCGCTGTGGCCTTCTACGACCAGTTCATGCTTTTTGATGCACAGGGGGCGTTGATCAACGCCACCCCAGACAAGGCCGTTCAGGTGTCGCCAGAGGAGCAGGCAGCGGTGGCGGCGGCGCTCGCCAGTGGGATGCCGCAGGAAAGCCCCGTGTTCATCGGGCCTGATGGGCGCGGTGCATTGTCCTTCGCCAGCCCGCTGATGGACGGCAGCCAGCCGGTCGGCGTCTTGGTGGGCCGGGCGTCGCTGAGCACGAACCCGATCATGCAGCGCGTTTTGGATGGCCTCCAGGGGACGTTGGGCGCGGGCCAGGGGTTTATTGTGGACGAGCAGGGGCGGGTCATCGCCCACCCCCAGGCCAGCGCGACCCTGCAGCCCTGGCAGGCGCCATCGCTGCCGACCGCCGAGGAGCGCACAGCCGAGGGGACACGCTGGCTGCTCGTGGCGTTGGCTGTGCCCGATCATCCCTGGAAGGTCGTCATCCGTATGCCCTACCAGGTCGTCCTGTCGCTGGCGACCCAGATCGTCACGCCCCTGCTGGTGCTCCTGGTCCTGGCGGGCGGCGGCGCAGCGGTCGGAGTATCGCTGGTGTCTAACCGCCTGACCCAGCCCTTGCGCGAACTTTCCCAGGCGGCGGTGCGCATCGCCCAGGGCGATTTGCAACGGCCGGTGGAGGTGCGCGGCGAGGACGAGGTGGGGCAGCTTGGCGAAGCCTTTGAGCGCATGCGGCTCAGCCTGGAGGGGCGGCTGGAAGAGCTTTCGCTTCTCCTCCAGGTCGGCCAGGAGGTGGCGGCAAGCCTGCACTTGTCGGAGGGCCTGCCGCCTATCCTGGAGGGCGCCTTGCAGGCCACCGAGGCGGTCGGGGCGCGCATTGTGCTGGTGGACCGCGAGGCCCGCATCCGACGGACATTCAGCGCCGGGCTGGCAGGCCCGGCTATGGCGCGGCTGGATAGTGCGGTGGTGAAGTTGGCGCGCGGTGATAAGCCCTTGCAGATTGAGCACCTGGTGCGGGCGCGGGCCGTGATTGACGCCCGCACGGTGGAGGGGGCCATTGAAGCCCTGATCGCCCTGCCGCTGCGTCGCGAGGCCCGAACGTTGGGCGTATTCTGGCTGGGCTATCCCCATCCCCATCATTTCCCGGATTCTGAGGTCGGCTTTCTGACGACGCTGGCGAGCCAGGCCGCAGTGGTAATTGAGAACGCCCAGTTGTTTGAGGCCGCGGAGGGGGGGCGGCAGCGGCTGGCGGCGATCCTGGCGAGCACAGGCGATGCGGTGCTGGCGACCGACCGCGATGACCGCCTGTTGCTGATCAACCCCGCCGCTGAAGCCGTCTTTGATCTCCGCGCCGAGGAGGTGCTGGGGCGTCCCGTGCAGGAGTGCATCCGCGATCCGAACCTGGCCGACTTGCTCACGGCCACGCCGGAGGCTGCGGCCATTCGTGAAGTGCCCCTGAAGGATGGGCGCACGCTGTACGCCAGCGCAGCCAGCATCTCCGCTGGGGAGGGACAGCGGGCGGGCCGGGTGGTCGTGCTGCGCGATATTACCGCGCTCAAGGCGCTTGACGAGCTGAAAAGCGAATTCGTGGCGATGGTCTCGCACGACCTGCGCGAGCCTTTAACCCTGATGCGCGGCTACGCCACCATGCTGCCCATGGTCGGGCATCTGAATGCCAAACAACAGGAGTACGCCGACCGCATTGTCGCCAGCGTTGAGCACATGGCCCGGCTGATTGACAACCTGCTGGACCTGGCCCGGATTGAGGCTGGGCTGGGGCAGGTGCATGAGCCGGTCGCGCTGCGGGCGATCCTGGCAGCCGTGATGGATGCCTATCGTCCCCAAGCGGTGAGCAAAAACATCGCCCTGCGCCTGGAGTTGCCCGACGATCTGCCGATGGTGCTGGGCGACGCCAAGCTGATCGGCCAGGCGGTGATGAACCTGATGGACAACGCCCTCCGCTACACGCCGGAGGGGGGCCAGGTCACCCTGCGGGCGGCGCGGCAGGACGGGGCTGTGGTCATCAGTGTGCAGGACACGGGGTCGGGCATTGCCCCGGCAGACCAGGTGCGCCTGTTTGAGAAGTTCTACCGGGTGCCGCGCCACGATGGGGCCAACGCCAAGGGCACGGGGCTGGGGCTGGCGATCGTCAAATCCATCGCTGAGCGTCACGGGGGCCGTGCCTGGGTGGAGAGCCGCCTGGGCGAGGGCAGCACCTTCTACCTGAGCCTGCCCATTCAGCAGCCGGTCGTCGGTCGTCAATAGCCAGATGAGCTACGGCCAGCGGGCGCCTCACACGCGGGGGCAAGCGGCCTTGGGGATAAAAGCTGAGCGCAGAAAGCTGAGGGTTTAAGATGGAGATCGGTATTGTTGGCCTGCCCAATGCAGGCAAATCCACACTGTTCAACGCGCTGACGCGGGCCGGCGCTGTGGTGGCCTCTTACCCCTTCACCACGATTGACCCCAACATCGGCGTGGCGGCGCTGGAGGACCCCCGGCTGGCGGCGCTCGCGGCCCTGATCAAGCCGGAGGAAGTCGTGCCAGCGACGGTCACATTTGTGGACATCGCCGGGCTGGTGCGCGGGGCGCATCGCGGTGAGGGCTTGGGCAATCAGTTCCTCGGCCATATCCGCAACGTAGATGCGATTGTGATGGTCCTGCGCTGCTTTGAGGACCCTGACGTGCCTCATGTCGCGCCAACCCTGGACCCGGCGGCGGACCTGGCCACGCTGGATACCGAACTGGCGCTGGCAGACCTGGTTACAGTGGAGCGGCGGCTGGAGAAGGAGCGCAGCGCCGCCAAAGCCAACCCCAAGGCCCATGCGGAGACCATCCGCCATCTGGAGGCGCTGCGGGAACGCCTGAACCGGGGCGAGCGGGCAGTTGACCTCTCCCCTTACGCCCCTCCGCTATTAGGGGAGGGGCAGGGGGAGGGGGCAGCAGCGCGTGCCTTGGCGCAAGAATTGAACCTGCTTACGGCCAAGCCGCGCCTGCTGGTCGCCAATGTCAGCGAGCGTGACCTGCCGGGGGGCGGGCCCTACGCGGAGGTGGTGCGCCGCCTGGCGGCAGCAGAGGGCAGCGAGGCCATCGTCCTGAGCGCACAGACCGAAATGGAACTGGCCGAGTGGGACCCGGCGGAGGCCGCTGCCTACCGCGAGGCCCTGGGGCTGAAGGTCTCCGGCCTGCAGGCGCTGGTGGCGGCGAGCTACCGGCTGTTGGATTTGATCACGTTCTTCACTGTCGCCGGTGAACGCGTGGTGCGGGCCTGGCCGATCAAGCGCGGCACGCTCGCGCCGCAGGCGGCGGGCAAAGTCCACAGCGACATGGAGCGCGGCTTCATCCGCGCCGAGGTCATCCCGGTGGAAGCGCTGTTGGCGGCAGGCTCCTGGGCGGCAGCTCGCGAGCACGGCCTGATCCGCGTGGAAGGGCGCACTTACGTTGTCCAGGATGGCGATGTGATCCTCTTTCGCTTTCAGGTGTGATGCCAACGCAGGGAAATTTTCAGGCCCCCTGAGTTCTCAGGGGTTATGGCTTGACATAATTAACATTCATAGGGTGGTTTCCTCAGCCCTGGCAGACGGGGTAGAATGGGGACATGTGCGCGTATCAGGTAGAGGGCGAACAGACTGAACGGGCGCGGGTGGTCTTCATGGGCACGCCCGCCTTCGCGTTGCCCACACTGGAAGCGCTGGTGCGCCACCATCATGTGGTCGGTGTGGTGACGCAGCCGGATAAAGAGGCGGGGCGTGGGCGTGTGTTGACGCCGCCGCCGGTGAAGACCGTTGCCTGCGCCTATGGCCTGCCGGTAATCCAGCCGAAAACATTGCGTGATCCGGAGGCGGTGGCGCACATCCGCGCCTGGGCGCCCGATGTCATTGTGGTGGCTGCGTTTGGCCAGCTTTTGCGCCCCGATGTGCTGGAGATCCCTCCCCATGGCTGCCTCAATGTGCATGCCTCGCTCCTGCCCAAATATCGCGGCGCCGCCCCTATCGCCGCAGCCATCCTGGCTGGCGACGCCGTGACCGGCGTGACCATCATGCGTATTGACCCCGGCCTGGATAGCGGGCCGATCATCGCCCAACGCGCCGAGCCGATTCGCCCGGAGGATACCGCCGGGACGTTGAGCGAACGGCTGGCGCGGCTGGGGGCGGAACTGCTGATTGAGGTATTGCCGCGCTGGCTGGCGGGCACGATCCAGGCGGTGCCGCAGGATGACAGCGCCGCCACGTTTGCGCCGCGCATTCGCAAAGAGGATGGCCGACTGGATTGGACACGGCCGGCGGTTGAACTGGAGCGCAAGGTGCGGGCCTTCTCGCCCTGGCCGGGGACGTTTACCACGCTGGGCGGGGAAGTATTGCACATCCGTGCGGCGGCGCTGGCCGAAGCCGACGCGTCCGGCGAGCCGGGGCAGGTGGTGGCGCTTCCGGGCGGGCGCATTGGCGTGGTCACCGGCGCGGGGGTATTGGAGTTGAAAGAGGTGCAACTGGCGGGGAAGCGGGCCATGGGCGCGGCGGACTTTGCGCGTGGGCGGCGCGATTTCATCGGGGCGCGCCTGGGGCAGTAAGCAGATTGCCATCAGGCCGAAGCGTGCTATAATGGCCTGACGACCATCTGCTGACGACTGGGGTACTATGCCTCTCCTCGGTGAGCTCCTGTCCGCGCTGACTGACCCGGTGGGTAGCCTGTACTACCACTGGGTGATTAACCTGTCCCTGGTGGTCGCCTGGCTCGCTGCCTCCAGCGTCGTGCGGCGCGGCAGTGCCGACCGCAGCCTGGTCATTGCCAGTGGCGGCCTGCTGGCGCTCCGCTTGCTGTACGCTGCCCTGGTCCTGGCAGTGATGGTGAGTGGAGCGATGGCTGCTCTGAGCGGGACGCTGGCGGTGGTTGAGGAGGGCGTTGAGGCGATCAGCCTGGCCCTGATCGCCTGGGCTTTGGCGCCTATCCCGGCCCGATGGAACGGGCGTGCCCTGCTGTTGGGCCTCTCGGTCGTATGGTTCATCGTCAGCGCCCTGGCCTTTGCTCTACCGGCGGTGGCGGTGTCGCCGGGCCTGCAAATCACCTGGTGGAGCGGCTGGCAGCTTGCGTTGGCGGCATGGGCGGCGCTGGCTCTGCTCCTGCGCCGCCCTGACGATTGGGTGCTGGCGTTGGGCGTGGCGCTGGCGTTCCTGGCCGGCCACGCCGCCCGGTTGCTGACCGTACCGCCCCCACTCCCGCCGGCCCCGACAGTGCGCCTGGCGCAACTCGTGGCGCTGCCGCTCCTGGCCTTTTTCGCCGTGCGCCGCGCCAGCGCGCCTCCCGGCGAGTGGATAGCCGGGGCAGCCGCGGGCGCCCTGGCCGCAGCGGCCCCCGCAGCGCCGCCCCCGTCTGGGGAGGCTGTTGAGCAGGCCCCGGCGGCAGAAGCGGAACTTCAGGCCGAATTAGAACGGGCGCGGGCCGAGGTGGAGCGATTGTCGCAGCAATTGCAGGAACTGGAGCGGCGCTCCGAACGCGACCGGCAGCTTTTACTGGAGATGGGCAAGCTCTTGGAGGCGCAACTGGCGATCCCGCCGGCGGAGCAAGAGGCGGAGTTGGCCCGCTTGCGCGAGACGCTGGCGCGGCGTGAGGCAGAACTGGCCGCGTTGCGTGAACAACTGGCCCAGGTTCAGGGCCAGGCGGAGGCCAGGGCAGGCGCGCCAACGCGCCCGCTCAACCTGGCGGCGATGGCGGCGATGGCGCAGCAGTTGCGCCAGCCTCTGGCGGTCATTGCCGGCTACACGCATCTGATCGCCAGCGAGAGCCTGGGGCCGCTGGACCCTCAGCAGAAGCGCTTTTTGGAGCGCGCCGAGGAGCAGGTGATGCGTTTGACGCAACTGCTGGACGACCTGGCCCAGAGCGCTGCGCCGGAAGAAGCAGCGGAAGTGCCCCCATCAGAGGGGCCTGCCAGCGCCATTGAAGCCATTGAGGTGGGCATCAGCCGGGCCGGGCCGGATATGCGCCAGAAGCGCATCACCCTGAAAATGGACATCGCCGACAGCCTGCCGATGCCGCGCACCGACTCCCGCACGCTTGCGGAGATCGTCTCCCAATTGATCAGCCACGTCTGCCTGGCCTCGCCTGTAGAGGGGGAGGTGAGCCTGATCGCCCACCCGGAGGTCCCCCCCCCATCCGCCCCATATGAGGGGCCGTGGGGGGCGGGGCTGCTTATCCGCGTCTGGTCGCAGGTGGAGACCGAGCCGGACCTGTCGGCGGTGGCCGCGCTGGTGGAGGCGCAGGGGGGGCGCATCTGGCTGGAGCGTGAGGCCAACGCACGCGTGGCCAGCGTCCTCTTGCCGGTGAACGGGCGGCCGGGGAGCGAGGCGAAGGCTCACGGTTGAAGCCGTTCCTACGAATGATTCATCTATAAGGCTGATCCGTGAATCCCTTGTTTGCTGATTCCCCATGAGAGCCTCCAGTCGGGCGCAACACGTCCTGACCGGTCTGGTGTTGATCGTCGTGGCCTTGTTGAGCACCCTCGCCGCCGTGATATTGGCGGCGCGTGACCGGCTGGCCGCAGGCGCACTGACGCCGCCCACGCCTGTGCCCCTGACGGCGACGAGCGCGCCGGTGATGCCCACAGCGACGCCCACGCCTACATCCAGCCCCAGCCCGACGGCCACGCCCACGCCCCGGCCCACGGCTACCCCGACGCGAACGCCGACGGCGACCGCCACGGCTTTGCCTCCCTCCCCCACCCTCCCCCGTATGGGGGGAGGGGGCACAGCGACCGCTACCCCCACCCGCCTGGCGGCGACCCCCACGCCGGCCTGCGGCCCGCCAGCGAATTGGGTGCGGGTGCAGGTTCTGCCCGGCGAGACGCTGTTCCGGCTGGCGGTGCGCTATGGCACGACAGTTGCACAGCTTCAATGGGCGAATTGTTTGGGGAGTTCAACGGTGGTGCGCACGGGGCAATGGCTGTGGGTGCCGCCGGTGATGGTGGTCTCGCCGACGCCAACGCCATGAAAGACGACAGACGACGGACAACGGACAACGGACGACAGACGACGGACTTCGCGGCTGAAGCCGTTCCTACCGTCGTCTATCGTCTATTGTTTGTCATCCTCCTGGCGCTGGCCTTGGCCTGGGCCAGCGTCGCGCCGGTGATCCAGGGCCGGGAGGACCCAGGACAAACGGCCACGCCGCGCCCCAGCCCCTCGCCCACGCGCACGCCGCTGCCGACCTGGCCGGTCATCCCCACGCGCCGGCCCGATACGCCCACGCCTGCCCCGGCTTCGCCGGACGCCCCCACCGTGACCGGTACGCCGCCCACTGCGACCCCCGTCACGCCTATCCCCACCCCCGTCCCGGAGGTCGCCGCCGCCGGACGGACGATCAACATCCTGCTGCTGGGCAGCGACCACCGGGGGAGCGAGCACAACGGGCGGGCAGACGCGATCATCCTGGCGATCCTGTTCCCCGACGTGCCCGCCGTGAACCTGCTCAGCATCCCCCGCGACCTGTTCGTGTATGTGCCGGGGCGGGGGATGAGTCGCATCAACACGGCGGAGGCCTACGGCGGGGTGGAGTTGCTCAAGGCCACCCTGCGCTACAACCTGGGTCTGCGCGTGGACTACTATGTGCAGGCCGACTTTGAGGGCTTTAAGCGCATCGTGGATGCCCTGGGCGGGATTGATGTGCCGGTGGATTGCCGCCTGGAGGATTGGCGGGCCGATCCGCAGAACCCCGGCCAGTTTGTGCCCTACACCCTGGAGCCGGGCGTGCGCCACATGGACGGCGACCTGGCGCTGTGGTACGTGCGCTCGCGCATGACCACCTCCGGCTTTGACCGCGACCGCCGCCAGCATAAGGTGCTGCGCGCCGCCTGGCACAAGGCTCTCCAAATAGAGGCCATCCCCAAGCTCCCGGAGCTATGGGGTGCGTTGCGCGATTCGGTGCAGACCGATTTGACGTTGTTGGACGTGCTGCGCCTGGGGGCCATCGGCCTGCGGCTGGACACGGAGCGGATCAAGAGCCGGGCCATCGGCAGCGCTCAGGTCACGCCCTGGCGGACGCCGGATGGGCAGGCGGTGCTCCTGCCCGACTGGGAGCGCATTGCGCCGGTGCTGCGGGATGCCTTTACGCCCGGCGAGCGCGGCGCGGTGGCCGGGCCGCGGGTCGCGGTGGAGTTGTGGAACGGGACGGGGGTGGCGGATTGGCCCATTGTGGCCGCCGACCGCCTGGCCGACGAGGGGTTCACGGCCATCCCCGGCCAGGCCGACCGGCAGGATTACGCCCAGACGTTGATCGTGGATTTTGGCACGGGGAGCAGCGGGGCGCTGGCGCGGCTGCGGGCGTTGTTCCACGTGCCGCCGGCGCGGGTGATTCGCCAGCCCGCGTCGGGGAGCCCTATCCCCTATCGCGTGATCATCGGCCAAGACTTCAACGTGTGCGCCAACCCCGGCAGACCGTTGATGACGCCTACCCCCACGCCTACGGCGACAGCCACGCCGACGCCCTAGCCCAAGCGTCAAACGTCTTTCGGGGTCAGCGGCGAAAAACACGCTGGCGTCTTCTAATGAAATGAAGGCGCGGATCATGCATCGTCCACCTTCATCCCATATTTTTCCTCAAGCATCTGGCCGCGAATTTCGCATCCGGACGCGATAAGCTCCTCGCTGAAGCCGTTCCTACTCCTCCTGCCACTCCTGGGCGTCTACCCAGGCCTGGGCCAGGCTTGGCTCTACCGCTGGCACGCCCCAGCGGTCGGCGGCTTGCTCCACGATCCGGCAGGCAGCGCGGTAAGTCCGCTCGCTGACCGACCACTTGCGTGGTGGGTAAACAAAGGCCACGATGCGCGCCCTGGCCGCTCGCCAGCCCCTGCTGGCGGGGATGAAGCCATCATCCCGCCCGGCAGAGTCCCCGTCCACCAGGGCCATGATATGCTCCCAGGTGTTTTGAGAGACCGGATCGGCGAGGGCGCGCCAACGCCTGGCAGAGCTGCGGCCCACCAGGACCGCTGCGATAGAATAGGCGTATATCCGCGCCTGCTCCAGGTAGCGGACGGCATATATCCCACAGCGGCAATCGCTGGCGGGGGCGCGATGACGGCGGTAGCACTCAGCCTGAAGCGTCAGCCCCCGCCACTGATGGTCGGGAGGGCTGATCGGCCGGTCCGGCCGGTGTATAGCCCGCCCCGGTGGCCAGGCCTCTCGGCGCACACCTACCCTAAACATAGGGCTAGCCGGCCAGGCCAGCCAGCGTATAGCCCACCCCTGGACGTCCACCAGTCCAATCACCAAGCCTTTAAATCCTAGCATTTTATCCTCCTCCCCTGTGCTGGCTTGCGGGTGGGCTCGCGGCGGCGGGCCGGATTCCATTCATCGGGCAGGGGAATAAGCTCATCCCGCTCCCGCTGGGGGACCGGGACGGGAATGAGGGGGTCATCCCGCTGCTCCTCACGGCGTGCTGGGAATTCGCGTCCAATATTCATGGCACCTCCTTTCGCAGTGGCTAAACGCAGAGTCTTGGGGCCCTGGCGGGCGTTCGCTACTTCCTACCTTGTATTCCCGCCAGTCTCGCTGAAGTGCGACAGCACAGTGGGGTGGGTCTTAATGCCCTCGCGGCCGTTCGTTGCTTCTAACAGACTGCACGGTCCAGGCCGAGGACAGATGGGCCAACTGGCCCAGGGTCTTAATGCCCTCACAGGCGTTCGTTGCTTCTAACCAGTAGTCTTGCAGATTTAACAACCGAATAGTTGGAGGCCAGGCATCTTCTGAGTAGAGTTGGGTTATCCCATCCAC